>Ga0187858_10001155_pt1 | contig 30412 bp, 25 predicted proteins | sample June2016WEW_8_15_FD_133015 | JGI IMG/M metagenome (GOLD analysis project Ga0187858, IMG submission 133015) | Peatland microbial communities from SPRUCE experiment site at the Marcell Experimental Forest, Minnesota, USA - June2016WEW_8_150 | ecosystem: Environmental > Terrestrial > Soil >...
CAACGCGACGTGGCGGTGACCGCGCGCCTGGAGGGGCTCAATTTGGGCGCAGGGATGGCGGCGGTGCAGAAGGTGGTCAACGGATTGGGTCTGCCGGCGAGCATCCGAGTGGGCTATGGGGGCGGGTACGAAGAGCAGCAACGCTCCTTCCGCGACTTGGTATTTGTACTGGTGCTAGCCGTGTTGCTGGTGTTCATCGTGTTGTTGTTCGAATTCGACAGCTTCGCGGCGCCGGTGGCGATTCTCGCGTCGGCGCTGCTTTCCGCTTCAGGCGTCTTTCTGGCGCTGCTGGCAACCGGTACGACCTTCAATATCTCTTCGTTCATGGGACTGATCATGGTGATAGGGATCGTGGCGAAGAACGGCATCCTGCTGCTGGACGCGGACCAGAAATTCCGCGGCGAGGGGATGCCGGCCGAAGAGAGCATGATCCATGCGGGAGAGCGGCGGCTGCGGCCCATTATCATGACGGCGCTGGCGACGGTGGCCGGCATGTTACCGCTTTCGCTGGCGTGGGGTGCGGGCTCGCAGATGCTGCAACCGCTGGCGATTGCGGTGATCGGCGGGATACTGGCGTCGATGGTGTTGTCGCTGGTGGTGACACCGGCCGTGCATTACTATCTGGCGGATGGAGTAGCGGGGCGATAGGTCGCCTTCCCGCAGGCTGCGCCAAGCCATCATATCGCCGCGTTTGAAGCTCCTTCTCATCGTCCCGCCGGGCACGCTGGTTGGCAGGCGAAAGCGCCTGCCCCACTGCCAGTCACACGTCGACGCAAAACTATTTACGTTCATTTTCTGTAAGTTAGCCATAACCGACAATCGGGACGGCAGGGACTCGATGTTAGTCTCGAATCGGGAATGAGGCTTTGCATCGCAGCCATGACAGAACTACAAGAGCAGCGAGCCGATGCCATCAGAAAGGCGATTGAAAACATTGCGACGAGAATAGGGGCGGACGACTGCAAGTTCACAGTTGCAGATCTGGTGCGCCTACTGCAGATCGAAAAGGAACTGGCGCCGGACGATGAACCCCGCAGACTCACGGTCACATGGCAAGATTCAGACACGGCGGAGAATGGCTCCAAACGATAGTGTATGACCCGCTTCCGTCCCAGAAGGTGTTCCGCGAGGACCCGGCGCGATTCAAGGGTTTCTCGGGACCGATCGCTTCCGGCAAGAGCCAGGCGCTTTGCCACGAGGCGATCAAACTCAGTTATGTCAATGCGGGGAGGCAAGGGTTGATCGGGGCACCTACTTATCCCATGCTACGGGATGCGACGCAGACGACGCTGTTCGAGATTTTGGCGAGTAATGAGATTCCGTACGACTACAACAAGGGCGAGAACGTGCTGCTAATGAAAGACACAGGATCCCGGATTCTATTCCGGCCGGTCGACGATTTTGAGCGGCTACGCGGCACGAATCTGGCCTGGTTCGGATTGGACGAGCTCACTTATTCGCCCGAGCAGGCGTGGCTGCGCCTGGAAGGCCGGCTACGAGACCCGCAAGCTACGAGACTGTGCGGCTTCGCGGTGTGGACCCCCAAGGGGTACGACTGGGTTTACCAGAAATTCATCGCGGATCCGGTCGCGGGATACAGCGCCGTGATCGCCAAGGCTTTTGAGAACCGCTTCGTGCTGGAGAAGGTGCCGGATTTTTACGAGCGGCTGCGCAACAGCTACGACGAGACCTTGTACCAACAGGAAGCGCTCGGGCAATATTTGAGCCTGCAGGGAGGACTGGTCTACAGCGCCTTCAGCCGGCGCGATCACGTAAAGGAGCTACGGATCAATCCAAATTACCCGTTGCTTTGGGCGCTGGATTTCAATGTGGATCCCATGTCCTCGGTAATCCTGCAAACGGAGGCCAGCAAGATACTGGTGCTGGATGAAATCGTGATCCGGCACGCCAGCACGCAAGAGGCCTGCGAGGAGTTTGAAAAGCGCTTTCCCGATCATCGGGGGGGCGTAGTGGTTTACGGCGATGCGTCGGGCAACAGTTTGCACACCACTGGCGCCTCCGACTACCAGATCGTTCGGGAGTACTTTCGCGGACACTATGGCGCGCGGGTGAGCTATAAGGTGCCCAAGGCGAACCCGAGTGTACGTGAGCGGATTCAACTGACGAACGGAAGACTGAGGTCAGCCGCGGGGGACATCAAGTTGCTGGTGGACCCCAAGTGCAAGGAGTTGATCAAGGACTTCGAACAGGTTTCTTACCAGGCGGACAGCAATGCGATCGACAAAGAGAAGGACCGGCGAAGGACACACCTCTCGGACGCGCTTGGTTATGTACTGTGGCAAGAGTGCCGGCCGCAGTCGGCGATCGGGGAACATAGGGAACGGCTGATTTAAGGACGACATGCTAAACATCGACCGAGAACATCCCGAGTACCTGGCCAAGAAGGCGATGTGGCGCAAGTACAGAAACCTTTATGCCGGCGGCGAGCCAATGCGGGAGAACGCCTTTGAGTACCTGGTGCGGCGGCACAAGGAGCCGAACGATATCTATGCCGAGCGGCTTAGCCGGGTGTTCTACGAGAACTATATCGGCTCGATCATCGACTGGTATGCAGCGACGCTGATGCGGCGGGAGGCGGCTCTGCTATTTGAGGGCAGCGACGAGGCCGCCAAAGATTTCTACAATCTGTTCGCCGAGGACTGCGACCTGAAAGGCACAAGTCTTGCGGAATTCTTCCGGCAACGGTTTGTTCAGACGCTGGTATATGGCCGGAGTTACATCGTAGTGGACTTTCCCCGGTCACCAGTTGCCGTGGCCAGCCGGGCGGAGGAGGATGCTATCGGGAGCTCGCGCGCATACCTGGTGGATTACTCACCGGAAGAGTTCATCAACTGGAGTTACGACGATCGAGGAGGGTTGGAATGGGCGGTCATCCGGACGTCGTCGCTTCGAAAATCCAAGGTCACGGAGCATGAATGGACTCGCGAGACCCGCTGGATCTACTACGATCGCCGGAATTTTCAGGTTTTTCAGCAGTTGAAGGACAAAGAAGTGCGGCTGGTGGACGAAGGGGTACACGGTCTGGCCGGCCAAAACCGCGTGCCAGTCTTTCCGTTGCAGGTAAGCGAGGGGCTTTGGTTGATGAACAAGGCGGCGCTACTGCAACTGGAGCACTTCAATAAGTCGAACGCGCTAGCCTGGGCGCTGACTATGGGCCTGTTCGCATCGCCGGTTATCTATTCGGATCGGGAGTGGAACCAGATCGTGGGTGAGTCTTACTTTATCCAACTGGCACCGGGAGACCGGTTTGGGTGGACGGAGCCGGAAGGCAAGGTCTACCAGATAGCGGCGGACAACCTGGTTCAACTGAAGGACGAAATTTACCGGGTATGTTACTTGATTACGCACGCGGGCGGCACGGGATCGTCGAATCAGCCGCAATCCGGAACCAGCAAGCAGCGGGACTTCAGCATCACCCAAGAGGTGTTGCGGGCCTACGGCGATGCGGTGAAGGAAACCATGAAGCGAGTGCTGGGGGCGATCTCCGCCGCCCGCAAAGACAACGTTTCGATCGATGTCTCGGGGTTGGACGAGTTCGACATTGGCGACTTCAGCAATGAGCTGGACGACGCCCGAAAGCTGCTGAGCCTGGGCATCGTATCGGAGACGCTGAAGAAACAAGTCTACAAGAAACTGGCTTTCAAATTCCTCTCGGATGTGCGGCAGGAAGTCAAGACGCAGATCGCACAAGAAATCGAAGCAATGAGTTAGGAGGCATATGGAAGAGACCGACGTACAAGCGATTGTCAAGCAGGCAATCCAGGAGTTTGTGCAGGAGCAGCAGTCCAAAAGCGAGCCGGCCTATAAGACCGAGCTCGTGGAGGAACGCAAGCGCCGCGAGCAACTGGAGCGGCGGCTGAACGAGGTGGTGGAAGAGAACAAGCGCAGCCGGCAAGCGGCGGAACAGGCCGAGAGGGGAGCCGCGATCCGGGCGGAGCTACAGCGGCTGGGAGTCGCCAAGGTGGACCTGGCATACCGCGCCGTGCAGGACGATATTTACCGGTCGGAAGACGGCCGGCTTTTGGCGCGCGGCGACAGCGGCGAAATTCCGGCCAAGGAATATCTGGCCAGTTTCGTCGGCGAGAATCCGGAGTTTTTGCCGGCCCGAATTTCAGGGGGATCGGGAATCACGGCCGCACACAAGGCGCCGCGGGAAGCCACGGATAGCGTGGACCTGGATGGCATCCGGCCGGGAATGACTCCGGAGGAAATGGAACGGGTGCGGAAAGAGATTCTGCGGGTAGCTTCACAGAACCTGCGGGGCTTATAGGCACGACAGGCAGGGATGCCTGATTTTGGAGAACAGGCAGAAAGCCTGCTCCATTTAGGAGAACGAATGGCAACGATTACATCAGCGAATGTGGCCAGCGCGATTGTGAAGCTGGTGGCGGCAGATGCTTTGCCCGCCTTGGTTGGGAACCTTGTCATGGGTAACCTGGTCAACCGCGATTATGAACCCGTATTGGCGCAGGCGGGGGATACGGTGAACATCCCGATTCCTCCGATCCTGGTAGCCAATAACATAGCCGAAGGCGGACAAGTTCAACCGCAGAACCCGAATCTGGGGAATGCACAGATTGTGTTAAACACGCACGCCGAAGCTACCTTTCAGATACCGGACGTGACGAAAGTACTGGCGGTTCCGGACCTACTGCAAGTGTACATGCAACCGGCCGTGGTGGCGATCGCCGAGAAGATCGAAAGCGATCTGATGGACCTGTACGCAGGGTTTACGGCGAATACGCCGGTGGGCACGCCCGGCACGCCGCTAGTGGAAGCGGTGATCGACCAGGCGGAGAGCGCTCTGTTCACGGCGAAGGTTCCGCCGTCCGAGCCGAAGTACATGTTAGTGGATGCCGCGACTTATTCCCAGTTACGGCAGATCGAACGTTTTAGCGAATTCCAGACCGCAGGAGAGGCGGGCCTGCGGGCATTGATCGAGGGCGCGGTAGGCAAGATCAAAGACTTTTTCGTGCTGAGGTCGCAGTATATCGCCTATACGGGCAGCTCGCCAATGACGACCCACAACATCGCATTTACGAAGGGCGCCATCGGGCTGGTAATCCGGCGGCTACCGCAACCGCTGTACGGAACGGGCGCGGTGGCGCACTACGCCGAGATGGGTAACTTCGGCATGCGGGTAGTGATGAGCTACCAGCCGAATACACTGGCCCAGCAGTTCACGGTGGATGTCTTATACGGCTGCGCAGTGATCCGCAACAACTTCGGAATCCAGGTGAATTGCTAACGATGGGGAGGGGTTGGGCGTGCCCGGGGCCGGGCATGCCTGCACCCCATAAGAAAGAACCATGGACCTACAAATCTATTACAAGAAGATTCGGGAGATGGAGCAGACTCTAAGCGGTCCTTCCGTTGTGCTGGTGAGCCGCGAGACTCCGGACGGCGGCCGTGAAGGAGTGCGCACGGAAGTGTCGCGGGCGATCGCGGCAAAAATGATCGTGGAAGGCTGTGCGCGCCTGGCGACGGCCGAAGAGGCCATCGAGTTCCAGGAACAGAACGCCGAGGCCAAGCGCAAGGCAGAGCAGCTCGCGGCGGCCTCGCGGATGCAGTTTACAGTTATATCGCCGAACGAACTGCGCAAGCTGAAAGGCGCCGTGCAGCAAGGCAAGGAGTAGGTCAGGGAGATGGCGCTTTTCACCGACACGATATCGACGATTCAGGATTTGATGAATCAGGACTCCTCCGTGCTGACCACCGCGGAGAACGAGAACATCGATTTGAATGAAAAGCTGACGCTCGCGCAGCAGGACCTGGGGATCGAACTGACGACGCTTTTGCAACGCAGCAATACTTACGACTGGCAGTTCTGGCTGCAACCGAACCCCCAGTTGAACAACATTGTGGTCACACCGCCGCTGCAGCTCTGGGACGTGTATCAGACTTTGATGCGCGTGTATCAGGATGCCTACTACAACCAACTGAATGACCGCTACAAGGGTAAGCGAGACCAATTCCAGCAGCTTGCGAAGTGGGCGATGGACAAGCTGATCGAGACGGGAATTGGAATCGTGGGCGACCCGATTCCACAGGCTGCGGCGCCGCAACTGACTTCCATTCCCGGAGGGCAGCCGGCGGCGACTTACTATGCTTGCGTTTCGTGGCTGAACGTCGAAAGCGAGGAGGGACAGGCGGGCGACGCGAGTTGTCTCGCCGTTACCGGGGGAAATGCGCTGGCGGTACAGCCTGTCAATGCTCCTGCAAACGCAGTGGCGTGGAATGTCTACGTAGGGCTATCCGCCACCACATTCGCGCTGCAGAACACGTCGCCTCTGGCGATGGATCAAATCTGGGTGCAAGCGGCCCCGGTATCGACCGGGGGAAGAGCGCCGGGCAGCGGACAGGCTCCCGACTATCTGCGCGCGCTGCCACGTGTGATCCAGAGAGGTTAGAAACATGGCATGGGTCAGCAGTACGGTGACTGCGCAGGTGCTCGAATTACTCGCCGCACCGCAGGGGTTGAACGCTTGTGTGTCTACGCTGGCGCTAGCTGAGAACGCGATGCTTGCGCCGGTGGGACCCAACCAACTTCTGGTGCAGAATGTCTCGATTGATCTGGCCGAGCGCAGCACGGACGTCACGTATCCAGCGGTCAGTGTTTATTGCGAGAAGATCGCGAACCAACTCAAAGAAAAGTTTCGAAACTTCTCGGGATACGCCCTTGTGGCAATCGAGGTGCGGGTCTCGCAAGACCGGCTGGAGGGGATCGAGGACCAGGTGCAGATGTACCTGGATGCCGTGACGCAGGTACTCGACCAAAACAGGGGCGACTGGGGGGAAGGAATGTACTATGCCGGAGGTTACGAGGCGGTTTTCACGCCGGTGAAGCACGGCGGGCAGAACTTCATTCAGGTAGGAAAGGTCACTTTCAATGTGGGAGTGAGCGAGTAAGCGTATGGCATCTTATATCTCGTCAAATGCCAACCGTTTTTACACGGGATTGGAAACCAGCTACGGCCAGGTGCCGGCGATTACGGGGCAGAACAGGTTCCCGGCCGTGAAGCTGACTTGTAAAAACCAGTTGGAGAAGGCCACCCGAAAGGACAAGACGGGTAGCCGGACATATGTGGGATTGCCCCCCGGAATGCGGCGGCAAACTACCTTCGATCTGACTACTTACATGACGAGCTGGGGAGGACAGAGCTCGGGCCCGGCATATGGACCGCTTTTTCAGGCAAGCCTGGGCGCCACTCCGGTGTTCTACGTAGGCGGGACGGCCGCGGCCGGCTCAACGGCCACCACCGTGGTGTTTGAGGTACCGCACGGCCTGGGCGCCGGGCAGGCCGTCTCTTGCAACGGCGAGATACGCTTTGTTACGGCGATTGTAAGCACCACGGTGGTGCAGGTGAACGCGGCATTCTCCAGCGCACCGTCCGCGGGAACGCAGATCTCGCCGACTGTTTCCTACTTTCCCGCCACGGAACTGCCGAGCGTCAGCATATTCGATTATTGGGACCCCGCCACCGCGGTACAGAGACTTCTATGTGGGGGGGCGGTAAATCGCATGTCGGTGAAGGTGAACGGCGACTTTCACCAGTTCGAGTTCAACGGCATGGCGCAGGACCTGATCGATAATGCAAGCTTTAGCGGAGGGCAAGGGGAATTGACGAGCTTCCCAGCGGAGCCCGCCATCGGCGCTTTCGACTATGCCATTGTGCCAGGCAACATGGGGGAGGCCTGGCTGGGAAGCAGTCCGAGCCAGTTTTATACCATCACAAGCGCGAACTTTCAACTGGACAATGGCCTGGATCTGCGCGCGGATGAATTCGGCACGAACCTGCCACAAGCTGTCGCGCCAGGCCTAAGATCTGTCACGGCGGATTTCAACTTGTACGAACTGAACGATACCGCTACACAAGGGCTGTATCAAGCGGCCCGGCAACAGTCGCCGATCGGCGTCATGTTTCAGCTCGGCCAGCAAGCCGGGCAAGTCATGGGCGTTTACTTGATGAGCGTGGTTCCGGTAGTGCCCGAGTTCGACGATGGGGATAACAGGCTGCAGTGGAAGTTCCAGAGTTCGCGCGCGCAGGGGACAATCAACAATGAGATTGTCGTGGCGTTTGGCTAGGCGGATGGCCGGCGGTTTGGTTTTATGGAATACATGAGTCATGAAGTCAAAGATTCGCAGATAGCGCCTGGTGTGAGTTATACGGTTGCCAAGATGTCGTTCGGGCGGCGCGTGGAGCTGACGCGGCGAATCCGGGAGCTGTCGCTGCGAAAGGAGTTCGTGGAGGCCGGCGAGACTCCGAACGAGAAGATGGAAGCCGCTTTGCTCGGGTCGGAGATCGACCGGCTTTACCTGCTCTGGGGTTTGAAAGAAGTAACAGGCCTAGAGGTTGACGGCCTGCCCGCCACGCCGGAATCATTGGCCGCGAGCGGCCCCGAAGAGCTATTCCGGGAGGCTCTGGCCGCGGTCAAGGAACAGTGCGGGCTATCGGAAGCCGAAAGAAAAAACTGATCGTCGCACTTCATTTTCAATTTTCCAACCAGGCCGGCTGGGAGTGCGCGACGTGCCGTAAGGCCGGGCTGGAGATCAAGCGCAAATGCGGGTGGATACTGCGCGCCTCAGAGACACCGGTGCGCGTGGTGTGGGCGCGGAATGGCGTGGCGTCGACGGAGTGTCCAAAGTCGTTCATCACGGCACAAAGCATGGCGTGGCTGGAGGAATATCTCGTGCGGCGTAAGTTAGGGCAGAGGGGTATCGACGGGCTAGGAGCGCGCGAGGTAGAAGCTTTTGTGATTCTCGAACACGAACTGGCGAACGAGGCTAAGAATGCCTAGCAACTCACAAAACACCATTCTCAACGCGTTCAACCAGGCGGCAGGCAGCCCGACAGGCACCACGTCCGTAAGCGACTTGACCTCGCCACTTTCAGCGAGCTCGGTGCAGGGGCTGCAGGATGCGCTGACGCAAGCCACGCAGGTGATCAATGCAGAAGCACAAGCAACCAGCGCGAATACCGATGCGCTGGCGCAAAATACGCAGGCCAAAGGCAGCGGCACCGGTGGCGGCGGCGTGACGGATGTGATGAACACGGTAAGCGAGTTTATGGGCGGCGGACTCAGCCTGATGCCCCTGGTGTCGCTCTTCTCGAGTCTGTTTGGAGGCGGCCAGCAGCAGCCCGCGCCACTCGTACCCTATTCGATGCCGCCGGCGCTGAACCTAGAGACTACCAGCAACTACCAGAATGTCGTATGGGGCGACAATGGCATGCCGCGGGCGGCCGGCGGACAGACGGCAGGGCAGCGATCGAGTGGCGCTGGCCAACAAATCACGGTGCAGGTGCAAGCCATCGACAGCCAATCGTTCCTCGACCATAGCGATGAGATTGCGCGAGCTGTAAGGCAGGCGATGCTGAACATGAACTCGATCAACGATGTGGTGACCGACCTCCGACCGTTATGTTTCCCACGCTTAAGACCGGCGCCGTGATTCAATATCCGGCGAAGAGAAAGCTGCAGTTCGTCACTGGAGTGATTCGGTTTTTGGACGGCACCGAGCAACGGTATCGCGATAGTCCTTCTGTGCTGCACACATGGACTATCCAGCTCAGCCTTCTCGACGAACAAGAAATGGCAGCGCTCGATCAATTTTTTCAAGAGAACCAGGGACGGTTTGCGAGTTTCCCGTTTACCGATCCCTGGGACGGAACGGTCTATCCGAACTGCAGCTTCGGGGCGGACACATTCGCATTCCAGCTCAGCGGTGAAATGAGGAATAAGGCCGCTCTGACTATCTGCGAAAACAGGAGCTGAGATGATCTATTTCCCGCAGTTATCGTCCGGCGCAACGGGGCAGTTCCCGATCACAAGGCAGCGGATGGCACGAACGCTCGTCAATCAGAGCTGCGAGAGCTACAACGTCAAGCTGGCGGACCCCGGGGCGGCAATCACGGAGTGGCATCTTGCTTTTGGCGAACTAAGCGACCAGGAAGTGGCGGCGCTCGAAGCGCTTTTCCAGGCTGTGGAAGGCCAGCTTACGCCATTCACGTTCTTGGATCCCACCGACAATCTGCTCGCGTGGAGCGAGGCACAAAACCAGGCGGCATGGCAAGCCGATCCGCTCTTGACAGTCACCGGCAACATCACCGATCCACTGGGCGGCACGTCCGCATTTCAAGTGAGCAACCCGAGCGGCGCCATACTCATGCTGCAGCAGTCAATTGACGCGCCCGCATCAATGAATTATTGCCTCAGCGTGTATGCGCGCAGCGACCAGAGTACGCGGGTGTGGCTGGTGCGGGGATCGGAGACCACTGCGGCGGCGATTTCGACGGAGTGGACACGGGTGACTTCCGCGGGCCAGTTGCAGAGCGAGGCGGAATCGATCAATTTCGGAATTGCGCTCGATCCCGGCAGCACTTTGGATGTTTTCGGGATGCAGGCAGAGGCGCAGACAGCCGCTTCGCTTTACAAGCAGACTTTCGAGACTGGCGGCGTCTATACCAATGCGCGATTTCAGAGCGATGCGCTAACTATTACGACCGTGGGTCCGAACCGCCACTCTTGTGAGCTGGATATCGTCAATGTTGAGCATCTATGATTTAAAAGAGCAGGCGGTCACCGACACTCCACTGCTGTTGTTCGACTGCACGCTGGCGAACGGACAACTGGAGTCCTGGAGCACTCACCAGGTGACGTACAACGGAAACAAGTATGCGCCGCGGGTGATGAAGCACAATCTGTTTGAAGTCCAGACCTCGTCTGATCAAGGCGTGGACGCGATTCCACGCGTCTCACTGTCGCTGGGCAACGCAGATTCCTACTTCTCCGAATTGGAGCGCTCGGTGGGCTGGAAGGGCGCTACTCTCACCGTAACCTTTCTCTTCTACAATCTCCTTGAAAACGCAGCGACATCCGACAGCGCGGTGTTATTTCAGGGAATTGTCAACCCGCCGGATCAGAGCACCGAATCTCTCTTCCAAATCTCCGCTGTAAATCGCATGAACATGCAGAGGGTGCTGCTGCCGGAGGTGCGTATCCAGCGGCGCTGTCCCTGGTTGTTTCCGTCGAACGCACAGCAACGGCAGGAAGCGGTGTCCGGAGGAAGCAGCGGGCAATACTCGCACTTCTACCGCTGTGGGTACTCGCCGGATATGACCGGTGGCGTGGGCGCCATGGTGGGTGGCGCGCCGTACACCTCCTGCGCCTATACACGGACGGATTGCGAGGCTCGCGGAATGTTCAGCGGGCCGATGCGATTCGGCGGACTCGAATTCGTGCCCTCGTCGATTCTTGTACGAAGCTACGGCCAACAAGGCCGCTCTTATGCGCCAGTTATCGACAACACCGCGGAGTACAACGATTACGTTCCCTTGCTGTACGGCACGGCGTGGTTCGCGCCGCCGATCGTATTTTCGCGGAATGACGGCAACCTGACGCGCATGGAAGTGCTGCTGGGTATGGGGCCGATCCAGGATATCCAAACCGTAGTGGTGAACGGCATCGAAATTCCCCTGGGACAGTCCGGTACGAACATGACCTCCACGGGCTGGTACAGCGTAATCAGCCTGGGCAGCCGAAGCGGCGCATTCGACCCAAACTTCACGGATGCCTCGGGCAATCCGGCGGGCGACCCATACGGAAGCATGGCGTACCTATCGGTAGTCGTCCCGAACCAGATCAACAACGGACAGTCACTGCCGACCATACAGGTGCTGGCGGACGGGTTACAGTTGCCCACGTACGGATCCGACGCCAGCTTTCTCGCGCAAGTATTCACCGCGAATCCAGCGTGGATTCTGCTGGACATTTTACAGCGTAGCGGCTGGACCGCGGGCTACATCGATTTGACGACTTTCGCGGCGGCGGCGGCGTTTTGCGATCAGCAGATTCAGACCCAAGACCTTAACGGGAACAGCATCATGATCCCGCGCTTCCAATGCAATCTTTACTTGAACTACAGGCGAAACGCGGGAGACTTGATTCGGGGGATTCGCAACGCATGCCGCCTGTTGTTTACCTATAGCATGAGCGGGCTACTGCAGCTGCAGGTGGAGAATTCGATCGCGCTGCAACAGCCGACGCAGCCGGCGTGGAGCAATAGCACAGAGCCGCTGTTAGATGGTTGGCCGAGCTACGAATTCAGCGACGGGTCCACGGGCGTCGCAAACATCCTGCGTAAGGCCAACCGGGAGCCCAGCGTACAAATATTCTCCCGAAGCATCGCGGACACGCCGAACCAGGTCACCCTGGAATTTCAAGACGCATTCAATGAGTATCAACAGGATAGCCTGTTGATGGTGGATGTGGACGACGTGGATCTGATCGGGCAGGTGGTGACTACAACGCTCAGTGCGCTCGGGATTCCAAACTATGACCAAGCGGCGCGCATCCTGCAATTCTCGTTGGATAAGTCGATTCAAGGGAACACGTACATTTCTTTCGATACCAGCGTGAAGGCGCTGGGGCTGCGGCCGGGCGACATCATTACCGTAACGTACCTCAAAGAAGGCTTTGAGCGCCAGCCATTCCGCATCACTAAGATCGCGCCGGGAGCGAACTACCGGATCACCACGATCACTGCACAGATCTATCAAGACGAGTGGTACGACGACACGAATGGTCAAATGCCGGGCGACACGGGCGCACGCCGGCAACCGGGCGCGGGCGTGGGGCTACCACGGCCGCTGCTGGGAAACACTGTCGACTCGAACGGCAACTACGAGTACCAGATCACTGAGAGCTCTAATAACGACAGCGACGGCGGCGTCACGGAGGAGTTGACGGCAGGCTTTCTGGTCCCAGGGACCACGGCGCCGGGCGGGCCAAACATACCGCTGGTGAGCCTGGCAGCCACGATTGGCGCCACGGGCACGCTGGCGGGAAGTCAGATACTGTACTACGCGGTGAGCGCGCTCGATTCGGCCGGCAACGAGAGCGCTCTGTCGTTCGCCATCCTCGCCAGCATCCCTGCCGGGCCCAATACAAATAGTGTGACTCTGACCGGATTGAGCTTTTCAGCCAGCACGACAGGCTTTAACGTCTACCGGGGCCCTAATCCATCGCAGTTGTACCGGATCGCGACGAACCAAGCGCCGGCCCCTACCTTTACGGACTCGGGATTGCAGGTGCAGATCGCGGCGCTTCCCGATCCGGCGTACGATCACGCGAATTTTTATTGGCGGATGGAACTGCAGCCGGAGTACGCCGCGACGATCGTGTCGGCGAACACTGTGGGGAACAGCACGGCGGAGATGGGGAATGCGAGTTATGCCGGCATGATCGTGCGGATCATGACCGGTACAGGGTCCGGCCAGGAGTACGCGATTGCATCCAATACGGCGACGACTCTGACGCTGACACAGCCCTGGGCCGTCCAGCCGGACGCGACGAGCAACTTTGTGGTGGCGGAGGCAGGCTGGCATTTCGCGGCCGCTTCGCAAACCAGCCCTGTGCAGTTCGAGGTTCCGAACGAAACCGGCGTCACGTTGCATATCCAGGGCAGAGCCGCGAACGTGAACAATCTGGAGGGGCAGCCTTTGCTGTCGACACTGACACGGTGGCAAGTCGGCGGCGGTGGACTGGGAGATATGAGCACTCCACCGCTGCCGGTGTTCGGCGTGGGGTCGTCATCCGTGCAAGGCGGAGTGGTGCAGTTGAGCGGAGTAGCGTTCCCCGATCTGACTAACACACACAGTGTAACGGCGGGCACGCTGACGCTTCATTACTGGGACGAGTTAGCCGGAAGGACGCTGTTCTCTCTTTCGTCGGAAATGGCGGCGACAGACACGACGGTGAATCTTGCGCCAGCGGGGACTGCGACGGCGGGCTCGTTCGTGCAGGTCGAGGAAGAAGTCATGCAAGTCGTCGCGGTGCAGAACGGGGGCCTGGCCTACCAAGTGACGCGCGGGATGCATGGCACCCTCGCGGTGGCGCATGCCGCACAGGCGCCCGTGTACAATTTGTCGAGCGAAGTGATCGTAGTTCCCTTCCCACTGGACTTCTTTGGCAGCCCGCTAAGCGGCAATTGGAGCTATCCGGTGCTGCTGCCCAACACGAAGGTGGCCAGTGCGGAATTGTTCGTGACGAATTCGAGAGGCAACAGCCCGACTGCGTCGATCAACCTAACGCAGTCGGTGGATTACGGCCTTCGAACGCTGTCCGGTGGGCAGTTCTCGTTTCAAGTCCAAGGATTCTTGGCGGTAGACAGCAATCCGGCGCCGAACGTAATAGTGGAAGCGGCGCATGCAGTGTTGGATGTATATGCGGTTGTAAAACAGGCGCCCGTGGGAGGGCCGGTGCAACTGACATTGAGTCTTAACAGCGCGTTGTACTGCACGTTGACGATTCCGGATGGCGGTACGTGCTCGCCGAGTGTGGACGGCTTCGGGATGCCGCTTCAGGCGCAGGCCCAACTCAGTCTGGCGATCACCGCGGTGGGGCCGACGAGTCCCGGCTCGGACCTTACAGTGATTTTGCGGTTGTGACGGCGGCGCAAGCATGTCCACACTTCAGAAACTCACTCCAAACCAGGATTTGCAGTGCTACTTCTATCAGCCGTCGGCTATCGCGGCACTGAGCCAGACGAGCCCCACTGGGTTCACGGTGTCGGGCTGCTGGCGCGAGCAATCCGACTGGGCAGTGGTGGAATGGAACCGCGATAACGTCTTCGAGCACCCGGCTTTTCGGAACCTGCCGGACGGCGATCTGAGCGGACTGCAGCTCTCGTACCAGGAAGTACGCAGTAACTGTATTGCGCTGGATTCGACGCTGTATCCGACGGTGGACTGGCCGTTCCTGCGGGTGTGGGCCGATCCCGGAACAGGTGAGCAGATTTACAGAATCCCCCTCCAGCAGCATGCCACGGCGGCGACCGGAAGTTATCAAGCGGCGTCTGCTACTTTCGAACTGCAGGGCGCGCCCACGGGAAACGATTACATAGAGCTGGCGTGGGATCAGGAGCACTACACATACCAGCTCAGCGGCACCGATACATTGGAATCCGCAGCGGCGGCGCTGGCGACCAGCATCAACACCTTCTCGACGACCATGCAGGCGTCCGCGAACGGAGCCGCGATCACGTTGACGCTGGCCGCCGGCGGCCCGGGGGCAAACGGCAACCGTACCGGCGTGTACGGGAACGTTTCCGGCGCCCAAACCGAGAGTTGGCAGCCCGCGTGGCAATTACTTACCGGCGGAGCCTCACCGAGTCAGTGGCGAATCAACCTGGATTTCAGCGCGATCGACGGTCTCGATTTCACTGGCGCAACAGTGCCGGTGCCGATGAACGCAGTGCGTAAAATGCGATGGACCTGGGCGGCGGACTTGCAGACAGGCAGTTTCGCGCGCAGCGAATTCGCGGTTACTATTTCGAACTGGACTGTCAGCGGCTCGAACCGGGGCTACCAGGTCGCTGGACCGGGAAGCTGGCGGACGGAGGACGACGATACGACGCTGGCCTATACAGGTCAATGGACGAGATCCATCGGCAACTACTCCGGCGGATCGATCAGTTATGCAACAACACCCAGCGCAAGCGTAAGCCACTCTTACCAGGCGCCGCTAACTCACACTTTGTACTTAGGGACGCGGAACGCGCCTACGTGTACACAGATCTCGATTCAGGTGGACCAAAACCCGGCGTACACTCTGAATCTGGCCCTCGCCGGTGAGGACATTTTGGTTCGGTGCGATCTGGGCGAGCTATCCGGCGAAGTTACGCACACGGTCACGATCACGCATGCGGGGCAGACGGGCTCCTATTTCTACTTCGATTTTTTGGAAGTGGCGATGCCCACCGCGGACCTGCCTGTTTTCTTGCCCGACTCGCAGACCACGCTGGCGACGGACTGGGACACGCTGCACTCGCAGGCGCTGGCGCCGGAGCGGACGGCGTGGCTGATCCAGGCGCTGGGGTTTACAGGCAGGAGCAATCACTACGCAGGCGCGCTCTGGTTTTACGAACTGTGCTGCCCGGGACAGCAGTATGCGACGGGGACGATCACGTTTTCCGGCGTCTCGCAGTTCGGAGATACGACCCAAGTGTCGCTAGGTCCTACGATCTTGACGCATTTGAACCTGATCGGCGATACGCCGGCAAGCCTGGCGGTTGCGTTCGAACTGCTCATCAACGAAGGCTCGACGGGTGTGTGGGCGGAAGCGAGCGGTACGGCGCTCACTATCACCGCGCGGACCATGGGAAGCGCCGGCAATGGACTCACTCTGGCGGTCGACGTGGGCGGCAGTACGACTCTTCAAGCGCAGACAAGCGGCTCCCTGGCTGGTGGCGTGGATGCCAACTGGCTTACGGATCTGACCGCCACGCCGCCGATCAATCGAGCCGCGCGGGACTGGAGCTTGAGCTTCTTCACGGCGCTCAAGGGTTACGGAATTGACGTCACGGCATCCTTCAGCACGGAACTGGGCAATGGCGATCCGTCGGCGCTGGCCGGCATTGCGCAGTGCTATCCGGACGGCAGCCCGTGCATGGTGAACACTCCGGCGCTGCAGACGAATTTCTCACCGGCGAGCCTGACGTTCTGGCAGCAGGTGTATCTGGCGATGGCCAACGTGATGGCGCAAGCCGGGTTGCAACCGTATCTACAGTTCGGTGAGGTTCAGTGGTGGTACTTCTGCCCGCCCGCGGATCCCGCGAGTGGCAACTGGCAGCCGATCCCGAACGGCGGGATGCCGTTCTATGATGCCTACACGACGAGCGCGTTCCAGTCACAGTTCGGGCGCCCCATGCATGTGTTTACGGATCCTAGCAACGATCCCACTCCATACCCGCAGGAATCCGCCTTCCTGCCTGGGTTGATCGGGCAATTCACCACGGCGATCATGGCCTTTGTGCGGCAGACGCAGGCGAATGCCCGCTTCGAGGTGCTCTATCCGCCGGACACCAACGATGCTCCGCTCACGAGCGTGATCAACCTGCCCGACACTTGGACGCCGGCGAACCTGGATGGCTTCAAGACGGAGAACTTTACTTATACGGGGAATCGGAACCTGAACGCGGCGTCTGCTTCGATCGCGCTGCCCATGCAACTCGGGTTCGCGCCGGCAAACAGCGCACACCTGGTGGGGGTCGGAGACTACACGACACCTTGGGCAAAAGAAGCTCGCATTGCGGAAGGGCTGAAATTGGGGTCGGTGGTGCTGTTCGCGCTGGACCAATTCTGCTTGATCGGCTACGGGGTGCCGCTGCCGCCTGGGGCTGGACGCGGCGTGTTTATGGGGGCTTAGCAAGTTTGGGGAAGACGGCAGAGTAGCCGCCGATGAACGCGGATGAACGCGGATAAGACAAAACCACGATCTTTGTTTTTATCGGTGTTTATCGGCGTTGATCCGCGGCTAGCGGCCCGGGCAGAATTCGCCGAAACTCGGGAAGGCAGGCGAAACCGCCTGCCCCACCACTGCGAATCAACAGTTTGCGATGTTTGGTGGGGCAGGCATTCAGCCTGCCGGGACTTCTACCACGGCTGCTAGAGCGTCACGCAGCTCAGATGCTGCCCTTCAACCCCAGTGAGTCAGCCTTTTCCTGCATGGCCTTCACACAGAAGTCGATGTGCTCGTCGAGTTCAACGCCCAATTCGCGTGCGCCATCCACGATGTCCTGACGGTTCACGGCGCGGGCGAACGCCTTGTCCTTCATCTTCTTTCGCACCGACGGTGCATCTACTTCGAAAACGCTCCGGTGCGGCTTGACGTAAGAAATGGCGGTGATGAAGCCGGCCAGCTCGTCGCAGGCGAAAAGCGTTTTCTCGAGCGGAGACTCCCGCGGCACGCCGGTGAAGCTGGAATGCGAAAGAATGGCACGGCGAATTTCGGCGCTGACGCCGCGCTCGGCTAGAATCGCCTCTCCCTTAGTGGGATGGTCTGGCAGTTCGGGATGGATCTCCCAGTCGAAATCATGCAGGAGCGCGGTGACCGACCACTTCTCCTCGTCGTCGCCGAACTTGCGGGCATACGCGGTTACGCAAGCTTCCACCGCCAGCGCGTGCTTGCGCAGATTTTCCGATTTGGTGAATTCGTGCAGAATTTCCAGCGCCTGTTCGCGGTTCATTCCATCTATGATAACTGCCCGGCGGACGCAAGAAATTCGCGCATGCGGCGATAGTGGCCGCCTTTCCAATACACGCGCCGGCACTCCGGGCAGCGCCGGAACTCGTCATAAAATTCAGCGGTGCGTGGCGGAAGTTGCGCGGCGATTTCCGCGCGGGCCACGGCGTCGAGCATCGCGTTGCAGCGCAGGCATCGCGTGAAGGGCCGCGTGGCGCCGGACAGATCGAAGCGCCGGATCACCTCAGGGAACTGGCGCCGCACGGCGGTTTCCCGAATGTAATAACCGTGCGTCACCATGCCACGCTTGAGCAGACCGATGTCGCGCGTCAACAGAATGCGGCCGGCGTCGCGTGAGATGCGGGCCAGCTCTTCATCGTCGCAATCCTTGCCATAAAGCGTATCGAAGCCGGCCATGCGCAGATAGCCCGCCAGGCGGCCCAGGTGCGTGTCCAACACGAAACGCGGCTCGCGCAGTGGCAGCGGGCGTAAGCGGATCAGCGGCGTGATATCCAGCGCCTCGAAGACCGGGTAAACGCTGATGCGGTCGCCGTCCCGCACAATGTAGGAAAAATCCACGGATTGCCCATTCACCAGAATCAGGTCGATTTCCGTATGCGGCACGCCCAGAGACTCGACCATGTCTTTCACCGGCGCCGCATCGACGAAAATATGTGCGAAAGCTACCATACGCCGTTCGGCGGGGAGGAAATCGTTCAGTTCCGCATAGAAACGGAACCGGGCGCACTTGATCAAAACCGGCATGCGCGATCCACTTCTCATTAATATTGCTTCAAGATTGCTGTATCGGGCAACTGCATCTGATATGCTCACGTCAGTGGACGCAGGAGGCCACGACTATCATGGCTATCGATAACGGGAACCTGCTACGGCGCTTTCTGATCACCGCAGCAATTTGCAGCCTGTTCGTGGTGGGAGTCCGCGCTCAGGACCCACCTTCACGAGTGGCCGACTTGAATTACATCAACGGCAGCGTTTCCATGCAGCCCGCGGGGGCGGACGATTGGTCGCCAGTCGATGTAAACCGGCCTTTCACGACCGGCGACTACCTGTGGGCAGATGTGGACTCTCAAGCTGAGTTGCATTTGAACAACGCTGTGATCCGGCTGAGTTCGCAGACCAGCGTGGGGTTTCTCAATCTCGACGACAATACGGCGCAGATCCGTTTCTCGGCGGGGGAAATGACGATTCACGTGCGCCGGCTGGGCGACGATGAGACCTTCGAAGTGGACACGCCAAACGCCGCCATCACCATCTTGCGCGGGGGCGAGTACCGCTTCAACTCCGACCCGGATTCCGGAACTACCTGGGTGGTGGTCCGGCACGGCGAGGCGGCGATCACCGGTGGCGGCCAAGCGTTTACGTTGGGAGCCGGCAACAGCGCGGCGCTTTCCGGCACCGACCAATTGACCTACGACGTGGAGTACGCGCCCGACCCCGACCAGTTCGAGGGATGGGCCGAAGACCGGGACGCCCACGAGGCGCGCTCGCAATCGGCACGCTATCTGCCGCCGGAGGTCATTGGCTACGCGGATCTGGACAATTACGGCTCCTGGCGCGTTTCGGCGGATTATGGCGCCGTGTGGTATCCGGCGGTGGGAGCTGGATGGGCGCCATACCGCTACGGACATTTTGCCTGGATCGAGCCGTGGGGCTGGTCGTGGGTGGACGATGCACCGTGGGGATTCGCCCCGAGCCACTATGGCCGTTGGGCATACATCGGCGGCGGCTGGGGTTGGATTCCGGGACCTTCAGGCATCGTCGCAGGCGGACCAGCCGTGGCTGCGGTGGTCTATGCCCCGGCACTGGTGGCGTTCATCGGTGGCGACTCTTGGGGCGTCTCACTTTCGTTCGGAGGGCCTGCGGTTGGCTGGGTACCGCTGGGGCCGGGCGAGGTGTATGCGCCGGCTTACCAGGTTAGCCAGAACTACTTTCAGCGCGTGAATGTCGCGAACACCAGGGTGGCCAACACCGTTCAGATTACGAACGTGTATAACACCGTGTATGTGAATAAGACAGTGACCAATGTCACAGTTAACCGGACATATGTGAACATGGTCGCGCCCAATGCTGTGACGGCGATGCCCAAAACCGCGTTCGCGAGCGGGGGGTCCGCCGCGAAGGTCGGCGTGAGCGTTTCGAAGACTGACGTGGCGAAGGTACAGGCGGCGCCGGTGACTGTAGCTCCTTCGGTGGCGCCGGTCAAACAGGCTCTCGCTCCTGTAACGAGTAACAAACCCGTGATGCGGCCGCCGGCTCGCGTCACGAGTCAGCCGGTCGTGGCGAAAGCAGCGCCGCCGCCTGCGCCGATTCCGTTCGCGGCCAAGGCGAGTATCCTGCAACAGAACGCCGGGAAGGTGGTGGATACGCAAGCTATGCGCAAGTCCGTACCGGCGCGGACAGTGGCTGCGGCGCCGGCAGTGAGAGTAGCGCCGCCTGCGCCAGCGCCGAAGCCAGCTCCACCAGCTACGAGGCCAGCGGGGGCCGCGCCAAAGCCTGGGCCGCCGGCCGGACCGGCGCCACGCCCGACCAACGCCGCGCCAAGGCCTGCGCCGCCGGCACCGCCGGCACCGAGCCCGACCAACGCTGTGCCAAGGCCCGCGCCGACACCGCCGCCTGCGACGCGGCCTACCAACGCAGCGCCAAAGCCCGTGCCGCCGCCCCCGCCTGCAACGCGGCCTACCGAAGCCGCGCCGAAACCCGCGCCGCCGCCGCCACCTCCGCCGCGCCCAACCGAGGCCGCGCCGAAACCTGCGGCACCGGCCCCACAACCGAAAGCCGCGCCTCCAGCGCAGCCTCAGCCGAAGCCGGCGCCTAAGGACAAGAAGAAGACGGAGGAGAAGCCGAAGCAAACGTAGGCCGTATCCAAGACGAGCGTCGATGACACAGCGTGGCAGGCTCGGGCGGGAGCGGATGCTACACGGCCCAGAGGCCCGTCAGAATTCGGCGAAACTCATTGAAGGCAGCGAAACCGCCTGCCCCACCACTGCGAATCGAGAGTTCGTGATGTTGGTGGGGCATGCATTCAGCCTGCCGCAACTTCCACCACGGGGCTGCCAGGCTGGCTGGCAGTTCGCGAGGATGCGATGGCATCACTTGACCATGGGTAATGAAGCTCCGAACGCGGGGCATTGATCCGAATCATACAGCGGCAACTGAGAAGTATGGCTTCGCCACCAGGCGCGCCACCTATCCTGGAGTTCCTCCGCAGCACCGCTGCCGTCGCACCATTGGTAATGCGTCAGAGTTATCAACGCCGAACAGACGGCGCTTTGGACCGACCCGGACTGATCGGAATACATCTCAATAAGAACGGGCACCGCACCTGAGTCTTTTGTGTTGCCTAATGCAGTCGCGACTGCCGCGCGAACATCCGGGTTGGGACTCTGTGGAGCGCTTTCCAAACTCTTCAGCGCGTCTTTTCCGCCGATTCGACCGAGGCCCAGCGCGGCGAACTTGCGAATTTCGTCGTCTACCGCAGTGCTTCGTCCAGCGAGCAGACTGGAGAAGAATGACACTTCCCGGTTGCTCCCAATTCCGGCAAGCTTCCGAACGATGAAAGCACGCAATCGCAAGTCGGTACTGTTGTCGAACAAGGAGACCAGATCGCTGCGGCTCTCGCGTGTTGGAATCTGGCCCAAGCCTTCCACCGCAAGGCGCGCGGACTCCGGTTGGCTGGCTAACCCAAGCAGAGTTTTCTCCAAGAAGGGAGGCGCCATCTCAGCTATTGCTTCACGAGCGCGCGCGCGCCGCTCCATATCCCAGCCCTCGGCATCGGCGACGTATGAAGCATATCGTTGTCTCAACTGCGGCTCTGTCGAATCCTCGATAATCAGCTTTAGCGAACCTTCAAACATCTGTCCTTCGACGGGATCGGTTTCCGAATGCTTCGGCGCTGCCGGCGGCGCGTTGTTCGAGCGGGCGCCAGGGTAGTTTTTCCAAAGAACGCCGGCTTTCCCGGATGCGTGCAACGTATAGTCGCCGGCGCGAAGGTTGTACCCCTTCACCAGAAACCAAAACGAGACCGTCTGGCCTGGCTTCATCAGCGGTGGATGGAACCCACCACCCCCGTAGCCTTCGCCGAACCCCGCAAAGCACCCAAATAGATTCGGCGCCGGTTTTTTCCGGCCTCCGGGAACTGTCAGGTCGGCATGACCGTAGCTACTCGAGTACCCAACTGGTTCCGTCCCGATGTTTTCGACATCCACCACCACAAAGATCGGTTCGCCTACCAAATACGTGTTCTGATTCGTTTTGAGATGGACTTGAACCTGACAGAGAGCGGGAACAGCCGCTGCGGCGATCAAAAACACGAGGCGTGACAGGTGGCACTCCTGGATCACAACCAAGACAATAACACTTAAATACGCAAGCATTTCGTGGTAGCTCCACGGCATATAATGCGCGGCGCTGCCTGGCGTTAACTTCCGACAATATTGCGATTGTGCATTTTCGCCCGCAAACTGAGCACACAGCCGATTAGCAGAAATGCCCGGTCTGTACTTCGGATGCGCCGCTTCCGAGGGAGGCCCCACGCACCTGCGCTTCTTGCACGTCTTCGCCTCAAGCCCCGCCTTAGGCCCCGGAAAGCGTGAGTCCGGGGCCTCCTCGCAATACGCGCACATCGCGCCATCGACAAGCGGCATGGATGTTACGAGCGGGCGGGCGACGCGGCGACACGGCGATCCTTCTTCGGCGCGACCCACGGGAATGCAGCAAATGGCCCGTTTCCAGCGGCGGCCGTTGCCCGAATTTTGGGCTCTGCTAACTTTGGATGTAATTGATAGCCGGGGTCACCGCGACATATTATGAATTCGCGGCCATGAACGAGTTTCGATATTACCTCGGACTTCTGCTGGAGCACCGATGCAGCGCCGGCCCGCAGGGTTGCGCGGAATGCCGGAGTTTGCAGCGGATCTACGAGTTCATGCAGACCGAGATCTTTTCGTCCATCGTTTTCAGCGAGACGCCAATGGAGCCGCGGCATGCCGCCAGGGGAGGATCAAATCCCCCGAATCATGCCACTGCCAGCCCCCGTCCGCCGCTGGATGCCTAGAGGGTTGGCAGGCGAAAGCGCCTGCCCCGCCTGCCCCACCACGGCGAACCAACAGCATGCGACGTTAGGTGGAGGCAGCTAAGGCGCCAGACTCGCGATGCGCAGTTCCGTTTCGCGGATGAGCCGCGACCACAGCGAGTCGGGGTCGGAATCGAACACCGCTGCGGCGTCGCCCCGGAAGATATACCAGGCCCCCAGGTCCACTTCATTCTCCAGTTGCGGCTCGGTCCAACCGGAGTAGCCCAGGTAGACGTGCAGCATGTTGGATTCAACCGTCGAAGCGAACGACTTTTGCAGAAGGTCCTTGCTGGACACCAGGTAGATGTCCTGAAACACACTCTTGGCGTCATCGGGTTTGCTGTGGGAACGCAGCAGCGCGAGCACCTGGGTCCTACCCACGGGACCGCCGGCGTAGACCGGATCCGGCCGGTTTTTTGCGCCATCCACATCGTCGAGCACGCGTGAAATCGGGACCTTCGAGCGGCGATTGACGATGAGCCCCACCACGCCGTCCGCGTCGTATTGGACGAGCAGGATTACGGTTTTGGCGAAATTGGGATCCGGCAGGTCCCGGCTGGCTACTAGCAGTTTCCCGGCGCCCAAATCCGCGGGTTGCATCGACTGAGCCTGCGCCACCCGGATCGCGGTTTGCGAAAACCACAGCCCCATTGCGATCGACAGCCATCGCATGCTTTCAATTCTACGCCTGACGAATCCGGATAGCACCTGCGACAATAAGAAGCGGCCAACTCTGTGAACTGGAACCTCACGCCGGGCGACAGGCTTTTGACGGATGTTTCGCTGTGGTCCGCCGGCCTGGGCGATCTGCAAGGCGCGGTTGAACGGCTGTCGCCCTATGCCGATTCGTTTCACTTCGATGTCGCCGATGCGCACTTCGTTGGCGATCTTCTGTTCTTTCCGGACCTGGTAGCCGCTTTGCGGCGCCACACGAGCCGCCCTTTTCACGCGCATCTTATGGTGGAGGCGCCGTCGAAAATCGTGGATCGCTTCGCTGCTGCCGGCGCCAATCTGATCACCATACACTGCGAAGTTGGAGAGCGGGAGATCCGGCGGGCGATCGCTGGAATTCGGTCTCAAGGCTGCGCTGTGGGGATGGCGCTGAGACTGGACACGCCGGTGGCAGCGCTGGCTCCTTACGTTTCGTCGCTGGATGCGGTGGTCCTCATGGGCACGGAGCTGGGCGTCAAGGGGAAGGCTCTGGCGGCGAGCGCGTGCGAGCGCATCGGCGAGCTGGGCGGTTTGCTCGGAAGTGTGTCATGCCGTTCCCGCGTGCCGATTATCGCCGATGGCGGTATTCGGAAGGAGACTGTGCCGTTACTGCGCGCGGCGGGGGCAGATGCGATTGTCCCGGGATCTCTCGTTTTTCAGGCTGGCGGGCTGGAGGACGTCTTCCGCTGGCTTCATGCAGTCGGAAGGAAGGGTGCTCCGGGTTGAAGTGTGCCAAGTCGGGAGCCGACCTCGGGCGCAGTTTTCTTGGGGTGGGGCAGGCGCTCGGACCCGGTAGTACCTCCAGCAGGAGTTAACGGGGGCCCGTCGCCGGCGAACAGCGGCGCTGCTCCGCCGACGGGAGGGGATAAGAACGGCCGGTATCGGTTTGGTGCAGACGGCCCGTGTGGCCTGACACCAGCCAAGCGCCAATCCAGTGATTCGGCAAAAAGGACTGCGGCGGGTTCTCAGGTACCGCCAGCCGCTCCTATAGATCTGCAACAATATTTATCGGCCGTTCCAATCGCTCACTGTTTCTCGATCGAGGCGTGCACGCTCAAAGTGCCGGCGGGAACGGAGGTTGCCGATAGCTGCACAGCCACCGTATCGCCAGCGTTGACGGTTGCAGTGTCCGTATTGTCCGCGCACTTGCTGTTCGGCGCGAGCGTACAGCTCATGGTCGTTACGAGGCCGTTGACATAGACGTTAACCGTGATCGTTGAATACGAGCCGGTGGCGTTCGAGGCAACGGTAAGGTTCTTGAGAGTGCCCGCGGAGGTTATCGGCAAGCCGACAACCGTAGCTGGAGTATAGCTGTTGAAGCAGCCCGGTTGGTTGGCATCTTCCGAACCCAATTGCACCAAAACGCCCGTAGCTGTGCTCAAGCTCACTGTCGTTGTCCCGCAGAAGCCACTCAAAATGACTGGTGGTCCAGGAGGTCCTGTGGGGCCCGATGGTCCTTGAGACCCGGTTGGTCCGGTCGGTCCTATTGCACCGGTTGGTCCGGTCGGCCCTATTGCACCGGTTGGACCGGCCGGTCCCGATGCACCGGTTGGTCCGGTCGGCCCTATTGCACCGGTTGGACCGGCCGGCCCTATTGCACCGGTTGGACCGGCCGGTCCCGTTGCACCGACTGGTCCGGTCGGGCCGGTAAGACCTGTGGCACCAGTTGCTCCCGTGGGTCCTTGCGGCCCAGTTGCGCCCGCGGGTCCTTGCGCCCCGGTTAGCCCCGTGAGACCTTGGATTCCCTGCGGCCCTGTCGGTCCTGTTGGTCCTATGGCACCCATTTGGGCCAGCACGCTCCAGAATGCGGGATTGGTGTCCGGCTCTTTATTGCTGTTAGCCGAAAGGCAGATATAGCTGGAGCCATCCCAGACTACCGCATCGTTAGCGTTGTAGGAAGTACCGCTGTTCCAGCCAGATCGCCAGTTGATTCCCGGCGGCCCGGCCGGACCTTGCGCCCCGGTTGCTCCTGCCGGACCTTGTGGACCTGTTGTGCCCTGCGGTCCAGTGGCTCCGGTCAGGCCTGTGGGCCCGATCGATCCTTGGGGACCCGTCGGACCTTGGGCACCGACTTGCGCCAGTAGACTCCAATCCGCCGGGGAGGTGGAAGGTTGGTTATTCGTATTGTTGGCAATCACACTGACATAGCTGGCGCCATTGAAGCTCACAGCGTCATTCAGGTTGTAGATCGTCGAGCTGTTCCAAGCCAAGCGCCACGTCAAACCCGCTGGCCCGGTGGCGCCTTGTGGACCCGTCGGTCCTTGGGCACCGGTTGCGCCGGTTGTGCCGGTTGCGCCGGTCGCTCCGGTAGCTCCGGTCGCTCCCTGCGGACCCTGCGGGCCTGTCGGTCCTCTGGCGCCGACTTGCGCCAGCAGACTCCAAGCCGCCGGCGAAATATCGGGCTCGTGACCCGTGTTGCCGCCGCTCAGACTGATGTAACTGGAGCCGTTATAGCTCACCGCGGCGTTCAGGGCGTAGGTCGTGGTGCTGCTCCAAGCCGATTGCCACACCAATCCCGCCAATCCCGTTGGTCCCTGCGCGCCTGTCGGCCCTTGGGCTCCGGTTGGACCGGTCGCACCCTTTGGACCCGTCGGCCCTTGGGGGCCCGTCGGTCCAGCTTGGCCGTTAGCGCCGGCTTGCGCCAGCAGACTCCAAGCTGCGGGCGACGTATCGGGCTCGTGGCCCGTGTTGCCGCCACTCAAGCTGATGTAACTGGCGCCGTTATAGCTCACGGCAGCGTTCAGGGCGTAGGTGGTTGTGCTGCTCCAGGCCGATTGCCACACCAATCCGGCGGGTCCGATCAGGCCTTGCGCGCCTTGCTGCGCGAGCAGACTCCAGGCGGCCGGAGAGGTATCGGGCTCGTGGCCAATGTTACCGCCGCTCAGACTGATGTAACTGGACCCGTTATAGCTCACCGCAGCGTTCAGGGCGTAGGTCGTTGTGCTGCTCCAAGCCGATTGCCACACCAATCCGGCGGGTCCGATCGGGCCTTGCGCGCCTGTCGGTCCTTGGGCGCCGGTCGGTCCGGTCGGCCCGGTAGCTCCTGGTGGACCCGCCGGCCCTGACGCGCCCGTCGCTCCGGTCAGGCCGTTAGCGCCGGCCTGCGCCAGCAGACTCCAGGCCGCGGGAGACGTATCGGGCTCGTGGCCCGTATTACCGCCGCTCAGACTGATGTAACTAGCGCCGTTATAACTCACCGCAGCGTTCAGGGCGTAAGTCGTGGTGCTGCTCCAAGCCGATTGCCACACCAATCCGGCGGGTCCGATCGGGCCTTGCGCGCCTTGCTGTGCGAGCAGACTCCAGGCGGCCGGAGAGGTATCGGGCTCGTGGCCAATATTACCGCCGCTCAGACTGATGTAACTGGCCCCGCCATAGCTCACCGCGGCGTTCAGGGCGTAGGTCGTTGTGCTGCTCCAAGCCGATTGCCACACCAACCCGGCCGGTCCCGTCGGACCCGTCGGCCCGGTGGCGCCCTGCGTACCCGTCGGTCCTGAGGGGCCGGTAGCTCCGGTGAGCCCAATCGGACCCGTTGGCCCAGTGGTGCCCTGTGGACCCGTCGGTCCTTGGGCACCGGTTGCTCCGGTTAGTCCGGTCGGTCCGGTAGGTCCAGTAAGGCCCTGTGGCCCCTGCGTTCCCTGCGGTCCTAGCGGTCCCGTCGGGCCCGTCGGTCCAGTGGCGCCTTTAGCGCCGGCTTGCGCCAGCAGACTCCAGGCGGCCGGAGAGATATCGGGCTCGTGGCCTACGTTACCGCCGCCCAGACTGATGTAGCTGGCACCGTTATAGCTCACCGCAGCGTTCAGGGCGTAGGTTGTTGTGCTGCTCCAAGCCGATTCCCACACCATTCCGACCGGGCCTATCGCCCCGGTTGGACCCGATTGCCCTATTGAACCTTGCGGGCCGGTTGGGCCGGTTGGGCCTTTTAGACCCTGAGGTCCTTGGGCTCCGGTTGGGCCGGTCGCGCCTCGAGCGCCGGCTTGCGCCAGCAGGCTCCAATCGGTCGTGGACGTATCGGGTTCGTGGCCGGTGTTGTTAGCAATCAGACTGATGTAACTGGCACCGGCATAGCTCACTGCATCGTTCAGGTTGTAGGTGGCGGTGGTGACCCAAGCCGATCGCCACACCAATCCGGCCGGACCGGTCGACCCGGTGGGACCTTGTGCACCGGTCGCCCCCGTCGGACCTTGTGGACCCGTTGGACCCGTTGGACCCTGCGCTCCCGTCAGGCCTTGAGGGCCCGTCGGCCCAGTCGGACCCTGGGCGCCTGCTTGCGCCAGCAGGCTCCAAGCAGCCGGAGAATTATCGGGCTCGTGGCCTGTGTTACCTCCGCTCTGACTGATGTAACTGGCGCCGTTATAGCTCACCGCATCGTTCAGGTTGTAGGTCGTGGTGCTGCTCCAAGCCCCTTGCCACACCAATCCGACCGGACCGGCCGGACCTTGAGCACCCACTGGTCCTGTTGGACCGGTTGGGCCTTTGGCGCCAGTCGCACCCGTTGGACCTTGTGGCCCTGTAGGACCGGCTGGCCCCGCTGGGCCGGTTGGTCCCGTCGGACCCAGCGATTCACACTCCACGGTAAACGTAGGAGATACTTGTGTGCCTGCGGTGACCGTAACACCGTACGAGGTGCCAGGCGTACAACCTGTTGACGGCAAGAACGCATCTATAGATGTGTTGCTGTAACCGGTTCCGGTTCCGGAGTTGATAATTAAGGAAACTCCGTCGAAAGTCACAATGGGAAGTCCACCAAACGGGCTGAAGTTATTTCCTGCGAGGAAGAGCTGGGGGCCGCCGATCGATGCGAAGTTGATGTACGCGCTGTAAATGATCGGCGGTGGCGGCGTACCCGCCGCCATTCCGGCTAACGCAGCGCTCAAAAACAATAGCCGCGAAAACAGACGCCCTTCCATTGCTTGCGAACCTCCAAAAAGTAAGCGAAGAAAACTACATCAAGCGAACTTCAGACGGCCAACTACCGTCAATCTTTCTTCAATGCGACGGTTCCGGTCAGTTCCCTGCCGACCATGTCGCGAAGGTCTTCGTATTTTACCGTGCCACTGACAAAGTGACCGTTGATGAAAAAACTCGGAGTGCCTGTTATACCTAACTCCTTGGCGTCGTGCAAGCCCTTCTGCACGGCAGCAGCCTCTTCACCGGCATCCAGGCACTTGTCGAACCGCGCGCCATCTAGCTTGAGAGTGCGTGCGTAGTCTTTAAGCTGCGATAATTCGAGCTTGCCGCCCTTTTCGAACAGCAGGTCATGGTACTCCCAGAACGCTCCTTGATCGCCGGCGCAACGGGCCGCTTCGGCCGCCTTGACGGCGTGCCGGTGCATGGGCAACGGGCAGTCCTTGAAGGCGAATGCCATCTTACCTTCGAATTGTTGCTGCAGCTTTTTCAAATCCCCATGGATCTGCTGGCAGTACGGGCATTCATAATCGGCGAACTCGACCACCGTTACGGGAGCGTTTTGAGGGCCTCGTATCTGGGCGCCGTCGAGAGAAACTTGCGCCGATGGCGGCGACAACATAATCAGCACGCTGAACTGGTTGTGCAGCTCTTTGAGGTATTCGGCGCGAGCTTTGCTTACCCGGGTGTCGTGAATGTGGGCGAGAATCTTATCGCGCACAGAAGCGAACGGCTCTTCCGTGTCCACGCCCTCGTAATAAACTTTGAGTTGATCTTCCGTGGGGTCCGTGATGCGGCTGACGACGTCGCGCTGCAGCAACTGTTCCACGGAAAGGTGTTCGGCTTGCGCCTTTTCTTCGAGCAACTGCTCATCGATGAATTGATTGAGCGCTTCCCGCTCGGCCAGATAGAATTGATTACGCGCCTGGAGCAGCTTTCCGGCCTTCTTCTGCTCGAGCTCGGCGCGGGTGAACTTGTGTCCGCCGACCTCCGCTACCACGTCGCTGCCGTCACCGCTCGCCACTGTGGCTCCCGCAGCGACGCGCAGCCAGCCGAGCATTCCGAGTGCGATTGCAGTTCTTGCACGAAACATCAGGATTCCCCTTAAAGAAATTTTCTTCCCTCTCAAAATTCTGCGCCAGACAAGGGCCGAATCGCCGCTGCCTGGCGCAGTTTTTTTTTCGAAAACAGCGGGCGGCCGGTCCCGACATACCGGCGAGCAGCCGCCCTCCAGCTTAGTCTCCGGTTCCGCAGGTGCAGATGCCGTAGCCGCTGGCGTTACTGAGAATCGTCTTGCAGATCCCCGCCAGATGAGATACTTCGGCGGAGCTCAGCGTCGCGTCCTGGGAGTCGGTCTCCGTGACGTAGGGACCGAAACCGGCCGGGAGCTGAATGTGCGTTCCCCAACCGCGGACTGCCGGCGTTGGAACAGGCTTCGACGGGTTGCAAGTCGGCGCACCGCTGGAAGAGATAACCTTGATCGAACCGAAGGTCAGAACTTCTCTGGTCAACGGGTTGTTCGTAAGGTTATTGTTCACCGAAATGGTGCGCAGGCTGTCCGGAGTCAGGCTGCAACCGCAACATTCTAATAGCTCCTGGTTTGGATCGAGCACATAGATCATCGCGCAGATGTTGCCGCCCGAAGTCCCTGGATTGGTC
>Ga0187858_10001163_pt1 | contig 30282 bp, 30 predicted proteins | sample June2016WEW_8_15_FD_133015 | JGI IMG/M metagenome (GOLD analysis project Ga0187858, IMG submission 133015) | Peatland microbial communities from SPRUCE experiment site at the Marcell Experimental Forest, Minnesota, USA - June2016WEW_8_150 | ecosystem: Environmental > Terrestrial > Soil >...
CCTATTGCTGAAAGTCTGCGATGGATCAAATTCCACCCGTCCAGAACTGAGCCGCGCTAGGGAATTGGTGGCGCAGAAGTAATCACCAATGTCCCCCAATTTCTTGGCACCCGCAATGTCTTTCGGGCCCGGATACGATATGTGACATGCCTTATAGAAACGGCGGTTGGGGTTTCGCGAATCAAGTACGTACGAGTCCTCGGGAGTTCGATGGTCTCCTTGCCGCATCTTCGGCCCGCTAGGTTCGCCGCCAAGGGCAACTGGTTACGACCTCAGCTCTTTCCCCGGTGACAGCAGGGCCAGCCTCCGTTCCTGTTGTAGACCACCACGCGGTCCACAACACTGCCTCGCGTCTCAGCCAAGGACGAGAGACCAGGAAAACAGTAGGAGGATTCCATTCACAAAAGCTTGGGTTGTTCGCGGTGCTGTCCCTCGCCGACAGAGCTGCCACATAGCCATTTTCTAACTCATGAACAAATCATCTTTACGATCAGGGCCGCCATCATCCCCAGCGCTCCCAGCAGCGCGTTGTACTCGCGATGCTTCAAATACAGTTCCAAAGAAAATCCTGCAGAAGCTTCCTCGTTACCAGAACCCGGCGTCAAACGCGGTAACATCCTCGGCACGCGCCGAGCATATTCGTCAAACTCAGCAAACGTCTTCCGCAAGAATGCCTCTTCGTCGCGGATGACCGGAAGATAGATGGCGAAGAACATCACGAACAGGACAATACCCACCCACCAGCTTCGCGCCGCTACAGCGAATCCCAGCCCAATCAGCAGCGATCCCAAGTAGAGCGGATTTCGCGTATAAGCGTACGGACCGGAAGTGGCTAATGTCTCGTTCTTCCGCACGTGCCCCGAAGCCAGCGCCCGAATCACAATGCCTGGCACAATCACCATCGCGCCCAGCGCCATTGAACGCCAGGTAGGCCGCGCCAGCCAGAAATAAAGCACGGCAAACAGAAAGCCCAGCGGCACCCGAATGCGCCGCGCGATTTGTGACCACTCAGCCATGTGGAAGAGCGGCGCTTCGGCGCCGCATAAAGGGCTCACGTCAAGACGGGCCTTAGCCCCTGAGCTCGTTCTCCAGCAACTTGCTTGCAGCCCTAACCACCGCATCACTGCTGATCGCAAGCAATCCCTCATCCGCCGCGGTCCGCCGCTCATGCGTAGTCGTGCTCTTCGGATTGCGCAGCACGATGTTGCGCGTTCCATAAGGACCGTTGCGCGCCGGATCGGTAGGTCCATAAATCGCCACTACCGGAACCTGCAACGCCGCCGCCAGATGCAGCGGCCCGGTGTCGCCGCCGATAAAAAGGAGTGCTCGTCGCGTCAAGGCGATCAACTCTGTGATGCTGCAACTCATGGCCCGAGCAGTACCGCCGCTCGCTGCCACGGCGCCTTGGACCAGCACTTCTTCGCCCGGTCCATAGTTAAGAATCGAACGCAGGCCGAGCTTTGCCAGCCCGCAGGCGACTTGCCCGTATCGCTCCGCCGGCCATCGCTTCGCACCCCACCCCGCGCCCGGATTCAGAATGGCGAAATCGCCAATGCCGCTTAGCGCCAGTCTCTCGCCGATACTTGCCTCAGCCTGCAAATCACGAGGAAAAGTACACGAAATATCTGGTGGCGATAATCGCACAGAATGCCCAACCAGAGCCGCAGCTACCGAAAGATTCTGTTCAACAACGTGTCTTCCCCGCGCGACCACTTTCCGCGTGTAGCAAATGCTCGCCGGGGCCTCTCGTGGTTCAGCGGCTCCATAAACTACCCGCGCGCCTGACCAGCGCGCTAGCAAAGCTGACCGTATCGCCCCCTGCAGATCCACTGCTGCATCGTAGCCGGCATCGCGCACATCATTCCAAATCGTAGCAACGCGCTGCAAAGTGGAAATCGAGCCCAGCGATTTTCTCCAAGCCTTTAGATTGACGGTATGAACTTCATCCACCAGCGGACGCAGCCAAGACCGGGGACCGCGACGGGCAGTTCCCGGCGGGCACAGCAATTCGGCCCAGCGCTCTTCGATCAGCCAGCCCATGAACGCTTCGGGAAAGGCCTCGCGCAGAAAACGAACTGCCGGCAGCGTGTGGATTACGTCGCCCATGGCACTGAGACGCACGATCAGCAGCCGTTCAATCTTTTTCCCCGGCACAGAGGCAAGACTCACGGCTGCCTCGGCGTCAGCCCCGTGCGAATAATCTCACTGGTGGAATGATCCTTCGGATCGCCAACGATTGCCACGCGTCCGCCATATTCCGCGACTGCATCGCGCTCAGGAACCGACTCCCTTGTGTAATCCGTCCCTTTAGCCTGAATATCTGGACGAATCTCGCGAATGAGCGCGCGCACATCAAGTTCGGGAAAAATGACAACCGCATCCACATCAACTAACGCCGCGACAATTTCGGCGCGCTCCTCCGCGGGCATGATCGGGCGACCCTCGCCTTTGAGCGCGCGTACCGATTGATCCGAATTGACGGCCACTACAAGCTTCCCGCCCAACTCCTTCGCGCCTCGCAGATAGCGCACGTGGCCGACATGGAGCAGATCGAAATTCCCATTCGCCAGAACGATTTGTTCGCCGGAAGCCCGCCAGCTTTCGACGCGATCGCGAAGCTCGCGACGGCCCAGAATTTTGTCGTCTCGTCTCGTTGTTATTTCCAATCTATCGTCTGGCAGACGGCTGTTTCAGATCAAAACCGCTTCAGATCAATGAGGTCTTGTCGAAGGCGGAGTCTGGTCAATCGCGCGCAACAATTCCTCACGGGAAACGGTTGCCGTGCCGCGCTTCATCACCACAATGCCCCCGGCGTAGTTGGCTAGCTGCGCCGCTTCCTCCGTGGTAGCTCCGGCCGCCAAGGCCGCGCTGAACGCCGCTATTACGGTATCTCCCGCCCCAGTCACATCGGCCACTTCATCCGAACCAAAAATCGGAATGTCCACTGGCGTGTGTCTCTGATCGAAGGCCACCATGCCGTCCCGGCCCCGCGTAATCAGCAGGGACTGCAGCTTCATCCGCTCCATAATCTGTTGCCCGGCCTTAATCAATTTTTGCCAATCGTGGCCAATCTGAACCCCAAGCGCCGCTTCCACTTCCGGTTCGTTCGGAGTGGCGGCCGTGGCGCCAGAATATTCCAACAGTCGATAACGCGAATCCAGAATCAAAGGTACCAGCACAACTCTTCGCCTTCCGGCCTGCCGCAACGCGTTCACGATCGCCGGACTGGCCGATCCATATCCATAATCGGAAACCAGCAGGGCATCGGAAGCCCGCAAATATTCCCGCGCAGCCAGAAATAACTCTCGCGTCAGATGCTGGTTCGGAGCGCTTTCCGGCTCGCGATCCACACGCACCACTTGCTGACGCGTATTGTGCGTCATGCCCGCCAGGATGCGAGTCTTCGTGACCGTCGTATAACTTTTGTCTTTCAAAACGCCGCTGATCGGAATGTGTTTGTGGCGAAAGAACTTCAACAGCATGCGGCCGGGTTCGTCTTCCCCAATGGCTCCGACTGGCAGAACATTGACTCCCAGGTCGGCCAGGTTGTTCACCGCGTTGGCGCCCCCGCCCGGTACCACCCTACGTTCGCGATGCTTCAGGATCAGCACCGGAGCTTCGCGCGACACGCGCGAGATTTCGCCGTACACAAATTCATCGGCCACCAGATCCCCCAGCACCGTGATGGTGACCTTGGGAAACCCTTCAATAATCTTCCGCAGCCGCTCAACTTCCTTCAGATGCTTGGTCATGCCGTGGGTATTCGTTTCCTTGCTGTCTGGGGCATTTTCTCACGAGCGGCCGCGGCGCTCTTCGATCAAGCGCAGCATGGTATCCACAGCGTTATCTGCGTCGGCAAGCTCCATCTTGACCGGGACGACCGCCAGTGGCGCCAGCGCGTCAAGATAACCGCCGAGGTTCACCGCATCTTTTTCCGTGGTCACAAACCCGTCGCCCTCGCTGCGCTGCCGAAGTTCCAACAAGTCGCGCACGTCTTTCTCCGTGTATGCATGGTGATCGCGGAAGAACGCCTGCGCGACTGGATCGATGCCCGCAGTTCGCAACTGCAACAGAAAATTATGCGGCCGTGCAATTCCACAGAACACCACGGGTCGCGAAAGTACGTTCTCAGCAACGATTCCACGCCGCGCCCGCCACACAGTCTTACCCTTGAGCGGAAAGGGCTCCGCGGAAGCCCCGCCAGTCAGCACTACAGCGTCGGCGCGTCGCAGCGAACGCAGCGGCTCTCGCAGTCGTCCCGCGGGCAGCAATTGATCGCGCGCGTCATCCGGCGTTACCAACACGATATCGAAATCTCGCACCAAGCCGCGATGTTGAAACCCATCATCCAGCAAATGAATCTGCGCACCGAACCGCGCCTCAGCAAACCGACCCGCCTCGTAGCGATCTTCCCCAACGACCACCGGAACCTGCAATCGCCTTGCGATTAGCAGCGGCTCATCGCCGAAATCCCCCGACCGTCCAGCGGGATCAACCAGCAGCACTCCATGAGTCCTGCGTCCGTAGCCACGCGATAGCACATCGAAGCGGATCCCGCGCGCCTTCAACAGCCCACCCAACAAAACGACGAACGGCGTTTTCCCCGAGCCTCCGGCGGAAACATTTCCCACGCTGATAACGGCTCCACATAACGCTCGCGAGCGCAACCAACCCCGGTCATACAGTCGATTGCGTGTACAGACGACGGCGCCGTAAATGCCCGCCAGGGGATTGAAGTTCATGGCCGTGCCATCATCCTCTGCAGTTCGTCGGCACTCCTCGTCGTAGCTCCAATCTGCGATCGCATGGTCTCGACTGCGCGCCGTCCGAGCGCTGTCCGCTCCCCATCGTTGGCCAGCAGCTCGAGCAGCACCAGTGGCAGTTCTGCCGGACCGACAATCCGCACCGCATCCCGGCTTTGGAACAGGTTAACGATGTCACGAAAGTTTTCCGTGTGATTGCCCACCAGGGTGGCCACACCGTGCTGCGCCGGTTCAATAATGTTGTGCCCACCGCGCGGAACCAGGCTTCCCCCTACAAACGCAATATCGGCGATCGCATACAACGCCGCCAGCTCGCCAATTGTATCCAACAGCAAAACCTGGCCCGTCAAGGGTTCGCCATTCCACAGCGATCGCCGGCAGGAGCGAATCGACATCTGTTCGAGCAGTGCCGTCACAGCAGGGAAGCGCTCCGGGTGCCTGGGCGCAAGAACCATCACTGTCCTCGGATATTGCACCAGCACATTCTCAAACGCCTTCAGCAGCAGTGATTCTTCTCCATCCACCGTGCTGCCACACACCAGCACCGGGCCAGCGCCCGTCGCTGTAATGGACTTCTGCAGGCTCTCGACGATCGCGGGCGGCGGGGGCACAGGAATATCGAACTTCAAGTTTCCTGTGACCTGCACCCGTTCCGCGCTCGCGCCAATATCCCGTAGCCGCACCGCGTCCTCGGATGTCTGCGCCAGGAACAAGTCTACATTTGCCAGCACTCTCCGCAGTAACTGGCGGAATCGACGATACCTCGGCCACGAGCGGTCCGAGATGCGCGCATTTACCACCGCAATCCGCGCACCTCGTGCGCGCGCCAGCCGCATGAAGTTTGGCCAGAACTCGGTTTCCGCAATCACCACTAATTCCGGATGCAGCGCCCGCAAATAAGGACGAACGGCGAAGGCGAAATCCATTGGAAAATAAAACACGTTGGCCTCGCCAAAACGCTTGCGGGCGAGCGCCTGCCCGGTATCGGTAGTGGTTGAAATGAAGATCCGATGGTGCGGGCAACGGCGCCGAAGTTCCTCCGCTAAACCGGCAACTCCCAGCACCTCGCCCAGAGAAACGGCATGTAACCAAATCACCGGCTCCTGCGTCCCGGGCAACTCCAGCCGCGAAGGCAATCGCCCCAGTCTCTCCGCAAAGCCCTTCCGATACTTCCCGTGACGCACTATCTGAAACAGCCAGTAGGGCGAGCTCGCCAACATCCCCAGAGCCAGCGCCAGGCTGTAAAGAAAGCTGTAAAGAGAAGTGATCAAGCTGAGCCATTCTAAACAAAGATGGCCTCGCATACCTGAGCCTGCCCGCAGCGAAGCCGAAGGGCGTCCTCTGGGTTTTAGGGTTTTGAGAAGGCTTCCGCCGGAAGCATCGCGAACCCAATCGCGTTAGCTTCTATAATTGGAAGCATGCCCCGTTCGCGCGAACCGGATTTTTGCCGTGGGTTGGTCTTACTCAGTGTGGTCGCAGCCTTCGCACTTTCACTCGCTGCCAAGGACTTCGTAAAGCCTACGGCTCAGCCCGCCAAGACTTATCCCGCCCACGACGACCACACGAACGACAAGGTCGCGATCGCCGCCGACCCCTACGACACTTCCGACAAGTCAAAAATATTCTCCCTGAACTTTCATCAGCACGGATTCCTTCCCGTCTTCTTCGTAGTCACCAACGACGGCGACCAACCCATTTCTATCGCCAACATGCAGGTCACGCTGACCACCGCCAGCCGCGCCAAGCTCACGCCGGCTACGTCCGAAGATATGTTCCGCCGCCTGTCGAATCCTCATGAAACTACTCCCATCCCCATTCCCATCCCGCAGAAGAAAGTGAAAGGCGGGCTGAGTCAGAAAGAGCGCGACGAGATCGCAACCTCGCAATTCGTCGCCAAAGCTGTCGAGCCTCACACCACGCAATCGGGATTCCTCTTCTTCGACGTCGAAGATCTCACGGCACCCTTGGAAGGCGCGCGCATGTATGTGACCGGTGTCGACGACGCCAAAGGCACGGAATTGATGTATTTCGAGATTCCGATGGAGAAGTAGCCGAGCGCTTTGCACAACAAGATCTAGAAGAGCCGTGCTAGACCAAGGGAGCGAGGGCAGTATAATCACGAGATATGTCGACCCTTGCGGACACCTCGGTCGCCTCCCGCACGGCCTACGAGCCGGTCATCGGCCTCGAAGTCCACGTCCAACTTCTGACTGCAACAAAGATTTTCTGCTCCTGCTCCACTCGCTTCGGCGCTCCGCCGAATGCCCATGTTTGCCCGGTGTGCCTCGGAATGCCCGGAGCGCTGCCGGTCTTGAACCGGAAGGCTGTCGAGTTCGCCGCCTTGGCTGCGATGGCGTTGAATTGCTGCGTCAACGAGACTTCGATCTTCGCCCGCAAGAATTATTTCTATCCCGACCTGCCCAAGGGATACCAGATTTCGCAATACGACAAGCCGTTGGCCGAGCATGGATTCAGCGAAATCCCTGTCCCAGGCGGCAAGAAGAAAATCGGCATCACCCGCGTGCACCTCGAAGAAGACGCCGGCAAGAGCCTCCACGAGGGCTTTCCCGACTCGGACGAGAAGACCGCCATCGATCTCAACCGAACTGGCGTGCCCCTGATCGAAATCGTCAGCGAACCTGACATCGCTACGCCTGACGAGGCCTACGAATATCTGACGCGCCTGAAGGAAATCATCCTCTACACCGGCGTCAGCGATTGCAACATGGAGGAGGGTTCGCTGCGCTGCGATGCCAATGTCAGCATCCGTCCGCGCGGCCAGAAGCAGTTCGGCACGAAGACCGAAATCAAGAATGTGAATTCGTTCCGCTTCATCCGCGAAGCGCTGAGCTACGAGATCGCCCGCCAGGTGGAAGTGATTGAATCCGGCGGGAAAATCACGCAGGAGACTCGCCTCTACAACTCGCAGGAAGGCAAAACCTACAGCATGCGCTCCAAAGAGCAAGCGCATGACTACCGCTACTTTCCTGAGCCCGATCTGTTGCCGCTGGTCGTCGACGAGAAGTGGAAGGCCGAAATCACCAAAACTTTGCCCGAACTCCCCGAAGCGCGCCGCGCGCGGCTGGTGAAGGAATACGGCATCACGGAATACGATGCGCAGGTGCTCACGGTTTCGAGATCGCTCGCCGATCAGTTTGAGTCGGCGGCAAAAGCCGCGAAGAATCCCAAGCGCGTTGCCAACCTAGTGCAGGGCGAACTGATGGGTCGTCTCAAGACGAAGGGGCTGGGAATCGAGCAGTCCCCGATCTCCATGAAAGGCGTCGCAGCCTCCGCCGATCTGGTCGAGAGCGGCGCGATCTCCGGCAAAATGCTCAAGGACCTTTACGACCTCAGCTTCGAACGCAACCAGGATTTCCCAGAGGTCTACGAAGCGGAAGGCCGTCCGCAGCAGTCGTCGGATACCACCGCCTTGGAAAAGATCATCGATGAAGTGATTGCTTCGAATCCCAAGCAGCTTGAACAATACCGCGCCGGCAAAAAGACAATGATCGGATTCTTCGTTGGCCAGGCAATGAAAGCTTCCAAAGGCCAAGCCAATCCACAGCTGGTGAACGAGTTGCTTGCCAAGAAGCTGGACTGATCAGCCTTTGCCCGGCATCGGCAACGTCACCGAAGTACCATCGCGCCTTGTGACTTCGGCAATCTGAGCGTTGGCTCCTCCCTTCATTACCATGATGCTGGGCCTGTCTCGCGGCTGACCGTTCTCGAGCCTTCATGAGAATCAAGCTGGACCGCATCATCAGCATTGCTACGCTATTGGCCTCCCTTGTGGCTATTGTTCTGGTATTGAAAAAGCCAGCTCCCGTGGCTCAGCCCCAGACCCCGGCGGCCATTGCCGCCAATGCCCAGTCATTTGGGCAGAAGATGGAGGAGTTCCAACATGCGACACAACAGCCTGCGCCGCCTCAGCAAGCCGCACCTGCCTCCAGCGTAAATTATCAAGCGCCAACATCCCCAAGTCAGCCGACCGCTTCGTCCAGTCCTCAACCGAAGGCGGAGGTTCACCTCAATTCCGACGAAGTGGGCGCAGCTCTCGCCCAGGCCGTTGGAAGCGCGGGAGCTGCAGGAGTTGAGGAACTCTCGCCCGATTCCCATGTCGGTAGCGGCGAGCCCACCATCAAGGATCAACAGGTAAGCTTCGAAGGCGACACCGTGCACGGTCAATTTCTCACCGAGATCGCCGGCAAAGATGTCTGGGTGACCGTATCCGGCCACCTATCCTCGAAAGATGGATACGCGACCTTCGAACCAACTGAATTCAAGGTGGGTGATCTCAATGTGCCGGTTTCGCTGGTGAATCCTGCTTTGCAGAAAAAGCTCGCCGAGCAGCGCGATCGCATGAAACTGCCGAACAACGTGGGCGATCTGAAAGTGCAGAACGGCGAACTGGTGATGCAGCAGAAATAGTCAGGCTGGAAAGCTGCGCGCTGGTTTAATCGGCCACGAGCGCCGGCACCGCATTTCCCGCTGCCACTCTCGCGTACCATCTTCCCGAATCCTTGATCGCCCGCTGCTGCGTCTTGAAGTCCACGTAGGCCAGGCCGAAGCGCTGGCTGAAGCCTTCCGACCATTCGAAGTTATCGATCAGACTCCAGGCATGATAGCCGCGAACATCCGCACCATCCCTGATCGAGCGGGCCAGAGCTTGCAGATACTCACGGTGATAGTCAATACGGTGCTGGTCGCGAATCACGCCGTCGCCGTCGTGGAGGTCGTTGTAGGCGCACCCGCTCTCGGTTATCTCAATCACCGGCCGGTTGAAATCGCGCGTGATCCGCATGACCAGATCATAGAGCGCCCGCGGCCAAATCTCCCATCCGATGCTGGTTCTCGGTCCTTTTTCGCCGCCCACCATCTTCACCGGAAACAACCATTGCTGCGGGTGCGAGATGCGCTCCACTGTGCTCGATGCCGACGCGATGGTGCGGTAGTAGAGATTGATGCCGATGAAATCGAACGGCGCCCTCATCTTTTCGAGATCGCTTGATTGGATCCCCATGGCAGTGTCCGGAAGAAACGCCAACGCTTCGGGATAGCGCCCCTTGAGCGCGGGCTCCAGGAACCAGACGTTCGTGATGGCGTGAGCGCGCTCCGCTGCTACTCTGTCTTCCTCAGAATTCGTAGCCGGCTCACACGATGACATGCTGAATGCTGTTCCCACTCGCGCCGATGGACAAGCGGCCTTCAGCGCACGGAAGCCCGTGCCCTGAGCCAGGTTCACCGTGTGCGAAGCACGCAGAAAGGCGAAAAGGCTCTGGCGTCCCGGAGCGTGCGACCCTTCGAGATAACCTCTGTAAGTGAAGGCCAAGGGTTCGTTGAACAGCAGCCAATCGGAGACGCGGTCGCCAAAAGCGCGTGCCGCCAACTCCACGTAGTCCGCAAAGCGCGAAGCCGTATCGCGATCAGGCCACCCGCCTGCATCTTCCAAAGCTTGGGGCAAATCCCAATGATAGAGCGTAACTAACGGCCGGATTCGCGCTTGCAGTAACGCGTCGACGAGACGGCTGTAATAATCGATTCCTCTGGAATTGGCAGCGCCCGAACCGCCAGGTTGAATGCGCGGCCAGGAAATCGAAAAGCGATAGCTGTTCAAATTCATCGCCCGCATCAGCGCAATATCTTCATGCCAGCGGTGATAGGAATCACCCGCAATGTCGCCCGTGTCGCCGTTCTTGATCTTCCCCGGCGTGTGCGCGAATCGATCCCAGATCGACTCGCCCTTGCCGTCTTCCTTCCACGCGCCTTCGATTTGATAAGCCGCAGTGGCCGTACCCCAGAGAAAATTCTTAGGAAATGGAGTCTCGGAGACAGTATCAAACCGCATATCGTGAGGCCCCGAGGCCAGCGCGGAACTCGCAGTACGAGCCGCGTTCGACGCACTGCAGCCCGATAACACACCAGCAGGCAACGCGGCTGCAATACCGGCAGCGAAGGCCGAATGCGCAAATTGGCGGCGGGTCAGGTGCAAAGTAAAATGAGGCTCCTCAGGAAATCATACGGCTGGCGTCGACTAGTTATGCTTGATGAATTTCCCTGTCTTCTGACCCGTCAATGAATTGTACAAAGTCTCCAGGAATGCATCTTCGTTGACGAAGTCTCCGGAATATTTCTTCCACGGATCCAGCAGTTTCGCCTGCTTCATCTGAGCAAGAGTCCTGCCGTCTTTCAATGCTTTCTGCACGACGTCTCGCGTTTCCTTCAGCATCCCAACATAGGCCTTCATGTCGTCAAGATCCGAGATGGGTCCGTGTCCCGGAATGACCTTGACATCTGGCGGCAGCTGCGCAATCACTTTGTCGACGGCATCGATCATGCCATTAATACTGCCACCGCTCTCTACGTCGATAAAGGGAAAGCCGTACGTGACAAAGTCGTCTCCCATGTGCACGACGTTCGAGTGCGGAAAGAAAATGATGGAGTCGCCATCGGTGTGTCCGGCAGGGAAATACAAGGCGCGGATATCTTCCCCGTTGAGGTGCACCGTGACATCGTGATCGAATGTAATGATGGGTAACGCCTCGTGCGGCGCGGGCTTAGTGTCCATGTGGATCGATCCGCCATTGCCGCCGCCCCCACCACTCTCCAGCCGTTTGCGAACGTTGTCTTGCGCAATGATGGGCGCTTGCTTCTGGAAGTACGCGTTTCCGCCCGTGTGATCAGGGTGATAATGAGTATTGATAATAAAACGCACGGGCTTGTCAGTAATGCTTTTCAGCGCAGCCTGAATTTTATCGGCCAACGGGGCATACTGATCGTCGACGATCACGATGCCATCGTCACCCACAGACGCACCAATGTTGCCTCCCGCGCCTTGCAACAGGTAGACGTTGCCGGCCACTTTTGCAACCTTCATCTGTACTTTGCCGAAATCCTCGTCCTGAGCGGCGAGGAGGGTTACAAAGCAGCTCGCCGCAACAAGGATTGGAAGTTTGCGCATGATCGTCCTCATTTTCGTTCTTTGCCCACGGGCAGACATTCTAAACCGGAAAACTGCCGGAAGGAGTGCTTGGAATTTGGGTTTTGTTACCAAAAGTGAACAAGGCTACGGCGCTGAGATCTGAACCATGTCAGGATTTGGGTCGCGACGGATGTTACTTACATAGAGTGAGCATTTGGCTTGGGGGAGGTCAAGACATGAGCGCAACCGACATGAGCGCACCGGAATCGGGATTACCCGCCTCGGCCAGGTCGCCATCAACGCTAATGTAGGGCGGGCGACCGCCTTCTATCAGGAGAAGTTAGGGCTCAGCCTGCTCTTCAAAGCGTCGCCGGGCCTGGCGTTTTGCGACGGTGGCGGCGTGCGCCTGATGCTGGAGCGAGCCGGGAAGCCGGAGTTCGATCACCCTAGCTCGGTTCTGTATTTTACCGTGCCCGAAATCCACGGTGCTGGGAAACTCAAGGACAGCGGAGTTCACTTCGAGAACGAGCCCCATATGGTTCGAGAATGCCGACCCACGATTTGTGGATGACGTTTTTTCGCCACGCGGATTCTCGTTGCTTATTGCAGGCAGACGATCGAGAATTGACCCGACGGGCGAATCCCTTGAGACAAGCGCCGCCAGCACTTTCAGCGTCGGGTTTTGGCAGTCCATGGTTTGCGCTATGCGTGGCCTTCGCGCTGCACATTTTCGATGAAGCCACCACCGGGTTTCTGGCTGTGTATAACCCGACCGTGACCATCTTGCGTGAGAGCTGGGGCTGGTTTCCAATGCGCACGGTCGAGTTGCGGGAATTTCTTATCGGTCACATCCTCATATGCGCACTTTTGTTCTGTCTGACCCCGTTGGCGGCGCGGGGCATGCACGGATTGCGCCCCCTGGCTTGGGCTTATGCTGTCATCATGTTTCTGAACGCCCTGGGGCATACGATCGGAACCATCCTGGGGCACACGGTAGCTGCAGTGACATTTCCGCGCCCCGCGCCCGGGTTCTATTCGTCTCCATTACTGTTCGGAGCTTCCTTGTGGCTGCTGGTACGGCTGCGGCGCACCGCGCGAGTGGATTTTCAATTGCTAACCGGCGTTTAACGATGGGCCCAAGCGTCCGCCTTGCGCCGCGAGCCTGCTATCATCGATGGCGGAGTGGTACTGAGTGCTATGGAAGACGAAGACATCGAAGAAGCAATTCCTTATATTTCCGGATCAGGAGAGGGACTTATGGAAGAAGCAACGACTTCGCATGCAAGCGCGCGCCGCGATGAGGATATTGCGCTCGACTTGATGAAGTTTATTGCCATGACGACGGGGTACGGACGCACAACTTCCTCTGGCGTTGGTTTTCAGGGTACGGGCTCGGCATCGAAACCCGACGAATACGCGGCGCAATTGCTCGAGTTATACGGGAGGTGCAAGGCAGCGGTGGGGGGAAAGAAACAGTGAGCAGCCGCTGAGGATTCAGAGCTTATACCGTTTAACGGAACGGTAACATAGGCAAGAAAAGACCGCGGCTCGAGCCGCGGTCTCCTTCTCCAACCCAATTCAATATTCTAGCGGCGTCCCTTCTTGGCTTTTTTCTTCGCGGCCTTTTTCGCCGGTTTCTTGGCCGACTTTTTGGCAGCTTTTTTCTTCGCCGGTTTCTTTGCGGCTTTCTTCTTCGCCGCTTTATGAGGCGCTTTTTTCTTGGCAGGAGCCTTCTTCGCCGGCGTTTTCTTCTTGGCGGCTGGTTTTTTCGGACCGCCGCCGCTGGGGGCAGCCGGTTTGGGCGCTGGAGGTGGCGGAGGAGCGGGCGTGGCTGGCTCACTGTCTTCGACTTCGGGCACGCCGGGTTCTTCTTCCTCCTCCTCTTCCTCTTCAAAATCTTCTTCGAGCGACTCGCTATAGGCGCCACTCTCACCGAATTCTTCTTCTTCATCACGTCCGTAAAGTGTGGGATCGTAGAACGTCATTGTTCCTCCTGATCTTATTTTGGCTCCTGGCGCAAAATGGCCACGCAAGGTTGCCGGGCACGGGAAATTAAAAGACCACAGAAACTTGGTGCTGGAACGGCGCGCGATTATAGCACGACGGTTGCGCCAGGCTGCAAGGACCTGAGTCACACCCGCCTGCCTATCCTGTTACCACACGAACCGCCTGAATGGAAGCAGATTCGACAGTTACCCACAAAGAACTTCGACCAAACCCCGAGGAATGAATTCGGGCGTGGTCCGAGAACCCACCAGACGTAGAAAAGCGCGCTTCCCCGGGAGCAGGTGCGAAGCGCGCAATATCTAACCTAAAGAACGGAGCTTACTTTAGGGTTTTTACGAAGTCGGCGACCGCCTTGGCATCGTCGGCGGAGACGCCGCTCAAGGCCTTCTTATGCGGCGGCTTCTTGGCGTCATTGCCCTTGGTCAGCAGTTCGGTAATCTGATCCGCCGTAAGGCTGGTGCCTTTCAGCACCGGACCGACCTTGCCCTGTCCTTCGGGGCCGTGACAGCCGGCACACTTTGCTTTATAGGTAGCGGCTCCGTCCTGTGCGAACGCAGGCAGGGCCACGGATACGGCGATTGCCAGGATTACGAACAATACAGGCAGATTGCGCATTTTCATGAAATCTCCTCGGGATGGAAATTTTGATCAGGGTAAAGTGCCGGAGCGATTGTAGTCCTGACCTTTGCGTGCTGTCGAAGAGATAAGGCGAGTTAAGCACGCTAAAGTGCACAATTTTGTAACCGCTGGGTTGATGTTACCGGCTTTGCTGCACGACGAGGATCATTCCGGGCCGCAAGGTGGCCACGTTTTGGTTATTGCGTTTTAGTGCGGCGACGGTCGTTTTGTAAGTAGTGGCGATCGAATAGAACGTCTCGCCAGATTTCACTTTGTGATGAAGCACGTTGGCCTGCTCTGTAGCTGTTTGATCCGAAGTCTTCGCCGATTTGGCGGCAGAAGAGTTGGCGCTGCCTGTCTGTGCGTCCCTCCGGGAATGATTCCTGGGCTTCGGGGTTGAGGCAATCACGCTGGCTTCACCAGTCGGGGTAACTGGAAGGTGCAGAGCCAATATAGTCCGCCCGTGGAGGCTGTCACCGCGCAATCCGTTCCAACGACGGATCATCTGGGGGGAAACGCCGAAGTTCTCAGCCACAGTCTGGACGGTGTCGCCTTTGCGGACTTTATAGCGCGTGATCCGGTGAGCGTAGGTAGCAGTATCACTGACGGCATGCTTGCTAGGCGCGACGGGAATAATGACCTTGGTGTCAGAGGGGAGCTCGGTGCCATCCAGTTGATTGGCTTCCGCGATGGACCGCGCTGTGGTGCGGTAAACCCGCGCCAGGGAAGCCAGGGTGTCACCGGCGTGCACGGTAGGATAGCGCCACCACAGCCGCATTTCGGCGGGTATGGCCGCAATGGCAGTCTGGTATGGCGATTTCGTCCCCGCGGGCAGATGCAGTTCGAATGTCCCTTCTTTGGGTGTGCTCAGCCGTAGGAGGCTGGGATTCAGTTGCTGCAGTTGCGCCGGAGTCGCATCCACGCAATCGGCCACCAGGCGCAAATCCACGGGATAGTTAACTGTTACCGAGTCGAACGCCACCGGCTCGTCCATCGATACATCATCAAAGCCGTAGTGCGACAGATTCTTGGTCATGATAGTCACGGCCAAGATGATGGGAACGTAGTTGCGCGTCTCTTTGGGCAGAACATTGCGTCGGTAGAGTTCCCAGAAGTCGGCGTAGCCGGTGCGCTTGACTGCGGCCTGCACCGTTCCAGGGCCAGAGTTATAAGCGGCCATGGCGAGATACCAGTCACCAAACTGGCCATACAGATCTCGCAGGTGGCGGGCGGCGGCACGAGTAGATTTTTCGGGATCCTGGCGATCGTCGACCCACAGGCTGCGCTGCAAGCCATAACCGCGGGCGCGGCTGCCCATGAACTGCCAGATGCCGCGGGCCCCCGCGCGCGAGACTGCGGTTGGCTGGAATCCTGATTCGGCCTGCGCCAGATAGATCAGATCCTGCGGAACGCCCTCTTGCCTAAGGATCCGAACCATCATGTCGTGATAGCGACCGGACCGGGCGAAGGCGCGCTCGAAGGTTCCACGTCCCCGGCCAGAGAAATAGCTGATATAGCCGGCGACCTGGTCCGTCATCATGAGCGGCAGATCGGAGTGAGTCGACTTGATCTCGGCCTGAGCCTTGGCTCTTACTCCTGGTTCAGCGGCGGGAGTAATTCCGTTGGTTTCATCGATCGGTGCGGGCTCTGACTGCTGGGCTTCGGACTCGAATGCCGTGTCCCCCAGGTCAAGATGGTTCACTCCATCCACGATCCGGTCGAATTCTTTTTCGAGCCGATTATCCGAGCGAATATCCAGCTTGCTTTCCAACAGCGCGTTGAAGGCCTCATCGAAATTCTGCCTAGCAGCATCGGTGTGGCCGGCGTGGTAATTCGCCAATCCGGTTTGGTATTGCCGCTCCACGCGAGAAAGCAACTCGTCAATTTGATCAGGAGTAACTATCGGGGCGACGGACTCCCCCCTGACCTGCGGCGCTTGAGCTGACTGTTGCCTATGAGAATCGGTCAGCGCAGCAGCGGGGTTGGGTTGCGGTGAAGCGGGGACGCTCGCTTTAGCGGTAAGCGCCGGCGCTGCCGGAGGCACCATGGTGACCGGCTTCTGCGCAGTCTTGCAGGAGGAACCCACGATTGCCAACGTGGCGAGCACCGCGATACGCATTTGGACTTTTGCAACTCGCATATTTTTCTATGAGATACGAATTGCTCCTGTTAACACCCGGTGAATTCTATCAAAAATCGTACCGCTCGGTCGTCCACGGGTCAACGTCGAAGAGGGACGGTGTCCGTTACTTTCGGCACAGTGCGAACGGTTACCCAACGGTTCTAATAGTCAGACGGCGCAAGTCGGGTAAAAGGTTTGAAGGCACGCTTCGAAAGAGACCTTCAATTCCGGCTTGCCGCCCAGCCCACCCAGTACGGATCACACCCGCCAGTAATCTGGTAACCACGTCTGAATCGCCTTCTTGATATCCGTCTGGGAAAGCTTTTCGGTAAGTGCCCGTTCGGCCAATTTGGGCACCTCCGCATCCGAGGCGAAGCGAAGTGCGATGAGTTGCGCTTCGGTCAGTTCCGGAATTCGCGAGCGCAGTGGCTCGGCCAGAACAATGGCCAGACGCAGCCGCTCTTCCAGACGAATTACGCGGTCCTGCACCTTGAGCGCATAAAGGCGAATTTTGAACACAGCGATCAAAGCCGCAACCGAAATCACGAAGAACGATGCCGAATGGTAGCTGGGATGCCAAAGGAAGTGGATAGTGCCACCAATGGCTGAAAGCAGGAAGACCGGCAATACGATAAAGTGGAACAGGGGATCAAGCTTGGCATGGTTTGCCAAAGTTTGAGGCATCTTTTCGGCCATGACGAAGGGCTCCTTGCAGTGGCCGTGCAAGTGTAGCAGAACAATTCTCAGTTTCCAGTTCTCGCAGAAGTCAAACTCACAACCACCGGAAATGGAGAGCTGGAACTCCGAACCCGGAGTCTTTTATTCTCAGGGGGGAATCCAAGCCAAACATGAAAGCCATTCAAGTCAGACAAGTTGGCGGACCGGAAGTGATGGAATTAGTGGAGTTGCCCATCCCCCAGTCGAAGCCGAATGAAGCGGTGGTGAAACTGGCGGCCTCGGGCGTGAACTTTATCGATGTCTACTTTCGCGAGGGACGGTATAAGACGCCGCTGCCCTTTATTCCAGGCCAGGAAGGCGCAGGTGTAGTGACCGCTGTGGGTTCCGAGGTGAGTTCCGTAAAAGTCGGCGACCGAGTGGCTTGGTGCGGGATGCAAGGTTCGTATTCGGAATATGCCGCCGTTCCCGTCGAGCGGTTGGTTCCGATTCCCCCTGGTGTCAACGAGCGCGAGGCGGCTGCTGCCATGCTGCAGGGAATGACGGCCCACTACCTGGCGCATGATACCTATCCGCTGAAGCAGGGTCAGACCGCCTTGGTTCACGCAGCCGCCGGCGGAGTAGGACTCCTGCTGGTTCAGATGGCACACAACATTGGCGCGCGAGTCATTGCCACGGTTTCCACGCAGGAGAAGGCGAAGCTGGCGCGCGCCGCCGGTGCGCACGAAGTCATCCTGTACACGCAGTCTGATTTTGAAGCCGAAACAAAGCATCTGACGGACGGCAAAGGCGTGGATATAATCTACGATTCGGTTGGCAAGACCACATTCGAAAAGGGGCTCAACGTCCTACGCCCGCGCGGGATAATGGTCCTTTTCGGCGGCTCGAGCGGCGCCGTGGCACCCTTTGACTTAATCGTATTGTCACAAAAAGGATCGCTTTACGTGACCCGTCCCACCCTCGTAAATTACATTGCTACGCGAGACGAATTGGTAGCGCGCTCCGGCGCGGTATTGGGCATGGTGGCATCAGGCAAACTCAAACTTCGCATCGAGCACGTCTACCCGCTGGCGGACGCGCAACGCGCGCACCGGGACCTCGAAGGACGGAAGACGACAGGAAAGCTGCTGCTGACGCCGTAAGATGGCACAGCTCATGTGGAGACAGCCGCCCTCGGCTGTCCAGTCGCGCGAAGCGCGGCCGTGACTCCGCAGCATAGTGATTGCCTCTGTTGTCGAAGTGCTCGAACGATTCATCTCTGGCGAGTGTAGTTGTGCGCGTATTCCGGCACGGTCTGCCCGGTCAGAAGCCGTGAATCATCAATCGGCATCCCTGCCTTCATCCCTAGCGGAACCACGCCCGCCCAGGTAGGAAACGAATAATCTGCTTCATCATCAATGACCGGCCCTGTCCGGACCTTCGCCGAAAACTCTTCGATCGGTAGCCGCAACACGGAAGTCGCCTTCAGTTCACGCTCGTTAGGCTGGCGCGAGTCTGCCCAGCGACCCGGAATGATGTGTTCCGAGAGAAGACGTAGCGCCTTGAGTTTTTGGTCTGGCTCGTCCACCAACATCGCCTTACCCAGAATCACCACCGAGCGGTAATTCATAGAGTGATTGAAGATGGAACGGGCGAGCACCAGACCGTCGAGCAGAGTGACCGTCACGCAAACGGGGACACCATCCTTCATTTGACGCAGCATGCGGCTCGCGGCGGAGCCATGAATGTAGAGGCTATCGCCATCGCGTCCGTAAGATGTCGGGATCACGAAAGGCTGGCCGTCGACCACGAAGCCCACATGGCACAGAAATCCTTCGTCGAGGATGCGATACGCAGCTTCGCGATCATAGATACCACGGTTCGCCTCGCGGACCAGACGGGTCCGCGAGGTTGGAGTACAGGGATGGGACATGGAAGAAGGAACTCCGGGCAAGCGCCAAGGATGGGTGAAGAGAAAGTGTAACACCCCACCCGCACACTTCAGACTTGTTGCTTCGTAGGCTCGGTCGCGGAGGGCTTCTTGCGATTACCTGCCAAGGGGATGATACTGATTCTCGCGATACACAAGGCTAAAGACAATTGCGACGATAAGCAGAACAATTGGAGTGAACATGCTTGCTTCTGGCCCGACCGTGCCGCCAGTAAGCCATTGCGGTCCGCTGAATGCGGAGTTGAACAGGTTGTGATACGGAGCCATGCCGCTATCTGGGACGCCGTAAAAAAATGTCTGCCCCCAGTCCCACCCAGCGTGGAATCCTACAGCCCACCACAGGTTTCCAGTGCGGCGAAGGAACAAGCAAAACAGCAGCCCAAAGCAAACCACGGACAGCAATCCGAACTTGCTTTCTCCGGGATTGCCCGCATGTGCGAGACCGAACAGCGCGGATAGCAGAATTGCGGCTGGCCAGAAGCCCATACCGGTGGTCAGCGTGAACTGAAGATATCCGCGAAAAGCGAATTCCTCTGCCAGCCCAACCATCGCGAAAGCCGCAGCCCAGGCGAGTGTAGAGGCGGCTAGCGTTTCCCCGTGAATAGCCAGGCCGGACAGGCGAAATCCACCCATGAAAAAGATTGCTAGCAAGGCGGTGCTGATCGCAAAGAAGCCGATGAGGGTACCGATCCAGAAGTTCTGGCGGAAGGCAAATCTTGCCGGCAGGCCATATTCTCCCCACGGGCGGTGCTCGATCCTGGCCATGATGCGCGCGGAGATCGCGGTAAGAAGGAAAATGGCTCCTTCGCTAATAGCAGTGCCAATGGGCGTGAGCGACGCGGCGCCGAAACGAGGGGGGCGGTGCAATAAAAAGTGCGCCGCCAACACAATCACCAGGCCAGCCGCAGCCAGCAGGCCAGCGATGATTGCCAGGAAGATCAGCGCCCGCCAGCCCGCGCGGATCCCGTTCGGCCCGCTAAAGACGTTGTTCGTGCGCGCTGACGGAGAACCCGACGGTTGAGGAGCCGGAAGCTCCGGCGGATGGTTCATCGCTGGCTCTGATATGGAACTACCTTACGCGAAAACCCGCGCCGAAGTTCCGGGCCGTCTGGATTCACGATGAGCAAAAATCCAGAATGGTCATTCATCGATGACGTCACCAATAAAACTTCATCGCGAACTGAAACTGCCGTGGATCATAAGCTGCCGTGGCTTGACCGGCATTGGTAAAGAGCGGACTGACGGCGGCGGTGTTGTTCCGGTTGGCGATGTTGAACATGTCGGCGATCAGTTCCAGGTTGAAGCGCTCGGTGAAGTAGATTCGTTTCGAGAACCGTATATCGTCGAAGACCGTCCAGGGAGTGACGCCAGCGTTGCGGCCAAGATTGCCATCGAGTGACTGCAGCGTGCCGTTGAAGTCCGCGATGCACGGTTCCTCGAAAACTCCGGTGGGCGAATACTTCGACGCGACCGCCGGATAACCAAGCGCTGTACAGGCCGGGTTGACAAAAATGTTAGGCCGTCCTGTGAGAGCCGATTCCTGGAGGTTGTCGCCATTGCCGGTGATGATGTTGAATGGCCTTCCCGAGCCGAACTCGATGAGCGGAGCGATCGTCCAATTGCTGAAAAATTTGCCACTGAACCCGCTGCCTCCCATCTTGCCTGTCTGATACACACCGCTGAACACAAAGCGGTGGCGCTGATCGAAGAGTGAATTGGAACGATCTAGGGCAGGATAATAGCTGTCCTGAGGCGTAAGGGTGGATTGCAGATCGGTCGAGTCGTCGATGGCGTGCGACCATGTGTAGGATGCGAGGAATTCGTAATGGCTGCCAAAGCGCTTCCGCAGATTGGTACTGAAACCATGGTAGATGGAACTGCCATTCGAATAATTGGCGTCCATGTCGCCGAAGGGGATGCAGCCCGCAAGAGTTGAGGGATTGCAGGCAGTATTGAATTCTGCTGTGCTGTAACCGGAGGCCTGGAGGAACGCCAACACAGTTGGGGCCAGGGTAGAAACACAAGCGCCGGCGCCAGCAGCGGTCAAGGCGTTGGCGATGGACGCGTTGAGACCGCTGGGGCGGAAGAAGTTCATGAGTGCGGCCGAAACCCATGGTTGCCCGCTGGGATTGACGCCGCAAGGGGCAAAGCCCTGCGAGGCGGGGCCGCTGCCGACGCCCAACGGGCCACCGACGGTGGCGTACGAAGTCGGATCACTCTGGGCGGCTAGAAAGTTCGCCACTAGCAGGTCGCCACGCTGAGCGTTCGCGTTGATGGGGCGGTTTAAGTGGCGTCCACCGTTAAAATTGTAGGCGAGACTAAGGGCAAAACCACGTCCCAGGTCTCGTTCAACCGTGAGGTTCGCCTGCTGCGAATAAGCAAAGACGAAGTTCTTCGATTGGGGATAACCAAAGGGTTGGAAGAAAAGCGGAAATCCATCCGTGAGATAGTTCTGATTGAGGAACAAGGAGCTTGGGAAGTTGATGGAAGTGAACTGCTGCTGGTTGGGGAGATAACCGAGCGAGGGAAGCAGCGCCGCCGGCCCCGGAGCGCAAGAGGCGGTGTTGACCAGTCCCTGGAAAATAGGAATCGCGTTCAAGTTGGCTGGATTCCCAGCTCCATTGCATACTCCCGTACCGGGAAAAGCCAATTGTCCGCTGGAAGATCCATCCGAAGCGTTGCCCAGGAAATAAAGACCAAGCAGCGGATGGTCATAGAACATGCCGTAGGAAGCGCGCACAACGGTCTTGCCATCTCCCTTGGGATCCCAAGCCATGCCCACGCGGGGCTGGATGTTGTTGGTATCGGTTTGAATGCCCTTCTGCAAACCCAGGAAGTTATATCCGGCCTGTCCTAGCGGGGTCACCGGCTTGAACGTTGGAGGAATCTCCACGTCGTAGCGGACGCCGTAGTTCAAAGTCAGGTTTGAGTTCACGCGCCATGAGTCCTGCCAAAACGCCCCGATCGGCACGTTGTGGAACGAGTCGCTGGGACTCCCGAGACCTTGGACAAAGTCTCCCGGCAGCCCGGCGCCGTAGGCCTGCACTGGATTCAAAGTCGGGAAGGGTTGAGGGAATGCGGGGAAGGAGCCGATGTCGTAAACCCCGCCGTAGTTGACAGTAAAGGTGGCAGTGAGCGGCAAATAGTTGAAATCCCCGCCGAACTTGGTGTTGTGGCGTCCTATGGTCCAGGAAAAGTTGTCGGTGAACTGATAGCGTTGCTCGACTCGTTGGATGTAAGAGTAAGGCTCACGACCAAAATAGCCGAACCCCGGAATGTTGACGGCCGGATCCGAGCCGGCAGCGATCTGCGTGTTATAGAAGTAAGAGAGTCCGCGGCGCGCATACTGAAAGCGAAAATCATTTACTTTGTTATTGCCGATGGTCCAGGTATCTTGCACCACCCCCGTCACATCGCGGTAGGTTTGCTCGGAAGTGCGCGAGTAAGCGTTCTGCCCGAAGGGCTGATCTTCGCCGCTGCCTTCGAGTCCGGTGGTAGTACTGGGGCTCACGTTGACTCGGAGAGTCATCCGGTTGTTGGTGTTGATGTTGTGGTCGAGGCGGAGCGAGTATAGGCTGGTGCCTTCAAATACTGGGAAGTTGCCCGCCTGCGAGCCTAGCGACTGATACGAGGCCGGCACAAAACATGGCGGAGCGGAACAGCTTGTGGCGAAGCCGCTAAGGCCCGGAATACCGGTTAGCCCGGTCGGCCATACCCCATTCAGCGCCATTCCCGACGAAGCGCCCAGCAGGAATACGTAGTTCGGCACGCTCGGGGCAATCGCAGCAAACGTGGCGGGATCGGCGGCGGCGAGTTGAGTCAGCGTTCCCCCGGGCCCAAGGAATGCGGCCTGATCGCTCGTTACCGGAATGCTGCCGAAGGGAAGCGGAATCAAGCCTCCAGCCGTGGTCGAGGTGTCAAAATTCTGTAAGCCGTAATATCCGATATTGCTTCCCGGCGCGATACTCGAAAATCCAGTTTCGTGGCGCCGCGTAACCTCGTAAGAAAAATAGAAGAAAGTTTTGTCTTTCTTGATGGGCCCGCCAAACGCAGCGCCCGCTTGCACTCGGGTGTAAGCAGGATTCGAGACCGTGCTAAACGGGTTCACCGCCTGAAAGTTTCGGTTGCGCAAATAGCCAAAGACGTCCCCGTGAAAATCGTTCGATCCCGAGCGTGTGATGATATTCACCACACCTCCGGCCGCGCGCCCGTACTCCGGCGCGTAGTTGTTGGTGATGATCTGAAATTCCTGCACCGCCTCTTGCGATACGGTCGACCGTACGCCGTTCGTCGAATTGTCCGTGGCGTCGGCGCCATCCACGTTCACCAGGTTCGAGCGGGCGCGCTGGCCACTGATGTTCAGTCCCGAGGTAGGCGCCGCTCCCAGAGTTGGCGCGTTATCGCGCACCACCTGAGAATCCGTCAACGTGAAATTGATGTAGTTGCGGCCGTTAATGGGCAGATTATCGATGCGCCGTTGTCCAATGGTGTCGGTGGTCGACGTCCGCGAAGTCTCCACCAAATCCACCTGAGAACTAACCTCCACCAGTTCTTTTCCGCTCGCGATCGCCAGGGCTACCGGAAGCTCCTGCGTGCCACCTACCGTGATGCTGACGTCCCTAACTTCCAGCTTGCCGAAGCCTGCTGCTTCCACCGTCACGCTGTAAATACCCGGAGGCAACTGTCGCGCACTGTATCCTCCCTGACCGTCGCCAGTCGCGGTGCGTGCCAAGCCTTTTTCAACGTCGCTCACGGTCACAGTGGCATTCGTCACCAGGCTACCTTTGGGATCCTTCACCGTGACATGCAAGTCGCCGGTCGCGACGCCACCCTGACCGAAAACCAGGCAGGAAAGCAACAGAACGAACATTGAGATGGAGAAAACCTTCACGCTACGGTTCGAGATCACACGGAGCATACCGATGCGGATCATAGAGTCTCCCTTGCTTCCGACACTTCAAGGTGCCGGCAGAAACAATTCCAACGCTGGACGGCGAAAATGTACGCCAAATTGTCTTGGGATGACAGGTCCCGCTGGTTTTTACACCAGAACGGGCGACGAAAACAAGGCAAGAATGACGTGGGGTAGTAAGCAAGTTACCCCGGCACCGCGCTCAGGCACGGCGATGCTGCTGCGAATGCTAGCACCTACTCCGGATTCGGCGCTGTGACGGTCGTTACAACGACTAGCTGTGGGACGAGAGGCGAACGGCCGCGGCAGGATTCTGCAGTCTCCCCAATAGCATCGCCGAGCCGTTCAACTGTTCGTAGCGGTCGACCACCCGCACTGCGGCAAACCCCGAGCCGGGATATACAAGGGCTAGATAGATGCGTACCAGAGCCACCGTGGTGTTGCGCCGGAGCAGCAGCGCATGATTCACCAGTTGTTGCGCGGCTTCCGCAACTCGCGGATCGCCGCTCGCCAGAGCGGATTCGCCCACGCTCACCAGCACTGCGGCATTTCTTCCCGCAACTTGGACGTAAGCGGCCATGGCGCGCAATCGCGCCCGGCGAACCAATCGAAACTGTGCCGGCGGCAAACGACCGCGCAGGTACTCGTCCTCCGCGGGGTTGATCAGATTGCGGAACGCCTCCACATCGATAGGCCGGATGGTTGCGGCCGGATGCGAGCCTTTCTTGGCCTGCAGGCTATGGGTCACAGCCAGGCGCACAATAATGCTCAGCGCAACTGCCGCGGCAATGACGAGGATGACTGCCAGATTCATCGTTGGACTAGACGCTCCAATTCCCGATTCCACAGTTCGAGGTTGTGCTCGGGCGGAAGGCCCGCAGATGTACTTCTGCTTTCCTCGAGGACTAAGAGGCAATAACACCAGAGTAGGACGCAAGCGTGATACGTGGCCATGTTCAGGAAGTCGAGAAGATAGCTCTTCTGCCCAAATATCCAATCTGCCAGGAGGGCCCAACAAGCTAGAGTAACCGCGGCCGTAATTCCGAAGCCCAGCATGATTCCAAGAATCGGGCGTTGCCACCTCAAGTGGAAGTGAGCAGCGAACAAAAAAAGAAATACAATCAGTCCACACTGGACCACACTCACGCTTCGACCCAGGATCCGCGTTGTGGAAACGATCCGGAAGGCCGTAGGATTTGCGTAGCCTGCGATGATGGCTGCTGCAAATACAAGAAGGATACCGACGCCGCTGATAAGAATTTTCCCCAATCTAGCAAGCGGCGGGTAGCGAAGCAGGAGGCGAGTGAAAATTTCGCCAACGACAATGGACTTTATGAAGACCTCTGCGATAAGGAAGGACAGATAGCTCCGCCAATAGACATCATCCGAGAAGAGGGACGGGTTCACGTCTATGACGTAGAGGATTCCTCCCCCCGCGGCCTCAAAAATTGCGTAGCAAAAGAAGGCCGGGAACTCCTTGTGCAGTCCCCTTCTCCACATCAAGAAAGCAAGCGAAGCTAGAAGCACGCAGGGCGCAAGCCACAAGTAGTGCCACAAGAATGAATGAGGCTGCAACATGGCCTTAGTTGGGCACTATAGCGCGCCTGCCGCTCCGCAGCAACGTCGTTGCGAGTCGCGTTCGTTTTTTGTAAATTTCAGATTGTTACGGCCGGCAGGAACTCTGGCCCGAACAGCCACCCCCCAAGGGGCCGCCATCAGCATGGGCGACGGTTGGAACGACAATTGTATTCAGGAAGAGTACGGCGGCGGCTAGCAGCAGTAGCATGCGTTTCACGGTGGTTTTCTCCTTGTACTTGAAAATCGAGTCGTGATACTTTCATGGCTGCCAACCGGCAGGAAACATTCCAACAGCTCCTTAGCTGTTCGGAATTCGTAACTCATGACCCTCAAGTCCGCTCTCCAAGATCTGCGGCAAACCACGCTGGCTGCGGTTTCCGGGTTGCTGGCGAAACTGGCTTATCTGGGTTCGCTACGTCGCCGGGAAGGTGGTTATGAGCACTGGGGTATGACGCTGGTCCACGGCGAGGAGTCATCGGAGCGCGCGTTCAGAACGGCGCACACGGAGGTGCTGTCTAAGGTGCTTAGGACTCCGATTTCAGATTTGGAGCAAGACCTAAACGAGTCGACCCGATCCGCTGACGAGACTGCGGGCGTTTACATCGAAGGTATGCGGGAACAATTCAACGAATTACTTCCTTCACCCGATCCCGTTTCTGCCAGCCATCTTAATTCAGTGCTGGTTGCGCTTTCGCACTTAGAGAAGAGCCGAAAGCCTGCCACTCCGTCAACTTCATAGCCACCCCCACAACCTGCCCGAGGATTTCGGCTTCCTGCGGATGCCGCAAAATGCGGACCTGCACCGGAGAGAGCGGATGGGGCTGTAAGATGAGGTCGTCGCGACGCATGCTGCACCAGCAGCAGGTGTGTCCATCGCGAGTTTCAACGAAGTAGATTGGCCGTTCATACTCCGACCGCCAGGTTCCCTCCACTACTTTGGTCTTCTCCTCGTCAACCTGTACGAAACTCCCAGGCGGGAGGATCGGATACATGGTGAAGTCCTGGTTGCCGATGTAGCCGTAAGTGAATTCGCTGTGGGCGAATTGCGCTAAGTATGACAGCGGGACCACGCCCCATTGTTCAACCATGCGGCCAAGATTAGTAGTGCGTTGCTGGTCAAACCCAGGGTCCATGCGGATCGGCATTTGTACCGAGGATATCCCGGAGAGAGCTTCGGAAATGTGCGATCGGGGTGGCGCAATCACACCCAGGTCCGCTGCCATATTGCTCATATCCACGCCATACCAGGCCAGCAGTTCGCGCAAATCCCGGCGGTAGATGACAGCGAGCGTATACAAACGAAAAATACTGGGCAGAACTCCTTTGGTCTCGATATCCGATAAACGGCTTGGAGGGATTGCGAACTCCTCGTTGCGATACTTCTCCGCCATGCGAGTACTGGAGATCTCGATGTCGCGCATCGTCAAGCCAAGCTTTTCGCGAAGCGTCCGAAGACTTTTACCGGCGGGAAGCATTCCTAATCCTCCATTGGGGTGGGAAACATCATAAGAAATTGCCGGCAATCATAACAGGCAGCAGCGATTTATTGCATAAATTTGCACCGAAAAATTTGACCGCGGCTGTCTTGTTACGATTTCCGAACAGCATTTCGCCCGCGTCTTCCTTAGGGAATCGCGTATATAACCGTTGAGCGGCAGCAAACCTCCTGTCGAACCCAGTAAGCCCGGATCGTCGGTTCTGTTCGGATTTCGTAACGGCGGACCCCGAAAAACACAAAAACTCGAACTGCCAATGATGGACTCGGCTTCGAGACCAGCGGATCCCCTCACCGAATTTCCTCATGGCCATGACATTTGTCACCCCGATCCGGTGATGAACGGCACTGGTGGACCGTCCCCATCTTCGCGATGATGCTGGCAGGAGAAAGGAAGGAACATCATGAGTGTCGAGGCGAGGAAGGAATACGGATCGACGATGGTCTTCATCATTCTCGGCGTGCTCGCATTGTATGGCGATACGCGCTGGCTTCTGGCGCTGATCCCCGTGGCCGCGCTGGTGTGGTATGCGGCCACCGCTGCGACGTTTAGAAAGAGACGGAACTAACTCGGATTAGACAGCAAGGGTTAGACGATAATAGAGTCGTGCCAACACTTCCCAATCCAGCGGGGCCCATGGCGATTCGCTCTCGCGAGGCGATGACCTTATGAGACTGCTGCCCAAAAACAGTGAATACAGCTGGGCGATCTATTCCGTCCTCTACTTCGGCTTCTTCTACATCGATCCCATCGTGAACCACGCCAGCGCGCGGGTATGGCTTATCACTGTGGCAGCGACGGTCGTTTTCCTGGTTTTGTATTTCTCGTTGTTCTGGGTGAGTTGCCGCCAGGGCCTGGTGCACCTCGCGGCCATGCTTCTGATGGGCGTGGCTTTTGCCAAGTACAACGGCGGCGCAACCACCTTCTTCATTTTTGTAGCCGCCTGCGGAGCATTCGTTGTCGATAACGAGGCCGATGCCATTAAGGTCTTGCTCACGGTCGAGTGTGTGGCGGTGCTGACTTGGTGGGTGTTCCATCTCAATGGTTGGTTCTTGCTATTTGCCGTCGGTCTTTCTCTTGTGGTCGGTGCCAGCGATATCCATTTCGCGCAGCGGACTCGCAGCAACAAGAAGTTGCTCAAGGCTCAAGAAGAAATCGAGCATCTCGCCAAAGTCGCCGAGCGCGAACGCATCGCGCGTGATCTGCACGACGTCCTTGGGCACACGCTCTCCGTCATCATCCTGAAGTCCGAGCTCGCCGGAAAACTAATGGACCGCGATCCACAACGTGCAGGCAATGAAATCCGCGAGGTGGAACAAATTTCGCGTCAGGCATTATCCGAGGTTCGCGATGCGATTCGTGGCTATCGTTCACAAGGACTCCCGGCCGAGCTCGCTCAAGCCAAGGCTACGCTGGAGACTGCCGGGATCGCGGTTCATTGTGAAGCCCCTGGAATCGCGCTGCCCGCTTTGCACGAGAGCGTGCTGTCGATGGCGGTGAGGGAAGGCATCACCAATGTTGTGCGCCACGCGCACGCCCGCTCTTGCAGGCTGCGACTGGAACAACAGAACGGCTCCTGCCGACTCGAGATAGCAGACGACGGTCGGGGCGGCGTTCAAGCTGAAGGCAACGGCCTGCGTGGCATGCGAGAGCGTGTCGAAATGTTAGGCGGAACCCTCAATCGTCTCTCTGAAGCCGGCACCAGGCTCGTCATTACCCTTCCTCTAAAGGAATCGGCCGCTCGGAAAACCGAGGTAGGCGCCAATTGAATCCACCGTCAAAAGAGAATCGCAAAACCATTCGTGTTGTCCTCGCCGAAGATCAAGGCATGGTGCTCGGCGCTCTGGCCGCGCTGCTCGAGATCGAGGGTGACGTCTCCGTCGTCGCCCAGGTGCGCAATGGCAAGCAGGCGCTGGAAGCAGTACTCGCACATAAGCCCGATGTCCTTATTACTGACATTGAGATGCCGCTCATGACCGGGCTCGACACCGCCGCCGAACTTAAACGCCGCCGTTCGAGCACACGAGTCATCATTCTCACCACCTTCGCGCGCGCCGGATATTTGCGCCGCGCCATGGAAGCCGGCGCCCTGGGATACTTATTGAAAGACATGCGCGCCGAGGAGCTGGCCGATGCCGTCCGCCGGGTCCAGCAGGGCTTGCGCGTTATCCATCCCGACCTCGCGCTTGAGGCCTGGGCCGAGATGGACCCTCTGACCGATCGCGAACGTCAGGTTTTGCGTCTTGCTGGTGAAGGAATGCAGAGCGGTGACATCGCAGCGGAACTTCGACTCTCCGAAGGCACCGTACGGAATTATCTTTCGGAAGCGATCAGCAAAATGGGCGCCAGCAACCGCGTCGAAGCCTCAAGAATTGCCCGCACCAAAGGCTGGCTGTAGCCATTATCTGAGCGACGGTTGTGAACATTGTCCTTGCCAGTTTTACTTTTTCGAGAGCCTAGCGACTTGCAACTCGAAACCGGAAACTAGAAACTAGAAACTGAATTTCATGTCCGACGTCTACATCCTCGGCATCGAAAGCTCCTGCGACGAAACCGCCGCATCCGTAGTGCGTTCGGGTCAGCAGGTCATCTCGAGCGTCGTGGCTTCACAGATTGCCACCCATCAGCCTTACGGTGGAATAGTTCCCGAGCTCGCATCCCGCGAGCATTTGAAAGCGATTGTCCCTGTCGTTCGCCAAGCACTTGCGGAGGCCAATCAGACTTACAAATCGGTAGATGCGATCGCAGTCACGCGGGGACCGGGCCTGGCCGGAGCATTACTGGTGGGCATCAGCTATGCCAAGGCTCTGGCCTTCGCTCTCGACAAGCCGCTCATTGCGGTCAATCATCTCGAAGGCCACATTCACGCGGTACTGCTGGAAGAGCGGCAGAAGGGCAACCACGAGCTACAATTTCCCGTCCTCGCCCTGGTGGTTTCGGGAGGACACACCCACCTTTATCTGGCCGAGCAGAACAACGATGCTTGGACGTATGAAAACATCGGCCACACCCGTGACGATGCAGCCGGCGAGGCTTTCGACAAAGTCGCCAAGTTGCTCGGCTTAGGTTATCCCGGAGGTCCCATCGTTGACCGGCTCGCCCCGCACGGCGACCCCGACGCTGTGAAGTTCCAGCCATCCCAGATCAAACACCGGGACCGCCGGGAACTCCGCGGTCGAAAAGAAGTGAGCAGCGATCGCCCGCGCTTTGACTTTTCTTATAGCGGAATTAAGACAGCCGTGCTGCGGTACGTTGAGGTCCA
>Ga0187858_10001169_pt1 | contig 30225 bp, 30 predicted proteins | sample June2016WEW_8_15_FD_133015 | JGI IMG/M metagenome (GOLD analysis project Ga0187858, IMG submission 133015) | Peatland microbial communities from SPRUCE experiment site at the Marcell Experimental Forest, Minnesota, USA - June2016WEW_8_150 | ecosystem: Environmental > Terrestrial > Soil >...
CCGCCGCTGCCGCCGTAGCCGCTGCCGCCGTTGCGGCCGTTGCCGCCGAATCTGACCGGATCAGCATACAGACACGACTCGGAGGTCTTCGGCGGCGGCTCGTCGCTCACCCGCCGATCACATCCGACACGATGACCGCGCGGACGGACCCGACCGAGTCGAATCTGCTCAATCCCGAGTACAGACGCGACGGGCGGTACACCGACGACGGCGTCTCCGGTCGAACGTGACCGTCCAGCTGGACGGAATCGACTGGGGAAGCCGGGCCTCGCCCGCAAACACGTCGCGAATGCTCACCCGGTGAGCAGCCACCCCCGGAACCAGACCATTCGGTCGAAGGTGTATCTCGGTCCGGACGGAACCGACAGGATGCTGCCGCGGCTGGACCTGGGCGAGCCGACGCGGGCCTGGACCGACGCACGTGCGAAACCGCCTGAGGCTAGATCAGCGAACCCGAACCGCGCGGCGGTCGTACCAGCGGATGAAGAGCCGGCACAGGAAGAGGATGCCGACCGCTACGGCCGCGGCACCCTGGACCGGCGGGTAGCCGACTATCTGCTGGGCGGTCTCCACGACCGTCGAGGTCGTGGGCGGCTGAAGGGTCGCGATCACGCCCGACATGGTCCCATTCGTCCCGGGCGATGCCGTTGGATCGGCCGCCCCCTGGCCCAGAAAGAGGGACGAGCCGCGAGGCACCGCGGCCATGGCCACCGCCGCACGGTCATCCTTGAGCTCGAGCGTCCGCTGCAGGCTGCCCTTCGAATCGAATACCTCGATCCCGGTCGCTTCGGCGACATGGAGGATCGAGCCCTCGTCGCTGGCCGTCAGGACCAGTGCGGGCTCCCGTGTCGTCGCGAACGAGGTAGCGGTCTTGCCGTCGACCTTCCACAGGTTCGTGCCGCCGCCGACCACCACCGTTGAGGTGAGCGCGGCAACCGAGACCGGAGCCCCCGACAGCTTGACCGTCCAGGTGGCGACCAGAGAGGTGAGATCGACGCGGATGAGTGAGTTGGGGCTCTGCGTGGCCACAAGCACGCCGCCATGGTCGCGGTCGATAGCCAGGGCGATGATGCCTCCGTCGACGGTCGTCTTCTTCAGCGTCGAGGTGGCCGGATCCACGACGACGAGCCAGCTCTTGCCGGCCTCGGCCACGGCAACGCGGGCCTCGCGGCGGTCGCCCGCCAGCAGATTGCCCCAGCCGGGGAGCTGGGAACTCTCCGTCACCGCCCCGCCATGTATCACCGCGAAGGCAAGGGTCCGGCGCGTGGGCATCGTCGCGACGAGGACTTGCCCGGCGGGGAATGCCAGCGCAGAAACTGGACCCGGCATGCCGATGCTCGCCTGAACGTCGAGCGTGGCGATGTCGATCGGAATGACGGCGCTACCGCCGCCGCTCGCGTAGAGGGTGCCGCCGTCCGGGCTGAAGGCCAGCGACTGCGGCGCCGGGGCCATCGGAATTGTGCTGACGACCGTGCTGGTCTTGACGTGGACCTCGAGCACGCCGGCCGAGCTGGCGACATAGAGGTCGCCCACGCCGTTCGCCAGAACGGCGCCCGAGAGCGTCATTGTCAGTATCGCTGCGAGCGCGCCGCCCACTATGAGTAGCTTTCCGATCTTCACACGAATCCCCTTGTCGATGACTGATGCCTGGTTAGGTATCGGTCGATACGTGGGCCGTGAGAAGCGGCCGAACCGGCTCGGGGCCGGTCCGGCCGCCCGCGTCACACGTTCCGCCGAGGCGGATCGACTACTACCGCTTCAGGTTCACGAGTTCCTGGAGCATCTCGTCCGAGGTGGTGATGACCCGGCCGTTGGCCTGGAAGCCTCGCTCGGCCGTGATCATGCCGGTGAACTGCGTGGCCAGGTCCACGTTCGACATCTCGAGCGCGCCCGTGGTCACGGTGCCGCGACCGCCGGTCGCGGCGACGCCGACATTGGCAGCGCCCGATGCGGAGGTTGCGGCGAAGTTGTTCTGACCGGCTCGCAGGAGACCGGCGGAGTTGAGGAAGTTGGCTAGAGCGATTTCGCCCAGGACCTGGGTCTGGCCGTTGGAGTAGACGCCGGAGAGCTGGCCGGCATCGCCGACGGCGAAGGTCACCAGCGTGCCCGACGTGAAGCCGTTCGCCTGGCCGGCCGGCTGGCTGGTGCCGCTGAACTGGGTCATCTGGGTCATGTTGATCGAGGGCGTTGTGGCGGTCGCGCCGTCGGGGAAGGTGAAGCTCAGCGTGCCGGTCGAGGAGGTCTCGATGCCCGACGTGGAGTAGGTCAACGTCCCGTTGTTGACGGGCAGGACGGGCGGCGTGGCGGTCGGGTCTGCGGCCACCTGTGCGATCGTTATGCCGCTGTCGGCCGGATCCTTGGTGGCGACCCAGTCCCAGGTATTCGCGGCGGTCTTGGTGAAGGTGACCTTGACCGAGTGGGCGATGCCCAGGCTGTCGAAGACCGTCATCGTTGTCGGAACCGTTGTCGCGTTGGCTGCGCCGGCGTCCAGGTTGCCGTTCAGGGTCACACTCGAGGTCGCCAGAGCCGTGGTCCGCTGGCCGATCGGGATGACGATGTTCGTCAGCGGCTGGGTGATGTCGATGTTGCCGGCCGCGTCGGCCTGCCAGCCCTGGACCTTCATGCCGCTGGCCGGGTTGGCGAGCGAGCCATCGAGGGCGATGTCAAAGGCGCCGTCGCGGGTGTAGTAGGTGCCAGAGCCATCCGACTCGATGAAGAAGCCGTCACCCTGGATCGCCATGTCGGTCGTCTTGCCAGTCGACTGCAGGTTGCCCTGCGTCTGCAGCACGTCGATGCCGGCAACGGTCATGCCGAGGCCGATCTGGGCGGGGTTGATGCTGCCGAGGCCGCCCTGGGGGGCCGTCGCGCCATGGACCGTCTGCGAAAGGATGTCCTGGAAGTTGACCCGGCCGGACTTGAAGCCGACCGTATTGACGTTGGCGATGTTGTTGCCGATGACGTCCATCATGATCTGATGGCCGCGCAGACCGGAGATCGCTGCGAACATTGAACGAAGCACGGGATGCCTCCTGAGGCTGACTGGCGTCCACGCCTCATGGCGCGACGCATTGTTGGCGTCCGCGGCCAGGCCAGCTTCCTCATAGAGGTCCGGCAATCGACCTGGCGCACGCGGCGGACAGTTGTCCTGGCGAGGCGCGCCTGCCGTCTGGCAACCAGCCAGTGCAGGTACGCAGCGCCGCTACGCGATGACTACGCTGTCTATCTGGGTGAAGACCCGCTCCTTGCTCTGGTTCGGCTCCACGGCCGTGACGACGGTGTGGGTGGGTACGTGAACGACGTAGGCAACCTGGTCGAGCATCACCAGCGACTGCCGACTGCCACGCTGGCTGAGGGTGTCCATGGCCTTGCTCAAACGATCCAGCTGCTCCCGGTCGAGGGGGATCTGACGCTGCTCGACGCGCCTGAGGGCGTGCTCCGACATCTGGACGGAGCGCTCATCGGCGGCCGCCGACAGCGCATCCCGGAAGGACTGGCCGCCGTCCGACGGCGGCGGCCCCGAGGTGGGCTGGCCGAGCGGGCTCGATCCTGGCGTCTGGCTTGGGTCCCTGACGAGACCTCCGCTCCGCAGCGCCGGGTCGGCTCCGATGCGATCGATCGTGGTGATCACCTCCGGTGTCTTGGGCGGCCGTGGCCGCGGGGTCTAAGCGGTCGTGCCCGTCGTCCCGGTGGCTGCCGGGGTGGTTACGGTCGTGACGCTGTCGGGCTTGATGTACTGGGAGCCAACCTTCAGAACCAGGCCGGCATCGGTCGACTGGGTGACCGACGTGACGACTCCGTCCACCGCGGCTCCATTGACGTCCAGACCGGTCACACTCCTGCCGATCAGGGCGGAGCTCTGGGCCAGCTGGGAGCCCGCCAGACCCTTCTGGACCTGCTGGAGGGTCTGGACCTGGGTCATCTGCGACAACTCGTTGAGCATCTGCGAGTCGTCCATCGGCTTGGTCGGGTCCTGGTTCTGGAGCTGCGCCAGGAAGAGCTTCATGAAGTCGTCGGTGCTCAGCCCGTACATGCTGCTCGTGCCGTTCTGGGTCAGCGTGTCGACGCCGCCCGAACTGCTCGAACTCGCGGTGCTCGCCGCGCTGGTCGTGGCAGCAGCGCTTGCCGTTGGGGTCGAGTTGCCCGCAGCGCTCAACCCTGCGAACGAAGAGAAGGGCGAGAAGCTGGTCGAGTTGATGGTCATCGATGGACTCCTATCAGGCCCTGACGTCGAGGGACTGCCCGCCGGGGAGCGGCATCCGTGGCATCGGCCGATTCGGGCTGGCCGCATCAGGGAGAGCGACCGGTGCCGGCTTCTGGGTTTCCCGCGAGCCCTCGCCGCTTCGCGATTCGCCGCCCGCGCCGTACCCGTTGCCGGCTGCCCAGCCGGCCGCCTCGAAGGCGTAGCCTCCGGCGCGGCCGTTCGTGGCGGAACCCCCGCCTTCGCTTCTGACCGTGACGCTTACGCCGGCCAGGGCGTCGCCCGAGGCGTGCATTCGGGCTACCGCGGCGGTGATCGCATCTGCAGCGATGCGGTCGCGGACTACGAGCTGTGCCTGAACGATCTCGCCGGCCCGGCCGGTCACGACCAGGCGGACGTCGCCGAAGCTCGGGTCGCTGATGCGAGCCTCGAGAGACGGGCCGGCCGCGGTCCGGTATGTGTGGATCGTCTGGACCGCCTGGTTCATCAGCCGGTCAGCTGCGTCGGCCAGATCGACCGGCGAACGGTCCCCGACGACGGTTTCGGCTTGCGCAGCCCGGGAGGCTGAGCCTGCGACTACGGCGGCTCCCGAGACGGCGGAGGCCGCGGCCGAGGCCGATGCGTTTCCGCCGGTTGCGGAGGCCCCCGGAGTGTTCGCGACGACCGCGTCTTTGGCTGTCTCCGACTGCGACGTGGAACTCGAACCATCCGATCCGCCCGCCGGCGTGCCGGTCGAGGCAGCGCCCGCCACCGGGGCCAGGCCCGTGGAGCGGCCCGTTGTGGCCGCCGTGACGCTGCCTTCGGAGGCATACGCCGCCGCCGCGAACGAGGGACCGCCACGGCGGATGACCCGTGGCATGAGGCGCGCCGCGTCGGCAACCGTGGCAGCGTCCGGAGGAGGCGTCGTAGCAGCGGCGGCAGCCGCCGGAGTGGCCGGCGTAGCCGCATCTGCCGGCGTGGCCGCAGTTGCTGGAGTTGCCGCCGTGGCTCGCGTTGCAGGCGTAGCCGCATCTGCCGGCGTGGCCGGAGTGGCCGCGCCGGAGGTCGAGTCAGCCGATCCCGCCGGCGACCGTGGGGCCGGAGCGCCCGCCTGAGGCGCTACCGGCTGGACGGAGCCACCCTGGGCCACTGCCCTGCCGGAGATAGACGCGGAGTTGGCCTGGGCGCTCCCCGATGGAGACTTGACGATCACCGGCACGGCGGCCGAAGCCCAGTTGCTCGGGACCTGCGGACCGGTGCCGGGAAAGGCCGCGGCCAAGGTGCCGGGAAAGGCCGCGGCCAAGGCGCCGGGAGCACCGGCCACGCCCGTTCCGGCCGCGGTACCGGGTGCGCCGGGAAGGCCGGCGACGGTCGGCACGGGACCCGCTTCCGAGGCGGTGACCGAAGGACCGGCTGACACGGCTTGGGCGGTGCCGACGGACGCCGTGGGCGTTTGGGCATTCGCAGCGGCATCTGCCGGGGACGCGACGGCAGCCGGAGCCGGTGAGCTGGACGCGAGCGGCACCGCCGCGGAGGCGGCGCTGGCAATCGAAGGGACGTGAGCGGCGGCATCGGCCGGGGCGTGGCCCAGAGTCGGGACCACGACCGGCGCACCCTTGATTTCGAAGGCAGGACCGGCGGCGCCGGCGATCGTCGCGGACGGGGTGGCTCGCGAACCAGGCGCCGCGGCCGGCAGAACCGCCGTGGCCTCGGCCGCACCGGCGGACGAGATTGCCGCGGCTGCCGGTGCGGGCACCGTCGGCTGAGCGGCGCCGGCGGCGCTCGTCGTGGGCTGGGCCGGTTCCGTTGCTGCCGAGGACGCCGAGACCGCCGAGCTCGCGCTCCGTGCCGTCGAGGCCGCGGACGCCGGGCCGCCCGCCGCAGTCGGGGCAGCAGCACCGGACGCGCCACCGATCGCATCAACGGCACCGACCGCCGCGGCGGCGTCGTTCCCGCCGGATGTGGAGTCGGTCGAAGGGCCGCCGGATCCGGTCCCGGCCTCGGTCTGGGTTGGCGCAGCAGCGAGTGCCGCTCCAACCGGCGAGTCGTCGTGAGCATCGGCCGCCGAGGCACGCGCGGCCCTGTCCTCGGATTGGCCGCGTCGCACCGAGCGCCTTGGGCCGGTCTTGGGCGTTGAACCCCTGGCAGAAAGCTTGGATCCGGCCCGGACGCCCGGCTTGCCGCTCGTCGCGGCCGCGCCGGGAGCGCCTGAGATCTCCCTCGTCGTCGCCACGGCACGTGCGTCTTCCCTCGCCGGGGCGGCTGAGCGTGAGGTCGGCGGCCAGATGGGCGCCGCCGCGGGCCGGGCGTCGGCCTCAGGCAGAAGCGGTTCGGCGGCGAGGCGGGCCGGGCGATCTGCCGGTGCTGACTCGACCTGGCGGACGGCCGCGTCTCGGGCATCCACCGCGTCAAGTCGAGCGGCCTGGGCCTCGGCGAAAGCGTCGCCGAAGCTGACCTCGTCGCTTCCAGCCGGCATGCTGATCTGGCCGCGAATCGGGACGACGCCTGGACCGAGCGTGACGTTGGCGTTGAGGCCGGCCATTGCTAATGCCCTCCGAGGACGGTGTAGAGCTGCGCGAACTTGCCGGTGATCAGGCGCGAATCGGCCGAGTACTGGATCTGGGTCTGAGTCAGGGCCGTCATCTCGGTTTCGAGGTCGACCTTGTTGCCGTCGTTTCGGGTGTTCTCGTTTGCCGTGCTAGCGGAGGCCGAAGACCCGTCGCCGATCGAGCCGACGCCGGAGTAGTGGCGAGGATCGGTGGTCTTCATGGCCACATCCGCGGACGGTCCGGACGAGGGCGAGAGGACGTTTCCGGGCGAGGTGTCCATGGCGGCTATCTCGCGCTGCAGCGCCGTTTCGAAGTCGACCGTCTTGGGCTGGTAGTTGGGCGTGTCGATGTTGGCCAGGTTCGACGAGATGACCGACTGGCGACTGGTCAGGCCATCGAGGGCCTGGCTCAGGATCGACATCGAGGAATCAGTCAGACCGCTCATGCCGAAGGCTCCTGGTAGCTCTGCCACTTGTGAAGGATCACGTTGACGTAGCCCCGTTTGCTATCGGGGACCACACCGAGACGCTTGATTGCACCCGGTCCCGCGTTGTAGGCGGCCAGGGCGAGATCGACTCGACCGAACGTCTTGAGCTGGGTGGCGATGTACTTCGCCCCGCCGTTGAGGTTCTGTTGCGGGTCGAATGAATCGGTTACGCCGAGCGAGGCGGCCGTCCCGGGCATCAGTTGGGTCAGGCCCTGCGCGCCGCAGCGGGAAACCGCCTTGGGGTTGAAGCCGGATTCCGCATAGGCGAGCGAGGCGAGCAGGAGCGGATCTATCCCGTTGGCCGTCGCCGCCGAGCGGATCTGGGCGGCGTACGGGATGCGTGACGAGACTGCGTCGAAGCGAGCGAGAGCGGCAGCGCCGGAAACCTCGGTCAGGGACGACGGATCGCTGGACGATGGGCCAAGGAGCGTGGCCGGGCCGGGCAGATGACCGGAAGCCAGCCACGATGAGGGATCGACCGCCGTCCCGCCGCTCGTGTACAGGCCGAAATGGAGGTGCGGGCCCGTGGTGACGCCGGTGAGCCCAACCTTGCCGATCGTCTGGCCGGCCACGACCTGCTGTCCGACCGAGACCTCGAGCGACGGATCGAGGTGGCCGTAGAGGGTCGTGTAGCCGTTGTCGTGGCGGATCTTGACGATCACCGCTCCGTCCGAGGCCTTGCCGGCTGAGATCACGGTGCCACCCGCTGCCGCTAACACGGACGAGCCGATGGGCGCTGCCAGGTCGATGCCGTCGTGGTAGTGGGCGTAGGTGACGCCGTTGACCGTGGCCGGAGGCTCGAGCGTCTCACTCGTCGGCCCGAATGCTTGGGTCAGCTGAGCGCCCGGAAGAGGCGACGTGAAGCCGGTCGTCGCGGCCGACTGCACGACCGCCTGCGACGCGACGCCGGTCGTCCCCGCGGTCGACCCGGAGACGCTTTCCAGGACGCCCGAGAAGGGCGACCCACTTGCCAGCCCTTGGGTCGCGCCGAACATCGAGTTGCCGCTGGTCGCCCAGTTCGGGTCGTAGCTGCGGAGCATCGAGTCGAGCTGGGAGATGCGGGCCAGGCAGTCGGCGTAGCTCACTGGCGTTCCCTCGCCACCCGGATGGCGTGCTGAGTGGAGGCGATCTCGGCCATGGCCAGCGTGTCCCGGTGCTCCAGCTCACGTCGCTCGGCGACCAGGAAGCGGTCCCTGAGACGCTCCACGACCTCGCGCTGGCGGGTCGCGTCGGCGAGCCTGCGGCGAGCCTCGAAGAGAGCGTCGGTGGCTCGGCCCAGGCGTTCCTGAGCGCCGACGATCGCTCGTTGAGCCGACGCGACAGCGAAGACGGCGGACTGCAGCTGCGCGGCCTCGGTGGTGCCGCCCTGCAGGGTGGAGAGCCAGTGCAGCTCCTGGCCGGCCCGGTTCTGCGCAGCCTCGACCGCAGCCAGGGCACGCTGATGGGCATCGAGGGCGTGGCTCAATTCGATGCGCGCCGTCTCCTCGGCCATCTCGCGAAGCCGCAGGACGATGCCCAATCGGAAGCGGCTGCTCATCGCTGGGCCTCACCGCGGAGCATCGACGGCATCGGATTGGCCGGTCCCGGAGTCTGCTGCACCGGTGCTGCCGTTGTTCCGCCCGTTCGGTCCGCGCCGGCCGCGTCGGGTGGTCGAGCGGACGCGAGCCCGGCGCCGGGGCCCAGGAGGGCGTGGGCGTTGAGGACGCCGCAGTCTTCCATTCCCCGACGGGCGGCGACTATGTCGGAAGTCTCCTCGAGCTCCTGGCAGAGGAAGGCTTCGAGCGCCGGGCGCAGCGCGATCGCTTCGTCGATGGCGGGGTTCGAGCCGTGGGCGTAGGCGCCGACTTCGATGAGGTCGCGAGCGCCCTCGTACTCGGCCAGAGCGGCCCGGACAGCGCCCGCGATCCGCAGGTGCCCCTTGTCCACCACGGCCGGCATGGCTCGAGAGACCGACGCCAGAACGTCGATGGCGGGGTAATGGCTCCGCTCGGCCAGCGAGCGCGACAGGACGATATGGCCGTCGAGGATCGACCGGACGGTGTCGGCGACTGGCTCGGTCATGTCGTCGCCCTCGACCAGGACGGTGAAGAAGCCGGTGATGGTGCCGTATTCGGTGTTGCCGGCCCGCTCGAGCAATCGCGGCAGCATCGAGAAGACGGACGGCGGATAGCCGCGAAGGGCCGGCGGTTCGCCCGCCCCCAGGCCGATCTCGCGCTGGGCCATCGCCAGGCGCGTGACCGAGTCCATCATGAAAAGGACGTCCTTGCCGTCGTCGCGGAACGACTCGGCGATGGCGGTCGCGATCTCGGCCGCCTTGAGGCGAAGCAGCGCCGGCTGGTCCGAGGTGGCAACCACGACGCAGGAGCGCGCCAGGCCCTCCGGCCCGAGCTGCTCGTCGATGAACTCCTGGACCTCGCGGCCTCGCTCGCCGATCAGCGCGATCACGTTCACGTTGGATGAGGCGTGGCGGGCGATCATGGCCAGCAGCGTGGACTTGCCGACGCCGGAACCGGCGAAGATGCCGAGGCGCTGACCCTTGCCGGCGGAGAGAAGACCGTCGAGGGCTCGTACGCCGGTGGAGATCGGAGTCGAGATGCGGGCGCGCCCCAGGGGGTGGGGAGCCGCCCCGGTGACGACACGATACTCGGCGCGGAGCGGTCCCTGGCCGTCGAGGGGCCGTCCAAAGCCGTCCAGCACTCTGCCCAGGACGGCCGGACCGATCGGGACGCGGAACTGATGCTCGCGCAACCGAACCGCGGATCCGGGCCGCACGCCGGAGAGATCACCGAAGGGCACGAGCGTGATCAGGCCGTCCTTGAAGCCGACGACCTCGGCGCTGACCATTCCCTCGGGCTCAAGCTCTATCCAGCAGATGGATCCGAGCTGGAGGATGAGGCCGGCCGCCTCCACGGTGGTGCCGATTACGCGCACCACCTCACCCGTCGCCTGGAACCGGGGCGCAGCCTCGGCCGCCTCCACCAGGTGGCGCAGCAACGGCGAGATGCTCTGGTCGCCGGCGGTCAGACGACCTCGGCCGGGCCGCCTGGTCAGCAGCGTGCCCCCACCGTGGCCGCCTGAGCTCGTCATGCGACATCCTCTTCAACAGTGCCGCGAGCCAGGTTCGGGATGGCACGGTCAAGGGCGATGCCAATTTCCTCGAGCTGGGCCTCCAGGCCCGCCTCGACGAAACCGTGCTCGTAGCGGAGGGTGCAGCCGCCGGCGGGCAGCGTCGGGTCGCCCTCGAAGAACCACTTCTTGCCGAGATAGGCACGGCCGTGGAGCGCTTCCCAGGCCCCCTGGACAGGCTCGACGGCGGCGGGGTTGAGGAGAACGTGGGCCTCGGGCGAGCCGTTGATCGTGCTGACCGCAGTCTCCAGGGCCGTGCATAGAAGGCTCGGCTCGATGCGAACCTCGTGCTGGATGATCCGCTTGGCGACCGAGAGAGCCAGCTCAGCGATGGAATGGGCGATATCGGAGGTGCGTTCCGGGGCGATCGCCTCGAGCCGGTCGACCAGCGCGGACGCGCCTTCGACGGCGGCCCTCAATTCGGCCTCGGCCCGATTGCGGCCCGATTCATAGCCGCGCTCCTCGGCGGCGCGCTCGATCCGCTGGATCTCCTCGGCCAGGGCGGCCTGATCGACGTTGCCGCCGAATCCGGCCACGACCTGCGGCATACCGCCGGGGGCCTGACTCGATCCTCCGCGACCCGACCCGCGCGAGCTGCCTCGCCCGCGGCCTCTGAATACCGTTGCCGCCGGGCCGCCCGCTTCGGCCGGAGCCGGCGGCGTACCGGCCACCGCGACCTCGACCTGGCCGGGTCCTGCCGGCGTGATGTCGCTGCGAATGAGGCGCCAGCTAGACGAGGGCATCTTCCGAGCCTCCGCGGTTGATCGTTATCTCGTCGTTGTCCTCGAGCTTCTTGATCGAGTCGATGACTCGCTGCTGGGCCTCTTCGGCCGCCTTCATCCGGACCTGGCCCGCCAGGCTCATCTCTTCTCTCAGCATCTCGGCGGCACGCTGCGACATGTTCTGGAAGAACTTCAGCCGCATTTGCTCGGTGGCTGGCCGCAGGGCAAGAGCCATGTCCTTGGCGTCGAGCTCTCGGATGACGCGCTGCATGGCGCGGTCGTCGAGAAGGATGATGTCGTCGAAGACGAACATGTAACGTCGGACTTCGTCGGCCAGCTGGGAGTCTTGCTCCGAGAGCGCGGTCAGGATCTGGCGCTCGTTGGTGCGGCCGACCTGGTTGAGGACGTGGGCCAGCGGCCGCGCGCCACCGACGGACGTCACCTCCGTCACGACAGAGGACAGCTTGCGCCGAAGACCCTCCTCAACGATCTGCACGGCCTCCGGTGTGATCTGCTCGGTCAGGGCGATGCGCTTGGCGACCTCGACCTGGATCGGCGGCTCGAGTTGGGTGAGGATCCTTGCCGCATTCCGTGGATCGAGGTGGGCCAGGACGATGGCGACCGTTTGGGGATGTTCGTCCGAGAGCAGGCCCGCTGCCTGGACAGGGTCGATGTCCCGCATGAAGTCGAACGGGATGATCTGCTGGGCCTGCTGAACGCGTTCCACCAGCTCGTGGGCCTTGTTCTGGCCGAAGGCCTGGCCGAACAGCTCAAGGGCGTAGTTCTCGCCGCCGGGAAGGACGCCGGCGTGGGCGAAGAGACCCGCGTAGGCCTCCTCCAGGATGGCGTCTCGAATGCTCGAGTCGACGGCCGGCATCCGCATCAGTTCGAGGGCAACGCGGTCCAGTGCGTCCGGTGGCAGACGGGCCAGGAGCTTGGCTGAGGCCTCGGTGCCCAGAGTGATGAGCAAGGCCGCCGCCTTGCGCGGACCGCTGAGTGTGAGCGCCGCTGCCTCGGAGCTCATCGTCGGTGCTCCTCTTCACGCAGCCAGCCGTGCATCAGGCTGACCAGGGCGTCCGGCCGCTCGTCGGCGACGATTCGAAGGCGCTCCTGGATACGTCCCTGGGGCGTGGCGGCGGGCACGTCGGCAGCGGGGGCATCCGGGGCGGTGCTGGCCGGAATGCCGGCTCGGCTGATGGTTGGGGCGAAGGCGGCCGTGGACCCTGCCGGGCCGAGGTCGTAGACCGACTCATCGGCCCTGCGCTTGAGCGCACCGAGGTTCAGCCAGAAGAGGACCAGCATGACCAGGGCGAAGACGGCGCCCAGGATCGTGCCGCCCATCCCGCGGACCGTGTTCATCATGTCCGAGGAGGCGGCGGAGACTACGGGCGTCTGGGCCGACGCCTGGGCCGCGAAGGAGATCGCCTGGACGGCAACCACGTCGCCGCGCGACGTATCGGCGCCGATCGCGGCGGCGATGCTCGTCTTGAAAGCATCTACGGTCATCGTGCCCATGGCGCTCTGGTCGACGAAGACGGCGACGGAGAGCTTCTTCACGACACCAGGCTGGGTGATGATGTGCTGGACCGTCTGCGAGACGCTGTAGTTGACGGTCGTCTCCTGGTGCAGATAGCCGGAACCGCTGCTCGCGGCGGGAGTCGGAGTGGCCGCGGCCGCGGAGCCTGAGGCTGAGGTGGTCGGCGACGCTGACGCCCCGGCCGAAGGAGAAGCGCTCGGAGCGGTGGTGGTCGAAGACGACCCGCACAGGCCCGGATAAGTCGGCAGGCCGGCGACATTCGAGTTCGTGCCGGGGATACCGCAGGCGCCGGCGCTCGACGTGGAGCCGTAGCTTTCGACGATGTTGTGGATGCTTACGGGCGGGTCGCTGCCGGCCGGGGCGTAGGTCGTGACATCCGCCTCGATCTTGCTCGTGTCAACGTCCGCCGAGACGGCGACGGAGGAGTGGCCGGGGCCGAGCGCGGCGGCGATCAGGCTCTCGATCTTGGACTTGGCCTGCTGCTCGACGAGGTCCTTGGCCTGGGCGGCGGCGGTGTCGGCGTTGTTGGCCGCGCCGGCGAGGACGTGACCCTGGTCATCGGTGACGACCACGTTGTCGGTCGTCAGGCCCTGCACGGACTTGGCGACGCTATTGACGATCGCCTGCACCAGGCCACTCGACGGCGTCGCGCCGCCGGTCATGCTCAGCACGATGGCGGCGCTGGCGGGCGTGTCCTGGGATGAGAGCGCCCCGGTCTGCGCCAGCACGATGGAGACCCTGGCGCTCGCAACGCCGTCCATCCCCTGGATGGTCTTGGTCAACTCACCCTCGAGGGCTCGCTGGTAGGTCACGTTCTGATCGAACTGCGACTGCCCGAAGCCCTGGTTGTTGAAGAGGCTCCAGCCCTGGGTGTCGTTGCTGTTGCCGGTGGTGATGCCGGCGTTGCCCGCGGCGATCCTGGCGTCGCCCAGCGAGTCGACCGGAACCTCGATGGTCGTCCCGGCATCGGTCACCTGATAGGCGATGTTCGCGCCCCGGAGCGCGCCCTCAATCGTGGCGGCATCGGCGGCGGAGACTTTGGTGAAGGCTGGCGTGTAGTCCGGCTTACTGGCGAACATCACCAGGACGCCGATCATCGCCACGGCGGCCAGGGCGGCTCCAACGATGCCGATCCGCTGCGTTATCGAGATCTGCTTGAGGATCCCCTGGACCTGCTCGTTCATCGATCAGCCACCCTCACAGCTGGGTCCGCATGATGTCCGAGTACGCCTCGAGCAACTTGTCGCGCACGTCCACGGCGGTCTTGAGGCTCACCGACGCCTCTTCCATCTGGAGCATCACGGTGTGCAGGTCGGCGGAGCCACCGGCCGCAAAGCTCGAGATCGAGGCGTCCGTGGCGTTGAGCTGGCCGTTCAGCTGGCCGAATGCGTCGTTCAGCGAGTTGAGGAAGGAGTCCCCCGGCGCCTGCGTTCCGGCCGCGCTGCCGTCGACGGCGCCCGCGCCGTTGATCGTGCTCGCACCGGAGACGGGCGAGACCGAGCTCGCACCAGAGATGCCGGATATGCCCGATATGCCGGAGACACCGGAGATGGCGCCAATCGCGTTCATCGGGTGATCACGCCTTGCCGAGGTCGAGGGCGTCGAGGGCCTGCTGCTTGGCAGCCTGGGCCACGGTCGCATTGACCTGGTACGAGCGAGCGGCCCCCATCATGTCCGTCATCTCGGAGGCCACGTCGACGTTGGGGTAGTTGACGAAGCCGTTCTGGTCGGCGTCTGGGTTGCCCGGGTCGTAGACTCGGGTGTTCGGCCTGGTCGACTTCACCACCGCGACGGCGGAGACGCCCTGGGCAGCGGCCATCGGACCCATCTGCTGGGCCTGGAATACGACCGCCTCTTCCTGGTACGGCTGCCCGGCCTGACCGTTCTGGGTCCGGGTGGTCTGCGCGTTGGCGAGGTTGCTGGCGGCTATGTCCATCCTCAGACGCTGGGCCGTCAGACCGGAGGCGGCGATGCGGATCGTGTCGAAGACGCTCATTGGCGTTTCCTCGGCTCTTCGGCGGGCTCTCATCGGGGGTCGATCGACTTCCCACGAGCCTTGCCGAAGCCTTCCGCATCTTCGGTTGGCTGAAGGGCCGCCGGTATCGGGGTCTACCCTGGGACCCGGAGCCCATTGGTACGACCCTCGACCCAGCGTGCGGGCCTCCCCGGACGGACCCTCCAAGCGGCCCCCCCTCTCGGGCAGGTCCGCAGGGGTCACTCGACTCGGGCGGGCTTCTGGTTCAGATGGGGCGCGCAGATGGGGCGCACCGACCGCGATGGCATACCGGCTCTTTAGCGGCGGCCATACACTGGCGCACGATGGAAGAGCGCAGCGTTGCCCGCCACCTATCGGGAGCCGAGTTGTGGGCACGCATCGATATCGCCGCCGGTTGGGCCGGCTTGTTCGGGCACCCGGATTCGCCGGAGCTCTCGGCCCCCGATACCAAACACGACGAGTCCACGGCCGTTCCGGGGGCCTGCGCCGAGGGATCGGCAGGCCCGGCCCACGCCGCAGGCTCAGGGACCGCGGCCGCCCCTTCGCCATCGCGACCGGCGGTTGCCCTCGTCTCGGGCTGGGAAGACGGCGAGCCCTTCTGCGCCACGATCTGCTCCACCGACGTGGGCCTGCAGTATTGCCGCCGCTGCCCGGCGGAGGTGGCGGCGCGCGTCTTCGCCACGGGCCACGCCGCCCACGGCCGATGCCAGGCCGGAGGGACGCTGCTGGGCTTCCCCGCTCCGCGCGGCTCCCGCACCACGGCCGCGATCCTTCGAGTCGGCCCGCCCGGACAGCGCGAGGCGGCAGCGGCCGCGAGGGTAACGAGGGTCGCCCCCGGCGCGCTCCGTCGCGCAGCCCGGCAGGCGCCTCCCGTGGATGCGAGGGCCGCGCTGGGCGCGGCCAGGGTGCTGCGCGACCCGGCCCTGCTCTTCGAGTGGCAAGTCCAGCAGCGGGCCCGGGGCTCCGACCGCCGCCGCACCGCCGCCGCGGCGCTGGCCCAGATGGTCGCCACCAGCGAGGAGTTCTACGAGCTCTATCGCGATTCACAGAAGCAGCGCCGCGAGCTTGAGCGCAACCAGCGCCGCCTCGATAGGCTGGCCCGCCAGACCCTGCAGGCGAGCGACCTGGCGCGGGCCCGCATCGCCCATCAGATCCACGACACGGCGGCCCAGTCGATGGTCAGCGCCTTCCGGTTCCTCGACGCCGCCCGCGCCTACGCCGCAGCGCACCCCGGCGACTCGATCGACTCGTACCTGGAGTCCGCGTCGGATCGGATGGTCACGGCCATCAAGGAAGTGCGAGCGGTCCTGGCCGACCTCGTCCCGCCCGGCCTCGAGGAGCTCGGCCTGGGCCAGGCCATTCGCAGCCGCATGCAGTCGCTTGCCGCAGAGTCGGGCCTGGAGATGACACTCAAAGGCGAGCTGCCCCGCCTCGACGACTGGGTGGAACAGGCGCTCTACGGCATGACGACCGAGGCCCTGACCAACTCCGTCCGCCACTCCCAGGCCCACTCGGTCCGGACGGAGCTGCGCGTGACCAAGAACCGTGCCGTGGTCACCGTCCAGGACGACGGCCAGGGCTTCGACCCGGCGGCCGCTGAGCGTCGCCGTCAGGGCGGTGGACTCGGCCTCCTGGGCATCGCCAGGCAGGCCCGCTGGCTCGGCGGAGCCTCTTCGGTGCGGAGTTCGATAGGCTCTGGCACCTTAGTGAGGATTTCCATACCAATTGCCCGACACACGGGGACTCGGGCCGGATACCCTGGCACGGGCAGCGATGCCGCTGCCGCCGGACGGAACGGAGAAGGCAAGTCGTGAACGAGCACGCGCGCGTCCTGCTCATCGACGACCACGAGATGGCTCGCCGCGGTCTCCGAGCGATGCTCTCGGCGGCGGATTGGATCGAGGTCGCCGGGGAGGGCGACTCCTGCGAGTCCGGCCTGAAACTGGCCGAGGAGCTCCAGCCCGACATGGTCCTCCTCGACATCCGCATGCCAGGTCTGGACGGCCTGGCCTGCCTGGAGCGCCTCAAGGCCCGCCATCCCCGTATTGCCGTCGTCATCGTGACCCTCTACGACGACCGCCGGTACGTGCTGGAGGCCATTCGCCGCGGTGCGTCGGGCTACCTGCTGAAAGACGCCAGCACGGCCGAGGTCATCCAAACGCTCCACAACGTCGCCAACGGCCAGCTGGCCGTCGAGCCGCAGCTCCTGCGCGAGGCCCTGGCCATCCGAGACGAGGCGCCGCCGGCAGGTGAATCGGCCCGCCAGCGCGCCGAGCAGTTCGCCCTGACGCCTCGCGAGCACGACGTTCTGCTCCTGGTAGCCGAAGGTCTGACGAACAAGGAGATCGGCGGCCGCCTCTCGATCGCCGAGGACACGGTCAAGAAGCACGTCCAGAACATCATCTGGAAGCTCCGGGCGGCGGATCGGACGCAAGCCGCCATCATGGCCCTCAGGTTGGGGCTGCTCGAGACGCCTGACTGACCGGCGATAGCCATCCAGGAGCCGTGGACGGCGATTTGTGTTGGCCGCTGGCAACGTTGTTGGTGTTTTCCCTGTCGGGGATAGCACGTAAACGGTCAAGTCGCGTCGTCCTCGCCCGATGACTCAACTACTCAGATGGCGACCAACGACCTGCTCCCAACGGCACTCGTCGCAACCGGAACCGCTCCGGCGGCGATCCCCCAGCTGGCGCCCACCCCGGTGGTGCCTCAGAAGGATCGCTTTGCCAAGCAGGCCGGGCCCGACGTTTCCTTCAAGGGGCCGGACGGGTTGACCGAGGTGTACGCCGTCTTCCAGATCGATCCTGAGAGCAAGCAGCTCCAGGTGATGGTCGTAGACGCGCAGGGTCAGATTCTCCGCGTGATCCCGCCACGCTCGGTCTCCCAGATGATGGAGTCCATGCGCCGCTACCGGCCTTAGGCCGCGCGACTCGTCCGCTTCATCCAACCGACCTCCCTTCTTTGGCTGGCCCGAAGAAGACCCACCTGCCAACTCGACCGTCCAGTGCGGTCTCCGAACCCCATTTCCAGCACCTCGCCGGCCACGCGACAGACCGTGAACTTGCCAGCTGAATACGTCCCCCGAGGTTCAAGTAAGAGCCCGCCGCAACCGACGCCCCGAGAGGATCGCATCGGGCCAGCCCATCGATGCAGGTGATGTCGAGAACGCCAGTCGCGACCTCAGACGCCATATCTCGAGGAATCGGCCACCAATGACGCTCACGCTCTCCGAAGCCGGTCTGAACGTCGTCGCAGGGACCTTCGGGCGGGCCATGAAGCGCGCCGGTGAAGCCCTGGGTTCGATGTGCGGCGAGATCATCGAGGTCCAGACGCCCCTGGTGCGGCGCTGCACCGCGGCAGACGTCCTGCCCATGGCCGGCGGCCCCGAGTCTGTCGTCCTCGCCGTCTACGTCGGCATCTTCGGCTCACTCGAGGGCCATGCCCTGTTGCTGTTTGCTCCGGAGGATGCCCACCGCCTCGCTCAGATACTGCTGGCCGGCCTGCTTGGCCCAGGCGAGCTGCCGATGGAGGTTACGGACGACGTGCTCGTCTACGACGAGCTCGAGCTCTCGGCCCTCCAGGAAGCAGGCAACGTCACGATCTCCGCCTTCCTCAATGAGCTCGGCATGCATCTCCACGAGCCCGTCCAGCCGACCCCACCCCAGGTCGTCGTCGAGATGGCCGGAGCCGTCCTCGATGCCGTGCTGCTCGACCTCGTGAGCGACGCCGACCAGGTGCTGGCGGCCAAGACCACCTTCAGCGAAGGCGGCCGCGCGATCGACGGCACTCTCTTCGTCTTGCCGCGCGCCGACAGCCTCCGGGTTCTCCTGGACGCTCTCGGAGCGATCGGCATATGACGCTCACCGGGAACCCAAGCCTCCTCATCGCCGGCATAGGCGAGATGGTCGTGAGTTCCAGCTCGGATTCCCATCTCGTCTCCTATGGCCTCGGCTCCTGCATCGCCCTGGCGGTCTGGGATCCGCGCACCAGGGTCGGCGGGCTGGCCCATTTCATGCTGCCGAACGGGCCCGCCAACGCCAGCAGTCCGGTCAAGTTCATCGACTCCGGCCTCGACACTTTTCTGAGGGCCGTCGAGGCCAGGGGCGCCGTCGTGAACCGCAGCATCCTCAAGGCAGCCGGTGCAGCCGCGATGCTGACGGTCGGCGGCGGCCTCGCCATCGGCAAGCGCAACTCGGAGGCGATGAACGCGGCCCTTGCTGGAAGAGGGCTTTCGCTCACCGCCACCGCGCTCGGAGGAACCGCCGGACGTACCGTTCAACTTGAGGTAGTCGACGGCCGATTCCTCATCAGGAGCTTGTCTTCTGTCACCGAACTGTAGTCAGAGATTAGGAGTACCGACGATGGCAAAGATCCTCGTCGTGGACGACGCGGCCTTCATGCGTCTGCGGGCGGCGAAGTTGCTCGTCGAGGCTGGCCATCAGGTCCTCGAAGCCGAGAACGGGCGAATAGCGGTCGAGACGTATCTTCGCGAGCGACCAGACTGCGTCCTCATGGACATCACGATGCCCGAGATGGACGGCCTTGAAGCGCTCGCCGAGATCCGCTCGAAGGACCCGCACGCGCGAATCGCGATGCTGACCGCCATGGGCCAGCAGGGGATCGTCATGGATGCGATCAAGCGTGGCGCTCGAGACTTCGTCGTGAAACCGTTTGCGGCCGACCGCGTCCTGGCGGCCGTCAACAAGCTCCTCGCGGCCTGAGAGCACCGGGCGGCCCGGGGCGCGGCGAGAGCCGCCGAGCCTCCCCGGCCCCGCAACCCCGGCCCAGCGAGATTCGGACCTCACGATGGCCCCAATTCGAGTTCTGATCGTCGACGACTCAGCGTTCATGCGCCACGCCCTCGGGCGCCTCCTCAACGAGGCACCCAGCCTGGAGGTCGTGGGTTCTGCCGCGAACGGGGAAGAAGGGCTGAGGCTCGCCCAGGAGCTGCGGCCCGAAGTCATCACCCTCGACGTAGAGATGCCCGTCCTCGATGGCCTGGGCATGCTCAAGCGCCTGATGCTCGAAACGCCGACCCGCGTCGTGATGCTGTCGAGCCTGACCACCCAGAACGCCAAGGTGACGCTGGACGCCCTGGAGTTCGGCGCGATCGACTTCGTGCCAAAGCCCTCCGGCTCCCTGTCCATCGACATCGGCCGGGTGGGAGGCGAGCTGGTCGGCAAGATCGAGGCCGCAGCCGCAATGCCCGAAGCCTCCTTCCTGCGGCATCGCCAGCTTGCGGCAATGACCCTGACCCTGGCCAACAACGCCGCGGCCAGGGCGGCCGGAGCCTCCGGACCCGCGGCGCCCGGCGCCGCCGCACCCTCCCCTGCGGCCTCGGCGAGCGACCAACTTCGACCGCGGGCCCTCCCCGATCCCCTGCCCTCCCGGCGGGCGCCGCGGTCCGGACCGCGCGTCGCCGCCGCCAGGCTGGTCGTGGTGGCCTCGTCGACGGGCGGGCCGAGCGCCCTGCACGCATTGGTGAAGGGATTGCCGGAGCCGCTCGGTGCGGCCATGGCGATCGTCCAGCACATGCCCCCGGGCTTCACCGCCTCACTGGCCGCGCGCCTCGATTCCGCGGGCCAGCTGCGCTGCAGCGAAGCCACCTCCGAGGACATCCTCGTGGAGAACGAGATACTCGTGGCTCCGGGCGACCGCCACATGATCTGTTCCACGAGCGGCCACATCCAGCTCGTGCATCTGCCGCCCGTCAACGGCGTCCGACCCGCAGCCGACGTCACGCTCCAGGCCGTCGCCCCTATCTGGCGGGAGAGACTGCTCTGCGTAGTCCTGACGGGCATGGGCGTGGACGCGCGCGAAGGCGCTCGGGCCGTGAAGAGCCACGGCGGGACCGTCTTCTCCCAGGACGCGGCAACGGCCACGATCTACGGCATGCCGGCGGCCGTCGCCGAAGCGGGACTATCGGACCGGGTCCTGCCACTGCACCAGATCGCCGCCGTCGTCGCCGGCTGGTGTCGGACAGGCAAGCTGGACTTCGCCGATCCGGCCATTTCGCCGGGCGGGCCCACCCGGCGCGGGGATCAGTCGGAGATCGCGTCCTGATCCGAACGAATCGGGGAACGCCCTTACTCACCAAGTGACGCTGAGAGCCGATACCTAGGCCAAGAGCCCGCAGCCGGGGTGCTTCCGGCGCGTGGTGTAAAGGAGAAACGTGCCGTGGCCGAAAAGCCAATGTCAGGCGGCAGCGGTCGTTCCGGGGAGCTGCAGATCGTCGTCTGCGAGCTCGCCGACGAGCACTACGGTCTGGATATCGCCAAGGTATTCGAGATCATCCGCCACCAGCCGATCACGCCCGTTCCCCGCGCCCCCGGCTTCGTCAAGGGCGTGATCAACCTGCGCGGCCGGATCATCCCGGTGGTCGACCTGCGTGGCCGCTTCGGAATGGCCGAAGTGGACCCGACTAAGGAGACACGCATCGTCGTCGCCGAGAGCTCGTCTACTCGCGTCGGGCTCATCGTCGACAGCGTGTCGGAAGTCCTGCTCCTGCCCCTCGATTCGGTCGAGTCGACACCGGGCGTCGCCGCCGGCGCGGATGCCGAGTACCTGCGCGGCATCGCGAAGCTTGGCGACCGGCTCGTGCTCCTCCTGGAGCTCGACGGCCTCTTCGGCCTCGACGACCAGGCCGCCCTGGCCGGAGCTGCCTGACCATGAGAGTCCAGATTGTCAACCGCTACGTCCAGGCAGCTCTAGACGTGATCTCCAAGGAGACGGGCCTGCCCGTCCAGCGTGGCGGCCTTCTGCTCGAGGGCAACCCATATTCCACCGAGGATGTCACTGCGGTCATCGGCATCAGCGGCCAGCTCTCCGGTTCCATCTATCTGTCCATGGCTGAGACAGTGGCCCTGAGGCTCATCAGCGCCATGCTGGGTCAGGAGGCTGCCGAGCTCGACGACCTCGGTCAGAGCGGCATCGCCGAGATGGCCAATGTCATTGCCGGCAGCGCCGGCATCCAGCTTGCCGAAGAAGGCATCGAAACGGGCATCAACCCGCCGCTGGTGCTGGTGGGCCGTGGAGCACGCCTCTCGTCGGTGGAGATCCAGCGTCTCGTCGTGCCGCTCACCACGGCCTACGGCGAGGTCAAGCTCCACGTCGCGCTCCGAGAGGCGCTCTGAGATGCTTCTGACCTTCGACCTGCAACCTGGAGACGACCGTCTGTTCACGGACGAGTCCATGGAGCAGATCGAACGGATCGAACAGGGTCTGCTCGAACTCGAGCATGACCTCGATACCGGTGTGGTCAACGAAGTCTTCCGAGCCGCGCACACGCTCAAAGGGTCCGCTGCGACGATCGGCCATCGCCGTATGACCGAGTTGACCCACGCCATGGAGGACCTCTTTGGAGCCTTCCGAAGCGGAACTCTCAACGATGTCAAGCCGTTTGCCGACGTCCTGCTGGCCACGATCGACGTGCTGCGCGCGCTGGTCGCGGAAGTTCGGGAGGGCGAGACCCTGACGGACGCTCCGGAGACGCTGACCAGGCAGCTCCGCGAGCTGCTCTCCATCGCCACCGCCACCGCCACCGCCGCGCCCCGGCCCGCCGCAAAGCCGGCCCCCGGGTCGATGGCGCCGGCAGTTCCGCCGGCGACCGGCGCTGCTGCGGGAGGGCCGGCTGAGTCCGAGGGAGCCTATTCGGGTCTCGTCGAGGCAGCCGAGTCGTCCGCCGAGGAGCCTGCGGCGGAGGCCGACGCGGTCGAAGAAGCCGTCAGCAATATCGCCGTCGCCCCGCTGATCCACCGGCTTCTCGTGGAGGCTCCGGGTGGATGCGAGTCGAGGTCCATCTTCGTCTGCCGCGTCGACCCGATGAGCGAGTGGCAGTCGGTCCGGTTGCTGCAGCTCGTTCTCGAGGCCGAGGAGACGGCCGGCCTGGTCGCGTCGGCACCGAGCCGCGAGGAGATCGAGACCGGGCTCGGGACGACGCTGTTGGTTATGCTCGTCCGCGGCCGCCCGGTCGAGCTGCTCGACGTTCGCAAGCGCCTCGCCGCCATCGACGACATCGTCAGCGTGGAGGCCGTAGCCGCGCCGCTGGGAACGACCGACGCGCAGGCCACGGAAATGCCGCTCAGCGTCGACGTCTACGGCCCCGACGACACCGTCCCCCCGATGGGCGCCGCGCGCATCGACGACCACGACACTTCCGGGCCCCCGGGAACGGCCGAGCGCCGCCAGGCAGACCTGGGGGCGGAGGCGCGGGGCCTGCCGCCGGCCGAGCGGATGACAGTCGCGGGCGATCGCCTCAAGGCCGCCCAGCAGACCATCCGCATCGACGTCACCCGCCTCGACGAGCTGATGAACCTGGTGGGCGAGCTGGTCGTCCACAAGACCCGCCTCCAGCAGAGCGCGCAGCTCCTGGCCGTGCGGCTCGGCGACGATCCGCTGGCGCGACAGGCCGACGAGGACTCGCAGCAGTTCGCCCGCATCGCCGGACAACTCCAGGACCAGGTGACCGGCCTGCGCATGCTGCCGATCGAGGCCGTCTTCAACCGCTTCCCGCGAGTGGTGCGCGACATTGCCATGCGGCTGGACAAGGAAGTCCAGCTTGTCATCGAGGGCAAGGAAACCGAGCTCGACCGATCGGTTCTCGAAGAGGTCGGCGACCCGTTGGGCCACCTGGTTCGCAATGCCCTGGACCACGGCGTCGAGACACGCGAGGAGCGGCGCGCTCTCGGCAAGCCGCTGCCCGCGACCGTGCGCCTGACGGCCCGACACGCCGACGGCCGCATCCTGATCACCGTCGAGGACGACGGCCGCGGCATGGATCCGGCAGCGTTGCGACGGTCCGTGGTCGAGAAGGGGCTGATGTCCCGCGAGGTGGCCGAGTCCACCAGCGACGCCGAGATGCTGAGAGTCATCTTCATGCCGGGCTTCTCGACGGCAAAGGTCGTGACCGAGGTTTCCGGCCGCGGTGTCGGCATGGACGTCGTCCGCAACAACATCGAGCGCCTTGGCGGCTGGGTCGACGTCACCAGCACACCGGGACAGGGAACGCGCGTCTCGCTCTCGCTGCCGTTGACGCTGGCCATCATCGGCGCGCTCCTGGTGAAGTCCGGGGCGCGGATCTGCGCGCTGCCGTTGACGGGCGTCGTCGAGACTCTGCGCGTCGAGCCAGCCTCGTTCAGCCGGGTTCGCGGCCACAACGTCCTGACGCTGCGCGATCGCGTCATCCCGGTGGAGCAGCTGGACAGCGCCCTGGGCGATCCGCCGCGACCGCTCCAGTCCAGCGACCGCGGCTTCATCAATCTGGTCGTCGTGCGGTCGCGCAGCACCGAGATGGCCCTGGCCGTCGACGCCTTCGTCGGCCAGCACGAGATCGTGCTGAAGTCGCTCAGCGAGGTCACCGGCGAGCGCGCCGGCCTGGCCGGGGCCACCGTCATGGCCGACGGCACGGTCGGTCTGGTCGTCGACATAGCCGCCCTGCTCGATCACTCGGCCTCACGCTCCGCCGCGGAAGCCGCCGCGGAAGCCGCCGCGAACAAACCCAAGCGCAAGGTCGCGTAGCCCGGAACGGGGCCGGGCAATGCCTCGGCCGCGACCCTGGCCGGAGCCGGACCATGACCGTTCCCGCACGCGGCAGCTGGCCGGGCGATGACCGTTCCCACTCGTCGCCACCCGGAATAGCGATAACCCCCGTTTCCGTCGATTCCACCTCTCATCGCTACCCGGGGAAGCGATAAGTGGGCGGACCGCCATTTCGACCGGCCAGTGCCCGGCTCAGACTGGCCAATGCCCCCGAAACTGAGAAACCAGCCGGTCAACTTCCTCGGGGCGCCCGCCGATAACTCCTCCGATGGAGATGCAACCTCGACCCGAGCGGCCAGCACTTCTGGCCGCGTTTGCTCCCGTGCCGGAGCTCGATGTGGTCGCCTACGACCGGATGGCAGGCGACGTGCGCACCTTGCTCGGCATCGACCTGAGCCAGTACAAGCCGGCCCAGGTCTGGCGGCGCGTCAACGGCTTTGCCAGCGCCAGGGGGCTGCCAAACGCCGACGCTCTGGTGGCAAGAGCCCGCGAGGATGCCGCCCTGCGCCAGGCCTTCCTCGACATGCTGACGATCAACGTGAGCGAGTTCTTCCGCAACCCGGAAGCCTGGGACGCGCTGGCGGCCCAATATCTCAGGCCCATGTTGCAGAACCACCTTCCGATCCGGATATGGAGCGCCGGCTGCTCGCTCGGCTACGAGCCATTCACCCTTGCCATGCTGGCCCGGGAGATCGCGCCCCACACCCCGGTCAGCATCCTCGCCACGGACCTGGATGAGACGATCTTGTCCAGAGCCCGCAAGGCCGTCTACGCCGAAAACCAGATGGCCGGCGTCTCGCCGGCCCGCCGGGCCCGCTTCTTTCGCAAGGTCGACGGCGGATGGGAGGCCAATCCGGAGCTCCAGACGATCATCACCTGGCGACGCCACGACCTCCTGCGGGACCCGTACGAGCGGCCATTCGACATCATCTGCTGCCGCAACGTGGTCATCTACTTCACCGAGGCAGCCAAGACGGACCTGTACAAGCGTTTCTGCGAGGCCCTCCGGGCCGGCGGCGTGCTCTTCCTGGGCGCGACCGAGTCGATCCCTAACGTCCGAGGGGTCGGCCTGACGCCTGCCAACCTCACTTTCTACAAGCGTCCGTGAGGCACGGACCGACGCCGCGGCCGTAGCCGTTCGAAAAGTCGATCGGAGGCGGGAAACCGGCGGTGAAGGGCGCCGCGGGCTCGCGACCATGGTGGAAAACGCAAACGGGTTGGGGATAACTCGGCCAAATCGGCCGGGTCCTGCCCAATACCCATGCAAATGCCGCATGCCGCGGTACCTGCCCGTGGGCTACCTTTCGCTCTCATGACTAGCCCGACGCCCCTCCACTCCATCTCCCCGAGGTCGCCGTGCGTCCTGGTCGTCGACGACGACGAGTACGTGCACCGCGCCCTCGAGGCGGCGTTGCGTGGTCTGCGGGTCCATCTCCTGACGGCACACACGGCCGCCGAGGGCGAGGCCCTGGCCCTCCAGCATCATCCCCTGCTGGCGATCGTCGATGTCGGCCTGCCCGATCGGGATGGCTATCAGCTGACCGCAGTCCTTCGCGGGTTTCCGTCGCTGGCCTCGATGAGGATCCTGATCCTGACCGGGCAGTCGCCCGACGAGGACGCTGCCGCGGATGCGGGCGCCAGCGGCCTGATCCAGAAACCCTTCCGGCTTCACCACTTCCTCGACCTGGTCCGCGAACAGCTGGGCAGCCGGGACCACGAAGAGGCTCGCATACCGGCCGTCCTGGCTCGGGGCGCCTGACCAGCCGACCCCGGCCGGCATGGCCGGCCGCCAACGGAATGCGTCGGCCCATTTCGTCGACCCGCCTACCCACGTCGTATTCCGCCACGACTCGCTCGCAACCGGCTGAGCGAGCGGGCGTTAGCGGCGATCGGTGGTCCGGGACAACGGGTCGTGGAATCATCAGCTCAGAACCGCACGAGTTTCAGCTGCGGAATCCGGGCCGGGCGCCACGGATTCGTGAGTTCCGCCTCAGGGCCGTGCCCTACCCCTTCACGGTACTGGTTTCGCCAGGCGCTCCCGACGACACTCGTCCGTAGAGGTCGTCCACGAGGCCGGCCAGGTAGAAGTGAGTGCGGCAGTGAGCAAGCGCTCGAATGCAGCTCGTGAGCACGGTGGCCGGGTGCAGCCCAGCAAGGGCGTCGGCGAGTGGGAGCGGGTTCTCAACATCGGCTGTGGACCGGCGTCTCGATGGATCCCCGGCACGGACGGGTTGGACATGATCGACTTCGGCCAGAAGTACGTCGGCGACTTCCTCGCCCTTCCCATTGACCTGCAGTACGACGTGGTCATCTGCCACCACATGGTGGAGCACATCCCGGACACGGTCGCCCTCTTCGACAAGATAGGCGACATCCTGAAACCCGGCGGGCTCCTCGACATCCGGGTTCCGACATTCCCGTTCCCCGAGGCGTTCCAGGACCCGACCCATGTGAAGTTCGTTCCCAACGAGACATTCTTCGCCTACTTCACGAAGGACAGTCCGGCCGGACACTGCTACTCCCGCTCCACGTTCTCGATACTCGGATGCAACCGCGATCGTTTCCCTTGGGAACTTCATGTTCTTATGGAGAAGTCGAAACCCGAAACGCAGTGTTCGGGCAGGACCGACGTCTCTGCTGCTCCAGTCAGCAGCGAACACCAGCTCCTCGGCCCTGCAGGAAGCCCCGGCTAGTCCGCTCTCGGCTGCGACGATGTCGCGGACAAAGGCAACGCCTTCGACGAGAGGGTGCCTCGAGTGGGACGCCCCCGGATGGACGACCGTCCTGGACCGGTCAGCGGTCCTTCTGCAGCGGCGACGAGTACTTCGTCGTGAGCGACCCTGACGTCGTTCCCGCTGTTCAGGGGTCTTCCCCTGGCTCACGGGTCATGGCACGCCGCCGTCGGATGGCCCACCCCGGCCGGGCCATTGTCCCCGGCCGGGACGGCCGAGACTATCCACACCATGACCACGTATCTCCCTGACCCGCTCACGCCATCCGGCGGGCCGAACGGGCGTCCATGAGCGACGAGCTGCACGTTCTGGTCTACGGTGGGACCGAGATCGGGGTGTGCGCCTTCTATCGCTTCGAGATGTATCGCGAGGCGCTTGCCCGCCTCGGCGTCATCGTGCGGCCATTCGTCAAGGCGCGGATGGCCTTCGACGAGGCGTTCGGCGATCGGTCGGACCTGGCCCTCGCCAGCGGCGAGGTGATCCTGGAGCGCGATCAACTCGATTGGGCTGATGTGATCGTCTTCGCCCGGTTCTATCAGACGGCCTGGTGGGGATGCACGGGTTGCGTCGCGACCGCGCTCTCGGAAGCGGCGGCTATCCAGCATGCGGAGACGACCCGACACGTCCTCAACCCGCCTGATCCCCTGCTGAGACCCCTCTTCGACACCCTGGAGCGTCGGCCGGACGCGCTCCGCGGCCGAGCGATCCTGTACGAGACGGATGACGACCTGCTGCATGTCCCAGCCTGGAATGCGGGGCCGCGCCTGTGGATGTCGGTAGAACGGGACCTGGTCGAGCGGATGGCCCGACGAGCGGACCTGGTGACGGTCAGCACGCCGATCCTCGCAGCCGTCTATGGCAGGTACAACCGTTGTGTCCGAGTCGTCCGCAACGCCATCGACCCATCCTGGTATACGCCTCGCTCCGGCGAGTCCGTCCTGGCTGGCGATCCCCGCCTGCTCTACTACGGCGGCGCCATGCGGATGCGCGACTACGCGGTGTGCCGCGACGCCGTCGACGAGACCAAGCGCCGCTTCCCGGACGCGCGGCGTGTGTGGCTGGGCGCGACAGGCGGGAACGCGCGATCCGGTTCTCCGGCCGAGGTGATCGCGGCCGTGGACGAGACGCTGCCCTTCGTGCCGGGGGTCCCGGCCTTTGCCGAGGCGCTCGTCGCAGCGAGGCCGGATATCGGTCTCGCGCCCGTAGTTGGCGACGACTTTGACCGCGCCAAGTCGGAGCTCCACTGGCTCGAGTACTCGATGGCGGGCGCGGCCACCGTGGCCAGTCGCACGATGCAGGGCGGTCCTTACGATGTCATCCGTGGCGGGGTGGATGGCCTGCTCGCGAGGTCCAAGGCCGACTGGCGCGACGCACTGGCCCGGCTCGCCTCCTCCGCGTCGCTCCGAGAAGACCTCGCGGGCCGGGCGAGGGAACGAGTCCTGGCGGAGTATCACGTCGAGGTTCGCGCGGCCGAGTGGGCGGAGGCATATCGCTGGGCGGCGGAGCATGCGGGTCGCGGCGCCACAGGCCGGCAGTACTCGCTCGGGTCTGCGGAGATAGACAGTCTCAGCCGTGCGGCAGGTCTGGGGCTCGCCCACCGCCGGCGAAGCCGGCGCGAGTCGGCAGAGGCACCCGAACGGCTGGCGACGCTGCGAGGAGCGCGAGAGATGTGTTGGTCCGCCGAAGACGCCGATCGACCCTTGGTCTCGGTCGTGGTGCCCGTCGCGGAGTCACCCGTGTCGCTCGTCGAGCGTGCCCTCCGGTCGGTCTTGCGGCAGGACTATCCGGAGATAGAGGCTGTCGTGGCCGCCGCCCCGGATCCAGAGCTCTCGGCGATGATCGACCGCCTCGCAGATGACCGCCTGCGCCTCGTGGACGTGCCCACCCCTCCCGACCTGCCAGCGGACCCGCTGTGGCGACACTCTGCCCTGGAAGCCGCGGCGCTCGCGGCCGGGGCCGGGGCAACGCGCGGCTCGTGGATCGCGCCACTCGGTCCGGAGTTCGAGTTCACGCCGGACCATGTCTCGCTGCTGTTGGACACAGCCGTGGAACACGGCCTCGAGTTCGTCTACGGCCAGGCCGAGGTTGCCCTCGACGGTGCGGAACCCTTCACGATCGGTTCCTGGCCCCCGATCGCCCACGGGGTCCTCACGCTCGGATCGGAACTCTACTCCGCCAGGTTGTACGAAGTCGCAGGTTACGATCCGGAAGCCTGGCGGGAACTGGGGCCGGCACCCTGGACTCAGTGGTCCGCCTTCATCGGGGCGGGCGTCCGGATGGCCAACGCCGAGGCCGTCGTCGCCCAGGTGACGAGCTGGACCTGAGCCCGGATCCACTGATCGCCGCTTGCATCTCGCTCGGTCGGCCGGCGATGAGGTCTGCGGCGCGGCCGGGGTGCCGTCGATGCGGTCCGGAGGTCAGTGGCGGATCGGCGGATCGCCGCCATCCAGGGCGTGAACGATTCTCTCGTCGTTGAGAAGCCGCAGCTCCCGACGGATCTGCTCGAGCTGGCACTGGAGCGAGATCAGCAGCTCCCGATCGTCGATGAGGATCCGCTCCAGACGCTGCTGGATGGACCGCATGGAGCGCGGGCTCATGGGAACGGCCAGCGTCTCGGCAGCGACCTGCCGTTCCATCGAGCTCCCGTGACCGTCCGGCATCATCGACGCGCGCTCCCGGCAGCGTAGCGGCCGGTCGGCGCGAAGACTGGTGTCCCGGCCGGTGCTCGAAGCTCCCGTGGCCTGCCGGCGGACTCGTCCACCAGCCCCGAAGCGGGCCTGGCGGCGAGGTCCTGCCAGGCCTCCAGCAGGCCGCGCAGAACCTGCAGGGCCTCCTGGGTCGGCTTGGCCTCCTTGGACACGTTGCCCTCGACGAGGCGTCGCAGAACGAAGTCGTACAGCTGGTCGAGCTGCAGAGCGATCGGGCCGGCGGAGAGGTCCAGCGAGCCCCGCAGGGCGGCCACGATCTCCTGGCACCGGATGGAGGAGCGGTGGGCTGACTCGATCTCATGGCGCTCGAGCCAGGCCAGGTGCTGCGTTCCGAAACGAATCGCGCCCTGGTAGAGCAGGACGATCTGGCCGGCGCGACTGGCGCTGACGACCTGGGCCGTTCGGTATGCAGCGGTCGGATCAAACATGGATCGGGTGCCTCAGGTTCTCGAAGAAGGAGGGCCGCCCGGGTTGCGGCTCCACCTTAGTTATCGGTTCGAGGAGGGGTCCTCTTGACCGTTCGTGGCCTCCGGTCACCAGCAGAAGCGGACGTCCGGACCGACTCTCGAGGCCGTGCGCCGGAGGGCACGCGGTCATGCGGAAGCGGTCAGATGATCACGGGCACGGGCGGAAGCTGTCCCCTGGCCCGCCTCA
>Ga0187858_10001170_pt1 | contig 30214 bp, 40 predicted proteins | sample June2016WEW_8_15_FD_133015 | JGI IMG/M metagenome (GOLD analysis project Ga0187858, IMG submission 133015) | Peatland microbial communities from SPRUCE experiment site at the Marcell Experimental Forest, Minnesota, USA - June2016WEW_8_150 | ecosystem: Environmental > Terrestrial > Soil >...
AAGTAAATCGCGGGCGGTTCAATACAGTTTCGCAGAGGATCGACACACCTTCGGTCGGTCGGCAAGGGCGGCGCAACGGGTATGCAGGGGCGCTGAAAGGATGGTGCAGGGGGCGGAAGGGGCAGGGGGTGGGCAAGGCGGGGTCAGGGGATCATGGTGGAGCGGTGGGCGTAGTCGATCTTTTGCTCCAGTTCGCGGATTTTGGCGGTGAGTTGCTCGTAGTGGCCGACGAGCTTGCCGAGGGCGCTGAGGAGTTGGTTGGCATTCAAGCCGGCGGCAGAAAGCATCTGGTTGGCAACTTGTATGGCAGATTGTTGCTGGGTGTTGAGGGTCTGGCCGTGCTGGAGGGCGGCCTCGGCGCCGGCGGCCTGGCCGAGGATTTGGCCGGTTGGCGAGTTCGCCAGGTTCTGCAGGGTGAGGGTGCCGGTTTGGAGGGCGACCAGGCGGGTATCGGCTTCTTTGCGGGCGGTGAGTTCAGCGCTCGACAGGCCGATCTCACGCTGGGTCTTAATGATATAGTCCTCGTTCTCCTCGGCTTTCTTGGCCGCGCGCTGTTCGGCGCGGTCGGCTTCTTCCTTTGCGATTGTGCGCCCTGCCTCAACCCCAGGGGCTTGTTTCCAGGCCAACTCTGCGAGGTTGGCGGCCGCCTTGAGACCCGCCCATTGTTTGTATTGCTCTCCACCAGTCATCAGATTCGTCCCAGGGGTGAATGCGTAGGGAGCCCCCTGGGCAGGATAGGCCGCGTTGGCCATTGCCACATAGGCTTGCTGTTCCGTCATGTTCAGGCCGAGGCGTCCAAAGAATTCGGCGTTCTCGGGATGCTTGTCCTCAAAGGCCTTCAGCGCGGCCTTTGTGTCCTGGTATGATTTGTCAATCTCGCTCCTGGGCTGGAGGGCGGCCAGGTCCTCGGCGGCTTTGACTTTCCTCAGTTCGGCGGCTCTGGCCTCTTGCTCGAGGCCGGGCTGGGCGCGGGTGGCTTCGGCAAGGGCGGCTTGTTTGATTTGGATCTCCCTGGCGGCGGCGTCTTCCTCGGCTTTGGTTTTGGCCTTGATGTAGTCGAGTTCGATCTTGAGTTTTGCGTCAGCGTATTGTTGCTCGCTCATGAGGCCAAAGGAATGGATGACATCGAGGCCGGCGAGCTCGCTTTGCTTCATGGCCTCGGCGACGCTGGAGGCCTGGCCGGCCTGCTGTTTGCTGGCGGCCAGGGCTTGGGTGGTCCTTTCGGCCAGGCTCTGTTCGCCGCGCGCGGCCTGGGCGAGGCGGTCATCGAGTTGGGCCATGCCTACGGCCGCGTTCACCGTTGCGTCGCGCAGGGCCTCAAGGCGGTGGGTGACGGGCTTGGCGGCTTCGTCCTCCATCTTTTTGAATTCGGCGTTGGTCTCCTTCATCTTTTCGTGGAAGGCGCGGAGGGCCATCAACGCCAGGGAGATTGCGGCGCCAACCGGGCTGAACGCCGCCTGCATCAGCACGCCCAGGCCGGGCACGACCTCGTTGAGGCCGTGGAAGAGCTTGTGCATTGCGTGCAGGTGCGAGTTGTGTTTCTCGACCTCTTTGGCCGATTCGCCGGCGGATTGTTTGACCTTGTCCAGGACGGCCGCGGCTTGCGTGCCGCCCGAGGTGTCGGCGGGCATCCGGATTTCGATATCCAGGCTCGTGTCTTCGGGCATAGGAGGAGCGGATTAGTGGATTGATGGATTGATGGATTACTGGCGGCGCTCTGCCGAGGCGCCGCTACGCGGGGACGGCGCCTTCCACGGCATAGCGGAATTTGGTGCTGATGCCGGTCCGCTCAACACAGGCGACTTCACTAATGACGGCCGAGGAGAAGCTGGCGACGGCGGTGCCATCGGGGTCGTTGATGACAATGGAGGCGTTGAGCGGAACGGACGCGGCGTGGGTGAATGTGAACGCATCGGCGACGGCCTGAGAGGAGTGCTGGCGGGCGACGGTCCAGGTGAAGTCGGTCTGGCGATTGCCGACCCCGTTGGCAAAGACGCGGGGAGCAAGGCAGAGTTGCTCGATCTGGACCTGGCGCCTCTCGGTCGGCACGGGGGGAGGGTCGATGATGAAATCGCCGGTGGCATCATCGCCCAGGGTGATCGGCTCCAGCACCCCAGCCAGGTCTGTAAGGGTAATTTGCAAGGTGGCTAAGGAGCGCCGGGCGCGCGGCCAGCGGCGGGAGTGGCGCTGACGGGGGCCTTGGGCGGCACAGCCGGCGCTGGAGGTTGGGCCGGGGCAGCGGCGGCGTCTTCGGCCTGGCCACGGGCAATGAGCAGGCGGGCGATGGCGTCGGGGAATTCGACGTTCATGCCGGGCGGGTAGTCGCGGGTCTCGGTGTGGACGGTGCGGAGGATGCGGAGATTCATGGGAGGTATGCGATGAATGGGAGTGATGGGTTAGGCGCTGAATACGAGCAAGGGTTGAGGCGCGCCGCTGGTGAAGGTCATGGTGGTGACAAAGCCGATCTCGCTGGAGCCGAGCTTGGTCCCGCCGAACTCGAAGCCGGCGCCGACAACGTCGGCGTTCTTCAAGGTGATTGTTTTGCTGTTCGGACCGGAGAGGACCAGGTCCGCGCCAGTGCCGGAGGCGGCGAATTGGGCGCCGAGGATGCGGCCGGCGTTGACGCCGATCGCGGCGTCTATTTGGGCGTGCGTCGGACCGTAAGGGCGGCACTTGGCCACGAACGATACGTTGTCGAGCTTGTATGCCCGGACAAGGGTCTGCACTGCCAGAGGCGAGTATTTGGCGACCGTGCTGATGACCCACTCGTCTTCGGCCTCGATGGGCGAGCCGCTGGAGCCCCCGCCAAAGCCGGAGGTTGTGCCCCAAATGCCAGTCCAGGCACCGCGCTCATAGTCGGAGCCCTGCTGGCCTCCGGGATCGGCGGCGCCGGTGGCCGTGAGGGTATAGAGGGCACCGGTAGAGCCGAGCGTCGAGCCGGCGGCGATGATGGCCGCGATCTCCGTGGGGCCGAAGAGGGCCTTATCGAGGCCGAGGTGAATGTCCGGGTGTCGGCAGATGGCGGCATGGGGGAAGGTGTAAAGGCGGCCGTCCGGGGCCCAGATCTTGGCGGCGGCGTCGGCGGCCCCGTCAGGGTTGTGGGGCCGGGTGCCAATGACGAGGGCGCCGGCAGTAGCGCCATGGCTTACGCCGAGGTAGGTGGGAAAGAGCGTTGGGATCGCCGACCAGTTATCGAAGGGCGTAAGGCTGATAACGACCTGGGCGTCCCCTTGCAGACAGGTGACACGGCCGAAGAAGCCGCTCACCACGTCATGGGTAAGCTGGCGGACCTCGGCCTTAATTTGGCCATTCTCACCCTCGGGCCAGAGGGCAATGCTGTTGATATAGACCTTTCCAGGTCCTGCGTAGATGGTGCTCATGTGATTGGATTAGTGGATTTTTGGATTGGTGGATTGGTGTCGAGCGTCGAGTGTCGAGGGGTCAGAACTGCGTTGCGATTGTCGAGCTACGGAACATGTTTGGGGCGTAGGCGGCCGCCCGGAGCAAACTGCCGGCGGGCGGGGCCGGAAACGGGCCGGCGTAGAGCACGGCGTAGGGATTGCCGGGGCCTGGGAACTGGCGGACGCCGTAATAGAGCTGAGCGCCGGCCGTGGGGCAAGAGAGGGTGACCTGGCCGCCAGCCACCGAGGCCGTTGGCGTCGCTACGCGCGGAATCTGAGGCGCGGCTTCCTGGAGGCTCCAACGCACGCGATAGACAATCAGGCCGGGGCCAAATTCTTCGGTGTCGTGGATAGCGTCACGCTGGGCGGACATGACGCCAATGCCGGCGTCGCTCCATTGGTGACTGCTATTGAGCACCAGCCGCGAGACAGATTCGGCAGATTGGCAGGTGCCCATAGCGGGAGAGAAGTTGGAGTTGGGCTCCTCGAGCACGGCGCAAGAGATTTCGAGACTGCCCGGCGGTCCCGAGACGTTCGGGTGCAAGACGCGCAGGGCCGGCATCTCGACAAGGATGCCGCAGCCGGCCTTACCGTTCCGGGGGGTCTGCCAGATGGCGTCGAGGTTAATCTCGCTCCCGAGCCGGAGCTTCCGGTAGAGGACAACATTGATGTTGCTCAAGAGCGACTCGCTGAGGAGACCGTAATAAAGGTGCTCCTGGAGCTCGACGAAATCAGCCTCAAGGTTCATTGCTTGAACGGGCGCATGATGGCGCGATGGGCGGTGTCGAGAATCTGTTCTCTGGTTGGCAGGACCTCGGGATGAGGCGGTTGGTCAACGCCGAGGCTGAGCCAAAACATGACCGTGATGCGTTTGCCTTGGACGGTGACGAGGGAACCGACCGTTTTCGGGCCGTGCATACCGGAGTAGCGGAGGCCAGGGACTTGGGAAGGGGTTTTGCCGGCGGCATCCGGGTCGGCCGCGATGGCGATGGTGCGTTTGTTGACCGGGCCGATGTGGCCGCCGAATCGGCGCTGGCGGGCGCCGATCTTGCCAGTTCGGATTGTGACACCATCCGGGATTGGATGCCATCTGACCGAGTCGCTGGCGTCCTCATTGAAGCCGGTGCTGGGCCAGCCGCGTTTGTTCTTGGGCAGGGCCGCCCAGTGGCGCTGGATGAGATCGGCGCAGGCGGGGCCGACCCTGGCTCGCAAGCGGTCTGGGCCAAGGGCGGCGATGCGGGCCTGAACAGCCGGTGTGGCCAGGTCGCGTATTTCGATGACGTACGCGACGCTCATGCGGGCAGGGAGAAGAGGTTGGCCAGATCGAGCGGGGCAGGCTCAGCTTTTTCACCGGGATCCAGCAAGCCGAGGCCTTCAGCGTCTTCGCGGGCGATCTCCATCTGGCGATAGCCAGTGTTCCACCAAAGCGGATCGGAGCGGTTGCCCAGGGCGTCATCGAAGCCACCGGCGCCGTCGCCGAGCGATTGCCAAATACCGCTGGACTTCAAGGCGACCATGCGGCCGGTTTGCTCGAGGACGCGGAGGGCATCATCGTCGCCGGCATCCTGGGCGGCATAGCGCCAGCGGGTTTCGTGGTCCTGCCCAGGGTCCGGAATGAGCTCGCCGCCGGCGATGCGCTTAAAGCCGCGGGGCACGTCGCGGTCGAAGAGGCGCTCGAGCTCGAGGGCCGGGTAAGCGTCCACGACCAAAGGGTCCGCGTTTTGCTGGACGAATCGGGCGGCGCCGTTGGCAACCTTGGTGCCGACATCGAGGGCAAACTCAAGGCGATCGGCCAAGGCCCCAGTCTCAAAATCCTTGAGGAATCCTGTCAGATGCTCCCGCGCTGTGGCCGGGTTGAAGCCCTCTGTTACGGTCTGCGCTTTCCCTTCTCGCTCGACCTGCTGGGGGTTGACCAGGTCCAAGATGGTCTTCTGGATCTCTTCCGAGACCGTCTTGATTGTGCTCTGTGCCGCCGCCGCGGCGTATTTGCGGACGGAGGCTTCAATGGCGGCCCTCTGGGCCGCCGTCAGTTGCGTCGAGATCTTCCCGGCCGCTTGCAATTTGGCCAGTTCCTCGGCGAAAGATTTTGTCGGATCGAACAGCATGGAGCCTCCGCCTTCCTATACGCCGTCCTCGCGTCCGGGCCCCGTGCTTCTGGGTCGATGCCTCACCTTGGGCAGTATAGTCCAGGCTTGGGGATCGGCCGCTTGGCTGTTCGGGTCCTCGATCTTGACGTCGCCGCTTTGGACACGGCCCAATTCCTCAAGCGCCTTGTCGTTCGCGTCCTTCCGCTCCCTGGTCTGCATCTTTACCAATTGCGGAAAGCTTATCAGCCACCGCCAGCGGGCCACATCGATGACCTCATTCATCAACTGCTCCGGAACCGTTCCGTCCGGGCCGAGGGGCGCATCGCCGGCGACGATCTTGCCGCGGACGGATTTGACCACCCGCACAAGCACCGACGTCAGCCTCTCCTGGGACCCTTGGATGGCCGACAGTGAGGCGCGCTCGAGCGGCGTCAGTTCGTCCATGACGTCATCGCTCGTGATGGTAATCCAGGCCATAGGCAGTAGTTTTGGGCGCCCCAGGTAACCCCTCCAGTCCCCAGGGCGCCCGTGCGGTCCGCAAGTCAGTTGTTTGGCACGTTGAAGAGCAGCATCAAATTGGTCAGGCTGCCGTTGGTGCCCGAGTTCGAGATGCCGGTGACGAACAGGGCCATGTAGCCGTCGAGGGAGCCGCGGGACCAATTGGTGGCGGCGAGCTGGGTGCCGGTGCCGAGCAGGAGCAGGGGTGGAGTCCAGCTCCACGCTGAGGCGGTGACCGGATTCGTGCCGTCCACGCTTGGGGCGATATACATGGTGATCGGATTCGCCGAGCCGCTGGCGTTCGACAACGTGGCGGAGGCCTTGAATTGCCATTGCGCCGCTACCCCTTTTCCCTGCCGTAGAGGCACGTAGGCCATCGTCTGGCTTGCTGGCGTGGGATTGGTGGCCGTGATGTAGCCCGGCATGTTTGTCGGGCCGGTGAACGTGGTCGGATAGCCCTGCGAATCGGCCGCGTGGACTTGGGGCCACAGCAGGCTGAGCAGGCCGAGGCCGATGACGGCCAGGGCGGTCTTGGCGGCCGCGCCGGCTTTAGTGCTGCCTGCTGAAGCCGGCGTTCCGGAGGCGGGTGGCTTGGCCGCCGCCGCCAGGCCTGGCGCTTCCTCTTTGAGGTGCGCTTTGGCGTAGCTCTCAGCGTTCTCCAGGCATTGTTTGACGCGGGCTGTTAGGCGCGTCTTGGCTACCTTTGTCAGGCCGTCGATGGCGGCCTTGATGTTTTGTATGACGTTTTGCATAGCTTTTTCCTTTTAACGTTTGTCAGCGGTTATTTGCGTTTCGGGTTCAGTCGATCGCGCCCACGGCCGCCGAGTTGGTAACGCACGGCAGTGTGGTCCAGTCCATTTTGAGGACCTGGTCGCGTTGGTCGACGGTCATGTAGGAGCCGGCGCGGAAGAAGCCGCCCATGCGCGCGAACGTCTTCATGAAGGACGGGTCCATGCGGTTGGGAGTGCTGTTGCTGGCGAAGACGATGACGCAGGTGTCCAGCAGGAACTGGATGTTGCTGGCTTCGCCTGGGGCGGAGTTATCGATGACCATGAGCGAGAGCTCGCAGTCCGGGTTGGTCATGAGCAGGCGTTTCACGTCGCCAATGGTCGGGGAGACCGTGCCGATGCTGTCCGAGCCACCGGCCCCGCGGTCAGCCGAGACGATGAAGCGGGCGCGGACGTTGGGGTTATTCTTGAACTGCTTGAATTTCGTGGTCCCAAACAGGACCTTGACCGGCGCGCCGTTTTTGGCGGCGAGCATGACCTGGAGGATGAGATTGTCCAGGAGGGCGACCGGGTCCACGCCGGCATCGGTGAAGTCAGCATGGGCGGTAAGGCTGGAGGCCAGGGCGGCGGTCTGGGCCATCGAAACGATCTCGTTTTCGAGGGAGAGGCCAGAGGCATCGGCCAGCGTGCTCTGCGCTTCCATGATGGAGAATTGGAGGCCTTCATCGCTCAGCTCTTCGGCATTCGGGACCGGGAAGTCCAGGGCGTTCGGCTCGAGGGTCTGGCTTGCATCGGTCGCCGAGAACCCGAGCATGGTCGCCGGACTGCCGGGCTGGCGTTTGGTGTGCGGGACGCGGTAACGGTTGTTTTCGGTATAGACCTTATACCGGAACGTGAGGTCGGGGACCTCGCAGATTGGGCTGATGAACTGGCCCACGGGCCGGATAGCCTTTTGGCTGGCCGTGATGGCGAAGTTCGTCAGGAGCGGACTCGTAGCGAGCTGTTGAAGTCTTGTCATAATCGATTTCCTTTATTGGTTGAGTTTATTTGCGGCGGTCTGCCGAGACGCCGCTACGCGGTTAGAAGGTCACCAGACGCGCGGGGATTCTCCGGCAGAGGAGGAGCTGGCCGGCGATGCCGGCTTCCTCGGCAACGAACTCCACAAGGGTTGCGCCTGCCCCGGTTTGCGGCGCATAGACGCGGCCCCAGATGTTGGGGCTGAGGGCGAGCTTGTCGCCGGGGTTGCAGGTCAGGTCCAGGAGGATGCGGCAGTTTTGGTCCATGCTGGGAGCCTCGGCGGCAACCTGGTTGCCCTGGACATCGCCGCTGGCGCCAACGAAGCAGGCGATGTCGGTTACGGCGCCAGGCAGGTCGAAAGCCGGGGAGCCGTTGCGGTTGACGATTTTCCAAAGGAGATTTTCCTTGTCGGTCAGGTTCGAGTTAGCGGGCAACGTGATGTCGCCCCGCTTGGTGTCGCCCTGGCTGGGATTGAGAATAACGTTCATATTTTGGTTCGTTTTTCGGTTTTTGTGTTCTTTGCGTTCTTTGCGGTTAAGGGCCGATTAACCCGCGTTCTCGATCTCCTTTTGCGCCATGACGACGGAGGTCGCGAGGCCCAGGGTCGGTGTTTCCTTTCTCAACTCCGCCGCCCGGTTCATGATCTTGTTCGCCTTGAGCGTTTCGTCCCGGCTCGGCGTTTCCTCCCCCACCTTTCCGCCTGGCGGCTTGGTCTGGCGATTGAAGAGCTTGGTCTGCTCTCGGGCGGGCGCGGCCTCGACGGGCTTGAAGCCGAACTCGCTGAGCGCGGTCACCCGCTCCTCACGGTTTTTGAGGGTGACGAGGATCGGGCGGAGCCGGTTCCGGATCTTATCGTCTTTTTTGATGCCATGGCCATCCATCAGCGCATCGCACTGCTCGCCCAGGAGCGTTTGGTTTTGGTCCCCAAGGTCTTTCACTTGGACCTTGAGCGGTTCCACCTGGGCCTCGGCCTGGGTGGCTCGGTTCATCAGCTTGACCACTTCCGCCAGGACGGCCTCTTCGGACGCGTCGGCGGACAAACCAAGCCGGGTTGCTACGGTCTGCATTGGTTTCCTTTGGTTAGGAGTTTGTGTGTTATCCGCCGGCGCGGAAGCGCCGCGAAATTGGTCCCGGTTGGTGATCGGTTTCCCGCCCTTATTATTGGGGCTGTTGGTAAGCGAAAGCCCGTCCAGCCGAGTCGGCCGCATGCGCTTGAGCTTGCCCTCAGAGTTCAGGACCTTGAGGTCTCGCGCGTCATACTCGGTGGAGAAGAACCGGTAGTCTCCGCCATCCACGGCCGGCTTGCCCGTCGCAGTCCACCGGATGCGCCCATAATAACCATCAGCGCGGCCCTGGAGCCGGTTCAGCCAGCCGTAAGCGGTGGATTCCTTGTCGAGGTCGTGCTTGAAGTGCTCGTGATCGATGAGCATTTCGGCGCCGTGGGAGAGCCGGCCGGCATCAGCGTCCGCATTGAACCGATTGACGATGGATTGGATGGCTGTGTCATCGATGACCTGGATGATGCCCCGGTCGCGGGCCGGGTGCTCGCCTTTGGCCTCGAGCTGATACCAACCATCCGCAGGGTGCTGGAAATTGCGATTGAGAATGGGGCGGTTCAGAGGGTCGCCAAGGTCGCGGTTGGAGACGTTCTGCGCGATCTTGCCGCAAATCTTTTTGGCGCTTTCCTCGGAGTGGCCCTCGCAGGTGGTCATGTGCAAGACACAACCGTCAAAGCCGCCTTTGAAGGTCCCGTCTTCGTTCATGTGTTCACATTTGGGTTTGCTCATGAGAGGTATGGGATTGATGGGAATTATGGCGTCATTGTTGCCGGCCTTCCCGCTGGTCAGCAGTTTTTTCGGCGCGGGCCTGGCCGGTCATCTGGGCGCGGGCGCCGTGCCAGATGGCCATGCTGTGATGGTGTCTGCGCTGGTTTTCATGGAGACGGCCGTTTTCTTCGTCGCCTTTATCGCGGGCATGGACAGCCGCCGCCGCGTGGGCTGATTCAGCGCGGCGGTGTGCCTCATGAGCCGCTTCATGATCCTCGGGGAGGTCGGTGCCCTGGGCCTTCTCAGTGGCGTCGCCGGCATGGGCGGAAGCTTTCCAGGACGGGCCTTGGTCGGACTCGGAGAATTTGCCGCTCTCATCACGGGGATGGAGGGATTCATCGAAGCCGCCGCGATTGGCGACCATGGGCTTGGACTTGAGGCCCTCGAGGAACGCCTGTTCGATGACTGGTTGGAGCGCCCGCGCGGCGGCTGGATCCGCAAGGACGTCCTTTTGGAGCTGTGGAAAATCCGCCAGGAACACTTTGAGTTTATGGGAGAAGATCGCGTCATCTTGGATCTCGAGGATTTTCCCGAGCCGCTCCAGCACATGGCCGAGGTCCTCGCCCACAGCCGCCACAAACCCCGGCGCCGAATTGTCGTTGACGCGCGCCGAGTTGCGGATTATCGTTTGGTTCGGGCGAAGCGGTTCGGCCGTAGAGATTGGGGTTGGCTCGCCAGCATCAATCGTCGCCCGGTTCTTAAACTTCACCACTGACACCGGGACTAATTGCCTGGCCTTCGTCCGGACCTCTTCCACTACAACGGTGGTGGCCGCCGTTTTCCGCGTATAGCGGATGCCGTCCCTTCCCAGTTTAGTCCGGCCGGCATGCTCGATGGTGTCCGCCTTGCCAATCGTCTCCGGCAACGCCGCAATATCCTCCCGAGTTACCGCCACCTGGCCACGCGGTTCCTCCCGCTCTTTATCGCCGTGCTCTTTGTGGATATGGCGCAACGCGTAATTGTCCACCGCATGGACGTGGCCCGAGACCTCGAGGCCGGTTGCGGTCTTGATCCGCCCGGCCTCATCTTCATCCACCGGCCGGTAACTCATTACCCGATGCGACGGATCCGTCGAGGCAATGGCCCGGTCATGAAAGGCGGCCAGCTCGGGACCGCTGGCAAATTGGCCTTTCTCGTCATGGTTCGGATTGCCGGCCCCATTCAGAATCAACCGCCGCATCTCTGCGTCCCGGTTATCTATCGGATCATCGTCCCCGCCAGGCTGGGCTTGTTCGGCGGCCTCAGTCTGGGGACTCTCGGCCGCTTCGTGGGCCGGGGATCCGTCTGGTCCCGGACCCTCGCCGGGATTAGGATTACGATTAGGATTAGGAGCGCCGGGGGCTGGCGTGGGTTCGTCCTCGAGCTGGTAGCCGGTCTTTTCCTCAAGCCATGCCGTCTCGGCCTTCTTTCCCGCCGTGCTGAGGGCGACCACATTCTTGACGAGTCCATCGATGTTGACCTCGGCTTTGGCGGAAAGTTGCCAGTAGGCGAGCGCAGGCTGGCCTGGGAATTGGGCGGCCAAGATCTCGGCATCGAACTGGCGCTGGAATTCCTCGGAGATGGTTGCGGCGCGGCCTCCGGCGATTTCATCGAAGGTATCCTGGTGGGCGCCGCCGGCGAGGGTGCCAGAGCCGCTTTCGGCGAGCATGGTGAGCTTGCCGCCGGTGGCCGCCAGCACCAACTCCATATCCAATCGGTTGAGGCGGGGCGTGAAGGGATCAACGCCGCGCGGATGATCGTTGGCCTTATAGGAACTGCCGTTCGGGATGGCGCCGCTTCCACCCTCGGCGACTCTCTGCGCGGCCTCCTCATAATCGTGTTCCTTGCCCTGCGGGACGTTGGGAGGCATGGTTACGACGCCGCCCGGAATGGCGTAAATTTCGACAAAGCCGTCCCAGTCTTTTTCCGCCAGGTTGGCGCGGACGAAATTCACCAGTGCGATTTCGTCAATGGGGCGGGGCTCTTCGACGATGATGAAGTCCTCGAGTGGCAGGTTCTCGCGGCCGATGCAGAAGTTGGCGCCAAGGAACATGAGCGGCGCGGAACTCGAGCGACTGTCCGGGTTCCAGAACCAGTTGCCATCCAGGCCGTCGCGGCAGACGCACCATTGATGGAGGGGTTCGAGGTGATAGACCTGGCCGTCCGCATCGCGGTGCTTTTGCAGATGGGCGTAGCCGCGGAAGTGGGCAAGGTGCAGGTGAGCGACGGCCGCCTTGAGGTTATCGATGCGGTTGTAGGCTTCTTTGAGGGCCTTGGCCTGGGCGTCGGCCATTTCCGGCGTAGCACCGTCCGGGAGGTCTTCTTTGGTTTTGATTTCCCAATCGAAGCCCAATAGCGGCGCCTCACAGCGGGTGATAAGGGCGCTGAGCAGGTAGTAGGCGCGCTCGATCTTGCGGTAGGTCCATTGGCAATAGGCAGTGTCGCCGCGCTGGGAAAGCTCGAGGAGCTCGACCACGCGGCGCATGGTGAGGCCGCGGAGCGGGTTGTAGTTTTCGCGCCAGCGGTTGGCGGCGGTAACGATCTGTCCCGGCCGGCCGGAAGCAGTGCCACCGCGCGTTAACTTGTCACCGGCCTTTGGAGCCGGGGCGACCATGGGTTGCTGGATTATATCCGCGACCCTCTCGACGCCGCCAGGCGCCGTGCTGAGCGTGGGGGTCGCCTCCGGATTCTCTTCGGCTCTGGCCTTCACCGGCGCTGTCTTCGCGTTCTTTGCGGTTGTTTTCACGCCAGCACGCTCCTATCGCGCCTCTCGGCCAGGATCTTTGCCCGCTTGCCGCTGAAGGCCATTGGCATCAGAGGGGGCGGTCCCTCGCCAGCCGAGCAAATCGTGGCCGCCAGGCGCGCATAGCACTTGGCCAGGCCCAGATGGTTTTCGATCCCCTCGATCCAATCTTCCTGGCCAGTGCCGACGTCGCGCTCTTTGCGGACATTCAGCAGATGGCCGTCAAGCACGGCCTGGCTCACACCAGGTCCGATGTAGGTTTGGGGCAGGCGCGCCCGGCGCAAGATCCGGACCGCCTTGCCGCCGTCGCCGCCGACCATCTCAATGACACCGTCCTTGGGACCCAGGAAATCGTTCACCGCAGTCTGGATGCTTTCACTGCGGTTGGTTTTGATGAGCGGATAGATTCGGCCCTCTTGAGTGAACCCGATCGTCTGCTCGATCCCGCGCGCCTCGCCCGCGACAAAAAGCACAGCCGCTGCGCGGATACCGCGCCACCGCGCCCGCTGGCCATCCCAAGACAGTCCCGCGCCCAGATTGGAGAGGGTCATCTTGAGCAACTCGCTTTTCGGCGCTATCGGCGGCTGATAATTCTCCAGCCCGTTGAGCGCCAGAACGAGGCGCTTGGTCAAGTCGGGCTCGCCGCCCGCGTCCAAAAACAGACAGCCAATGCCGAGCGCGCTCATCAGTATTGGCACTCGCGCCGGCGCGGTCCCGCTGGCTATCAGCTCAGCCCAGACACAGGCGCTGACCAGCGGCCCGCGGATTTCGTCACACCAGAACCAGCAGCGAGGCCCCATGTCCATGCCGGCGACGCGGACCGTTGCGGGCGGAGGTCGAAACAGGCTCATGCCGTATGGCTCGGCGGCCTCGGGCTTCTCGGCCAGGCCGAGCTTGCGGCAATCGTCCAGTACCGCCTGGGTGATGGGCTGGGCGGCGCCGGCGTTGGGAATGGCCACCCGATCGCAGTAGAATGCCTGCATTGCGGAGCCGGACGGGTCCTCAAAGGCGGCATACCAGGCGCCAATGATTTCCTGCATGCTGATGGCGCTGATGTTGAGCTGAGAGACGCGGACGCCCAGGCGGGCCTGGGCAATTCGCTCCGGGTGCTTTGCCACATAGTGGCCGGCATCCCGGTCCAGCTCGGTCCCGCACTCAGGACAGGCGATGTAGTAATGGGCGAGGCGGTCGTGGCCGATTTCGGGCGAGACGATGGGATCGGCGGCGCTCTGCCGAGACGCCGCTACGGCTATGGCGGCGCGCCAGGTGGCTGAGTGACCATCGGGCCTGCGTATGCGGATACAACGGGGGAATTCTTCCTCGAGGCACCATTCACGGCCGCACTTCGGGCAGGGCACCATCTTGACGTGGAAGCTCGAGGCCTTGAGCCGGGCATTCTGGCCGGCGCCGGCAATGCGTTGAGTGCCGATGAAGCAGGTCAAATGCAGGGGCGAGTTGGTCATGCGCGCATCGACGTAGCCGATGTTGCGGTCATCGATGTCATCCACCTCGTCCAGCAACGCCAGGTCCAGCGTCAGCGAGGTCGGCACGCGGTGCATGCCGCAGAAATTGCCGAAGGCCTTTCTTTCACCGTCTGTGACGGTGAAGCTTTCCTTGCGGTCGATGGTCTTGCCGCTGGCGTTCTCGACCTTGCCCAGTTGGATCATTTCCGCCATCCACGGATAAAGGTCCACCACGTTGGGCCGGAATTTCTGGCCCACGATCTCCTCGACCTTGAGCCGGTCCGGAAGGTAATTGCCGACGCTCTGGAAACGGATGGCCGTGATGTAGGCCATGAGGTTCAGCTCGAGCACCGTCTTGCCGAACTGGGCCCCGCCGCCCACGGCGACGGTAGCGCCCTTAAGCTGGTGGGGACTGAACCGCACACCGTCGATGTCCACCGGCTGGGCGTCCAGTGTGTTGCGGGTGATTTTGTCCAACCAGTCAACGATGAGCTCGAGGGGCGCGCGGCCCTGCATCGAGAATGCACCGCCCGTGCCGTCGCGTTGCAAGACCCGTGCATGATTGCGAAGGAAGTCTGCAAAGGAGGCGCAAGGCGGGGCATTGCCGATTTTCTTCGATCGGGACAGTTGGGCGTCCAGGAGATCGGCGCCGCTCTGCCCCGCCTTCGCTGGGGTTACGACGGGCAGGCGAGGCGCCGCTACGGGTCGGACGGCCTGGGGCGCGGGCCAACAACCTCCCGCGCCCCCCGGCTTATCGTCTGGCCTCGCCGCCGCGCTCGCGCTACCTGCCGGGCTCGCCGGCCGGCCGGGCTCGGTCGCTGCGCTTGCGCGCGCGGGTCGCTTGGGCCCATGGTCAAGAAGCTCGCGGGCGGCGTCACTGGCGCACTTTTCCTTCACCGGCTGGCGCCGGTTATTGGCCGAGGAGAGGCCGCCCGCATCGTATGTGGAATTCCGTTTCACTGTGGCTTGCTCGGGTTCATTGGCTCAGCACTCGCGCTTTGAGGAAGGCCTCAAAGGCGGCGACGGGGATGCGCCAGAACTTGTAGGCCCCGGTCCCGACATTGATGGCGGGCAAGGAGCGCGCCTCAATAAGCTGGCTGACGTGGCAGCGGCTGACGTTTAGGCGCCGTGCGACTTGGGAGACGGTGAGCAAGGGGGGCTCGGGGAACGGCCCTGCCTGGCGAGGGAGGGCGGGCATAACCATGGCGACGGGGGGCTTGGTGAAATTGAACTTCGCGCCCGAGGACCGGCGCCGGGCGGCTCCATTGAGAGGGGGCGCCGCTGGCATGCGTTGCGGCAATGGTTTGGTTTTCATGTGGAGAAACTTGCCAGGCTCTCGAGGCGTTTGAGGCGGCCCTTTTCTTCTTCCTCGGTCTCAGCCTTTTCGGGCTCGGGAAACGAGACGGTTTCAGCGTATGCGGCCAGCAGTTCGTTGAAATTGTCCAGGGCGTCGGACATGGCCCGGCGCCAGTGCGGATCGATCTTCAAGCGGAACGCGTTGGCTTCGGAGACGGTCGCAACCATTTTGGGGCTGCAATTGAAAAGCCGGCTGGTCTCGTCGGCATTCAGGCCGCCTTCGAGACAGAGGGTCATCGCCGCAACGCGCGGCCAATAGAATATCTGCGGGCAGACGGGGAGGTCCATGGCGATTGTGCCCACGCCGAATTGGCGCGTGACCGCGCGCAGGGCCGCCACGCCGATCAAGAGGCGCGTGGGTGTCAGCATGGCGCCCCTCCGGCCAGAGGGCCAAAAGCGGGTTTACGGAGCCGGGTCGCGATCCTGCCACTGGCTCTAAACCGCCTTGAAGAATGCGCAGGCGCCTTGAATAGGTGGCTCCAGACGCGAGCCGCCACTTTCTTACCTGGGCGGTCTTCCGGCGCATCCTGGGACAAAAGGGCCGAGGGCTGAGAATCGGGTGTCGAGTGGGGAAGGTTCATGCTGGTTCGATCATGGCGCGGGCTTCCTGGTATTTGGCCAGGGCGGCGGGGTTGTCCTTGAAGGCGTCCGCAACCCACTCGAGGCCGGCCTGCTGTTTTGTGCGGGAGGCCTCGCTGAAGCGGGTCTGGTCGAAGCCCAGGCGGCGCTCTTGAAGGTCCTGGTCGCGGACCTTGAGGAGCAAGGCAAGGATAGTCTTGACCTCCTGGGGTTTTGCCTGGGGCGACTCGGAGATCTCGTAGGCCTTCTGTTTGATAGCGTCGAGCGTGGCGGCGTCGAACTGGGCCGGGTGCGCCTTCGCGTCTTCGGCGCGTTCATCGGCGGTGGTGACCGCGCGGCGCCGGCGCTCGAGCAGGTGCGGGGTGCAAACGTCCTGCCAGAACCGCTTGAAGGGATCGAGCGAGCGCAGGGTGACGCCGAACTCTTTCTCGGTCAGAAGGCGGGCCTCATGGTAGGGCACGCCCGAGAGCAACCAGTCAGCGAGCTTCGCCTGCTGGTCTTCCGGCAGGTTCAACAGGATGGCGTCTGAGCGGGGCTTTCTCATTCGAGTGCGGAGTGAGGAATGCGGAGTGCGGAATGGCCGCAAAGAACGCAAAGAACGCAAAGAGCGTCAGTCGGAGCGTCGCCAGCCGAAAGACCGCCGTCTCTGTGTTCTCTGCGTTCTTTGCGGTTCATCAGGCAACTCCCTGTTCGGCCAGGTAGTCCCGGCCGGCCGCCGTGGTTTTGTACTTCCGCACTTCGGGGGAGACCGGCTTGCTCTCGTGGGCCAGCAGGCCCTTGCCCGCATCGGCCAGGTAATCGATCTCCGCCTGGACATCCTCCCGGCTCAGGCCGCGGAAGCCCTCGGAGGCGAGGTATTGCCGCGCCAGGCCTACGGTGAAAGTGCCCAGGCCGTAGCGCAACAGGCTCAAGCGCACCTGCTCTCGTAGTTCCGGCGTCAAGTTCATCAGCGTGGATTAGCGGCTCGCCTTCCCGATCACTCCAAAATTGCGAAGGATGGCGATGATGCGGTCGGGTGTGCCGTCGATCTTCTCGGAGAGCTCTACGCGGACGCTCTCGATGTGCCGGCGCATGGCTTCGTCCTTCTCCTCGATTTTTTCGTAGATTGCCTTGCGGCTCAACCCGGCCGCCTTGGTGTCCTCTTCGCGGATGGTGCGCAGGCTGCCGAGCTCGCCCTCGATGGTCTGGTGTCGCGCTTTGCAGGCCGCGTCGGTCACCAGGCCGTGCTCGATCCTGACTCCAAGCGGCTGAGGGCTGATGGCTCGTCCCTCGGGCTTATCCTCCGGCCAGACGTTGCGCTTGAACTTGATAAGGCTGTTCAGCAGGGCCACCAGGAAGAACAGGCAGGCGAGCCAGGCGGCGATGGAAGCAGGAACGGAGTCGAGTTGGGCGAGCATGGGAGAGGGCCGAGTGTCGAGTGTCGAGTGTTACTTGTCGAGCGCGGCTTGGAGCTGGTCGGCCTTTTGCTGATACGCTTTGGCCATCTTCTCCCTGCCGGCCGCGCGATGGGAATCGCGGACGGCAAGGGCCTCTTCGAGCTAGAGAAGCTTCTGGCGCGGCGAGAGATCGGCGTCCGCGGGCCGGCTTGGCTTTATGGCGGCGCCCTGCCGAGACGCCGCTACGCGGCGTTTGGAAGGGCGTGCGCCACATTCCTGGACGCGGGTGGGATGGGGGCCGGCAAGCGTGGGCGCGCCGTTGCGGACCGGCGCGTCCCTCTCGGGAAGCAGGGTTGCGCGCAGTTCATACTTGAGGGCGACCAGGCGCTCGAGGAGATCGATGACGCGCTGGACGCAGGCGACCTGCTCGCGCAGGTCGCTCACCGTCTGTTCGATGTGCGGTTTCATGTTCTCTGCGGTTACTTCGCCGGGGCCGGTGCGGGCGCGGGGAGCGCGGGGCGCGGCTTCCACTCGGGGCCGGTGAACATCCCCGGCAACGCCGCAATGCGGGCGGCCAGGGCGGATTGCTGGGCGACCGTGATGACGGTCCCGGTCGGGATCTGCTGGAGCAAGGGGAGCAACGCGGCCGCCGCGGAGACGCCCAGGCCGATGGGGCCGCCCGCGGCCGCAACCACAGGCATGGCCTTCTCCACGAATGGCAGGACGGTGTTGATGACGTTCAGGGCGTCTTCGGCGACGATTTCGACAGTTTGAAACGTGGTCATAAGAACTGGATTGGTGGATGGTTGGATTGATGAGCCGGACTGGCTACGGAATAGCGTTGGTCACCGCGCCCGATTGCAGGTTGGTGTAGGTCATGACGGCCGACAGGAGGCCGTTGCTCGAAGCGGCCGAGAAGAGGAGTTTGTATGCCGACCGGGCGCTCAGGTAGTCGTTGTAGCAGGCCGGGGCGTTGGTCCGGATGATTTCCGCGGTCTCGACCACGCCGGGCGCGTTGGCAGTGAGGTAGCTGTAGTTCACCAATTCCCAGGCCTCGAAGTCATCCAGCGCAGTCGTAGTTGTAACGACCGTCTGATCGGCCCAGTAGAGGAATGGATCGCCGGAATAGACGCCGCCAGGGGCGAGTTGCGTCGCACAGCCTGGCGAGAGCAGCACGAGCCAGAGGCAGACGCCACTGCCGGCCAGGATGGCAATGGTTCCCTGGACGAAGGTCCAGAGCATCGCCGCGCCGAGGCCGCCCGGCCGGGCGTCCACGACGCTGGGGGGCTGGCCAGTGTTCGGCGCGGCCTGGGCGGTGGTCGGGGCGGATAAGCCGGCTGAAGCCGGCGCTCCGAGCGAGGCATCGCCGATGTCGCGGGCCACGCCCGCGCGCAGGAACGTCAGCGCCAGCGCGCAAAGGGCTAGGTAGATTTCGTTGGGAATCGTCCACCAGTGTTGCCACTGGCCGAGGAGGAGGAGGATGACGAGCCAACTCGTCAGGTGGGTTTTCTTGCCCTGGAAGGCTTGGATGAATGCGTTCATAGTATTTTGGTTCACTGACGGTGCGATTAAATCACGCCTCATCCGGGGTACAAAACGGACGGTAGGCTTATCTCGCTTTTTCCTGGAAGAATCTTGGAGTGCACCGGCAGACCGGAGCCGCGACGGCGCTTTTCGGGGCGAACCAAAGCGGTGTCACGCTCCGCTTGCCACCGCACTCCACAAAAAAACCTCAGCCCTGGGGGGTTGAGGTGCGGATATCCTGGCAGACCGCCGCGCGGCTGTCAAGAGTTGGAAGTTGGAAGTTGAAAGTTAAACGTTCAACGCTCAACGTTCAACGTTCAACACTCAACCTTCAACGCTGGCGCTCGATTGCCGCCCGCGCAAGGATCACTTGGCCGGTCAAATAGAGCCACATCCCGAGCGCCAGAAATGCGCCGGCAGCCGGGTAGCCGGCCCCGCCCGAATTGTGGTCGTTCTCGATCGTCGTGAAGAGACCGAACACGAAGCAGAGCGCGCCTATCGCCCAGGCTACCTTGGCGATGGACACGAACCCGTCGCCCTTCGAGGCAAGGGGTTCGGCCTCAGCAGATGACGCCCCATCCCTCGCCGAAGGGCCGGATGCCTGGACCGGCTCGGCGGCGTCCTGCAGCAACGTGGGCCACTGCGTTACGGGCAGCCACTGAGCCCCGCCTTCCTCGGCGAAGAGGATGTCCGGCCCAAATCGGCCCGACTTGACCATCTCGTCGAGCGCCTCGAAGTCAAAAGGGCCTTCGCGCTTCTCACCGACCATTAAGTAATAACTGCTCATACTTCCTTCCTGATTTTTTTTGGCAGGGTTGGACAGCCTTTGTCCCACCACTGGACGGCAGGATCATCGCCATGAAGAAACGACCGATCATTACGTTGGAGCCAGATCTTGAGCTCATTGCGGGCCAGTGGACGGCTTCACAATGCCGGGCCGCCGCGAGGATCTATGCCCGGTGGCTTCACCAGTTGCGCGTGAAGGCGAAGATTCTCGATGCCCTTGCGGCTCGCGAGAGGCAAGCTCGCCTGCACGGCGTCCGGCCTCCGCGATGCCGGCGGCCAGATCTGAACTGACTGGATGGCCAGAGTTGTCGAGCAAAGGCGGCCTGAGGGCCCCTTGCTCTGTTTCCGCATCGCCGGGGGCCTCGGGGGCATTGGGCGCAATTCCGCGCGCCCGGAGCGCCAGTTCCTTGACGATGGCTTGAAGATCGGGCACCAGACGCGGCCAATGGTCCGCTTCTGTCGTGATCAGTCTTTTGGCCAGGTCAGCGAGATGACGCGCCAGTGTGTCGGTCGCCATGATCGAGTAAACCCGACTGGCCTCGCCCGGAATGGCATCCATGCCGTGGGGCGGCCCCTCACCGCCTAGGAGCCATGCCGGGCTCACGTCGAGCGCCGAGGCGAGCTTCTCCAAGATTGAGCCGGTCGGTTTTGCCCCCTTCTCGTATTCAACGATAGCCCGTTTCGACACGCCGGATCTCGCGGCCAACCCATCCTGTGTGAGTTTCAGCCGTTTACGCCTCAAAAACAGCCGCTCAGAAAATTCCATATTTTTGGACTTTTGTTGTTGACCACCAATCAACGAGCGCATAAAGTTGCAGTAGTTATATACGGCCATGCCCGCGAACACAAGCAAAAACTCAGGCTATCTGGATCTCCGCGTTAGGTTGATCCGCCGAGGTTACACGCTCCGGTCATTCGCCCTCCAGCACGGTTACTCGGTCCCGACCGTCTATTGCGCAGCCAAGGGCTCTAGGAAGGGCATCGTAGCCACCAGAATCGCAAAACACCTGAAGACTTTCGCCTATGCCACCCCCGAGTAAGTCACTCTCCATTGTGGCGACGCTCTCGCGTCCAGAATGGCCGGCATTCTCGCAGGCCAGAAAACGGAGATCCGCTCCGCACTTACTTCCAGCAGCCGCGCCACGCTGGTGATTGCCTCATGACCACTGCCGCTCCAATCCAAGCATGGTTGCCGCTCAAGGTTGAGCTGAGGCTGCCAACGTTGTCGATGACTGGGGCGCGGTCACTCTTGGGCCTGCACGAAAACCTCATCAAAGAGCAGACCGAGCTCGGCGCCCTCATCGCCTGGGATATTTCCCGCTCTGGCACTGGTCGGCGCGAATACCGTTTCCTGGCCGCCTCGGTCAGAGCCTGGCGCGAGGCCCGGACCTTCGATGAGCCCGAGATCGTCAAGCTCGTCTATGGGGTCAAGCCAGGCGAGCGGCCGGCCTTCCTCTACGGCTCTTGGTTTTGCCGCTGCTGGAACTGCGATTCGGGGCACACCATCAACCTCATTGAGGACAAGGTGCTCGCGCTTGTTCCCAAGACCGATTACAGCCGGGGGCGCGGCCGGACGCCGTGCATCACCTGGTCAAGCGCCCTGGACTTCCTAAAAACCCGGAGGCTCACATGACCACGAACAGCAGACCATGCCCCTGCGGGTGCGGCGAGATACTCCGCCCTTACAACGGACAACGGCGGCTGGTCTGCTCCTGGATTTGGCAGCGCGTTCCCCATCAGGACCGGGCCGCAATCATGTTGCCCGGCCACTCGGCCGCCGAGTGGCGGGCCGCCGCGCGCCGCGTCCTGCGGCGGGCCTGGCTGTGGAAACGAACTGGCCTGCCAGTTGCCGCAAGGATCTAACCGCAAAGAACACAATGAACGAAGAAATGGAATCACTCGAACGGGCGCTTTTGATGCGGATGCTCGAGGACACGCTGGGCCTGGCGCTGGCCATGGCCAAGATCGGGAACCTGCACATGGCGCGGCTGGAGTTGGCCGACGCAGTCGAGAAGCTCAACCAGATCGAGGCGCTCGAAGCCGTGGCGTCGACGCCGGCCGCGCTGGCGCCAGCCTTGGAAGTCTAGCCGCATGAACACAGTCCATACCAAGGCCATGGAGCGGAGCGACATCCCGATGCCGCATCGGGACAGTCTGCAACCCGCGATAGCGGCGATCGGAAGATGTCCGACGTGCCGTTACCTGACGGTGCCAGGGTGCGCGGACCTGCCCAGAAGAAACAACCGGCCCGAAGAGGGTTGTCCCGCTTGGTTCGACGCGAAAAAGGGCGGTGAGGATTTGCTTCCCAGGAGCGAGATGACGCCGGAAGTGGCCGCCCGGTGGGCGGCGCGCGATGCGAGGACTGCGGCGCTCTCCCGAGACGCCGCTACGGCGGATGGTGATGTCTCCGTGCTGAGCGCGGACCAGGCCGCGCGGGTGGACCGGGCGAAGTCGTATTACGCCGGGATGAAGACCACCGCAGGGAAAATGGGCGTGTATGGTTTCCTTTTTGGGCTGGAACTACGGGCGCTGAAAGCATCCACGGCAGGGGACCACGGCCAATGGATGAAGTTCACCGCCGCGCATTTCCCCGGCATCCTGCACCGCTCCATCACCTGGTTTATGGACGCCTCCGCCAAATTGGAAGCCGCTTCCAATTTGAACAGCAAAGGCCATGCCACATTGCCCACAGTAGGTAATATCCAGTTGTTGGCGGACGGCTCTCTGCCGAAGCCCGTTGAAGAGAAAGTGCAGGCGGCCTGGCATGAATTCGCGGAGGGCAAGACGGTCACGCAGTTCCTCCGGAACATCGGCGCCATCCGGGAGAAGCAACCGCAGGAACATCACAACCCGAAGCCGCGGACAACAGACGAAGAACTGGAGGATCGGAAAAAGGCGGTGTTCCAGGTCCACAAGGACCTGCGGGCGGACGTCAACCTCATGATCGGCAAAATCACGGCCACGGATGGCGAGGGCGACATGATCACGCTGACGGAAACGAGCGAGTGGAAGGAAACCCTCCGCACGTTGCGGCGGCTCACCAAGCTTATCGTCCCCCTCACGAAGCGCAAATTGACCGTCGCCGAGAAGAAGCAGCAGATCAAGGCAATTCAAAAGGCAGAGGGCAACCGCTAATGGACGCTAATGAACGCTAATCCAGCCATTGAAAAGAAGCAAACGGAGGGAACGAAGGGGCCTTCGTTTTCTTCGTTGCCTTCTGTTAAATCGGATCGCGAGTCCTTCCTGTTCTTTATCCCGCCAGACCAGGCGCGCGCGTACGCCGGCACCGTCAGCGACAAGGAGCTGGTGGAATGCCGCCGCCTGCTGGCCGCGCTCGATAAAGTGCATCAATCCAAAAAGATTCTGCCGGCCTGCAAGCGCCTTTCAGCGGAGTTGCAAGGCCGCTGGTCACCGGAGCACATCCGCGCCAAGTATTACCAGTTCACCAGGACCGGCGACACCATGCGCGGCTATAAGAAAGGCGACTGGCGCATCGCGTTGAACAAGGCCAAGGCCCGGATCGACCGCGGCACGTTCTCCACCGACGCCGACACCCCGATAGGCCGCCGCAAGGCTTTCATCGAACTCTGGCGCAAGCTCGGTGGGCAAAATCAACAGGACTGGTCGGCGGCTTATGACGAACTTTTGCAGATTTGGCGCACTGGCTACGGCTTCGCCCGCGACGCCGGCACCGTCAAATACACTTCGATCCCTGGCTACCCCGAGTGGCCCAAAGAGGACCCCGCCTTCCATCATCCCTATGGTTGGTCTTACGCCAACCTGATGCGTTTCGTTTCCGATATCTACGACCAGACCGCGGAACGCATCGGCCAGGGCAAGGCGACGGAGCACTGCGTCCCCGTGCTGACCAGCCGCGTGGGCCTGCCGTTCAGCAAATACGTCGAGTTCGATGACAAGCAGTTTAACGGCAAGACCATGTTCCAGAAAAAGCCGATGCGCCCCTTGGCCTTCGGTGCGGCGGAAGTCCTCACCGATGACATCTGCGCCTTCGGGATGAAACCCACTTTGTGGGATTACGAAGAGGAGGTCAAACGCATCCTCACCGAGCGTGAGTTCATGTGGTTCTTCGTGAGTTGGCTCACCGATGTCGGCTACCGCGCGGACATCGGCACGATTGCGATTTGCGAGCGCGGCACCTCCCGCATAGCCGGCGACCGCAAAGGCCGTCCGATAACCGACGCGTCGCGGACCGACCTGGAGAAACGCATTTACGACGCGACTGCCGGCAAGGTCACCATCTACGTCGGCGGCCGGCACGGCAAGCCCGCGCACGCCGGCCAGTTCCGGGGCCAGCCTCGAGGCAACTTCCGGACCAAGGCCATTGTCGAAGGCATCTGGGCCATCATCGATGGCCAGATGGCGTCCCTGCCTGGCCAGATGGGCCGGGACCGCGAGCACGCCCCGGAGCAACTTTACGGAGCGGAGAAATACACCGCCGCCGTTTTCCGCCAGGTCGAAGCCCTCGAGAAGGCCGGCACGCCCTTGAGCCCGGAGCAGATCGAAATGCTCAAGTTCCCATTCCCTCCTTACCAGCAGTGGCAACAATGGGCGCTCGATGCCGTCCACCGGATCAACACCACGCGCCGCCACAGCATCCAGGGCTGGGACAAGTGCGGTTACGTGCAGCCAATCTGGCGGCTGGCCGATGGCGATCCGGAGACCGACCCCGCCTCGCGCTGGCTCCGTCATACCCAGTTCCTGGCGCTCCAGGAAAAGGACCCGGCCAAGGCCGCCATGGTGCAGGCGCTGCTCGACTCCAACCCGGCCCTGCTGAGCAGCATCCGGCTGAGCCGACACGAGGTCTTCGAGGCCAATCGCCACTTCTTGACCAAGCTCCCCTGGGAAATGGTCCCGGCCATGGTCGGCCTAGAGAACGCCGTCAATGGCGGCAAGCCCATCACCGTCGAAAAGGGCCTGCTGTCATTCGAGTGCGCGGAGATCGCTCCCGACCGCATCCACTTTTACGCGCGGGATGAAAAGTCCAGCGCCGGTCAGTTCCTCCCCAACGGCGAGAAATACGTCTGCTGGGTAAACCCTTATGCGCCGTCGCGCCTGGTCGCCGTCACCGTCCAGGAGGGCAAGATCAAAGTGGCCGCCGTATGCCCGCGCTACGACCTTGGCAACAGGACCGAGCCGCACACCATCGAGCGCCTTCTGGGCGACCAGAGCGCCTTCCAGGCCGCCGCCAGGACGAGGATGAACCTCCGCCACCCCGAACAGGCCGCCGAGAAAAAGGACATGCTCGAAAACAACCGCGCCCTGCTCAGTGATCCACGTGGAACAAAAGCCGACCCGGCCACGGCCGCTCCCGGCCCCGATTGCACTCAGGAACTCCTCGAGCGGGAAACGGCGCTCAAACCCTCCGACGAAACCTGGTAGTCCCTCAATCCTCACCTCTAAACCCTCAACCCGATATGACCCCTCCACCCAACGCCAACCCACCTGAACCAACTATGCCAGCCAATAGCCCGCCCGGAAAATGGGCGCTGTCCGATTCGGACCGCGCCATCCTGTTGAGGCTCAAAGCCGAAATTGAAAAAGAAGCGAGCGCCGCCGAGTTCGCCCGCCTCTACCTGCCGTTTGGACAGAGCAAGCTCAGCAAGATGCTCAACGCCATCGAGCCGGACCCCAAGGACAACTATCTCCAGCAAGTCTCCGCCGAGACCTGGCGGGCCGAGATGGAACGGATCGCCGGCATCCTGGAGGACCTGCCGCGCCAGCGTGAACTCCAAGAGCGCCTCAACAGCCAGGTCATCATCGAGCTCTCCCAGTTCCGGGCCGTGCGCGTCGCCGTGGAAGAGTGCCGCGCCAAGGAATCCCCCGAGCGCCTCGTGAAATATCTGGCGCCGACCGGGGGCGGCAAAACAATGTTATGCAACTATTTGGCCAAGACCTGCGGGGCCAAGCCTGTAGAGGCCCGCGAATCCTGGCGGGCGGCGTGCGCCACCGAGCGGCGCCGCTCCTATTCCACCGCCCTCCGGGACATCGCCAGCGCGCTCAGCTTCAGGACCAACGGCGAGACCAGCCCCATCCTCCTCGAGAACCTGCTGATCAAAGGGCTGAGCAAGCAGAAGACAATCCTGGCCATTGACGAGGCCGAGTTCTTCGGATTGCAGGCGTTGAACGGGCTCAAGCTTTTGCTCAATCGGACCGGCCTGGTCCTCGTCTTGTGCGCCATCCGCGCGGCCCACGACCGGTGGAACTATTGGTATCCGGTCGAGGCCGAGCAACTGGACCGCCGCACCCACGCCGTCATTCAGCTCACCACCATCGCGCCGGCCGACGCCGCCAAGTTCTTTCCCGCAAATCAGTTCGCGGAGACTGAGCCGGCCGTGCGGGCCATCTCCGAGGCCGCCAGCCACTTCGGCCACTACAGCCTTATCCGCCGCGTGGCCGCCAAGTTGGGCCGCCACGAGCGCGCCGACGTCAAGGAGGTCAAGGAAGCCATCCGCTCAGCCTTGGCCCAAATGAACCGAACCCCGGCGCCGTAACCCCCTGTCTGAGTCCCCCAAAAAAAACAATGAAAACAAACCCTCCAGTAGAAACCACACTCCTCAGCGACACGAAAGCCCACACGAAGCCGGCCTCCGAGCGGCCGGCTCGATTCTGCGAATCCGAAATCATCGTCGCCTTTTCTCTCGACGTTGACCACAAATACAAAATCACCGGCCGGTGCGACGTCAGCCTGGCAGACTCGGAGCGCGCCATCTGCATTGCACAAACTGCCTTTGTCCAATCCCTCCGAAACGCTCCTTGGGGCCGCGGCAAGACCGAGGACGATTACGAACACATCAGCTTCAAGCTCGAAGGGTGGTTCATAGACAACACGCCCGACACCGTCACCACGACCGTCGCCAGCGAGGCGTTGAGCTTCGTCGAGCCGAAGGAAATCGTCCTCACCGGCTTCGACCAGATCTGCGCCGACCTGGTCAAGAAAGTGCAGTCGCACTTCCTCGCCACGCTGGCGGCCCTCAAAATCCCAATCGACTGAATCGCATCTCTCCTATGGCTCCCAAACTTCTAATCAGAGCCGAGGGCGGCCGGATCCATCTTGCCGGCCCGAACGGCCGCCCGATCTGTGGCGGCGGCGCCGGCGGCGCTTCCGCCGGCTGGAACTACGCCATCGGCGAGGTTGATTGCCAGGCGTGCGCCGCGATCGTGGCGCGCCAGGACTTCAAGGCCGCCCCAGACCTCGACATGGCCCGGCCTTGCGTCGTGGACGCCGCTGTTGGGTCAGCCGCGATCCCCCTGTCCGCCTGGGACTCCGTCTCGCTCTCGGCCCCGAAAGACCTGGTCGCGTTCGCGGAACTGACGGCGTCCGAACTCCTGACCCCGCAGCACTGGCGGGATTACCGCCGCTTCATCGGCCAGGTTGAGCTCAGCAATGACCAACAAATCAGGCTGCCCCACCCTGGCCGGTTCGAAATCCCGATGCTGGCCGCAATCCTCGTCAGTTACGATCTCTCGGTCATGGTGAGGCCTGGCGGCAATTGCTTCTCGGTCTCACACGCATTTTCGGCGCAGAAGGCCTCCTTCTTCCTGCCGGTGGACATAGCCGACTCTCTGGACCATCAGCTTGAGCACGCCCGCGCCTTCCTCCGCGGTATCCTCGTCGAGGCCACCATGGACACCGTGGCCAAGATCCAGAAATTCTGCGCGGCCGAGCCCGCGCACGTCCGCGAAAGCATCAACGCTCGCCTCACGACCATGTCGGCCCGACTGATGGGCCGGCTTCCAAAACTGTAACCAAGGAAAAAACAGACATGAAAACACTGACCATTGCCTCGCCCGAGGCCGTGGATGCCGCCGTGGCGGACGTCGTGCGCAAACGCATCGAGCACACCGAATTGACCGCCGGCAAGGACGGGGACGTCGCTCTCATCGAGCAGGCGTTCCAAAAAAAGATTGCGCCGGTCCTCGAAGACATTGGGCGCCTGGAGACGGCCATCCAGGACTATTGCCTCGCCCACCGGGCAGAGCTTTTCCCGGACAAGAAGAGCCGAGAGACTACGTTGGCCGAGTTCGGGTTTGAGATCACGCCGCCGCGCGTGGAGACATCGAGCAAGAAGGTCCGGTGGAAGGACGTGCTGGCCAGACTGCTTCGGTTGGCATGGGGCAAAGCCTATATCCGGGAGCCCGAAGCCCAGGTGGACAAGCAGGCGCTGTTGGCGGACCGGGAAAAGCTCTCCCCCGAACAGTGCATGGCGGCCGGGATCCAGTTCTGCCAAGACGAGCAGTTCTTCATCCGGCCCAAACCTGAAACCGCCAAACTGCAGGAGGGCGCATGAGCGACATGTTCAGCGACACGCAAATGGACGGCCTGTCAAACGAGGACAAGGCCAAAAGGGCGATCGAACACGTGCTTCGCATCATGAATGAGAACCACGAAGTCGGCTACCACCTCGGACTCGGAACGCAGTCCTTCGCCCTGCTCACTGAGGCAGCCGCCGCGTTGTGGGGCGAGCCGGTCGACCAGGTCCGCCACAAACTGGCTCCCCGGAGTGTCGAGCGAGCCGCCACGGAACTCATCCATGAAATCGACGCTTACCTGGCGACCGTGCCGTTCAACGATATAACCGGCTGCCGGGTCAAAGAAATCCTGGCAAATAAGTGGCGGGAAAAGGAGGCAACATGATGCCGCTGATTCGCTATCCCTTATTGCCGAGTCGCCGGGCGCCAAGGCGGTTCTTGCTCCGTCGCGGATTTGCCATTTGCGGTCTGTGTGCCGGCACGTTGCTCTTCGGCGCCGGCATCGGGTGCCTGGCGGCCTGCTGTGACCTGGCCAGGCTAATTCTGCTCATCGCGATCTTGATGTGGTTCGCCTGGGCGCTGTTTCGCGGCCTGCGTTAACCCGTCCAATCCTCAACCCTCAATCCCAATGATCCCCATCGACCTCGTGACTGACGGCAACTGGCCCGTTGCCGCGCTCTGCCCCCAGGCGCTCACCCCGCAACAGCGCGACATCCTTTATTCGCTATTGCCCGCCGAGAGCTTCCGCCATCCGGCTCTCGCCGGCCGCTGGGCGCTCGCCGAGGTGCTGGCTCCACAGGCCTGGGCCAACGAGCAGGCGAAACGGACCCCGATGCTGAAACCCCGCTGTGTGCGGGTTAATTTCCCATGAACCCGACCAAGTTCGACAGCCAAACGCCCCCGAGTCAGAGGCAACATCGGCGCGCGGCTCGCCTCGGCGGCTCCGTTGCCGATTTTGACATGGCCGCCCGCGTGGTCCGGTTTGCCTGCCGTAAGTTCGCGGTGACATCGGAGCAGCTCGAAAAGTACGGCACGACCCGGTCCGTCCGGTTCGCTCAATCGGTCGCGGCCTGGCTTGTGCGCCGCTACACGAGCTACGATCTCAAAACCATTGGCATCCTGTTCAACTTCAGAGCCCGCACCATCGCCGCCTGGCTGGCCAAGCTTGAAGAGGACGTCCAGGCCAGTTGCGCCCTCGGCCGGGAAATGGTCGCCCTCGATTGCGCGTTCCGTGCTTTCGAGGACGGGCTGGGCGGCGATGACAAACCCTTCTGAGCCTATGAGCGTCCGCTACAAAGCCAAGCGCCGGCTCCGCTATTATGTGCGGCGCCAAGTCTGTCAGAAATGCGGAGGCCCCCACGCAATCGCCTGCTTCCTGCCCGAGCCGCCGCGGCTGATCTGGAGCCACGGCAGAGGATCTGAACGGGCCAAGGCCCGCGAGCGCGCGCCAGATGAGGTGCTTTGCCGCAAGCACGCCCAGGAGGCCGGCTACTGCCGTTCCTGCGGTGATTTTTGGGCTGGCATTGAGAGCTTCGATTTTGGCCATCCGGGCCTTTGTGACCACTGCTATGACCAGGTTCGAGCGGACGAGGCCTGGGATGAAGAGCCGGACGATGACTACTACGCCGCCCTAATGGAGCTTTGCCAATGAGGACGCGAACTTCGAACTCGCTTACTGACCCGGCAACACAAGTGTGTCACCTAGGCGCGGTTGATCCCGAGCGAGCCGCTGTCGTCGCGAGGTTGGAGATCTTGGAGGCCTGGATGGCGAAAGGTACTTCGGAGATCTTGCAACTGCGAGAAATGCTCGAGGAGTTGGTAAAACCCTGGCGCAAGGAGTCAGCCAACTGGGACACGGTAGTAGAGTGCGCGAAGGGACTTGTCCGCGAATATTTTCGGCTCTCGCGGGATGATTTGGCGTTGCGATCGAAGGCTGAGCACATCGTGTGGCCGCGGTTCCACGCCATGCGAGTCGCCAGGGACTTCACACCTCTCTCTCTCGATCAAATCGGTCGCCGCTTCCGGTTGGGGGATCGCCTAATGGATCATGGAAACGTGTTGCATGGCCTGCGCGCCCTGAAAGAGCGTGCTGAGGTCTGCGGCCAGACCAGGGCGACCGTGGAACGGCTGGCTGACCGCTTCGCCATGCTAACCGGGCTGAGACAGATCAAGCATTAAGCCCATGACCGCCAAACAACGCATGTCAATCCTCCTGGACCGCTGGCCCCGCGCCTGCCGAGCCCAGGGTTGGGATCCCCAGGACCGCGACCGCCGCCTCCAGGTCATCAGCCAGGCCGTTGGCCGTCAGGTCCTCAGCATGAACGACCTGGACAACACCGGCGACATCGACCACGTCTATGCCCACCTGGGCATGTTCGCCGACAAGGTGGCCCTTACGGTCGAGACGCTCCCAGCCGAGCTGATCACTGTCACGGCCGGCCGCGACCATCAACGGCGGCCTAACCGGATCCTTACCGCGGACACTCCAGGCTTCCGGCGCCGCCTCCTCTGGCGCATCCGCAAACACGCTGAGCCGCTCGGCGGCGATGCCTATGTCCTCGCCCTTCCCCAGTGCGCCCA
>Ga0187858_10001173_pt1 | contig 30198 bp, 22 predicted proteins | sample June2016WEW_8_15_FD_133015 | JGI IMG/M metagenome (GOLD analysis project Ga0187858, IMG submission 133015) | Peatland microbial communities from SPRUCE experiment site at the Marcell Experimental Forest, Minnesota, USA - June2016WEW_8_150 | ecosystem: Environmental > Terrestrial > Soil >...
CGAGTCGCGCCCATAGACCAGCAGCGTGGGCGTGCGGATGGTGCGCACCGCTTCCAGCGTCATGGCGCCTACTTCTTCGTAATCCTTCATCAGCGTGGTGTTGCGGATCAGGTGCAGCAGCGGCTCGCGATTGCGCGGCAGCCCGCGTGCTGGACCGTAAAACTTGGGCGTTTCCAGGCTGAGCTGCAACAGGTATTCGGCATTGGTCTTCTTGTCTTCGGGAACGTGTATGCCCACTTCTTCCAGCTTGGCCACCCAGGCCGCCCAGCCGATCCAATCCTTGTCGTTGCGCAGATGTACCAGCGCTGCCAGTCCCGGCTCCAGCGCCAGCAGCTTGGGCACCCTCTCAGGATAGAGCAGGCTGAAGTACATGGCGATATCGGCGCCGAAGCTGTGGCCCACCAGGATGGGGCGCTCGATACCCATCTCGTCCAGGAAGCAGCGCAGATCTTCGGCCATATCGGCCGCAGTGTAGTGGTCTGGGGTCACATCGCTGTAGCCGTGGCCGCGCAGATCGTAGGTAGTGACGCGGAACTCGCGTCGCAGGATGGGGGCCATGTACAGATGCCAGACCGCCAGATTGCCCAGGAAGCCGTGCAGCATCACGATGTCGGGGCCCATGCCGACGGTTATGTAATGTAGGTTGATACCGTTGGCTTTTATCTTTGGCATCTAAAGCAGCCCTTTAGACGATCACCCCAAGATACGCTGGCAACACGAGTCGCGCCTGCGAACATGTCGATATCCATCCGGCAGCACGTAACACGGCCGGTGCGCGTAGCTTCGTCACTGCACCCTAATCGTCTCTAGTCTTTGCCTTGCCGGTCTAGTCCTGCTAGTACCTGCCAGGTACTGGGGCGCCTTGGTGGCACTGCGCGACAAATCACCACGAGCCGGGTTCATGCTTATAATTCTCAGTTGCAAAGGACGTGCGCCATGTCCAGCCAAGTGCTGCTGGGTCGCGTGGAGTTTAAAGCTGTAACACTACGGGCCTGCCCGATTCGAAGTACGACCGCAGGTCACACCGGTATAGTCCCGTGGTGAAATCCCTTCATTTGAGAGATTGGGTATCTGCCAGGATTCGGCAGTTTTACCGCTGGCGGCACGGCACCGAATGTGCGCGGCTGCTGATCTTCGACCAAATCATCGCGTTCGACAGCATCGCGACCGTGGCGGCCCATGTGCGCGGCCATGAATTGGGAGAGTGGCGCGTGCAAGACGGCGCCGCGGCGGCGACCTGCGTTCGTTGCGGGCGCGGGTTGGTGGTCTACTACTCTCCGCTCACGCCCGACATGGAAGGCTCCATGCTTCAACACGCGTGCAAGGAAGACGCGCCCCAGCGACGCGACCGCGTAGGCCTGGCACGGTAGCCGGCCCACCGGCGTATTGATGTATCCTGGAGAGCAAAGCTTGGTTGCCGATCTCCATGTCCACTGGATGTTTGTTTAGGCTCGCTCTGTTCACAGTCACGGCCGTGTGGGCTGCCGACATTCAACCGCTCGATCTCAAAGCCGGACTCTGGGAGACCACCTTGACGGTCCAGACGAGCGGTGTGCCGCCGATGTCGCCGGAAGTCCTCGCAAAACTCACGCCCGAACAACGGGCCAAGATTGAAGCGAAGGCGAAGGCGGCGGCGGGCGAGGGCCCCAAGACGACCGTAAAAAGAAGTTGTCTGGAAGAAAGGGACGTGAACAAGCCATTCACGCTGGTGTTCGGTGGCGATGGGCGGGGATGCAAGCAGACCGTCGCCGGCTCGTCCGCCACGAAAAGAGAAATCCGGGTGGAGTGCAGCAATAGTTCGGTGAAGGGAAGCGGGACAATCCAAATGGAGGCGATCGCCCCCGGAAATCTAAAGGTCACCTCGCAGTGGTCCACGACCGACGGCAAGCGAACCATGAAGATAACCTCGACAGCCACTGCAAAATGGCTCGGCCCGATCTGCGAGTTGCACGATTAAGTGGCGGGTCAATCTTCACCTACGCCACGATGTATGACACCCGTTTGCGTACAGCGGACAGCCTGTTTAGCGGTTGTCTGGGCCGCTGACGCGACTTAGTCGATGTGGCCGGCGCCGCAATACGGCTCGGCGCGGCTGCATCGTCGGCCAAAGTAACTGGCGTCGCGATCGGCGGCCGCTACGTCATCGGAGTACGACGTTTGTCTGACTCCACATCCGCCACCCTTAAGTATTGATTTCCAGTTCGCAACACTGTAACATCGACAGATAGTCTACGTAGGGAACAGACTGATGTTTGTCGATATCTTACTAGTGCTGATCCTGCTCAGCATATGGGTGGGCCTTTACGAGGTAGTGAAACAACAAGGCCGCATCCTCCTGCGGCTCGATCAACTGGAGCAGCAGCGGGCGAACGCGGACGAGAGAGCGGAACCGCCCGGCCTCCCTGTTGGCACAGTTTTTCCCTCCTTCAGCCTTCCGGATCTTAACGGGGCAATCGTGAGACTCGACGACTTCCGGGGAGAACAGGTATTGCTGGTTCACTGGAGCCCGGAGTGCGGATTCTGCGAGATGATCGCAGCGGACCTGGCGCAGTTGCAGAGCGACTTCCGGAAGAAGAGTGTAAGACTTCTACTGCTCGCCCATGGCGATGCAGAATCGAACCGCAAACTGGCCACGCAACACGGTCTTACCTGTCCCATCCTATTGGTCAAAGGGGGTGGGTCACCCGAACACTTGCAACAGATGGGAACGCCGGTGGCTTACTTGCTCGATCCGGAAGGGCGGGTTGCGCGGCCCTGCGCAGTCGGTGCGGAAGACGTTCCAGCTTTGGCGCGGAGTGCGGTTGCCGCGGCGGCGGACGGGCACGATCCGCGGAGCCTATCTGCCGTACAATCTCTGAGTGGAAGCCGCATTGTTCGGGATGGGCTCAAAGCGGGCACGCCCGCGCCCGCATTCCGGCTCCCGGATATCCATGGCCGCACCGTCTCGCTCAGCGATTATCGCGGCCGGCGGGTGCTGCTGGTATTCAGCGATCCTCACTGTGGACCTTGCGATGAGTTGGCGCCGCATCTGGCGGGTCTGCATCTCGAGCACAGCCAGAACGGTTTGGACTTCATCATGATCGGCCGTGGCGATGCCGGCGAAAATCGCCGGAAAGCGGAGCAGTTTGGAATCCGATTTCCAGTGGTTCTGCAGGACAAATGGAAACTGTCGAAGGAATACGGGATCTTCGCTACCCCCGTAGCCTTCCTGGTTGGTGAAGATGGCGTTATTTTGAAGAATGTAGCTGTGGGAGCCGACGCCATCACAGCATTGGCCCATGAAGGCCTGGGCAAAGGAAAGGACTGGGAAAGTGCGTTTTCTTCTTGATGACATTGCTCGCATACTGGCGAGCCCGTTGCCGCGGCGCCAGGCCCTCAAGCTTCTGAGCGGAGCACTGGCCGGGGGCATTCTTAGCGCGGTTGGAATCAAAGAGGCCGCGGGCCAGGAGACCGTGCCGAAGTGCCCGAGCGGGACGAAGGCATGCGCACCCGGCGTCTGCTGCTCGACGACTGCCCAGATCTGCTGCACTACGTGCAGCAAGCCGTTCTGCGCGTCGAAAGGGAAGATCTGCTGCGGTGCGAGAGCTTGCGGCACCGGCCAAATCTGCTGTACCACATACTCAACGCCCTTCTGTGCAAGCAAGGGCAAGATCTGCTGTGGCAGCACTGCATGCCCTCCTACTGAAACATGCTGCAACGGAAAGTGCTGCCCAAAAGGCTATCGCTGTGTCAATGGGCGGTGCCAGGCTTCGAAGTCCAGCGCGTAGAACCTGCTGAAATGGTGTGGCCGCTGGAACCCCAGCGGCCTACCTCCTCGCCCCAGCTATCTTCTCATCCGCTGTCCGAACCGTGGTCAACGTTATCTCTGCTTGATAGCATTCACCCGGCTCCTATATTTCTGGAACCATCGAGATGAAGTTTGAGGTACTGAACCGCCCGCTTTCCATCGACAGTGTTCGCGACGGCGGCGCTTACGTGCTTGCGGCTGCCCGGTTGACACAGACGAACCTGTTCCTCCAGGTCGGGTGTGTAGACGAATTGTTCATCAAGCTTCCATCGGAGCGCGGGTTCGGAGACTACCGAAGGTTCATCAAGCTGGCCGAGTCTAATCCGGAAGACATACGCTCCATCGAGGCAGCCGAGCGCTTCGAAAGGCTGGATCTGGCCCTCCAACGTTACCCCAGCCTGAAACCGTTAATGGCCATGGATGCCGAAGTAACGCACTATCTTGCGGTTCACAAAATCCAGCACGAGAGGCTACGCAACCAGACAGCCGTGGGTATTCCACGAGCGAAGTTCGGATTGTTGCGCGCGACCCGGCTGGCAGTCTTCGGAAGGGCCAAGCCGGCTTTGTTCCAGGAGCGCGTTCACGGAATGTCGCTCTGGGACATGTACGATTTCGACGCCCTCAGGGTCAAACCACAATGGCACAGGTGCCTCTCCGTGATTTCCGCCCAGTTGTCGAACCTGCTGGACTCCGGCTTGTTGAATCACGTCGACTGGAATATCCAGAACTTCGTTTTTGACGAAAGCGACGAACGGCTCTACTATGTCGACCTCAAACCCACCGCGTTCGTAGCCAGGCAGAGTAATGAGCTCAACCTCAAAGGCATTCGGGACTATTTCATCGTATGATAAAGCATCTCGCATGCCGAGCCGAACAGTCGAGCGGTTGTGTCTGACGTTTCTGGCAATTGCGCTCGGCTACAGCATTTTCCAATACGGCGGCGTGGTTCTCGCCGATTGGAACGTCTGCCTGCTGCTAGTCGGCCTCGCGGCGGTAGTGTATCGGCCTCGCGCTGCCGCCTCCGATCCCGCCGGCTTCAACGATCCGTGGCGGTGGGCAGTGCTGCTGGTGCCCGGCTACGTCGCTCTGCAACTCCTGCCGGCGCCTATGTTCCTGCTGCGGATTCTGTCCCCAGCCCGGGCACGGATTCTCGACAGTCTGGGGTACCTTATGCAGCCGGTCAGGTTCGCATCCCTCAGTGTAACTCCAGCCACGACCGCCGCCCATCTCTTCAGGATCGTCTGCTACACACTTACTTTCCTGATTATCCGCGACGTCGCGCGGCGGTCATGGGAGCGGCGGCCTTGGTTGCCGGCGATTCCTCTCATCGGCTTTGCCGCCATCGAAGCCGGATGGGGTCTCTTGCAGAATGCGCGCGGGGAAGAGGTACAAGGAACCTACGTCAGCAGGAATCACTTCGCCGGTCTCCTTGAGATGGCGTTGCCCCTCGCCGTCGCGTACGGAATCGCCCTATACCGGTACGGGCACGCGCGCCGTGCTCCGGCGGCCTCACGCTTCGTCAAAGCCGGTGCGCTCCTGGCGATCGCGGTGCTGATTTTCGGCGGGCTGCTCTATTCGCTATCGAAAATGGGTTTTGTGGCCGGCCTTGGCGGACTGTTTGTAATGGCGGCTCTGGCTGTCACAACCAGACTCCGCACCTGGCAAAAGTGGCTCGCCCTGGCCTCAATGGCCGCGTTTGTCGTCTTTGTCTTTTTGTTCCTGCCGCCCGACGAATTGGTCGGAAGGTTCGGAGGCCTCTCCTCCAATGATTCCAGCGAAGGACGCTGGCCCGTATGGCTTGACACGCTCCGTCTGATTGCCGCATATCCGGCCTTCGGTTGCGGCTTAGGTACTTATGAAACCGCTTTTCTAAAGTATCAGACGAGCGTAGTCGACCGTGTCTTTACTTTCGCCCACAACGATTATCTTCAACTGACTGCCGAGCTCGGCGCGACCGGCTTCTTGCTCTTGTGCGCCGTAGCTCTGCCTGTCTTCACGAGAGCTTTCCGTGCCGCGACGCAAGCTCGTGATACGCACACCCGATATCTCGGGTTGGGATGCGCCGGCGCCTTCGCCGCGATCGGTCTTCACAGCCTTGCGGATTTCAACCTGTATATTCCGGCTAACGCCTTGGCCCTCGCCTGGATTTCGGGAATCGCCGCCAGTTTGCCCTTGCCTTTGGACACAGCCGGCCGTGACACGCGCCGCCCGCTCTTTACGACACTTGCGCTCGCCCTAGGCTGTCTGCTGATCGCCTATGCGTCAACCTGGATTCTGTTTGAGAGTGAGTTCCGAAGCGATTTGCAAGCCGAGAGTATATTCTGCAACTTTGGCATCTGCGACACGGATGCCGTCGTGACCCGCCAGGCCCTCGACCACGGTGGCAAAGTTGCCGACGTGTCCCCTCCTGTACTGCTGACGGCCCTGCGCAGAGATCCAAATGAGCCAAATCGGTGGTGCGACGCTGGGGCAGCCATGTTGAAGGCGGGCCAGTTCGCAGCGGCTGAGTATTGCTTCTCAGAGGCAGTCGCGCTAGGCCCAGACATCCCACCGATTTTGATGAGGGCTGGTGACTTTTACTACAGCCTTCGACGCACTGAGCGGTCGCTTGAGCAAAGGTCGCGCATACTAGAAGAAACAGATGCCTACGACGCCGGGATATTCGATTGGTACACGGACAAAAAGATACCGGTGAGCGAGATCCTGGCACACGGGCTGCCTTCAGGCCGGCGAGCTGCCGAGGCCTATCTACGCTACTTGATAAACGGCGACCATGTGACCGAAGGCGTCGAGGTTTGGAATTGGACTTTCTCACACGGTTACGCGGATGACCGCCTGGCGCGCGACTACGTCAACTATCTGGCCGGCAATCAGAAGTATGAGGACGCCGCGCAGTCCTGGGCACGCTTTCTCGGTGTCCGCCGCGACGGCTATCTGGAATCGAACTGGGTCTTTAACGGTGACTTCGAATTCGAGCTTTCCAGGTTAGCTCTTGACTGGCGAATCGACGAGCGCGATGACGTCGAGGTCGCGCGGGATGCCAGCGTCGCTCACACGGGTTCGCATTCCCTGCGCATCCGATTCGAGAGCAAGGGCAACGTCAACTACAATCAGGTTGGTCAGACAGCGTTTGTGGCGCCTGGCCGATACCGCTTTGAGGCCTACATCCGGACTCAAGAGATCACCACTGACCATGGGATTAGCTTCCATATCTTCGACCCCGAAGGCCCCAATCGCGTCGATGTGTCTACCGAACGGCTCACGGGAACGAATGACTGGACAAGAATCGAACGAATTATCCTGGTTCCCCTTCAAACCAAGGTCATCCAGATCCAGGTAACTCGCCAACCATCGCTGAAGTTCGACAATAATATCGGCGGTACGGCCTGGATCGATAGCGTCAAGCTCTCACCGGTCGACAAACCGGGCCCCGCCTAAGCCCCCTGGGTCGAGAACCGAGGTCGCGCGGCGGCGGCGGCGAATTGCTAACATATTGTTTAGACGATGACCGGCCGGCTCCATATCGCTTTCTAACCGATGTATAACATCGCCAGCAAGCTGCTAGCCCCCCTCTTCGATCCCTTCACGCTCGCGATCCTGCTGGCCGTCGCGTCGCTTCTGACCTGGAGCCGCAGACGGCTGGCGCTGCGATTCCTGCTCGCCTCGATTCTCCTTCTGCTGGTCTTCTCAATTTCATTCGTCCCGAACCTGCTGGTTCGCTCCTTGGAGGAGCAGTACAGGGATGCCGGAGTGGACGTCCCTCCGGCGCAGGCCATCGTGGTCCTGGGTGGAGCGCTGCGCATGCCTTCTGGCCGGCACGGCCTAACCGCGCTGATCGATCCCACCGACCGCCTCTTAGAGGCTTTTCGCCTCTTCCGCTCGGGTAAGGCGCCACTGATATTTTGCAGTGGCGGAAACAATCCGATCGGAAGCCCCGCGAGCCAGCTTCCGGAGGCCACCTGGATGGCCCGCCTGCTCGAGGAATGGAGCATTCCCTCCACGGCGATCCAAGTGGAAAAAGGCTCCATCAACACCCGCGAGAACGCTTTGTTGAGTTACCAGGCGCTGGCGCCTCGCGGCATCCGCCGTATCATTCTGGTGACCTCGGCGATGCATTTGAAGCGCGCGGCGGGAGCCTTTCGCAAGGTGGGGTTCGAGGTCCTCGCCGTTCCTGCCGACTTCCGCACCGGTTGGGCGGAACAGCCTCTGCTGTTCCGCTTGTTACCCAAACCAGACAACCTACGCTTCTCCGAGGAAGCCTTGCGCGAGTGGCTCGGCATTCTTGTCTACCGTCTGCGGGGATGGATGTGACACTTGTTTTACTTCCGGTGACATGCGAACAGTTCACTCGACCGGCGCTCACCCCGGGCGCAAGTGCCTGTGCGCGGAACGCGGTTGCTAAAATGATTTGCTTATGACGGGTGCTTTGCTTCTGGTGCGCCTGCTGTTGTCCGCGACCTTCGCCCTGGCAGGCATTACCAAGCTGGCCGACCCTGCGGGAACGCGAAAGTCGATCGTCGATTTCGGAGCGCCCGCATTTCTGGCGCTGCCACTCGCCCTGCTTCTGCCGTGGGTCGAGCTGGCATGTGCCGTGGCCCTGATCCCCGCCGCCTCGGCCTGGTGGGGTGCGGCCGGAACATTGGCGCTGCTTCTTTTGTTCATCGCCGGTGTCGGCATCAGCCTGGTTCGCGGACGCCGGCCCGATTGCCATTGTTTCGGCCAATTGTACTCATCGCCCATCGGCTGGCGAACACTCGCTCGCAATGCAGTCTTTTCCGGTATGGCCGTCTTGATCCTATCGCAGGGACGCAAGAACTCAGCGGTGAGCTACGTGGACTGGCTCGGCGCCATGAGCCGTTTCGACGCCGCTGTCCTGGCATTCACGCTTGTCATTGCCATCCTGGCCGCATTCGGGATCTGGTCTCTTTTCCACCTGCTGCGTCAGAACGGACGCCTGCTGTTACGTTTGGAAGCGGTCGAGGCCAAGCTCGGCATCACCGCGCCCGCGCCGGCAGCGCCAGGCTTGCCGGTGGACAGTCCCGCGCCTTCCTTCAGCCTGGCGCGGCTGGACGGAGCGATGGTGACTCTCGAGGAACTGCGCGAGGGAGGCAATGCCCTCCTGCTCCTGTTCGTCGAGCCGGGGTGCAGCGCTTGCGATGCGCTCATGCCAGAAGTCGCGCAGTGGCAGCAAGAGTACGCCGACCGCTTATCCGTGGCGCCCATCGGCCGCGGCGGCGTAGAGCCGAATCGTGCCAAGGCGCTTCAGTACCATCTTCGAAATGTTGTGCTCCAGTCGGACCGGGAGACCGCAAAGGCCTATCGGGCCGACGCAACTCCTAGCGCGGTGCTGGTCAGAGATGGGCGGATCGCCAGTCCCGTGGCTGCCGGCGCGGATGCCATTCGCGCTCTGGTCGCAAGCGCAACTTTGCCGGCGCCACTCAAGAAGGGCGAGCCTGCTCCGGCGCTCCAGCTCCCCGATCTTGACGGCGAAAACGTCAACTTACGCGACCTGCGAGGTCATCGCACGCTGATACTGTTCTGGAACCCGTCGTGCGGCTTTTGCGGGCAGATGCTTGAAGATATGAAAGGATGGGAGCGCAATTCCCCCGGGGCCGCGCCGCAGTTGCTCATTATCTCCACCGGCTCGGCGGAAGCCAATCGCGCGGAGGGCTTCCGGTCGCCGGTGCTGCTGGATCGGAACTTCCAGGCCGGACAGTTGTTTGGAGCCGAAGGCACGCCTGCGGCGGTGATGCTCGACGAAGAGGGGCGAGTAGCTTCGGAGGTGGGCGTCGGGGCGCCGGCGGTCCTGGCATTGGCACGCGGAACTCGGGACGGCTCTGTGAGCTAACTCATCGCCTGGCGACGGCTGAGCCTGTGTGGAAAACGCCAAACCGTTCATCGGCTTCGCGCCGTATCTTTCGCCTGTCGGCGCCGATTTGTGGGCGCTTTGCTTGCCGATATATCTGAAAAACCTGTCCTATTTTCGCGTGTATCGCATCCCAGTCCAGGCGCAGGATGCCAGCTCGCGAAGTTCAACGAGGCCAATGCCGAACCCCGGAATTCTTTGCGCGATGCGTTGGAAGCTCTCCGTCCAGAACATGGAAACTGCGGGGTAGCTACTTCGCGTATACTGCCTTTCCCGGCGAGGCGTGCCTACTAAGCCATCAGTAATCTAGTTTGATAGACATTATTGGCTGCGCCTCAGCACTGCATAAATCAGATTGCGCAACGCAACGAGCCCTAAAATGGCGGGGCTCAAACGAGTTCCGGTTGGTTTCCTGAACTCCATAGAGATTGCAAGCTGCAAAGCGCGCGGACGACTCATTGCGAAAAGAAATCGAGCGCAGGGTTCCCGCCCTTTAACTAAAAAGTTCTGCAATTTTTTGTTGCAAAATCAAAAAACGCGTATATACTTTCTCTGTGGAACACTCTCGAATAAGCCGTGTAGCGTCAACTTAGTCCAGTACTTAGGCCAGTACCCTTATTACTAACATTACTTTTAATATCTTAGCTCCCAATTGTTTTTTAGAGGTTGCTCGACAGATCGTAAGAAAGTGCGACTCTCGCTGCGCGAGGCGTGGTAGTAGCCTTAGCGGAGTTTTTCTTCCAGGAGGAAAGGAGAGCGCGACGTGGAGACGTTATTAGATCGACAGCATTTTTTCGTAGTTCCCGCAACTCTAAAGGGACTTTAGCTATGAGATACGCTTGGCTCCTATTGCTGCCGTCGTTACTGGCCGCCCAGAGCGGCACCTTTAGCCTGGGAAGCGGGACGATTGTGGTAGGCCCCGCAGCGAGCAACGGTTCGGTGCAACTGGTTGCTTCGTCCTCCACCGCGACCTGGACTGCCGCCAGTAATGCCTCCTGGCTGCAGTTGGCAGCCGGAAGTATGAGCGGGACCGGGAGCGCATTGATCCAGTTCAGCTACGGCGTCAATCCCAATACCGCAGCGCAGAGCGGAACCCTCACCATAGCGGGCCTGACTTTCACCGTCACGCAGGCCGGCAGCAGTTTTGTGCCGGTTAGCGAGCTGAGCACGTTGATATCGGAGGGGTTGAACCTGCCGTACGGGGTGGCGTTGGATAGCAGCGGCAACGTGTACATTGCGGATACCGGCAACAACGCAATCGAAGAGTGGAGCGCGACCCAAGGGATGACCACCCTGGTGCCCGCGGCCGCAGGCCTCAACGGACCGCACGGCGTAGCAGTGGACGGCCAGGGGAACGTCTATATTGCGGATGCCTATAACAACGCGATCAAGGAATGGAGTCCGGCCAACCAGCAATTGACCACGCTGGTTCCGTCCACCGCCGGCTTGAATTTTCCTCTGGGCGTCGCAGTGGATGGGCAGGATAACGTCTATATCGCAGATTTCGGCAACAATGCGGTCAAGCAGTGGAATCCGACGACCCAGAGCTTGATTACACTCGGGCCGAGCAATCCCACCGGGCTGGACAATCCCACAGGAGTGGCGGTGGACGGACTGGGGAATGTCTACATTGCGGATTTCCGTGATAACGCAATTAAGGAGTGGAACGCTACGACTCAGCAGATCGTGACGCTGGTGCCCCAGTCGCAGGGTCTGAGTTTCCCCAATGCCGTGGCGGTAGATGGCCGAGGCAATGTGTACCTGGTGGATGGGAATAACAACGCGTTGAAGGAATGGAACGGCCAGACGCTAATCACGCTGGCCTCCTCCGGTGTAAACGGATCGTTTGGAGTCGCCACGGATGGACAAGGTAACTTCTACATAGCGAACACCGGCACGAGCACCTTACTGAAATTCACGTCGGGCTACTTTGGGTTCGGTGTCACGAACCTGAATGAAGGTCCGCAGGCCGGCACGGATGCCGTTCCGGTGCAAATGTTAGCGGCGGGTATACCGCCGCCGGCCTCGAGCGACCAGCCCTGGCTTACCATTACGGGCAGTACGGGGGGGGCTATCGGTTTCTCGTTCCAGGCCAACACCTCGGTCGCCAGCCGCATTGCGCACATCACGGTGCTGAACCAGCAGGTCACGGTGACGCAGAGCGGCGACGTTGCGGCGGGTATTACTAAGTCGGCTGGGGATAACCAAGCCGTTCTTGCGGGACAGGTCTTTCCGGTCGCACTACAAGTGAATGTAACCGACGCCGGTGGAAGCCCCGTACAGGGTGCAAGCGTGACGTTCAGCGTGACGCCGGGCGCCAGCGGAGCCAGCGGCACTTTCAATTTAATTCCTCCGATTACGGCATCCACGGACCAGAATGGGAATGCCATGGCGCCTGCGTTGACGGCCGGCAGCACAGCCGGGCAGTTTACAGTTACTGCCAGCGTCAATTCGCTATCCGTTACCTTTACGCTAAACATCCTGACCTCTATAACCTTCACGCTGGGAAGCGGTTCGACCCTGGTGGGAAATGCGGCGGGTACCGGCACCGTGCTGTTAATCGGGACTGGATCGTGGACCGCCGCCAGTAACGCCTCGTGGCTGCAGTTAGCCGCGGGAAGCACCAGCGGCGCAGGCAGCGCGGTGATCCAGTTCAACTACAACGCCAATTCCAACTCCGCCCCGCAGACCGGAACGCTGACGATCGCCGGGTTGCTGTTTAGCGTGACGCAGGCGGGCGCGGGCTATGCGCTGGCCAGTCCGGTGACCGCGCTAGTATCGTCCGGATTGAACAATCCGCAGGGCGTGGCGGTCGATGGCCAAGGCAATGTATACATCGCAGACACGGCCAACAATGTCGTCAAGGAGTGGAGCCCAACCACGCAGCAGACGGTGGTGCTCTGTTCCGGGTTTAACAACCCCAAGGCAGTGGCGGTGGACCGTTACGGGAATCTGTATATTGCGGACAGCGGCAACAACGCTGTCGAGGAATGGAGCGCCGCCAATTTGACCACGTTGGCGTCAGGCCTGAGCAACCCATCCGGAGTCGCGGTTGATGGGCGGGGCAACGTCTACTTTTCGGATACGGGCCACAACGCCGTTGATGAGTGGAATGCGGCAAGCCAACAGGTGACCCAGTTGGTCAACACGGGCTTGAGCGGTCCTACGGGAGTCGCCGTGGACGCGCTAGGCAACGTCTATTTCGCCGATAGCGGCCACAACGCCGTCAAGGAGTGGGTGGCGGCGAGCGGTCAAGTCACGGCGCTGGTGTCCTCGGGGCTGCTTAATCCTACGGGACTGGCGGTAGACGGTCAGGGCAACGCTTACATATCGGATACGGGCGACAATGCCGTCAAAGAATGGAGTGCCGGGAGCCAGCAGGTGGCCGCACTGGTTTCGTCGGGACTGAACGGCCCGGCGGGGACGGCCGTGGACACCGTGGGCAATGTATATATCGCAGATGCGAACAACAATGCAGTCAAGAAGCTTACAATTGCCTACGTTGGATTGAGCTACGCCGGCCGGACCGAGGGAGCGGCGGCGGGCACGGACTCTGTCACGGCGCAGGTTCTCCCCGCGGGCACGCCGTTGACGGCCACCAGCGACCAGTCCTGGTTGACGATCACGGGCGTGGCCGGCGGTTCGATTAGCTTCTCGTTCCAGGCCAATTTTTCGGCTGTCAGCCGCATCGCGCACATCACGGTGTTGGGCGCCCAGGTCACGGTGACCCAGAGTGCGGACATTCCGGCAAACCTTACCGCATACGCCGGCAACGGCCAGAGCACGCCGCCGGGGCAGCCGCTGGCGGCGCCTCTTGAAGTGTTCGTAACCGATGGCAGCGGGTATCCCATTCAAGGCGCACCTGTGACCTTCACCGTGACGCCCGGAAGTAGCGGCGCAAGCGGAACGTTTCCTGGCCCGAGCTCGACCGCAACGACGATTACAAATGCGAGCGGCCTGGCCACGGCCCCCGCACTAACGGCGAATACCATCGCCGGGAACTTTACTGTGACCGCCAGTGTGGGCACGTTAAGCATAACATTCACTGTGACGAACGCATCCTATGCGCTGGCAGCCTCGTCGGTGCTCGTGGGGAACACTGCGGGCAATGGAAGCGTGTTCCTGGTGGCCGGCGGGCCCTGGAACGCCAGCAGCAATGCCTCGTGGTTGCACTTGTCCGCGGGTAGCACCAGCGGTAACGGCAGTACGCCGATCCAGTTCAGCTATGGCGCCAATCCGAACAGCGGCATGCAGACCGGAACGCTGACCATACAGGGCTTGACCTTCACGGTAACGCAGACCGGTACAAGCTTCGCTCCATTCAGTGTCCTAAGCACGCTGGTGTCCTCAGGGTTGAAAACTCCTGGCGGAGTGGCGGTGGACGGAAATGGCAATGTCTATATCGCGGACAGCGGGGACAACGCTGTCAAAGAGTGGAACACGACCCTGACCGCCCTAGTGTCCTCTGGGTTGAGCAATCCGCAGGGAGTAGCCGTAGACGGCAAAGGCAATATCTATATCGCGGACAGCACGGACAATGCCATTAAGGAATGGAATGCAGTCACAAACGCCGTGACGTCTTTGGTCGGTAGCGGGATTAGCTACCCCGCCGGCGTGGCAGTGGACGCCCAAGGCAACGTCTATTTCTCCGACTATGGCCACAACGCAATCAAGGAATGGATTGCGGCGAGCGGTTTAGTGAACACGCTGGTATCTACCGGCCTGAACGCGCCCCGAGGCGTGGCCGTGGACGCACTCGGCAACGTTTATTTTGCGGATTCGAAGAATAATGCCATCAAGAAGTGGATCGCCGGGTCCAGCCCCCAAGTGGTCACGCTGGTGAACTCGGGACTGAACACGCCGTCTGGTGTGGCCGTGGATGGGGACGGCAACGTCTACATCGCGGACACGAGCAACAACGCTATCAAGGAATGGAATCCGTTGAATTCCGTGGTAACGACGCTGGTATCCTCGGGACCGAAAGGTCCCGCTGGAGTGGCCGTGGATGGGCAAGGCAACGTCTATATTGCCAGCACGAACGCCAATTCCATCCTGAAGTTCACTCCCGCCTACGTTTCTCCGGGCTTCACCACTAAGACTGAGGTCGCCGCGTCCGGCACGGATTCGCTGCCGGTAACCGTGATCCCAGCCGGCACGCCAATCACCGCCACCAGCAACCAGACCTGGCTCGTGATCACCAGCGTGACTGGCGGAGCCGTCAGCTTTACATTCAGTGCCAACACATCTACGGCCAGCCGCGCGGCACAGATCACCGTGCAAGGTCTAACTACGGTGACGATAACCCAGAGCGGCGACACTGCCGCCACTCTCACCAAGACAGCCGGGAACGCGCAAAGCACGCCTGAGGGAGAAGCCTTTCCTACGGCGCTGCAAGTAATTGTAAGGGATTCAGCTAACAGAGCAATTTCGGGCGCCCCGGTGACATTTACGCTAGTGCCCGGTTCTAAGGGCTCCAGCGGCACGTTCAGCTCATCTCCGGCCATGCCGATCCTGACAAATTCAACCGGTTACGCCACGGCGCCTACGTTGACCGCCAACAGTGTCGCTGGCACCTTTACGGTGACGGCGGCGGTCGGCAGCGCGAACACAAGCTTTAGCTTGACAGTTGCAAAGTGAACCATGGGAGACAGACGCATGACACACGATGAAGGCTTCAACCGCCGGGAATTTCTGGCGCGCCTCGGTGCCGGCGCGCTTCTGGGCGCAGCCGGCCTCAACAACAGACCTGCTCAAGGCGCTTCTACCCCCGGGGCCTGGACGCCTCCGCCGGTCCTGAAGAACCCGAACATACTGGTCATCATGGTGGACCAGATGCGGACGCCCGTATGGCTGAACAGCACCCTGTCAGCCCAGCTCAGCAGCGTCATGCCAAACATCATGGGACGCATTCAGAGCAACTCATACAATTTCGATCAGTTTTTTGTGGCGGCCACAATGTGCTCAGCGTCCCGGGCGGCCCTGCTCACCGGTCTGTATGCGCCCCAAACCGCGATGTACATCAATACCGGACCGGGGTCGGCAGTTCCAACCTTAAATCCGGCTTTCCCAACATGGGGAGACGCTCTTACCGTCCTCAACCCCGCGTATCAGAAGGAGAACATCTGGTGGTTCGGCAAGTGGCATCTTTCCGAGCCACCGCTGACGCAGTATGGATTCAACACCAGACTTTATCCGTCCACTCCGTCTAATGTTTCCCCGGATGGAAGTGCAAATGAGGGAACCGACGGTGGACCCAACGCAAATCTTGTGTGGGCCAATGATTCGATGATTGCGGGCGACTTCATCGGTTGGCTGGAGGGTCAACCGCCGACCCCGGCCGGTCAACCTTCGTCTCCCTGGTGTGCGACCGTCAGCCTTGTCAACCCCCATGATATTGGATGGGCTCCGGCTTGGCTGCAGCCTCCGTATCCACCCACCAATGTAACTATGCCAGCCGTGTACTTCCCTCCACCTGCTGGTAGTCAAAATCCCCCGGCGTTTTACTCTGCCCAGCCTTCTCCCTGGAACTTGGAGAATCTGACGGGGTCTGGATCAAACCAGGTTACCGGTAAACCCACCTTGCAGTATTCCTTTCTGGCCGGCTACCTGAACCCTTCGTGCGAAGCCGTAACGGACTGGGTGCTATTCCTGAATCAATATTTCTGGCTGCAGAGTCTCGTGGATTACCAAGTAGGGCGGGTCTTGACTGCGCTGCAAAATTCCGCGTTCGCCAATAACACGATCGTCATTTTCCTGTCCGATCACGGCGACTTTGCAGGGTCGCATGGCCTGCACGACAAAGGTGGCGCGGTGTATGACGAAGCGCTCAGCGTGCCGTTCTATGTCCAGTTTCCGGGGCAAACCGGATCGATTGCCATGAACCAGATGTGCTCCGGGGTGGACCTCTTCGGCCTGATTTGCGATTTGGCGACGGGTGGCAGCGGACAATGGCGGCTGGCCTACCCGGACCAGGCGAACCGGCAGTCCATGTGGAGCTTTCTATACAACAACAGCAGCGAGACACGTGTGGCGCCGTCAATCGGGCTTCCATACATTTTCCATACGTTCGATCAGTTCGTAACGATTCCAGGCACTACGAAGGTTCACATCGTGTGCATGCGGACGAAGTCGAGTGCCGGGGGCAAGCTGGCGTTGTATTCGGAGTGGGCTCCTTGCACGACCTATCCGGACAGCACGCCGCCCGACGTGGAATTCTACAATTACAGCACCAACCCCACCGAGTTGCTTAACGACGCCACCAATCCGAGCCTCCAGAGCACGCTCCAGAATTATGCGGCGGCGATGGGCACTCTGGGGGCGCAATCGACAGGATTGACCGCAAGCGAGCTGAACCGGCCGCTGATCGGGACCGGCACGGATGGCAATCCACTGAGTCAGGCACAAGCCGCCGCGCAGATGGCGTACGTCAATTACGCCAGCGGCACAAGCGCGTGTACCGGAGTATAGTCTGGGGCTTATTCTCCTAGGTCGGCTATGCCTATTCTCGTAAACGGCGAGTTGATTCCGAAGGAACTGATCCGGGAAGAAGAGCGCAGGCTAGCCCAACTCTCGGAGTGGCAAGGCCTCGCGGAGGGCCTCGACAAAGGCGTGCGCATGCGGGAGGCGGCCGAGCAATGTGCAATCGATCGCGTCCTGCTGCGGCAGCAAGCCGACCAGGACACGCGCCCGATCGATCCCGCCCTGCTCGCGAGCCAGGTGCAACATCTGCGGACGGCCAACGGCTGCCGCGTAGTGTTCGATGACGGCCCCCTGCAAAGGCAGATCGAGGGGCAATTGCGTCTTCAACGCACCATGCATGAGCTAATGGGCCCGCTTCCGGAGCCCACGGACGACGAAATCGCGCGCTTCTACAAAGCGCAGCGCCGAAGTTTCCAACGGGAGGAGACCATACATGCCGCGCACATCGTGAAGCATGTGGATGAGACGCATCCGGAAGAGGAGGCGCGCGCCGGCATCGAGGCCGCGCTCGCTGAGTTGCAGCGCGGCGAGACGTTCGAAGCAGTTGTCGAGCGCCATTCGGATTGCAAAGGGAACGGCGGCGATCTCGGCTCCTTCCAGCGGGGCGAAATGGTGGACGAGTTCGACAACGTCGTGTTTGCGATGAAGCCGGGAGAGTGTAGCCCGATCTTCCGCTCGCCGTTCGGGTTTCATATAGCCGAGGTCCGTTCCAGGGCGCCGGCCGGCATTCCGGAGTTGCGCGAGGTGAAGGACATTATTGGCCGTTTCCTGATGTCCATGCTTGAGCAAGACGCGGCCCGCCGGGTTGCCGAGGCGTTACGCGCGCGCGCCAATATCCGGCGGATTTCGACGCGCGAAGCCGAGGAACTTGCTCACCCGCGAGTGGCCGGCTGATGTCTCTGCCTCCGCCGCCATGCTGTGTGCCCACCAGGGCACGGCTCCTGCAACTGAATGAGTCGCGGCGAAGCTCCGCGGAGCGCAGGCGGGTCACCGCGGGCTCCACGGCGGATATGGTTCTTCTGGACGGCGGCCGGTTTCTCATGGGAAGTGAGTTGCCAGATGTTTATGCCAGCGACGGAGAAGGGCCCGTCCGCGAGGTTACCCTGGATCCTTTCTATATCTCGAAATTCCCGGTGACCAATGAACAATTTGCGGAATTCGTCGGGCACACCGGCTATGTCACGGAAGCGCAGAGCTGGGGTTGGTCATTCGTCTTCCGGAATCACGTGCCGGAAGCGCAACGGGGACCCGCGGTGGGCGCGACGCCCTGGTGGATCCGCGTGGATGGCGCCGACTGGGCGCATCCGGAAGGTCCGGACAGTACGTCCGCGGCGCGTCCGCATCACCCGGCTGTCCAGGTTTCTTGGAACGATGCCCAGGCCTACTGCGATTGGGCCGGCCTGCGCCTGCCGACGGAAGCCGAATGGGAATGCGGCGCCCGAGGCGGCCTCGCGCAGAAGATCTACCCGTGGGGTGACGACCTGATGCCCGGCGGGCGCCACATGTGCAACATCTGGCAAGGCTCATTTCCGGATGTCGACCTGGCGGAGGACGGCTTTTCCGCGCCCGCGCCGGTGGACACCTTCGAACCGAACGGTTACGGCCTGTTCACGGTCGTCGGCAATGTGTGGGAATGGTGTGCCGATTACTTCGATGCGCACTGGCATCAGACCGCTACCCGCGTAAACCCCGTGGGTCCGCCGGCCGGAACGACGCGGGTCATGAAAGGGGGGTCGTACCTTTGCCATGCGTCTTTCTGTTTCCGCTACCGGAACGCCGCGCGGACGGCAAATACTCCCGAGAGTGCTACCGGAAACATCGGATTCCGCGTAGCGCGGGATGTGTAGACCCCAAATCGAGCGCCCGCGCCGTGTGTCTAACAGGCGGCCCCAAATTATTTCAGTGTTTAAGGTATAATTAGCTGTTAAGATGCGATCCGCCTCTCCAGCCGTCCCGTCCATCGAGTTGCACGGGTGGGATGCGCCCACACAGTCTTGGCATGGGCCGGATGAACTGGCATACAACGTGGCGCCGTGTCGCGGCATCCTGAATCAACTGCGCAAGCTGCCGGGGTCGTGGTACGGCCGCCTGCACTCGCACCGGCGACACGAGCTGATGCTGAACTTCTGCGCCTCCATCCACGACCTTGGGGATGCCGGCCTGGCGGTGATCGATATGGATGGCTCGCCCGGCGGGCCGCTGCAAATCATCCTGGTCGTGCCGGCGCAGCGGCTGCCGAGAGTCAGGCCGGACCTGGCCTTCGAGTTCGTCTCTTTCGTGCGCTTCCTGGAGGGCCCGGAAACAGTGGGATCGGAGCTGGCCATTCACGACTACATCCAGAACGTGTTGGCCCGGGTTGCGGAGCCGAAGACGCTGGTGTTCTCGCTCGAAAGCCGCCACGTGCTTCCCGAGTACCACATCGTGCTCTCCGAGCAGGCTGAAAGACTGGCAATGAGCATGATTGCATGGACCGCTGAGAAGGACGAGGTGCAGGATTCCAGTCCTAGAACACAACGCGCCAGTTGCTGATTCGGGTTCCCCTAGTTTCCGCTTCGGTGGGTCGCGGCTCGCCCGTAGCTCTCAGCCACCACTTACCGGCGGTGGCAGCCGATTCCGGCCCCACTGATGGGTAGGTGGATATGGGAAATCTTCAGGTCAATTCCAAGTAATGCCTCCAAATCCTAACGGCTCTCGGCAAAATCCGAGGGACGTCAGGATTGCCGCAAGCGGGAAACAGAACTAGTATCTGCATAAGTGCTGGTAGTAATATGCTGCATGCGACGGACGAGGCCGACGAGATGAGCCGTTCCGGTTTGGTACTGGAAGCCGAGGCGGGCATACATTTCGTCTGCCGTGGAGTGGATTATCGCTTCACTGAACCCAACTCCTGTCCCGAAGGTCTTTCGAAGGTCCCTGGCATTTATGCGGTCCTGGTCGCGGACGAGAATTGTAGTCCCAGCCGGCTGCGGGTCTTGTATTTTGGCCAGACGGACGATCTATCAAGCGCGGTGACGCGAGGCAGCAGCCGGTATAAGGAGTGGCTCCGGAGAGCCAGGAACAGACCCCTGCGTGTGTCGGTCCACGTTCTACCGGCGACCTCAAGCGAGACGGAGAGGCGGGATCTGGAGCTCGGTTTTATCGCAGCCTATCAGCCAATCTGCAACCAGGGATGGTAGGGCGCCTGCTGGGCAACTCTCGCAGTGAGACACGACGTGCAGCCGGTCGTGCTCCGCGTCGATCCATCAACCCTGCAGGCCATGGACGCCCCATTTCGTGCCTTGCGTTAGCGCGCGGACGGATGGCGCCCTGCGGCGGCCGGACACTTGATGCGTTTCGCGCTTTCCAGGCCGCACCCTTCTCGAGTGACCATCACGTTCCGCTAGGAATCACACAAACGGCTCGATGTCCATGTCGATGTTGGCGCGGCGAGATTATGGCGTATCAATACAAGTCGATGATGTCGCACGAATACAAGTCGATCATGTATCGCCGAACTCGGCGTAGCGCATCCCCCACCCAATCCACTCCCGCTTCGCACGTTGGAGCTACATTAAAGACATGCCCAACCTCCGCGGCGCCCGGGCCCGGGCGGGCACACGAAAGGCATTGCCATGGACAAACGTTTCTCGCGTCGCGAACTCTTCCACACCGCCGCACTGGGGGGTGGGACCCTGCTGGCGGCCCAAACCGTCCTGCTCGCCCCGCAGCCGCTGAGCGCCAGCCCCAACCCCGTACCACCCAGCGAGCGCTTGCGCTTTGGCATGATCGGCGTCGGGATGCAAGGGTCCGGCCTGTTGGCCAATGCCATCGGTCTGCCAGGAATCGAGTGTGCCGGCGCGGCTGACCTATACGATGGCCGTCACACGCTGGCCAAAGAGATCACCGGCAACGCAAGCCTGCCCACTACCCGCCGTTACCAGGAACTGCTGGACCGCAAGGATATCGACTGCATCGTCGCCGCGGTGCCCGATCACTGGCACATGCGCGTGGTGGTGGACGCGTGCAACGCGGGCAAGGACATCTATTGCGAGAAGCCTATGTCGCACGCCGCCGCGCAGGGCTTCGAGATGGTGGCGGCAGCCCAAAGAAACCAGCGTATTGTGCAGATCGGCTCGCAACGCGTCAGTTCCGTGCTGTGCGCCAAGGCACGAGAGATGTATCACGACGGCGCGATCGGCGATATCGAGATGGTCGAGCTGACCTTGGGACGCAACGATCCCACTGGCGCATGGGAATATCCGCCGCCTTTCGACCTTTCACCCGAGAATCTGGACTGGGAGACTTGGCTGAACGACGCGCCCAGGATTCCGTTCGATAAATACCGGTTCGCGCGCTGGCGCTGCTGGAAGGAGTACGGCACCGGCGTTGGCGGGGACCTCATGGTGCACCTGATCAGCGGCATGCTGTACACGCTGGGATGGAACGAGCCGCCGCGCTCGGCTTCGGCGTTAGGAGGCATCTTCCGCTGGAAGGACGGACGCAACATGCCGGACCTGCATGCCGTGCTGTTCGACTATCATGGCGTCCCGGTATACGTCCGCCTGGGCTTGGGTACGGAGACTCCCGAGTTGGCCCGCTTTATGGGCCCGAAGGGCATTCTCGACGCGACTGGGTCCGAACTGCACCACTCTCCGCAGACGGGCGAGGATACCGGGCCCAGCTACTACTCAGGTGGATTCCCGGCGAAGATGCGCGAGGAATACGTGACGAAGTGGCACCGGGAACACGATCCCGCGCCAGGCCGGGAGTCGATTGCGGATGAAATGGTCTATCGTGGCAACGACTGGGACGACGTCCGGCCGCACCTGTGGAACTTTTTTCAGGCGGTGAAGACGCGGAAACCGGTTGCGGAAGACGCGGTCTTCGGCAATCACGCGGCCATCGCCTGCCACATGGCCAATGAGTCGTACTTCCGGAAGAAGCCGGTCTTCTGGGACGGCGCTTCCCACGACATCGCCGGCTAGCCGCGCCGGAGCCTGGCCTACTTCAGCACCCGTATGCTGCCATTCGACGTCGAGAGCTCGATCGTCGGACCGCCCGCCCCAATCTTGCCCTCCAGGTGATGCTTGCTGAGCGTGCCCTGGGTCTGCACATCGAATTCGGTCGAGATGGACGAGTTGCTGGCGTCCGCGATCAGGTTCGCCCCCACATGTTCGGGCAGGTGAACGGTGATTCCACCGTTGGTGGTGGATGCGCGGATCTCATTCTGGTTCATAGCATCCAGGGTCACCTCGATGGGGCCATTGGACGTCTCCAGTTTGACGGGGCGGCTGGCTTCGGGTTTCGTCAGGTGCACGCGGATGCCTCCATTCGTGGTTTCGGCTTCAAACGAGCCGCGCACGTCCTCCGCATGCACATGACCGTTTGTGGTGTGCAGAACCGCGCTGCCTTCCAGGTCTTGGACGTCGATTCCACCGTTGGAGGTCTGCGCGTCCAGGCTGCCGTGCAACTTCTCCGCGCGCACGCCTCCGTTGGAGGTCTTCAGCCGCGCCGGCCCTTCGAGATCGGTGGTGTGAATCGATCCGTTCGTGCTGGCGACCCGCTCCAGTTCTGTGCGCCGGGGAACCTTAATGATGTACTTGGCGCCCATATTCCCGCGCCTGTCCGAAGGCCTGGCCGTCCGTACGTGAACTGAATCGGCAGTGTGTTCCACTTCGATCTTGAGGGCGTCCCGCAATTCCGCTGTGCGGGCGTATTTGCTGCCGCTGATATCCACCGTGTCCTGGTCCCAACCCGAAATCTCGATAGAGCCGTTGAAATTCTCCACCGACAGCCGCCCGCCCGGCTGCATCGGGTAGCTGTAGTGGAAATCCTGGCTGAAACGTTCCGAGCCTCCTATGTCCAGGTCATCGATGTCGCATCCCACGAATCCCAGAAGGCCGGCGGCCATAGACAAAACGAGCAATTGCTGCTGCATAGAGCACCTCACAGCCTAGATACGAGACCAAGCGGGAGTTTGTTCCCGCTGCGTGGCGCATGCCTTAGCGCGTGACGATGTGCGGACAATTGCGAGAGCGACGGCGCGAACTTCGCGCTGGGGGTGCGCGAGGCGCTTGGCATCACGGGTTATTCCGGCGGGTTGGGGCGACGGAATTCGGGCCGGGCCTGGCATGGTACGCGGCAAGCTAGGAAACAGCGAGGTAAGTGGCCGCCTTTCCGGCGACTCCCATCTGCTCCAGCATGCCGAGCATGTCCCAGTTCTGCCAGCCTTCAACTGCCTTTCCGCCGGCAACCCGAACGATACTGATGCCAGTCATGTGGATCGTCTTTCCGGTCGCAGGGATGCCCAAACCACGGCCGGAGTGCTTCCCCGTACACGACCAACGCACGCAGATGCGATCGCCCTCCGCGATGGTATCGTGGACGGTCACGTGAATCCCCTCCAGCGTGGCATTCAGGCGATCGAAGAATGGATAGAAGCCGTCCGGACCCACGGAATCGAGCCCCCCGTCATGAATCACGGCGTCCGGCGCTAGCATTTCGGGAATCGCATCGCGTCGGCCTTTGTTCCAGACCTCCTCGAACCAACGCCTTCCAAGGTCTCGTTCGTCTTGTGTCATGCTGTCCTCCCTATCGTTTAATGCTACTCCGGGCCGCCCCCACCCTACTCCTCGTGAATCACCTCGACGGGGTTCAACCGCGCCGCTACCCGAGCGGGATAGAGCGGGGCGGCGATGTTGCGAATGGAGGGAGCGGGTTTATTGGTGCGTCTGGCCTGCTTGGGCAAGGGGGACTCTCTTACGGTAGCGGATGGGAGGAGGGCGCGTTAATCACGCTGGCTGCGTCTGGCCATGGCCGGGTCATCGTACCTGTTCTATGAGCCAGAGTTCCGGCCAACCAGTCGCGCGTGATACGGGCATCCGGCGTGAATCGCCGCCGGTCGTTTCCAGCGCATGCGGCGATTCTTGGGTCGGGCCCCTTCGAGCAGAGATTCGTATTGCATCTGGCAGGGAACCGCTATACTATACGCTTGTATAGCATGATCGCCAAGCTCACGAAGCCGCAGGAATCGGTTCGGCGTTTCCTTGAGGAACGCAGTGAGAACGGTGAACCACCCCCGACATACCGAGAAATCAGCCACCACTTTGGCTACAAGAGCCCCAGAGCGGCGTCCGATCATGTCGCCGCCTTGGAAAAGAAAGGCGTTGTGACCCACCAGAGGGGTTGTGCCCGGAGCATCAGACTGATTCGGAAGGGTGTTGGAGTTCCGGTGTTAGGAAGCATTGCAGCCGGGCTGCCGAGTGAGGGGTTTGCGGTGTTGTCCGAGCGGTTATCGCTTGACCCCACCTTCTGCGGCATCCGCGACCGATCAAGGGCCTTTGCGCTTCGTGTGACTGGCAACTCCATGGTAGGTCGCCAAATCTTCGACGGTGACATTGTCCTGTTGGAGCACAAAGCTGTTCCGCAGAATGGCGATGTGGTGGCCGCCTTAATCGACAGTGAATCCACCCTTAAGACTTTCGTCCGCAGAGGCGGAAAGGTTTGGCTGCGAGCCGAAAATCCCCTTTATCCCGATCTGATACCTGCTGCGGATTTGCAGATCCAGGGCGTTGGCCGCGCCGTTATCCGTTTTTTGAGCAAATGAAAGTTGTCCACGCACACCCGCTACCTGATCCGCCGCAGGGCTTCCGGTACTACCGTTCCAGACAGCAACTGCTGCAAAGCTCGGAGATTTACGCTTATCAGCACATGCTTCTTCGCGCTTGGGAGGAAATGCATCTCTCTGGCGTGCTTACGCTCAACGGCATTCCCACGGTGTATTTGCGGGAAGAGGCGAGGCCTGTCACTGCCGAGGTCGCTGCCACCGCTCACTTGCAGTTCTGGAACCAAGGCGTGGCAACGGTTCTGCTGCTCAGAGACCCGCACCACGTTCGCGTCTTTTCTTCAATGACGAAGCCGGCCAGCCCGGCAACCGCAACCGAATCGGATATCGAGCGGCGTCTGGTGGAGAAACTGGACCTCGCAGCGCTAGCGGGCTGGGCAGAGCGATTCTATATTCAGATCGGTAACGGTCATTACTACGCAGGCGCGCGTGAAGCAAAATTCGACCCAAAAGAGACTGTCGACGCCTACTTGATCGATAATCTGGCCGCCGTCCGTGATGAGCTTGTCCACAGCGGGCTGGACCATCGGGTCGCTCATGCATTTCTTGGACGTCTGCTCTTCACCTGCTATCTATGCGATCGGGGAATCATTGAGCTGCCCAACTACTTCAAGGGTAAATCGTGGCGGCATCTCCATGAACTCCTAGACGGTTTTGAGGATCCTGGCCCCGCGCTCTACGAGACGCTGTTTCCTGCGCTCAGGGACGATTTCAACGGGAGCATGTTTGATGACGAACTTTCAGACGAGGGCAGCAGGATTCGGCCCGCCCACCTTCAGGTCATTCGCCGGTTTCTGCTGGGAGACGACATAATAAGCGGACATGGCCAACGCTCCCTTGGGTTCTGGGCCTATGACTTCAAATTCATTCCCGTTGAGACAATTAGTGCGATCTATGAAAACTTCCTCGAAAAGGAGGATGCCAAGGGCAAACGGGATTCCGGAGCCTTCTATACCCCGCGCTTTCTGGCCGAGATGGCAGTCGACCTCGCTCTTGATCGCACGCCTGTTCTTCATTCGGAGACACGTCGGTTCATCGATCCGGCGTGTGGCTCCGGTATCTTCCTAGTGTTGCTGTTTAACCGCCTTGCTTCCGAGTGGCGTGCTGCACTAGAGCTGACCCGTCGCCTCAAGCCCAAGCCGAGGCACTGCTCGACCGGCTCGACCGGCTATGCGGGGTAGACAAGAATCCGACGGCCTGCCGTATCGCGTGCTTTAGTCTATACCTCGCCTTCCTCGACCAATTTGACCCGCCCGATGTGCGCGCCTACAAGCTGCATACCGGCAAGAAGCTCCCCGATGTCCTGCATCTTCAAGGGAAGCGCGCGCCGGAGCATCCGGTCGTGCGCGAAGCAGATTTCTTTGATGTGGCGCCTGAATGCCAGGGCCAACTCGACCTGGTGGTCGGCTACCCGCCGTGGGCTGGCCGTGGAACAAAGCAAGTTGCTCAGCAATTCATGGAGGAGACCCCTGGATTGCTCAAGGATAATGGCCGTGCCTGCCTCCTTCTCCCATCCAAGGTCTTTCTTAACCAAACTGACGCGTTCCAAGCGCGCTGGCTTCGACGCGTAACGCTCGAAAGGGTTATCCAACTCGCGGACTACAGCTTCATTCTGTTCAAAGAAGCCCTCTGCCCGTGCAGCATAGCGGTGTTCACGGCGCAGAAACCCGACGAGGCAACCCATGAGGTCGAATACGTGGCACCTAAGGTGTCCTGCGCGGACCTCCGTGACGGCGTTATCACCTTCGCTCCACGAGATCGGAAGTGGATTCCGTTGCGCTCGTTGTTAGCGGCAACTGATCAGAAGGCGGCCGGGATTGCGTGGAAATCCCATCTATGGGGTACGCCCCGGGACCTTAAGTTCCTGGACTATCTATTCTCGCTGCCCCGATTAAATGAACTTGCAGGGAGCGTGCCCGCCTGGAGACGAGGAGATTTCCGCTGGCGGCGGGGCGTGGGTTTCCAGCCCATGACTGGCAAGATTGAGAAGCCTAAGCGGCTCCGGTGGAGTCTCGGCGATCGAGTCGTCTCACCGGACACTATCGCCGGTCTGCCCGCCTTTCCAGAAGTATTGGCCGACGAGCTTGGGACTTATCTAACCAGCAGAAAATACCAGCTCGCCAATCTGCGTCGTGAGCCGCCGGAAGAGATCTTCACTCCGCCGATTGTTCTGTGGAACGACGGCTTCACCGATGCTGCGTTTTTCGACTATAAAGTGCGGTATCAGCACGTGCTCCACAGCGTTTCGGCATCGGCATCCGACATTGATTACCTTCTCTTCCTGGCGTGTTTTTTGCGCAGCCCGCTGGCGCGCTACTTCGTATTCCACACGGCCGCCAGTCTGGGCGCTGAGCGGGACAAGGTGCATAATAGCGAAGCCTTGCGCCTGCCCTTCTTTCTACCCGACAGCGAAGCCGCACGATCGAACGCGTCGTCCGTCGTGAGCCGGGCAACCGCCAGGATGAGCCGATTTATCGAGGAGATGAACAATAGCGCCCATATTCTGCTCAGCAAAACGAAGGAGCCTGAATTTCGCCTCCGCTCCATCGACGATGGCGCGGACGACGACGGAAAAAAGGCCTTACGCACATGGCGTAGGCAGCAGCGCCACAAGGCCAAAAGACTCCAGGCTAGTCTCAATTCTCTCATCTACGAGTATTTCGGCATCAACGAGCAGGAACGCGCGCTTGTTGAGGACACGGTGGATGTTTTTGACCACAGTGATACACCCAGCTCCCTCGAAGCCGCGCGACGGATACCCACGTTGCAACCGGTCGACGCGGCTGGACTCGAACCGTACGCGACAATGCTCGCGAACACACTGAACGGATGGGCTACCGGCGGCTTACGGGTTTGCGCCACTGGTGGTGTGGATGCTGAACTTGGCGTCGGCCTCGTCGAACTCAACCAGACCCGCTCAGTAAAGGAGTTCGCTCTCGGGACGTTTCCAGGCAACTCGCCACCGCCCTGCAGCGGCTGCAGGAGGTGAACATCGAGCGTGCAGGACATCTCGCGTTTTCGCGCAGTGGGTTGATTTTCGACGGTCCGCGCATCTATCTATTGAAACCCGCTCTTCGTGGGGAGTGGACCCGAACGGCTGCGCTCAACGATGCCGTTGAACTGAGCGCCCACATCGCTGGGGCGCGGCGGTGGGCGAAGACAGGATGAGACACGACGCCGCAGAATGGGTTCCCTTGTTCCCCGAGGGAGAGGTTCCCTTCATTCTTGCCGCCGTCCTGCGGAGCGGCGCCCGGCTAAAGAAATTGCACGCCGCTGAGCATGAAAACGACCTCAGCGATCGTCTGCGCGCCTTGCTCGACCGCGATTCAGGTCTGAGGGCACGCCCCATCGAATTGTTCCGCGAGGTGCCCCTATACGACCGAAAACGGATGCGCCAAAAACAGCTAGGCCGATCCGATCTGATGTTTCTCTATTCAACTGGAATAAGAAAACCATGGCCCTCTTTCGTGATTGAGGCGAAATGGCTCCACGTCACTTTTGGATCCGGTTTTAAGTCGCTCGTTTCGGATTACGTGACCGGGCACCAGGGAATGATGTGTTTCATTGAGGAGCGTTACGCACGTGGCCTTGAAAGTGGTGGGATGCTGGGTTACGTGTTCGACGGCGAAAATCGACAGGGCACGTTCTTCTGTTGCTGAGTCCATTGCGTCAAATCACGGAGAACCACAATGCTCGCGAACGCCTCCTTTCGGACCTTCGTCTGTTTTAAATAACGACCCCAGAGTCAGCGAGTCTGCCCATTCACTCGCGGACCGTGTATTCAAAATCCATCATCTTTTCTTAGCCGTGTGACTTCCCGGAGATGACGCCACTCCGGAACCAGATTTCGAGGTGTGATTCGGTGATATTTGGGCCGTGGTACCGCTTGGCGGGAGGCGTCCAGGCCCAGTGCCGCTCGCGGTCCTAGGTGTTCTGGGGGACTACGCCGTTGAGTCCTCTTCATGGATCGGTAACGTCAACCCTCGCCACTCTACTCCTCATGGATCACCTCCACCGGATTCAACCGCGCCGCCACCCGCGCGGGATACAGCGCGGCCAGCACGGTGGCGCACCAGACTGCCAGAACAGCGCCTGCCAACAGCGCGGTCGGCGGGTGAAACTGGATCGTCCAGCCGAAGCTCTGCTTGTTGACGACGTAGATCAGGAGCAGCGACAGCACCCACCCCAGGGCGAGGCCCAGCAGATTCGCGAGCAGACCCAGGAAGCCGGCCTCCAGCAGGATCATGCGGCGGATCTGTTGGGCGGATGCGCCCAGGTAGCGCAGCAGGCCGAGCTCGCGGCGACGGTCGAGCACCAGGGCCAGCAGCGAATTGGCCGCGCCCAGCATGGCGACTACGATGGCTACGGCTTCGAGCGCATACGTGATGGCGAACGTGCGGTCGAAGATGTCCAGCGCGTTGCGGCGCAGGGCCTGGTTCGGCGCGATCACTATACGGTAAGCTGCCGTGCGTTTCTGGATTTCACGCTGGACCGTAGCGGGGTCCGTGCCAGGCCGAAGATAGATCGCGATGTTCGTCGGTGGCTGGCCGGGGAGGTACTTCAGCAGCGTGCCGCGATCGAGGATCACGAAGCCCTGGTTGCTGGAGTATTCGTAATAAACGCCGGCGACCGTCAGGGGCAGCGAGCGTTCCGCGAGCGGGATGACGATGCGGTCGCCCTGCCGTATACCGTGCTTGTTGGCGAAGGGCTCGCTGACGATGGCGCGATCCTGGCCGGGGAGCGAGCGCAGAATGGCGTCGCGATCCTGACCGGGGAGAAACCGCAGCCTGCCGGACCGCCGCACGATGTCGAGATTGCCGCCGCCAAGCGTGGCGCGCTCGCCGTGGTAGCGGAATTCGAGCGCGTGAAAGACATCCACCGCCTCCACGCCCGGCACGGCGGCGACGATCGGCGCGAGATCGCGCGACAATGCCGGGAATTGGTCCGCGCCGGTTCGCCCGGCGGGGCGTATGTAGAGATCGGCGCGTAATTGCGTATCCAGCCAGACCAGCACAGTCTCGCGGAAACTGCCGACCAGGATGCCGACGCTGGCCATCATGGCGATGGCGGTGGCGAGCGCACCCACAATCACCGAGGTGCGCGCCAGCGAAGCGGCCAGGCTGCGTCCGGCAAACATACCTTCCACGCCGAAGAGGCGGCGTACCGTGTGGCGCGTCAAGCGGTTCACCGCCAGCACCACGGCGGGGGCGGCCAGGCCTGCGGCGCCGATGGCGAGCAGAACGCTGGCATACCCGCCGATGGGTTGGCCGCCGAGAGGATGCGCCTGCGACGCGGCCGCGGCCAATGCAGCCAGCACGGCAGCCCAGCTTAGATCGCGCCGCCAGCGCAGCCTTTTGTGATGCTCATGCGCGCCACGCGCCATGGCCTCGGTGGGCAGAACGTTCATCGCTTCGCGCGCGGGCGCCAACGCGGAGAGCAACGCGACCGCGGTTCCCGCCAGCA
>Ga0187858_10001194_pt1 | contig 29894 bp, 22 predicted proteins | sample June2016WEW_8_15_FD_133015 | JGI IMG/M metagenome (GOLD analysis project Ga0187858, IMG submission 133015) | Peatland microbial communities from SPRUCE experiment site at the Marcell Experimental Forest, Minnesota, USA - June2016WEW_8_150 | ecosystem: Environmental > Terrestrial > Soil >...
AACCGGCTGAACTATCTGACAGACGATCCATGGAATCCGGCCTTCCGGGCAGGCTGGTTTTTTGAAGCCCTGCCCATGTATGACACCGTCTTTTCCGCCCGCCGCGCCAACATGGTCGACCTAGAGAGGCTGGGTTGCCGGGACGTCCGCTACCTGCCCTTCGGTTTCGATCCGAAACTGTGTTACCCGCAGCCGGCCGATGCCGGGGAATCCAGCCGCCTGGCAGCCGATTTCTTGTTCGTAGGCGGCGCCGATCGCGACCGGGTTCCTTTCATTGCTGCGCTGGCTGTTGCGGGTTTCTCGATCGCGCTATACGGAGATCTGTGGGAGCGGTTTCCCGAAACCAGGCCCCATTACCGCGGTTACGCCGATCCCCAAACTCTCCGCAAAGCCACCGCCGCCGCCAAAATCGCCCTTTGCCTCGTGCGCCGCGCCAACCGCGATGGCCACGTCATGCGCAGCTTTGAAATCCCCGCCATCGGCGCCTGCATGCTCGTTGAGGATACCGAAGAGCATCGCGAGATCTTCGGAACGGACGGGGAATCCGTCGTCTATTTCCGCTCCATTCCGGAGATGATCGAAAAAGCCCGCTGGCTGCTCGATCGTCCGGCCGAGCGCCAACGGCTGGCTGCCGCTGCTCACGCGCGCGTCGTCGCCGGCCGACACACATATCAGGACCGGCTGGCCGCCATGCTCGGCCTCCACACCAAGGACCATGAAGATCGCTATCGCCGTCCACGGCCGCTTTCATGCGTTTGACTTAGCGCGCGAGCTGTCGCGGCGGAACGACGTGACTGTGTTCACCAACTACCCGAAGTGGGCCGCCAGGCGTTTTGGCCTTGCGCCGGCCCAGGTGCAGAGTTTCTGGGCGCACGGCATCGCCTCACGGGTGGCTTGGTGGCTCCACGAGAACCTTGCGCTTCCCTACCCGGAAGCCTTTCTGCACCGGCTCTTCGGCCGCTGGGCGGCCGCCGGCATCGCCCGGGAGCACTGGGACGTTGTGCATTGCTTTAGCGGCGTTTCTGAAGAGATCTTGCGCGCGACCAGTGGACGTACTGAACTGCGAATGATGGTGCGAGGCTCGGCGCACATTCGCACGCAGGCGCGGCTTCTGGAAGAGGAACAGCATCGAACGGGAACCCGGATGGATCGCCCTAGCCGCTGGATCGTCGGCCGGGAAGAGCGCGAGTATGTGTTGGCGGATCGCATCCTGGTTCTTTCGCGGTTCGCTTGGGATAGCTTCGTGGCTGAGGGAGTCAGCCCCGGCAGGCTCACCCTGCTGCCTCTGGGCGCCCGGCTGGATGATTTCCGCCCTTCGCCCGAAGTCGTGGAGGCTCGCTGCTCGCGCATACTCTCGGGCGAACCGCTTCGCATCCTGTTCGTAGGCGCGCTGTCTTTTCAGAAGGGCATGCTCGACATGGCCTCGATTCTGCGCAGCCCGGGCAACGAGCGTTTTCACTTTCGATTCGTCGGACCAGTTTCCAAGGAAGCCAGGATGCTGGTGCGCGGCCTCGATTCTTCCGCCGAGTTTATTCCCAAGCAACCGCAACACGATTTGCCGGTAAGCTATGCATGGGGAGATCTATTCGTCCTCCCGACCATCCAGGATGGATTCGCAGTCGTTCTCGCGCAAGCCGCAGCCGCCGCCCTCCCCATACTGACCACCACCAACTGCTGCGGTCCGGATCTGATTTGCGAAGGCCAGACCGGGTGGGTGCTCCCGATTCGCAGCCCGCAGGCGTTTATTGAACGGCTGCACTGGTGCGATGCGCATCGGGAGGAACTTGCCGGGATGGTGCGCCGCATCTACTATCAATTTCAACCGCGCACCTGGGCGGAAGTGGCCGCCGATTTCGAATCGATCTGCGCAGAGTATATCGCCCCGAGCCATGACCGCTCTGAACCGAGCCGCGACCGTTCTGAACCGAGCCACGACCGTCAGGGAGTGGCCTCCACTCATCACGCATAATGGATACCAGCAAGTTATCTGAATATCTGCTCATCTGGATGGCTGTGATGGGCCTGGTAGCCTTGGTGCGCTGGCGGCGGAAGATGCCGTCAGCCGGCCTGACACTGGCTTACCTGCTCAACTTGTCGCTGATCCATTGGATCGGCGCCGCTGTTTACGTGCTCCCTGCTTTTCAAAACCAGGATTTACGCCTCACCGAGTTGGGTCTCGAACAAAGTTTGTATGGCCTCTTGGCGTTTGCGTTCGGCGGTCTCATACTTACTCCCATCCTGGCGAGCAGGGGTTGGCTGCCGCGGTCGAAGGCGGCTCACCAGCCCGACCCCAGGCTGCCCAAGGCCTACATGGCCTGTGGAGTGGCTTTCTATCTGTTGCTGACATCCACATCGCTCGGGCATCTGCCGACCGCCACGGCAATTGTGTCCAGCGGCCAGCAGCTTATAGTGGCCGGTCTGGCGCTCTGTTGTTGGAAGGCCTGGCGCGAAAACCAGGTTCGCCGCCTGATCGGGTGGCTCCTCCTCGCGTTTCTCTTGCCCGTTACCACCCTGGTCAGAGCGGGAGCGCTCGGTGCGGGGGCCATTGCACTGCTGACCCTGCTCATCTTCGTATCCGGTTTTGTGAGGTCGCCATTCAAGATCGCGCTGGTCGCGCTTCCATTGCTGTATCTGGGCCTGTCCGTGTTTGTCACTTACATGCGCGACCGCACCGACATCCGGGTCACGGTTTGGGGCGGCCAGTCTTTGTCGGATCGCCTCGATCGCCTGAGTGAGACGGTGGCCACATTCGAGTGGTTCGATCCCGCCAATTTCCATCATCTGCAGCGCATCGACGCGCGGCTCAACCAGAACTGGCTGGTGGGCGCTGCGGTGAACCGGCTGCATGAGACCGATGGCTACGCCCGTGGCGATACGCTTTGGGATGCTTTGCTGGCGCTCATTCCGCGGGCTCTCTGGCCGGATAAGCCGATCCTGGCGGGGAGCGGCGACTTGGTCAACCGCTATACCGATATCAAGTTTGCCCCGGGCACCAGCGTCGGCATCGGTCAAGTCCTGGAGTTTTACGCCAACTTTGGGACCACCGGCGTGGTCATAGGCTTCGCCATCATGGGCTTGGTGATCACCGTGCTCGACTACCAGGCGGCCGACCGGCTGGCCCGTTCGGACCTGCAAGGCTTCGTGTTGTGGCTTCTGCCCGGCATCGCTCTGTTGCAGGTGAACGGGCAGCTCGTCGAGCTCACGGCCAGTGCCGCGGCCAGCTTGGTCGTAGCTTTACTGACAAATAAGTATCTGGATCGACTGCAAAAGCGCGACGTAGGCGGGGCGCCCTTTGAACCCACCGGGGTGCCCTTCGGGCATGCCGGCACTTCCGTGGACGGAAGCTTAATTAATGGACCCCAGCAAATTATCTGAACTCCTGCTCATCTGGGTGGGCGTGATGGCATTGTTTGTCCTGGTGCGCCGTCGGTGGAACATGCCGGGCACGGGCTTGACTGTTGCCTACCTGCTCAATCTGTCTCTCATCCACTTGGTTGGCGCTGCCATCTACCTGCTTCCCGCTTTTCAGGATCACGATCCGCGCCTGACCGAAATGGGGTTCGAGCAGAGTCTCTACGGCGTGGTGGCATTCGCGGTCGGCGGTCTCATCATCACCCCGATCCTTGCGTATAAGGGCGTGTTGCCGCGCGCCAAGGGCACTCAACAGGCGGACCCCAGGCTGCCCAAAGCTTACATCGCCTGCGGAGTGCTCTTCTATCTGCTGTCGGCTACATTTCTAGGACACCTGCCTACTGCCACGGCCATCGTATCCACAGGCCAGCAGCTTATAGTGGTCGGCTTAGCGCTCTGCTGCTGGAGAGCATGGCGCGAGAACAGCATCCGCAGTCTATTAGGCTGGCTCGCGATATCCCTCGTGTTACCCTTCATCACACTCATAACAGCAGGAGCGCTTGGCGCTGGATCCGTTGCGGTCCTAACCATATTGATCTTCATTGCGAGCTTTCTCCGCTCCCCCGTGAAAGTGATCCTGGCAGGCACGCTGGTAGTCTATCTGGGCCTGTCAGTGTTCGTCAGCTACATGCGCGACCGTACCGATATCCGGGCCACGGTCTGGGGTGGTCAGTCTTTCTCGGATCGCCTCGATAGCATTTCAAAAACCGTCACGACCTTCGAATGGTTCGATCCCGCCGATTTCCAACATCTTCAGCGGATTGACGCACGGTTGAACCAGAACTTCCTTGTGGGCGCAGCGGTATATCAGTTGGGTCAGACGCAGGCCTTCGCCCGAGGCGAGACGCTTTGGGACGCGCTGCTGGCCCTCATTCCCCGCGCGATCTGGCCGGACAAACCGATCGAGGCCGGAAGCGGCAACCTGGTCAGCCGGTATACCGGTATCGACTTCGCGTCTGGTACCAGCGTGGGTGTCGGACAGGTGATGGAGTTTTACCTCAACTTCGGAACTCCCGGCGTAGTCATCGGCTTCATCATCATGGGCGTGTTTGTCACCGCTTTCGACTGGCAGGCGGCCGACCGGCTGGCGCGCAACGATCTGCATGGTTTCGTGCTGTGGTTCCTGCCGGGCATCGCTTTTTTGCAGGTGGGCGGCCAGCTCGTCGAGATCACCGCCAGCGCCGCGGCCAGCCTGGTAGTCGCGTTGTTGGTGAACCGGTTCCTGGATAGTTGGCACTCCGGATCCGCGGTGGGGCAGGCGGTTTCGCCCGCCAAGGCGGTTACCGCGCAATGAAGATTCTGGTATACCAGATCGGTTCGCTCGGCGACACGATCATCGCCATCCCCTCGCTGCGTGCGGTTCGCTCGCACTTCGGACGCGATGCGCACATTGCCGTGCTTCACAACGTGAGCCAAGCCGGGTTAGTCACTACCCGGGACGTCCTCGAATGCACGCCGCTCGTGAATGAGTTCATCCCTTACCAGTTTGAAGAGCCGGTGAGTCGAAGGGTTTGGACAGCGTGCTCACTCTGGCGGCAACTGCGCGCGCGACGCTTCGACGCCGTCGTGAGTCTCTTGCCCAGTGAGCGCCCGCCTGCGTCTTTGCGCCGTGACGCCTGGTTCTTTCGAAGCTGTGGAATCCCGCGCGTGATCGGATTTCAGACTGTTCCCGATTCCGTCGTGCGCCCCCGCGAAAATGGGCTCGCGATGCCGACTCAGAATGAAGCTGTAATTCTGTTGCAGCGGTTGCGCGATAGTGGGATCGCCGCGGAGGCCAACGGTCATCTCCGGATTCCCCTTCTGCAACCCAGCCGCGACGATCGAACCGCAGCCGCCGGATGGCTCGGTGCCCGCCGCCAGCATCCCCAACGGGCATTGGTCGCCCTTTGCCCGGGGTGCAAGAAGCCAGCCAACTCCTGGCCGTTGGAACGCTTTATCGCACTGGGTCGCCGCATCCTGTCAACCGGCAGCGCCGAGATAGTGATACTCGGCGGACCCTCCGACAGGACCTACGCCCAACGCCTGATTGAGGAGCTCGGTGGAGATGCACTAAATGCCGCTGGCGAGTTTGCGGTTGCGGGATCGGCCGCCTTGCTGAGCCAGTGCAGCTTGCTGATTGGTCTCGATACAGGCACCAGTCACCTGGCTGCCGCGGTCGGTGTCCCCTGCGTTGTGATTCAGAGTGCCAATAGCTACGCGGGGCATTGGGATCCGCTCGGCGAGTCTCACACAGTTCTGCGTCAGTCCGTGCCGTGCGCCGGTTGCTTGTGCACCGAGTGCCCGGTCGCCGGCCACCCATGTATGACCGGCATTTCCGTAGACGACGTTTGGCAGGTTGTAGGGCAGGCAATCGCGGCCCAACATGCCAGTGCATAAAATCCTCCACGTGATCCCCTCGGTCGGCCCCCAACGTGGCGGACCCAGCGTATTGATGCGCACCCTCGCGCGCGCGCTTTCGCAGGCAGGCATGGAAGTCCACGTGGCCACTACCGATGACAACGGCCCGGACCGGCTGCGCGTTCCACACGGCGTTCCGCAACAGGAAGACGGCGCTACGTTCTGGTATTTCGCGCGCCAGACGCGCTTCTACACGTTCTCGTGGCCCCTCACCCGCTGGCTGGCCCGGCACGTACGCGAGTTCGACTTGGTGCATATCCACGCGCTTTTCTCGTATGCGGCGCTTCCCGCCGCGCTCGCGGCGCACCGCGCCGGAGTGCCCTACATCGTTCGGCCTCTGGGGACGCTCAACCGCTGGGGGATCGAGAATCGCCGCCCATGGCTGAAGAAGCTCTCGTTCCGCGTTTTGGAAAGCCGCATCCTGGCCAGCGCCGCGGGCATTCACTACACCAGCGAGCAGGAGCTCGTGGAGGCCGGCGAATTAGGCGTATCCGCGAATCCGCTCATCATTCCGAATGCAGTGGAACTCCCCGCTCGCGAAGCCCGCCCGCGGCGTCATGACCGTAAAGTCATTCTCTTCCTCTCCCGCTTCGATCGGAAAAAAGGTCTCGATCTTCTCTTCGAGGCCTTCTCGCGCGTCCGGAACGAGTGTCCCGATGCGGTCCTGGTGCTTGCGGGAACGGGCGACCCGGAATGGGTGGCCAGTCTGAAAATTAACGCCGAACGCCTGGGCATTGCCTCCGATGTGATTTGGGCCGGCTTCCTCACCGGAGAAGACAAGTGGGCGGCATTGAGCGGCGCGGATGTTTTCGTCCTGCCGTCCTATTCCGAGAATTTCGGCATCGCGCTCGTGGAAGCTCTGGCTTGCGGTTGCCCTGTGGTGCTTTCCGACCAGGTCGGCATCCACCGGGAGATCAGCCGCGCCGAAGCCGGACTGGTCACCCCGTGCCGGGTCGAGGAACTTTCTAGGGCGCTCCTCAACGTTCTGAACGACGCCGCCCTCCGCCGCCGTATGAGCGAGAACGGCGTGCGCCTGGCCCGGCAACAATTCTCGCTGGAGGCAGTCAGCCGGCAACTGGCGGCGGCCTACGCGGCGGTGGCCCCATGACATCTCCCACGCTCGCCGTCGTCGTCCTGACTTATAACGAGGAAGCCAACCTGCCGCGTTGTCTCGACAGCCTGCAGGGGTTGGACTGCTCCGTGGTGGTCGTCGATTCGGGAAGCACAGATAAGACTTTGCAGATTGTTGAACGGTACAAAGTCGCGTCGCTATCCCATCCATTCGAGAATTATGCCATCCAGCGCAACTGGGCACAGGAAAATCTCCCGGTGGAGTCCGATTGGATTCTCCACCTAGACGCCGACGAGCGGCTCACTCCCGAACTTGCGTTTGAGATCAATCGGACGCTGGCCGCCGCGGATGACTCCATCGACGGCTTCCTCCTGCGCAAGCGGACCATCTTCATGGGACGCTGGATTCGCCACGGCGGACACTATCCTTCTTACCACCTCCGCCTCTTCCGCCGAGACAAAGGCCGCTGCGAAGACCGGCTATACGACCAGCATTTCGTAGTCGCCGGGAAAGTCAGACCTCTGGACAGCGATTATCTGGACATCGTAGCCACCAACCTCAGCACCTGGACTCTGCGTCACAAGCGATGGGCCGAGCTGGAAGCCAACGAAATGCTGGCGCAGGACGATCGCCGCCGGCAGGTGAGACCCGATCTGCTCGGCAATCCGATCGAGAGGCGGCGTTGGTTCCGCAATGTATATTCACGCGGTCCGCTCTTTACCAGGGCGTTCGCCTATTGGTCTTACCGCTATCTGTTGCGTCTAGGGTTCCTGGACGGCAAAGAGGGACTGATCTTTCATTTCCTGCAGGGATTCTGGTTTCGATTCTTAGTAGATGCAATGATCTACGAGCAGCACAAAGCATAACAACTGAGTACCGAGCCACGACCGTAAGGGAGTGGTTACAACCACAAGGGGCACAAGGGTGAACATTCTCGGGTTAAACGCCTTCCACGGCGACGCTTCGGCGGCTCTTCTCAGCGACGGCCAACTGGTCGCGGCCATCGAAGAGGAGCGACTGAACCGCATCAAGCATTGGGCAGGATTCCCCAATCTCGCAGCAGCCGCATGCCTCAACGGATCGGATCGCAACGACGTCGAACACGTGGCCATCTCCCGCAATCCATTCGCCCACATCTCGCGGAAAGTGCTGTACGCCGCCGCCCGTCCGGCCTCCTGGCAGCGGTCCATGTCGCGCGTCGCCAACATCGTTCAGGTGACCCGCCTGAGTTCCGAACGGCCCGGCACGATTCTCTCCGAGCTGAAGCGCGCCCGTATCCACAAGGTCGAGCACCATCGCGCGCACCTCGCCAGTGCCTTCTTCGCATCTCCGTTCGAAGAAGCCGCCGTAGTCTCCGTAGATGGCTTCGGCGATTACACCAGCATCCAATGGGGCGTCGGCCGCGGGAATCGTATCGACGTGCTTGGCTCCGTGCTGTTCCCGCATTCGCTTGGCATTCTCTACACGGCCTTCACGCAGTTTCTGGGATTCCCCAAGTACGGCGACGAATACAAGATGATGGGGCTGGCGGCATACGGCGAGCCGCGCTTTGCGCCACAAGTCCGTCAGATCGTTAGGACCGAATCCGGCAATTGCCGCCTGGACCTCGATTACTTCACGCATCACAGCCAGGGCGTCAAGATGACCTGGGACGGTTGCGAGCCGATGTCCAGTAACGTGTTCTCGCGGAAAATGCTCGAAGTATTCGGCGAGTCGCGTGAGCCACGTAGCGAAATCACCGCGCGCCACGCGGACCTGGCGGCGTCCGTGCAGGCCGTCCTGGAAGAGAACTACTTCGCGCTGCTGAATCATGTCTATCGGCGCACCGGTCAAAAGGCGTTGTGTCTCGCGGGCGGAGTCGCTCTCAACTGCGCGGCCAACGGCAAGATTTTCGAACAAACGCCCTTCCGCGACATCTATATTCAGCCGGCCGCCAGCGACGCGGGCACTTCCATCGGCGCGGCGCTATCGGTCTGGCACGAGCGCCTGAATCAGCCGCGCTCCTTCGTCATGCAGCATGCTTACTATGGCCCGGAATACAGCGACCGCGAAATCCACGCGGAGCTGGAGAGCGCGGGCGTCGCGTATCGCCGCCTAAGTGAAGCGGAATTAGTGGATGCGACCGCGTTGCAGATTGCCGACGCCAAAGTGGTCGGCTGGTTCCAGGGTCGCATGGAATTTGGGCCGCGGGCCCTCGGTAACCGCAGCATTCTGGCCGACCCGCGCCGCAACGACATGAAGGACCTTCTGAACAGCCGCATCAAGCACCGCGAACATTTCCGGCCCTTCTGTCCCTCCGTCCTGGCCGAGGCCGTCTCGGATTTCTTCGAGACCAGTTATCCGTCGCCCTTCATGGTGACCGCGTATCGTATCAAAGGCGGCCGCCTGCAGGATATTCCCGCCGTTACGCACGCCGATGGCACGGGCCGTTTGCAAACCGTCGACCGGGAATCGAATCCGCTCTATTGGAAATTGATACGCCGGTTTGGCGAGATTACCGGTGTCCCCGTTTTGCTGAACACTTCGTTCAACGAGAACGAACCGATCGTCCAAACCCCCGCCGAAGCGCTCGACTGCTTTCTGCGCACACGAATGGACGTGCTGGTTCTTGGTCCGTACATACTCCAGAAATCCGAGAATTTGCATCTAAGCGAACACAAGCGCGCCTTCGCGATGGTGTAGCGACAGCGCCTATCTACCAGCCTGGGAGGCTCAGTCCATGAAAATACTGCTATTGAACCAGTGCTTTTATCCGGATGTCGTATCCACCGCGCAACACGCGAGCGATCTGGTCGCAGCGCTCGCCGAACGGGGTCATGACGTTACCGTGGTCGCGAGCAGGCGCGCATACGACAACCCCAATACGGAATTCTGCAAGAAAGAACGGTGGCGTGGCAGCCAGATCCTCAGGGTGCCTTGCCTGGCCCTCGGCAAAACTTCAAAGTGGCGCAGAGTCGCGAATTTCGCCAGTTACTTCCTGAGTTGCGTGCTGCGGCTTTTGTTCCTGCCGCGATTCGACGTGGTGATGGCGCTGACATCGCCTCCGCTCATCTCGTTTCTTGGAGCACTCTTTGTAAAACTGAAAGGCGGCCAGTTCATATTTTGGGTGATGGACTTGAACCCGGACGAAGCGGTGGCGGCCGGCTGGCTCAACAAAGACTCGAAGACCGCGAAAATTCTCGACAGGCTCCTATTGTTCAGCTTGCGTGCGGCGGATGAGATCGTCGTCCTCGACCGGTTCATGCGCGACCGCGTCGTACGGAAGGGCATCCCCGCCCAGAAGGTGAGCGTCATTCCCCCGTGGGCACACAGCGAGGTTGTGCATCACGATCGGGAAGGCCGGCATGCATTTCGGGAGCGGCATGGCTTGACGGGCAAATACGTGGTGATGTATTCCGGCAATCACAGTCCCTGCCATCCGCTGAACACCGTGCTGGAAGCCGCGCGGCGCATCGCCGATCATCCGGAAATCGTGTTTTGCTTCGTCGGCGGCGGGAGCGAATTCGCAACCGTAAAGACGTTCGCGGCCCGGCACGGACTGCCGAATATCCGGTGTCTGGCGTACCAGCCCCTATCCGAACTTTCCGCGTCGCTCTCCGCCGCCGACCTACACATCGTCGTCATGGGAGCGCCTCTGGTGGGGATCGTCCACACATGCAAGATCTACAACATCATGTGCGTTGGATCTCCGGTCCTGTACATTGGTCCCGCCGAAAGTCACGTGATGGATATCGCGGCAGGCAACGGCATTCCGCTATCCGCGGCGGAGCATGGCGACGTCGACACCGTCGTGCGCCGAATACTCGCGGGCGTGCATCGCAGTGTGCCCGACGATGGCATGTTGAAGCGGGGTATGAACTTCCACCAGGAGCAGCTTGTGCCAAAGTTGACGAGCCTGGTCGAAGCGCTGCAGAAGCCCGAAGCGGCGGCCGTTGCCGTTCCAGCGTTGAGCAGCGTATCCCCTGGACCGCCAAACGGCAACATCCCGAAGTCTATGGCTGCATCCGCGGGCCAGGAGCATAACTGGTCGCAGGGGGATTAGCTCGCGTGAGGGTGCTTGTAACAGGAGGGGCCGGGTTCATTGGTTTTCTGTCCACCGCACTCTCCGGGCAACAACGGCCCGCGAATCTAATCGAGACTTTCTCGGTTGCTGAGATCTTTGGCGTTGCTCATCCCAAACAGATCGTCGATTTCGATTGTCAGAAGCGGATTGATCCGAAGAACAGCTTTATGATCGGGCCGCAAGGTATCGAAGTTCCGTTCCAGCTTCTGCATGACGGCAAGATCGCCGTCGAGGCCGCCCTTAGCGCCAACAGCCGCGCGGAGTGGAAACTGTACGGGGCTGAGGCACGCCGCGCGCCGCAGCGCTTTCCAAACGCCGTGAACATCACTGAAACCTCAGCCTGGTACGAGATCGTCAACGGCCTCACCGGCGTGCGCATCGCACGCGCCGGCCACCCCAACTGGGCGCCTATCCAGGGCATCCAGTACCGCGACGGAACCTGGACGGCCACCGGCCCCAATGCCCTGGAGTCAGCCGGCAAACCTGCGAACATGACCGTCCGTTTCGTGGAAAGCGGCCCGCTGAAGGTCGTCGTCGAGGTCTCCTACACCATCGCCGGCCAAGGCTTCTACCGCTCCACCATCGAAATTCAGGCTGGCCAGCCCTCCATCCTCATCGAAGACGACACCGACACGGACATCCGATACAGCCTCAACATCTATCACGGCCTCGAACCCGACCAGGCGCGTTACCGCGGCCACCATTCCGGTTCCATCGAAAACGGCCGCGAACCCGACGGCCGTCAGTACCGCATGTGGCACGAGCGCCCTGAAATGGACGCCTTCCGCGACCTGCAATACCGCACGCCGGCCCCATCAAATTACAACAGCGATCCTCCCAATATCCGGCGCATGGCCGTCTGGGACCCGTGGGTCTACGACAGTGGCTGGTATTGGCAGTTGTACAGCACCAAAGCCGCGCCCGATGCCAACCTGCTCGGCATCTTCGCCGGACCCGCGTCTCGAGCCATCGGAGCGGCTCACAACGGCGCAGGCATCTTTACGGCCCCGGGCCCTGTGGCGGGCATCGCCTTCGAAGCCCACCGCCGCTCACCCGACGCCCGCGTCTTTCCCCGCGTGCGCATCGCCTGGGGCATCTTCATCGGCACTAAGGGCGCCGATCTTGGCGACCCCTACAAAGTTCAGAACATCGCCCGCCAGATGAACCTGCACGGCGGCATCAACCTGAACAAGGTATATCGCTACCAAACCGATTTCCCCGACCCGCCCGGTGGCTACCAGCCGCTGTTCATGCATCGCGACGCGGTCGACTCTGTCATTGCCCGCGTGCGCTCCGATCCCGATTACTACCACCGCCTCTACGGCGACGAATCCACCGCCCGTCCCTTGCTGGACATGTGGCACGATACGTCCGGCCACAAGCTCAAAGAACTCGTCGCCAACATCGCCGACACAGCACGCGATCTCCTCGACGCGCTGGTCAACGGCGACGGCATCTACGATTTCCACTTCCACTACTGGCACGGCGGATTGGAGATGACACGCAAGGCCGTCTGGATCAATGCCGTCCTTACCAGCGACCGTGCCTCCGCTGAAGACCGCGCCATCGTGAAAGCCGCCGCCGCATTATTTGCCGCCGTCCTTTGGGATTCCGACTTCGTCCCCATGTTCGACGGCCATGGCCTGAACCTCGGCACCGCCAACATGCCCGTGCAGCAGAACCAATACCGCGACCTCTTCGCAGTCTTACTGAACCGCGACCTTCAGGGAGTGGTCACCCGTGCCACCGACAATCTGCACGAAACCGTCAACGATTCCGGCGCCGCCATGGGATCGACCAACTACATAGTCGCCTCCATGGGGCCCCTACTCACCACCCTCCAGCAATTGCAAACCGCAGGCATTGCCGACGCTTTCCGCGACGAGCCCCGCCTGGCCCGCTTCGCCGAGTTCTACCTCAATCTGCTCACTCCCCCCGAACCCCGCTTTGGCGGTGGCCGCAAAATCATCTCCGTCGGCGACGCCGCGACGGTATCGTCCGAGTTGTTCGGCCAGCTCGCGACCGGCTTTGGCGCCGCCGATCCCGCACTCTCCGCGCGCCTGATGGCTGCCTGGTGGCATTCCGGCGCGATGCACTCCGGCTTCCACGGCTCCACCATCCTGAAAATCGACGAGAACCTGCCCGTCGCCAACCTTCACCTGGGCAACGCTACGTTTCCCGGCTGGTACACCGTCCTGCGCAACGGTTGGGGCACTCGCAACGAGACCGCCATCTGGCTCGTCGATGGCGACTTCTACCGCGACCACGCTCACGAAGACAACGGCACGGTAGTAATCTACACCCTTGGCGCGCCGCTTTCCCTCGATTGGGGCAGCTTTTACTCGCCCCAATCGCCCGGCGCTTTCATGCACAGCATCGCGGTCCCCGAAGGCGCCCTCCACACCGCCTGGGACACCAACGAGGCCCCCCTCGGCCAAATCGGATTCCGCTGGCAGCACGCCACCGTGCAAGCTTTCGACTCTTTCCCCGCCAGCGCCCACGTCCGCGCCGCCTACGAATCGAAAGGCATGACCTGGTCGCGATCGGTCTATTCCATCCATCCCGACGAGAGTAATCCCATCATCGTCATCCGAGACAACTTCGACGGCGCCGATCGGAACGCGCCTAGAATCCTTACTCTGAACCTCGCCGCCGAACCGGATCGCCGCGTCGCCGTGTCGCCGTGTCGCCGCGTCGCCTTCACCGGCCAATGGCTCATCGATTGGGATCTTTACTCCTTCAGCCCCGAGCCCACGCAGGCAGTCATCCGAACTTGGTCCCACCGCTGGCACCCCGACCGCGAGCAGTCCGAATTCAGAAAAGCCAACGGCCGCCCGTTCGAGGAGAGTCAGTCCATCTTGCGCATCCGAGGTACCGGCGCCTTCACCACGCTGCTCCTGCCCCATCGCAAAGGCGCCCACCCGGAAATGTCAGTAAAAGCCGAAGGTCCCAAGACTACAATCACCTGGAACAGCTCCATCACAATTCTCGACAGCCAATGCTGTAACTACACCGATGGCCACACCAGGATCTTGACCTCGTTTGGCCCTCAGCCCTGCGAGGCCGAAGGCATCCGCGAGCAAGGAGGCCCGGCGGAAGTTCGCCTGGAGCCTGGTCGCGCGGCAATCACCGCCCACGGCCCCGCCGGCGTGCGCAGCATCACCCTCGCCGGCTCCCAACCCCGGCTCATCGATTACCAAGGCGGACCCCCAGTGACGGTGATCGTCGCGCCGACGAACTGACTTCGCACGCGCAACAGAGTTTCCACGTAGTAGAACGGAGGTACAAACAAATGATCGAGCGCTTTCCCAAGCTATCAACTGTCGCCACGACGGTAGGGATGCTGTTCGCCCTCGGCATTCCGACCTCTTGGCAGGCATACGGACAACAGCCTCAACCTTCCCCATCGCAAATCACCGTCGGCGGGGTGCAGATCACGGGCATCCCCGACGATTGGACCCACCATCACATCGTCTTCTCCAATCCGGGCACGGAGGCAGAAGCCATCAAGAACGGAACGCACGATCGCTGGCTCAGCATCGTGAACGATCCCCGCTACATCATTCAACAGTTGCATCGCGGCCAGCCCGCCCAAGGACCCGCCGCCTCGGAAGTTGCCGGCATCGAAGGCCCCGCCGCCTCGCGGCCCGCGCCCCCGCCCGCTCAATTGACGCAGCCGCCCGCCCCGGCCCCACAAACATTCGCGGCGCTGGCTCGCGCAAACGCCCGTCCCGTGCCCCTTTTGCGCGACCGCAACACGCTCGCCATCAATCCCGCCCCCGGCTCGGGCGCGCTCAGCCCCGACACGCGCCATCGCCTGCACAAGGATTGGAGCATGGACCTCGGCGCCGGCGCCATGGGCCTCACCACCTTCCCCGCCAAATATTCGTTCACCACCGCCGCCGCAAGCTGCGCCAACGATTTCGCGGCCTTCAGCACTGGCATACTCGGCACCGCCTCGCAAGCCACCGTCGCCGCCTACAAGAATATCTACACCGCGTGCGGCGGCACCGTGCCCACCGTCGCATGGCAGTACAACACCGCCGGCGATAGCTTCCTTTCGCCCGTCCTCTCGCTCGACGGCGCCCAGATCGCCTACGTCCAGTACGTCTGCCTGTCAAGTTGCGGCGCCACCGGCGAAGTCGATGAATCCAGCTTGGTCGTGCTGAAATGGAAAGCCAACACTTCCCTGGTCACGCTTTCCAACACCGCGCCCGCCTCCTACCACGCCTGCGCCGCTCCCTGCATGACCGCCCTCACCTTCGCCAACAGCGGCTTCTCCGGCTTCTCTTCGCCCTTCTACGACTACTCAAGCGACGTCATCTACATCGGCGACGATAGCGGCGTCCTCCACAAATTCACCGGCATCTTCCTGGGTACCCCGGCCGAAGTCACCGGCAGCCCCTGGCCTCTCACCGTGAGTGCCGGTAGCTCGCTCTCGCAGCCCGTCCTAGACCACGTCTCCGGCAAGATCTTCGTCGGCACTACCAGCGGCTTCTACTATGGCGTCAACGCCTCCAGCGGCGCCATCACCGGCGCCTCCGCCCAACTGGACTTCGTCTATGGCCTGTGGGATGCTCCCCTGGTCGACGCCAGCGCCCAGATGACCTACGTCTTCTCCGGCAACGACGGCCAGACCAACTGCTACGACTCAATCAGCGGCGAATACGGCTGCAGCGGCGTCTTTTCCTTCCCCACTAACTTCACCAATCTCGCCAACGTCGAAAGCCAGGTCTATGTGGGCTATTACCCGCTCTTTGCCGGAGCCTTCGACAATATCTACATGACTTCGTCCAGCGCGAGTCCCACCGGCCATCTCTACGTCTGCGGCGAGACCGACTACGACTTCGTCCAGACTTTGAACCAAGTGCCGATCGCCGCCAACGTCATGGGCGCCCAAAGCGTCAGTTCATACTATTTAGGCGATGGCTACCCTTGCTCCGCGGTCACCGAGTTCTATAACTCCACCGCCGCTGCGGATTACATCTTCCTGAGCGTCGAAGGCGCTTATCAGGGCTGTACCCAGGACACCGGCTGCGTCTTCGGCTTCAACGTCACTAGCGGCGCCGTGCCCACCGCGCCTACCGCGGGGAGTGTGGAAGCCGGCGGCACCAGCGCGATCGTAATCGACAACGCGGGCGCCGCCACCGGCGCGTCCCAGATCTATTTCACGACATTGAGTAACACCGGAACCTGCGCCACATCCGGAGGCACGGGCTTATGCGCCATACAGACGTCTCAATCAGCGCCGTAGGGCGAGCTTTGCTCGCCGGGGCCGGGGGCCGGGTGGCGGGGAGCCGGGGTTCTGTCGCGGTTCGTAGCGGCGGGCTCACAACAAAAATATGACAAACGAAGCCAATTTCCACATAAATTCTTTATGTGCGGACATGCCCGCCGCCGGCCAGTAAGTAGCTTGTTTTTCAGAGATCTATGCGGATATCCGGCAGAACATTTCCGCGCGGTGAGGCCCGGGAATCCGTCGAAGGATCCGGGGAGGGATTGGGTTGAAGAACTTGCCCCACGACTTCCAAACCCGACAACACCATAGCACGGCAACGGTTGAGGGACGGCCAGCTTTGCTCGCCGGGGTCAGGGGCCGGGGTTAGGGAGTAACTGACCCACTACCCGGTTTTTGAACGATCAAAGCCCAAATTATTGAATCTAAAGTAGGCAAGATTTTTAGCGCGCTTCGCCTGCGGGGCCTGGCGCATGGGGCTGGCGCAGAGGCACTTAGCGCGGATCAGTTTCAGGGGTGATGGAGGTTGTCAAAGATCAAGGGGGCGGAATTGCTAACGGCTATGGCCGCCCTTACCCGATTCAATGATAGAGCGCGGGTTGTTGGAAAAGAGCGCGCCTGGAGGGTGGTTGAGCGCTAGGCGGCTTAGTTGCAATGGGTTGTGGTTGCCGAATTTTCTTTCGAGGCGTGTGACCGGGCCCTTTGCAGGAACCCCATCGAGCGCAGGGGATGCAGGATGAGGCGAGCAAGCTCGCCTACGCCGACAAGAGTGCCGGCGCGGCAGGCAGGAGTGCCTGCGCCACGTCAGAACAAGGAGTAACGAATGCACCAACCAGACGAGATGAATCGGCCAGCCCCGCAACGAGGCAAAGGCCGCGCCGCCAAGAAACCCTATCGCCCGCCCGCCGTCCGCTACGAGCGGGTTTTTGAGACTTCCGCGATTACCTGCGGCAAGGTTCAGGTCAATGAAGGGCCCTGCCACCAGAACAGGAAGCTGTCCTAGTGTGAAATCGGAGGAAAGAGTATGAACCGTCAAAAGAAGCTATCTTCTAAATGGTCCATCGCCGCGGCCGCGGTGGGCCTGATCGCGCTCGCCATCGTCATGTTCGGACCCCTCTCCGGCCAGGATGCTCGCGTCCTCATCACTCAAGCCATCGACGAATCCAATCTCGTGACCCTGGTGGGCAACACGCGCCCCGAAGCCAAAAATCCCCAAAATGACCGCGGCCCCGTGCCGGACGATTTCCTGCTGGATCACATGCTGCTGCAACTCAAGCGATCGCCCGCGATGGAGGCGGAGCTAGTGCAGTACATCGAGCAACTCACCGACAAGTCGTCGCCCAACCTCCACCACTGGATCCTGGCGAAAGAACTCGGCGAGAAATACGGTCCCTCGCAGCAGGATCTGGACACCATCAAGAGCTGGCTGGAATCGAAGGGCTTCACCGTATTTGGCATTCAGCCAAATCGCATGGTGATGGACATCTCCGCCACGGCCGCCGAGATCCGCGAGGCATTCCACACCGAGATCCACTACCTCGAAGTCAACGGCCAAACACACTTTGCCAATATGTCCGACCCCAAGATTCCGGCTGCGCTTTCACCCGCTGTCGTCGGCGTGGTTTCCATGCACAACTTCGTGGCTCGCCCCATGCTCGTACCCCGCGTGGATCATCCGGTGACCGAGAATGACGGTTTCGATCGGGGATCGGAGCATCAGGGCCCGAACGAACCGCGCGCGTTCTATACGACAGGCAATACCAGCTTCCCTTACACAGTGGTGCCCGCCGACTTTCAAACCATTTACAACTTGGTCCCTCTATACAAGCTGGGCATTAGCGGTACGGGTCAGACCGTCACGTTGGTAGAGGACAGCGATACGTACAGTTCCGATGTGTCTATCTATCGCCATAGGTTCCTTAGCAGATGGTCAGGCACCTTCAGCACCACCCACCCCTCCGGGTCCGCAGCGTGCACCGATCCTGGCGCCACCGCGGCGGCCGATGGCGAAGCTGACCTGGACGCCGAAGTAGCCAGCGCCATCGCGCCTAACGCCGCCATCGTCGCGGCGACCTGCGCGGACACCACGACCACTGGCGTGCTCCTAGCCATCGAGAATCTCGTGAACGCCGGCACTCCGCCGGCCATCATCAGCATGAGCTACGGCGAATGCGAGGCACTTAATGGCACGACCTCCAACGCGGCGTTCTACACGGCGTTCCAGACGGGCTCAGCGGCCGGCGTCTCCATCTTTGCCTCGTCCGGCGACCTCGGCGCAGCACAGTGCGCTAATGGGTACGCCAATTACGCCACGTACGCTGAGACCGGAATCGGGGTCACCGGATGGGGCGAGACACCCTATAACGTCTCGGTCGGAGGGACGGATTTCGAGGACACCTTTAACGCCTCTAAAGGCACGGCACCCAACAACGTCGCCGTCACCACCTACTGGAATGCTACCAATTTTACTCCTACCCTCGGCTCCGCGAAGTCCTACATTCCCGAAATTCCCTGGAACAATTCCTGCGCGGGCGAGATATTCGTCCTCTACGAGAGCAAGATAACGGGCTACGGGTCGTCGGGAGCGTGCACCTTAGTCACCCCCAGCACAGCCGCCGCTGGCGGCGGCCCCAGCGGCTGCGCCACCTTAGTATCATCAGATGCAACCAGCTACGGGGCCGTGGACGGCACGTGCACCGGATACCCTAAGCCCTCGTGGCAGTCGGGCATCTTCGGCAATCCGGCGGACGGCGTCCGCGACATACCGGACGTCTCCATGTTTGCCTCGAACGGCTGGTGGGGCCATTTCACGGTTATCTGCTGGTCCGACACCACCAACGGCGGCGCATCCTGCTCAGGCGCCCCCAACACCTGGAGCGGCTTCGGCGGAACCTCCGTCGCCACGCCCGTAATGGCCTCCATCCAGGCGCTGGTTAATGAGAGGTGGGGAACGACGTGGCAGGGCACCAGCCCGCGGGTCGGCAATCCCGCCCCCGTGTACTACACTATCGCCAACGCCGAATTCGGCGGCAGCGGCAACAGCGCCTGTTATTCCATCAACCAATTATCCCAATCCCGCCGCGGGATAGCGTCTAGCTGCGCCTTTTACGACATCACCCAAGGCGACAACAATATAGACTGCGAATTCAACGGCACCACGGTCGAAGCCGGCTGCTACAAGCCGAGCGGCACCTACGGCGCCATCAGCACGCAAGCACTAGCCACCACCGGAACCGTTACAGCGGTCGGGTCGGGCTACACCAGCGCACCCATCTGCACGATCGGCAAGCCTAGCGACCTCAACACCTACCTTCAGCCAATTACCGGCGCAAGCCTTTGGGGCGGCGGCACGGCGGCGACCTGCACCGCGACGATCTCCAGCGGGAAGGTTTCCGCCATAACTGTCTCCTCAGGCAGTACCGGCTACGCCGGCGGCGCGAGTTGCACGCTGACGGGTGGGGGAGGAACGGGCGCAACGTGCTCGGTATCCCCGCTCATCGGTACCACTCCAGCGTCGTGGCAACCGGCCTACGGTGCAACCCCCGGCTGGGACTTCGCTACGGGCCTAGGGTCGGTCAACGCCTATAATCTGGTCCTTAACAAGAGCTGGTAAGCAAGAGCAGAGCGACTGCGGAGCCATATCATGAAATCGACACATTCTTTCCATCCAGCTTTCTTAACGGCGGCTGCTGTCGCGGCGGTGGCGCTCAGCCTCGTCGCGCCGCTGCGCGCGCAGGACACAACGACGCGCCACCCCATAACCAAGGACTGGATTACCCACCATCTGGTCTTCTCCAATCCCGGCACCGAGGAAGACGCCATCAAGAACGGCACCTACGACCACTGGCTCGCGGTAGTCAACGATCCCCGCTACATCATGCAACGGGCGGAGCGCAGCTTCCTGGCCAGCGCGCCAAGTGCCGCCCCTTCGCTGGCCACCGCGGACGACGGCGTCGATGACGACAGCCAGCCGCCCGAGCTGTCTGCGCCAGCCCACAACGGCCCGCTTCCGCTCGGCCTTGCCAAGGCTGTGATTGCCCCTCCGCCCGCGGAGACGGCTCCGCAAACCAAGCTGCGGAGCCATAGACGATTGAATAAGGACTGGAGCGAGGAACTAACTTCCACCGCAGGAACCGCCGGCGCAGCCGGCGCAACAGCCGGCCTTGGCGAGTTCCCGGCAACCTACACCCAGAGCCTTGGTACCGCCGGTTGTACCGACTTCGCCGTATACAACACGGGCCTGGCAGGCGCGACCACGCAGCCCAGCATCATCGCTTACGACAACATCTACACTACCTGCAACAGCGGCACGCCGACGGTCTACTGGGCATTCAATACTGGCGGAACAATTGTGAACTCGGTCGCCTTCTACGCTCCGCCTAACCACGTTAACGAGATCGGCACGCAGTTGTACTTCGTGCAGACGGTAAGCGGCGTCGCGACGCTCAGCCTCCTGAAGTGGAGTGCGAGCGGCACTCTAACCAGCGCAACCGCTCCCACGGCCGAGACAGCCGCCAATTACTATAACTCCGGCTCCTTCTGTGCGGCGCCATGCATGACTTCCGTGACCTTCAGCGGGACAGGGCCGGCTACCGCTCCCGCTACCGGCACATTCGTAGTTACCGGCACGCCGGCGACCTCATGGGCCAACAGTACGGTAACCATCAACAGCACCGTCTACACCTTCGTCACCGGCACGCCCACCGCGGCCAACCAGGTCGAGCTAGTCACCAGCGGCAACACTAGCGCCAAACAAACCGGCACCGCCCAAAACCTGGAGGCCGTCATCAACGCCAGCCCCGGCCTATGCGCCACGTCCGGCTGCGTTTATAGCGGCCAGACCGCCAACACCGCTGTCACAGCCACCGAAAGCACCAGCACGGTCAGCCTGACCGCCACTGTCTCGGGGGCGGCCGGCGACTTCACCCTGGCGTCCAGCAACACAAGCGATGTCACCGATAGCGTCACCAACGGTACTAACGGCTCCTTAACAGACACCTACTCGGCGCCCTACTACGACCCGTCCTCGGACACCATCTACGTTGGCGACGACGTCGGAAGGCTCCACCAATTCCACCCGGTCTTCACTGGCGCCCTCGCGGAGATCGTCTCAACCGGCACCAGCGCCTGGCCCGCGACCGTGAACGCAAACGCTTCGCTTGGCAGCCCCGTCTTTTACAACACGGGAACCGCGACATCCTCGCTGGTCTTTGTGGGAGATTACCCCTACAATTTCGCCTCGAGCTGCCAGCCTAACGTCGCCAACTCGAACGCGCCCTGCGGCTACCTCTACTCCGTCCCGTCGACGGGATCGGGAACGTCGGGAACGATCATCGAGACCGCCCAGTTGGACTATAACGACGGCATCATCGACAGCCCGATCCTTGACTCGAGCGCCGGCATGGTATACGCCTTCGTCGGACAGGACAATAACGCTACCACGACCTGCAATATCTCCTCGGGCGCTGTGGTGCCCTGCGCCGGCGTCTACCAATTCCCGGTCGCCTTCACGTCAGGCGCAACCGGTACGGAAGCCCAGGTGGGCGTCGGATCGGAATTCATGATGTCCGGCACCTTCGATAACGCCTACTTCATCTCCAGTAACGAGACTGGCAACATGTACGTGGTCGGCAACACCGGCCCGGGCAATAACACCCTGTTTCAGATAGCGATCACCGCCAACGTCGTGGGCGCCGTGACCGTCGGCCCGGCTGTGGCCACCAACTACACGAGCGGCTACTATGCCGCCGGGCTCCAAGTCACCGAATACTACAACGGCGCCGACTACATCTTCCTGAGCGTGCTGGCCTTTGGCAATGCCGCCGGCTGCAACATCAGCACGGGGATATACAACGGCTGCGTCATGGGCTTCAACGTCACCAGCGGCTCGATCAGCCCTAGCATGATCGTTACAGGAGCGCTGGCTGAGGAGGGCGGCACCAGCGGCATCGTAGTCGACTACGCCACGAGCAGCCCGGCCGGCAGCATCTACTTCTCGACCCTATTGAACCAAGGTTCCGACTGCACGCTGCCTAGCAGTATCATCGCGGGTTGCGGCATCCAGACCTCTCAGTCCTCGCCATGAATGGAAGGCGTGCATAAGCTCGGGCGGAGCCTTCAGCCCCGCCCAGCCCTCAGAGGCCATGCCGCCCATCAAAGCGATCTTGACCAAGCCTACGGGCAGGCCGTACCTTTAAGAAGGGATGTTTGATTGGGACGCTGAAAAGGCGGCGGCCAACATCCGCAATCACGGCGTCGCATTCCAGGAAGCCGTCATGGCGTTCCGCGATTCCTTCCGCGTCGAACGGATCGACGGCCGTGGGAACTATGGTGGAGAACGCATCATTCTGCTTGGCATGTGCCGCGGCACAATTCTGCACGTGACTTACACCGAGCGTGGCGAATGCATTCGAATTATATCAGCCAGACGGGCTGAGAGACATGAGCGAGACTACTATTACCGCGAGAATTCGATCTGACGGCACGGTTGTCGAAGTGCTAAAGGATGGAAGTGAACGCCCATTTCCCGTCACTCCAATGCGCCCAATGAGCGAGGCGGAGATCGCATCGGCGGCGGCGGCCGATCCCGATGCGCGTGCCATGACCCCCAGGGAACTTCGCTCGGCCAAACGAGTGCCGCGCACAAAGTCGCTACGTAGGGCGCTCGCCCTCACGCAAGAGGAGTTCGCCGCGCGGTATCGCATCCCGCTCGGGACCTTGCGGGACTGGGAACAGGGGCGCTGCGAGCCCGACCAACCGGCGCGCGCCTATCTGGCGGTTATCGCTCGCGACCCCGAGGGCGTGCGGCGCGCATTAAGTGAAAAGCATTTGTAGGGTTGCCAGGCGGAAACGCCTGCCCCACACCAACCGCATGTATGACACCCGCTATCAATGTTTACACACAAATCCAGCTCCCTCGCTGTGTCATACGTGCGCAAGACAATTGATTTCGCCGCTTTTGGACTCGATAAGCCTCACAAACCTGTAGCCTTTCCGTAAGTTCGGCCTTATAATATTGTGAACTTGTACTCCATGTCCGGCTACGACAATCCCGGGCTCCTCTTACACGCACCGTGTAAACGATGTATGACAACCCGGAGCCACGCCAGGAGCAATAGATGAGCCACACGAAACAACCGGACCGGGTAACCCGACAGCCGGAAATCGAACCCGGCGCCAGGAAGCCCTATCAAAAGCCTGCCCTGCGCTACGAGCGGGTTTTTGAAACCTCGGCCCTCACCTGCGGCAAAGTGCAGACCACCCAATCCGGCTGCCACTCGAACAGGAAGACATCGTAGCATGACCGCGGAGCAAACAATCCTGGTTGCAAGAGGCGTTTCAGGCGGCCTTTTCCCCAGCCACGTCAGCGCGCAGCGAGCAATGCGTAGGAGTCACTTATGAGCCCAACCGAAGAAACCAATCGTCGATTCAAACGGCCCGGCGCGGATCGTGCCGCCAAGAAGAAATACAACAAGCCAGCCCTCCGCTACGAGCGGGTCTTTGAAACCTCGGCGCTGACTTGCGGCAAGGTCCAGACCACCCAGTCCGGCTGCCACTCGAACAGGAAAACCTCGTAGGGCCAAAATGACCCCCGACCAGGAAGACAGAGAGGAGAAGCGAAGATGAAACTCAGCAACCCGAAATTTCGCAGGCTGTCCATCGTGCTCACGGTGGCGGCGCTCGTGGCCTTGGGCCTGCTGCTCTATGGACCGCTGTCCGGCCAGGATGGGCGCGTCCTCATCACTAAGCAGATCGACGAGAGCCAGCTTGTCAGGCTCTGGCGCAACACGCGTCCGGAGGCTAACGCCAAGTTCGACCGCGGCCGCGTGGACGACAACTTCCGCATGCCGCAGATGATGCTGCAGTTGAAGCGGTCGCCCCAATTGGAGGCGGAGTTCGCCCAGTTCACCGAATCGCTCACTGACAAAAACTCCCCCAACTTCCGCCACTGGATGTTGGCGGCGGAACAGGGCGAGAAGTTCGGCGTGGCGCAGGAAGACATCGACACTATCTCGAAATGGCTGGAGTCGCACGGCTTCACCATCGATGGCGTCCAACCCAACAAAATGGTGATCAGCTTCTCCGGCACGGCGGGCCAAATCCGCCAAGCCTTCCACACCGAGATCCACTACCTGGAGGTCAACGGCGAAACGCACTTCGCCAACATGAGCGATCCGCGAATTCCCCGCGCGCTCAAGCCCGCCGTGGTCGGCGTGGTGGCCATGCATGATTTCAAGCCGCACGCGCATCTGGTGCCGCGCGGCAACTATACATTTTCCGGCTGCGGATCTGACTGCTACGGGCTGGTGCCGGCCGATTTTCAGACCATCTATAATCTGAATCCTCTCTACCGGAAGGGAATCAACGGCACGGGCCAGACCATAACCGTGGTCGAGTCCTCCGATACCTACAGCACCGATGTAGCCACCTACCGCAGTACTTTTCTCAGCGGGTGGTCGGGCACTGTGACAAAATCGAATCCGAGCGGCAGCTCCGCTTGCACCGATCAAGTTAACGCCGCGGACGGCGAGGCGGACCTGGATGCGGAGATTGCCAGCGCCATAGCGCCCAACGCGACCATCGTGGTAGCAGTATGCGATCAAGGCCCGCTGAATGCGGTCCAGAATCTGGTCAACTCCGCCACGCCTCCGTCCATCATCAGCATGAGCTACGGCGAGTGCGAAGCCTTCAACGGCGCGACCGCCAATGCGTCGTACAACACGGCATTCCACACCGGCGCGACGGCGGGCGTTTCCATCTTCGTCTCCACCGGCGATGAGGGCAGTTCCACCTGCGAGAACCTGTTCGGCTCGCCCGCCGATGACGTGGCACTGCCGGGCCTGGGCGTCACGGGATGGGGTGAAACGATTTACAACGTCTCGGTCGGCGGCACCGACTTTATGGATACGTACAACGCCGCTGAGGGCGGGCTTCCGGTAAGCACTTACTGGAACTCGACCAACACCTCGAAATACGGCTCGGCGAAATCGTACATTCCGGAGATTCCGTGGAACGATTCCTGCGCCGGTTGGCTGATCACCAACCTGGAGGGTTACGCCGTCCCATACGGCACCAGCGGCTTCTGCAACAGCACCATCGCCACCACCAACAACGCCTTCATCAGCGCCGGCGCCGCCTCCGGCGGTGCGAGCGGCTGCGCCACTGGCGGTGGAGGGAATGACCAGGCCGACGAGGCCGAGGAGGACGGAACGTGCGCGGGGTATGCCAAACCCAGCTTCCAGTCCGGCATCTTCGGTAACCCTGCCGACGGCGTACGCGATATTCCGGACGTTTCCATGTTTGCCTCGAACGGCTTCTGGGGACATTACATGGTCACCTGCTTCTCCGATACCACCAACGGTGGGACGGCCTGCACTGCGGGCAACCCGGCTGTTTGGAGCGGCTTTGGCGGCACTTCCGTCGCTACGCCGATGATGGCTTCCGTCCAGGCCCTGGTCAACGAGAAGTGGGGCCTCACCAAGGTCGGTAATCCCAACCCGACGTACTACTCCATCGCCAACGCCCAGTACGGACCGAGCGGCAGCACCGCGAGCAACTGCTACTCCACCAACCCGCTGGGGCGCAGGGGATTGCAATCCTCGTGCGTGTTCAACGATATCACCGTGGGCGATATCGACGTTGTCTGCAAATATAACGGCAACGCGCAGGCGGGCTGTTATGCGCCTCCGAATGGCACGACCGCCCAATATGGCGTTGAAAGCAGCCAACCCCCGCAGCTCACCATTAGCGCGCCCGGCTCGGGTTACAGCAGCGCGCCTACGTGCGCCATCGGCGGCGTTTCGCCCTACACCACGCCATATCTCAACCCGAGCGGCGGCACCATCTACTCGGGGGGAACGGCCGCGACCTGTGCCACCATCTGGGGCCAAGTCAGCACCCTGACGAACGGCACCAAGCTGACCTCCTCTACGTGTACGGGCAAAACCGTCACCGTAGGATCCGTTACCTATACATGCGTGTTCGACGTCGCGCCCACCGCCGTCAACCAATTCGAGGGATGTGCGGTCTCCGGTTGCGCAAGCGCCGTTGGCGGCACGACGGGGGAGGAAGCAGCCACAATTCAAAATCTGATGGCTGTCATAAACGCCAACCCGCAGCAATGCGCCGATCTCACTTGCGTCTTCACCGGCCAGACCGCCAACCCGTCTGCCACAGCCTACATCGTCCCCACCACTGCTGGCAACGGGCTAGCGACGACCAAGCTCACCCTGGGCGCCATAACAAACGGCGGAACCTTTGCGGTCTCCAGCACTTCAACGGGTATCACCGCCGCCACCACCACTACCACTGGAGTAGCCAACGTCAGCGTCAGCGGCCTCGGAGGCTATTCAGTCGGGCAACCGGTCACTTGCTCGCTATCGGGCGGCGGCGGCTCCGGCGCCACCTGCGGGGTAAACCTGACCTTCTTCACTCCCGCGCCCGGTTATGCGCCAGCCTACGGCGCCACTCCCGGCTGGGACTTCGCCACCGGCCTGGGCAGCGTCAACGCCTACAACCTGGTCTTCAACACCGCCTGGTGACCCGCATGACAACGAAACATTTTCCAATGAATCGAAACACGAGGAGCAATCAAATGACACACCATTCTTCCCATTCCCGGCTGTGGACCACGGCGGTCGCCCTGGCCCTCGTACTCGGCCCCGCCCTGCTGCTGTCGGGCCAGGATGCCAAGAAGCAAGGCCTGCCCAAGGACTGGTCCATGCACCATCTGGTCTTCTCCAAGCCTGGCCCTTCGGTCCCGGCGGCCCGCCTGCAAAAGCTGCTGAACGACCCCCGCTATATTCTCCAGCAGGAGTTGCGCGCCGCCATGGCCGCCCCTCCGTCGCTGCCCGCGCCGCTCTCCGCCCTGAATAATGGCCCCGAGCCGGACATCTCCACTGCAACATACACTGGCGGTCCGCTGCCACGCGGGCTGACCAAGGCTCTGATTCCGCCGACGGGCAAGGAAGCGCTCCCCACCAGCCCCGACAAGAAGCACCGCCGCTTCCATAAGGACTGGAGCGTCAGCGAAGGCAGCAACGGGACAACCGGCGTCGGCCAGTTCCCGGCCACCTTCACCCAGACCGCCACGCCTTGTGCCACCGACCTCGCCATCTACAACACCGGCCTCGGCGGGAGCGGCACGCAGGCGACGGTGGTCGCGTACAACAATATCTACGCCACCTGCAACGGCGGCGTGCCCACAGTCTACTTCGCGTACAACACCGGGACAGCCGCCGTCGCCACTTCGGTCGACCTATCCAAGGACGGCTCCCACATCGCCTTTATCCAGGGCAACTCGGGATCGGCCGCCAGCCTGGTGGTCGTGCCAGTGGCGAACACCGGCGGTTCGGTGAGCGCACCCACCACACCGACCCAGACCACCGTGGCTCTCTCCGGCTCCCCCAGCGACACCTACTCCTCCCCGTTCTACGACTACGCTTCCGATACCCTCTGGGTCGGTGACGATGGCGGCAAGCTCCACAAGTTCACGGGCGTCTTCCTCGGAACTCCCACCGAAACCATCACTGGTGGCTGGCCGGTCCAGGTCAGCTCCGCGACTCTCGGCGGCGCCCTCGGCAGCCCCGTTTACGATAGCGTGACCGGCCTCGTCTTCGTCGGCGACTACCTGCTGAACTACGCCTCCACTTGCGAGCCTTCCGCCACTAATTCAGCCGGCTCTTGCGGATATCTCTACTCGGTAACCTCCTCCGGCACGGTCGTCCAATCGCACCAGCTCGATTACCAATACGGCATCGTCGATAGCCCCATCGTCGACCCGACCACCGGACAGACCTTCGCCTTCGTCGGCGCGGATAACACGACGGCCTGCTTGAGCGGCCCGTGCGCCGGAGTCTTCCAATTCCCCGAGACTTTCATCGCCGCGGCCGTCGGCACCGAGGTAGTGGTCGGCGCCGGCTACGAATTCCTGCTCTCCGGCGCTTTCGACAACAACTACTTCAACACGAGCACCGGCAATCTCTATGTCGTCGGAGGCACCGGCCCGCAGAACAACACCCTATACGGGGTTGGCGTCACCAGCGGATCGCTCTCCGGCACAGTCACAGCAGGTCCCGCCGTGGCGGGCAACTACACCAACGGCTACTACGCCGGCGGTCTTCAGGTCACCGAATTCTACACCGGAACAAACGACTACATATTCGCCGGCGCGCTGATGGCCCTCGCTAACCCGCTCATCGGCCTGGTCTCCGGCTACGATGTCACCAGCGGCACGATCAGCCCGGCCACCACGGCGACCGGAACCATCCTGGCCCAAGGCGGACCCAGCGGCATCGTCGTCGATAACTCGCTGTCCAGCGCCCAGAACATCTACTACTCGACCACCCTGAACGCCGCGTGCACCACCTCCGGCACGGGCGGTTGTGCGGTCCAGACCATCCAATCCGCGCCGTAAACTTTCTATAAGAAAGAGTGCGCCGTCACGGCACTGTGGATGGTATGGAGGGGCGGGCGGTTTGCCTGCCTCGCCTACCTGCCATACTGTTGAATATGACCTTCGAACAGCTCCAGGAACGCCACGAAGCCCTCACGCAGACAGTGGAGCTGGTGGCTGCGGACATTCGGCAATTGGCCGCGGAAAACAGGCAGATGGCCGCGGAAAACAGGGAACGCGATAAGCGGCTGGGGCAAATCATGGAAAGCATCGCCCGGCTCGTCCACGTCGCGGAAATTCACGAACACCGCATCACAGGCCTGGAAAGTGGCGAATAGCCCGAACCTGAAACCAGCTACGCTAACAGACATGACCTTCGAAGAAAGCTTGGAACGTCTGAAGGAACGCCACGAGGCGCTGACCCAAAGCCTCGAGCTAATGGCGGCGGAAAACAGGGAACGCGACAAGCGTCTTGGCCAAATCACGGAGGGAATCGACCGGCTGCTGCACATAGCCGAGATTCGCGAGCATCGCATCGCCGGTCTGGAAGGCGGCGAATGACTTTCGAAGAACGCATGCCGCGGCTGAAGCGGTGCCATGAAGCCATCATGGCCATGATGCGGAGCTTGGAGTTGACGGCCCGGGAAAACCAGGAGCGCGATGAGCGCCTGGGCTTAAATCATGCCAGGGATTGGCCGGTTCGTCCACGTCGCTGAGATTTGCGAGCAGCGGTATTTTCCTTCGAGAATGAGCGCCTTCCTCGCGCTCCCAAACAGTATCGTGGTACTCTTATTCGCCGGTCAACCAATTCTCCCGGCGCCACCTGACGTGCAATAGTCACCCAAACGCCGAAATGCCTACACGCGCCCTGAACAAGCAAGTGATTTATTATCAATACAATGTGCTTTGTTCGTCCATTCTCCAGCCGCCCCAACTGCGCTTGCCATTCATGGTGATGTACATTAGTTGTTTACATGATGTACAACACCGCGGTACAATACCAGCGTGAAGGTTACCATCTCCGACTTCCGAAAAAACCTCTTCAAGCTCGTGGATCAGGCCTTGGATGGCGAAGATGTCGAAGTAGTCCACCGGGGCAGGACCATCCGCCTGGTTTCCGAAATCCGAGGATCTAAGCTGGACCGCTTGACTCCTGCCGAGATCTTCAATCCGGATCTGTCCGAGGAAGAGCAGGCGCGGGCCAGCCGCGAGCTCTTCGCGGAGATCGAGCGAGAGTGGGAGAAGGACTGGGCCGAGCTTTGATTTGCTACTTGGATACTCAAGTTGCCATTTGGCTCGCCGAAGCGAACACGAAGAGACT
>Ga0187858_10001199_pt1 | contig 29846 bp, 24 predicted proteins | sample June2016WEW_8_15_FD_133015 | JGI IMG/M metagenome (GOLD analysis project Ga0187858, IMG submission 133015) | Peatland microbial communities from SPRUCE experiment site at the Marcell Experimental Forest, Minnesota, USA - June2016WEW_8_150 | ecosystem: Environmental > Terrestrial > Soil >...
CAAGGGTTATTACTGCAGAATTACGTGGAATGGGGAGAGGTAGTTGAGTGGAATGCCAATGGCTTTCGTGCTGATTAATGCGGACCTAGGGGCCGAGGAGGATCTTCTCAAGAAGCTTCGTGAAATCCAGAACGTGAAGGATGTCTACGTAGTTTACGGCGTCTACGACGTAGTGGCGAGGGTCGAGGCCGACACAATGGAGAAGGTCAAAGAGACGATCACTTGGAGCATTCGCCGGCTCGACAAGGTGAGGAGCACTCTCACCATGATCGTTGTCGAAAGCTAGGCGACCGATTCCCAAGCTGAAATATCCCCCCGTAGCTGACCAGACCGTGCGCTGCCTCGTCGGCATCGACGACACGGACTCTTCAAGAGGAAACTGTACGACCTACCTCGCCTATCGGATTGCCGCAGACCTCGCCCCTACCATCAGGGTCCTCCCCTACCCGAGGCTGGTCAGGCTCAACCCGAACATCCCGTTCAAGACGAGAGGGAACGCTGCAGTCTCCCTCTTGGTCGAGACCGAGTCTCCGTCCCAGGCCTTCGACAGCATCTGCTCGAAGGTGTCGGAACTCTCGGACGTTGAGGGGGGAGCAAACTCCGGCGTCGTGTTCCTCAGTGACGCGCGCAAATCACTCCTCTTCCTGCCTGTTTACCAAAGTGCCCTTTCGGGCGTCGTGAACCCCCACCGCGTCAGGCGACTGTTGGCTCAACACAAGGTTAGGAGCTTCGAGCTGGGCAACGGGATGGGCCTTGTAGGCGCTGCATCCGCGCTCGCCTTCGATGAGACCTTTGACCACACCTATGAGCTGATCGCGTACAGGCGCCAAGAATCGCTCGGGACCCCACGGGTTCTCGATTCCGCCTCGGTCAAGGAGATGGAAGGGGTGACCTGGCCGCATACCTTCAACAGTTACGACTATCAGAAGAGGAAGGTCCTCATCGCGCCTCACGGACCTGACCCAGTCTTCTTGGGTCTCCGTGGAGACTCTCCCCAGGCTGTTCTGAGGGCGTTCAGGCTCGTCTCATATGGCGAAGGCTTGCAGGGATACATGGTCTACATGACGAACCAACACACCGACGCGCACCTAGAAAGAGAGCTCGACTGGAAGGCCTTCTCCTCGGGCTGGGCAAAGGGACGGGTCGATTCGCCCTCAATCGGACCCGGGGGGCACCTCTACTTCGCGCTGTTGGACGGCAAGAGGAAGCACAGGTGTGCGGTCTACGAGCCGACTGGAGACCTGCGGAGGGTAGCCAAGATGCTCAGGGATGGGGACTTCATCCGGGCGTACGGCGGAGTGAGGCGCCCTTCGACCTCGCACCCGAGGGTCCTCAACGTCGAGAAGATCGAAGTCATTTCGCTCGCTAAGAGCAGAGGTTGGCTGCTCGTGCGCGGAACCTACATCTCGTCCCCGAGGGCAAACAGGCACCTGACGAAGCCCCTAGTCAGGTACGGCCGCGAGATGAACGGACGGGCCTGCCCTGAGGCTGCGGGATGGCTGCAGACGTCTGCTATAGAGACTCGAGCGCCTGCTTGAAGTCGGCAATCAGGTCTTCTTTGTCCTCAATCCCTACGGAGAGCCTAATCAAGGATTCCGGGATTCCCGTCTTCGCCCTTTCTGCGGCCGTCATCCCGGCGTGGGTCATTATCGAGGGCTGCGAAACCAGCGTTTCGACGCCGCCCAGGCTGGCCGCTAGGAGGGCAACCTTCAGCCTCTCTGTGAGCCGCTTTGCGTCCTCCATGCTCCCCTTCAGCTCGAAGCTCATCATCCCTCCATATCCGCTCATCTGCCTCTTGGCCAGCGCGTGCTGGGGGTGCCCCTTCAGTCCCGGGTAGTGGACAACCTTCACCTTCTCGTGCTTGGAGAGGAACTCGGCAAGAGCCATCGCGCTCTTGTTCTGAGCCCTCACCCTGATCGCCATCGTCTTCATCCCCCGGAGGATGAGCCACGACGCGAGTGGGTCGAGGGTCCCTCCCAGGTTTCTCCTAAGATGATTGATCTTCTCCATCTTCTCCCTATCACCTGCTGCAGCGCCTGCGGTAACGTCGGCATGGCCGTTCAGGTACTTGGTGGCGCTGTGCAGCACGAGGTCAGCGCCGAGCTCAAGGGGTTTCTGGTTGATCGGCGAGGCGAAGGTGCTGTCGACAAATAGAAGGGCGCCTACCCCGTGGGCAATTCCTGCGACCTTGACAATGTCGACCACCTTCAGCGTCGGGTTGGTGGGCGTCTCGATGAACACTAACTTCGTGTTCGGCCTGACTGCATCCTTCATGGCCCGCAGGTCTTCGGAATCGACCAGCGTTGTCTTCACTCCGAACCTCGGAAGAATCTTGCTCATCAGTTCGAACGTACCGCCGTATAGGTCCCTGATTGCAACCGCGTGGTCTCCTGCGCTGACGAAGGCGAGGACTGAAGTCGAAATCGCCGCCATCCCGGAGGAGAAGAACGCTGCGTCCTCGGCACCCTCGAGCGAAGCAAGCTTCTTCTCCAGCCTGGCGGTGGTCGGGTTGCCCCACCTAGTGTAAGTGTACTTCCCGCTCTCTCCGGCGACAGCCTTCCTGGCCTCTTCGGCCTTCGAAAAAGCGAAGGTCGTAGTCTGATAGATTGGAGTTACGACCGAGCCAGATTCCTCATCGAAGGGCTCTGCATCATGCACACACCGCGTCGAATCCTTGGCCATGGCGTTTCTCCGCCCTTCTAGAGTGTTAGATAAGCAGTGCGAGGCGGTCGAGAAGTTGATCGCAGCTGTACCATCCAAGTCCGTGGGAATGGGTCAATCAGATTGATGGGGGGTCTGCAATATTCTGGGTCGTGTCCGAGGGTCCGACGGCAGGTGGAGTCCGGAACACAGGTGAAACGGCGGAACCGCCGGGGACCTGCAATAGTAGGTAGCGAGGGGAGGATTTGAACGTGCGGCCGTGTGCTTTGCCACGGTCTCCGCTCTGCGGGTCTCTCGCGGAGTTTCCGTTATGAGCCCGCCGGGATGTACCTAGCCCCTCCAGTGGGACTGGCTTCCCCACCTCGCTGCCAAGTTATGGGCCATCGCGGTTTACCCTTAAGTCTTCCTTTAGCTAGTGTCGAGAACCAGGCTTCGGCATACAAGCGCACCTGCGATACGTGCAACAGTTGCAACTCCCACAGCTTTCGTAGTCCTTGTGTTTGCAGGTCCGGCAGATACAGGAGGCCATTAAGCGGGTGTCTTCTACCGAGTTTCTTTAATCTTGTCGAGAACGAGCGTTTCGGGGTCTTTCCCGAGGTCGGCTGCGAGGTTCCGCTTTAGCGCTAAGAGCCTCTCCACGTCGTGTCCCTTCCTCTCGAACCTTCTGACCTCCAGTTCGAAGGGTCTGACGCTGTCCGAGTCGATCATCTTGTCGGCGAAGCAGACTATGACCTGCTCCCTCGTCCTAGGAATATAGTCAAGGTCCGGGAGTCCGAGCGTCTTGGCTTCTTCGGGAGAAACGCCTGCGCCCACGTGCCTCCTTACAATCTGCACGACGACTTCGTCGACCCCCTCGCCCTTCAGGAATTCGGAGCCCTCCAGGCCGTGCCGGACTGTCTGGACTCTATTCCTGCCTATGTCGTGGAGGAGTGCCCCCGCGACTGCAGCCTCCGAATCGATCTCCTTCCCCTGGCGTCTGAACTCCTCGGCAAGAATGGTCGTGACCTTGGCGACAGTCCTGCAGTGCCTGATGATGGCATCATTGCTTCCACACTTCTTGTGCATTCTCAGGGCCTCCTCCTCGGAAGGCTTCACTTGACCAGTTCCTCGTCCAGCTGTTTGATTTTCCAGCGCAGGGCATCCTTCAGCTCGGCATTGTCGCGCCTGTTCAGCGGATGCCCGCACGTCGGGCATTTGAAGAAGTTCTCCATCGCGTCCTCGAAGGTCTTCGTCAGGCAGGTCGGGGTCCCGCAGTGGTAGAATTCATGCGTGTCCTCGTAGTCAAGCCTCTGCCTGAGCCTGTTCAGGACCTTCCTGCGTTGCGTCTGGATGAAGCCGTCGGTCTGGTCTCTCTGCGCTTTCCACCTGTAAACGAACCACCCACGCTTGGGGTCCCTCACCCTCACCCCTGTGATCAGGCTCCGGCCGAAAAGGTCGTACAGGGCCTTTCTCACGGTCTTGATCTTAAGTCCCGTGGCCGATGCAATCTCCTCATCAGTAGCGTTCTCGTTGTTGAGCAACGCTCTCGCTACTCTGACGTAGTCGGGCCCGCCTATTAGGCCAGCGACCTTCACAAAGGTATCCTCGTATTCTATCTTCATGTCTCTACAACTCTCTTGCCCTTGGGCGAAGGCAAGATACGGAGTCTGCTTTTTTCAAACGCTCTCTTAAGCTCTTCCCCAGACTGAATCTCGTGAAGCACAATGGCGAGAGCGGCTATCTCCGAGTGTGGCTGCGACGTCACGGCAATGTTGTAGTCAGATTCGTGGTAGACCTTGCCGGGCACCTTCGGTCCGCCGACCACTAGCAGGAGCTTACTGAGCCCCCTCAGCTCCGCGACCTCGTCCTGAAGCGGCATTCCGTACATTGTCAGGTGGACGATGTTCCTCCCTTCGGCCTTTGAATCTTGGATAACCTTCCTCCATGGTACCCCTAGAATCACCTGGAAATCCCCACCCCACGTCCTGTTCACCTCTTCGAGGGTCCCAACCACGTCCTTCTCTGCGTCTCCTAGGAAGATCGATTCGGCCCCAAGGGCCCGTGACACAAGGCAAAGGTGGGTCAAAGTCCTATCGTCTCTGACGTATCGCTGTCCCACCCTGAGCACTCTGATGCTGCGCGTCATTCTCGCGCACCTCCCAAGAGGGTCCGTTGAGGACCTTCGACCCTCAAAGAGACCTCATGCAAGAGTCGGGCAATCCCTTGGCCAGTCCTAGCGGAGACGAACGTCGCGTCCCTTATGCCAGCCTGCCACATCTTCTCTCCCAGTTCCTCCTGTGTGACAAGATCAGATTTGTTCATGACTGTCAGTATTCTCGAGTCTGGGACGTCGAGTTCCGAAAGGGTTTCGAAGCAGCTCCCACAATTCATGGCCATTCTCTCCGCAGGAAGGCTAGCATCGACGAGCAGCAGGACAACGGTCGCCTGCGAGACCTCTTCGATAGTCGACTTGAATGCTTCGACCAGAAAGTGGGGCAGACGGCTGATGAACCCCACTGTATCCGTAACGAGGATGCGTTTTCGATCGATGTCAATCCCTCTCGTGGTCGGGCTGAGGGTCGTGAATACGCCGGCGTCTACCTCCTTCTCCTCTCCTGTCAGCCAGTTGAAGAGGGTCGTTTTCCCCACGCCCGTGTACCCTGTGATGGCCACGGTAGGGTAGCCAGTCTTCTCGCGCCTGTGCCTGAAGATCTCCCTTCTCTCGCTCACTTCCCTGACCTTCTTCTTCAGCGTGGAGACCCTCTTCTTCATCATCCTCAGATACACGTCCACCTGGTACTTTCCGAGCCCGAAGAAGCCGGGCTGCTCGCCTGCCTTTGCCATCCTCACTTTGTCTCTCGCCTTTGGCAGCTCGTATGCCAGCTCGGCCAGCTCGACTTGAAGCTTCGCTTCAGCGGTGGACGCCCTCTTCGCGAAGATCTCTAGGATCAGCTTCTCTCGGTCCTCAACCTCCACCTTGCAGAGCTTGGCCAGGTTGTAGGACTGCGAAGCGGTCAGTTGCGAGTCAAGAATCACTTTCTCCGCGTCCGTTTCCTTGACCAGCTCCGAGGCCTCCTCTGCCTTCCCCTCTCCGACCCCGTACTTCGCCCTCGCCAGGTATCTCTGGGTCAGCGTCCCCACGACCTCGTACCCCCCCGCCGTTGCAAGAGCGTTCGCCTCCTCCGACTCGTATCTGTCGGGGTAGTGGATCAGGATCACCCTAGTCATGCAGGATTCCCGCCCTCTCCCCCCGAAGGCGCCGTATAACTGTCCGAGCAGCAACGGGAAGAGAGCAGGTGGCTCCTCCCAGCCGGCCCGGGAATTCGCCAGAGCCATTCCTTTTATTGCCCACTCTGGCCCGCCGCCTTCATTGCAGCCATTTGATGAGCGTCGCAGGCTCTCGATCATGGTTGACTACCTCTTTGGCAAGGGGGTGGCGAGGGCTCTTCCGAAGCAAAACCTGCGCCTCGTCTACTCGCGGAAGTCCGGCCGGGTCAAACTGGTGTTCCATGGAGAACGGCTCCTGGCAACAGTGAAGCCGAACGGGGCCATGGCCCTCTCCCTCTACGGAGCAGAGCTTCTTGCCAAGAGCTCGAAGTTTCGAGAGAACTGCGTGACCGTCGCAGACGATACTGCGGGGTTCGTCCACGGAGGAAGGTCGGTCTTCTGCAAGTTCGTGACGTCTGCGGGGAGAAACATCCTTCCGAGGAGTGAGGTCGCGGTCCTGGATTCCAAGGGCAACGTGTTGGGGGTGGGGATGGCCGTTCTGAATGGGAAGGTGATGAAACAGTTTAAGTCGGGGGCGGCGGTGAAGATCCGAGCAGGCCGAGAACGATGAAAATGGACAACAGGAACGCCAGGCGCATGATGGAGCGGATGGGCATCGACATGAAGGAGATTCCGAACGTTCAGGAGGTCGTGATTCGGACTGCGGACAAGGAGATGCGCATCAAGAATCCATCAGTATCCGAAGTGAACGCGCAGGGGAACAGAGTCTTCCAGGTCGCGGGCGAGGTGGAGGAAGTCGAGGTCGAAAGGGAGACCTTCAACGAGGAGGACATCCTCCTGGTCCAGCAGCAGACCGGCGCGAGTAGGGAGAGAGCACTTGCGGCCCTCAAGGAATCCGACGGAGAGGTTGCCAGAGCAATCCTGAAGCTCGCGTAGCTCTTCCAAAAACGAACTCCGTAAAACAGGCTGCATAGCGAATTTGGCATCGACTCAACACTTTAACGCCGCGGCTCGATTGGGGGCGCGTTGAAGTCGAAGAGTCTCCTGACCCTCGCGGAGCTAAGCCCGCACGAGATGAATTCCATTCTGTCTCTATCTCAGAAGTTGAAGGGGGTCAGAGGAAGGTCGAAGGAACGCCCGCTCCAGGGAAAAACGATAGCACTGCTCTTCGAGAAGCCCAGCACTCGGACCAGGGTCAGCTTCCAAGTCGCGGTCAGCGAACTCGGAGGGAACTCGATCAGCCTCAGTTCTAGCGAAATCCAACTCGGGAGGGGAGAGACGATTGAGGACACGGCTCACGTCTTGTCAAGATACGTCCATGCGATAATGGCCAGGGTCAATGAGCATTCGGAGATCGAGCGCCTTGCCGCTTCTTCTACTATTCCCGTGATTAACGGGTTGAGCGATCTCTACCATCCGGTCCAGATTCTCGCCGATCTCCTCACATTGCGGGAGTGGAAGGGTACTCTCAAGGGGCTGAAGGTTGCGTGGGTTGGGGACGGGAACAACGTCTGCAATTCCTGGTTAATCGGGGCCGCGATCGCAGGAATTCGTTTTTCGGCCGCCACCCCGCCTGGCTACGCGCCCAACAAGAGGGCCGTCAGCCTTGCGAGATCGATCGCTAGGGGCACAGGTGCCTCCCTCACCCTCCTAGAGGACCCGAAGGAGGCAGTCAGAGGGGCGGATTGCGTAATCACCGACACATTTGTGTCCATGGGGTTTGACAGGGAGAGAGAAGAGAGGGTCAGAGCCTTCCTGCCAAGGTACCGGGTCGATAGGCACCTAATGGCTTTGGCAAAGAGGGGGGTCGTCTTCCAGCACTGTCTTCCAGCTCACAGAGGCGAGGAAGTGACCGACGAGGTCATCGACGGGCCAAATTCGGCGGTCTGGGACGAGGCGGAGAACCGTTTGCACACGACGAAGGCCCTTCTTTGCTACCTCATGCTCAGACCGCATGGCTAAAGTTCAAATCATGCAGGTTGTAGTACATAAGAACACAGTTACATGAAGCTCCTGCGTGGTCACGTTACAGATATCGCACCCGTCACTCCGCTAGCAATCCTGCTTTTGGTGTTGCTGCTTGTATCTCTGTTTTTCATTCCGACCGTCCATTCCGCGAGTGCTGTCAAGGGAACATACGGCTCTTCCACGACTGCAGTCACGTCAGGCAGTGCGTCGTTTAGCAGCTCGGTGACTTCTGGGGACCTCATCGTCGCTGCTTTTGGTACGTCTGTATCGGTCTCCTCGTTCTCAATCTCTGACTCCAGGTGCGGGGCTTTTGTCAACTGGAAACAGGCTGGAAGTACTGTCACGAACACGGCTTCGGTCCAGATCTGGTACTGCACTGCGACATCTGTCGGGACCGACACCGTCTCCGTGAGTTGGACGACATCGGCGAGATACACACTCGACGTTTACGACCTGACCGGCTACACGTCGGCAGGGATGACAACTGCCACGGGAACGGGAACGGGTACGACGATAGCAACATCGACTTCGCTGTCTTTCGGGAGTTCTGCGTTTCTCGTCTCTATGGCCGGACTGAGCGCTTCAGAGACGATCAGTACACTTACGACCGGGTTCTCCACGGGTGATTCGGCGGCGATGACGCTATACGCTCACGGTGAGTACTCAACTTCAGGAGCGACAACGCCCACCACCTTCTCAATTACAAGAAGCAGTGGCTCGACAACGTGGGCCTACATCGGCGCCCAGTTTCCAGTCGGAGTAACCCTTCCAATTAGCTGCACCATGGCAGAATCGGGAGCCACTGCAGCAACCGTCTCAATCTCTGTGTCTTCCGGGAACATCTATCCCACCTCTGTCACATGCAACGGCGGAACCACGAACCTCCTCGGTGTCGGCAAATCAGTTACGGTAACCGCGACCGAACCAGCCGACGGGGCCACCACGCGCGACCGATTCTCTGTGGCAGGTTCAGCTTCGACCACGACCAAGACGGCCACCTGCTCTTCCGGCATCTGTTCCACGTGGTCTGTGTCCAACTACGAGCAGGTCAGCGAGCAGTTCTCAAACTCGGTCTCTGGAGGAGGGTCGGGCTACTCTGCGCCTACACTCACTTGCTATCAACTCGGAGTCCAAGGATCCTGCGCAACGCTAAGCGGTACTCTGACTGCTTACTGGCTCGACTACGGCACCTCATGGAGCACCACCAATCCGTTGACCGGCTCCAGCACCAGTCAGAGGTGGGACGCAAGCAGTGGAACCTCTGGCACCTCCAGCGCTGGTGGGTCCGCCAGTCCGGTCTACTACCACCAGTACTCCTACACTCTGTCTTACTCAATCAGCGGTGGAGGTTCTCCAACGGCACCGGCTCTCATTACTGTGCAGTTTGGTTCCGCCTACACGCCGTCCTTGACAGGTTCAGCAACGGCGTACTGGCTCGACAGTGGCCAGTCATGGTCGGTGACAAATCCGCTCGGCGGGTCCGGTTCCTCGGAGCGATGGGACTCCTCTCAAACGGCTTCAGGTACAGTCTCTTCGTCATCCCCAACGACGGCGGGCGGGTCGTTGGTCCTCACTTTCTACAATCAGTATGCTTTCATCTTCTCCTATTCGGCAACGGGAGGAGGTTCACCAATGGCACCGACCCTGACATCCACTCAGTTCGGTGCTGCATACGCCCCGACAATCACTGGTTTGCCGGTCACCTACTGGCTGGACAGCTCCGCATCGTGGAGTTTGACTAACCCTCTGGGCGGCTCGGGTGCGTCCGAAAGGTGGGACACTCCGCAGACTGTCTCAGGGACTGTAGGAGGCACAGTAACGACTGTATTCACGTATTACAACCAGTACCTGTACACGCTCAGCTACTCGGTTGCGAATGGTGGCTCCGGCTACTCCGCTCCTGCTCTTACGTCAACGCAATTTGCGGGTTCCTACAACCCCACCCTGACCACCACCGCAACAGGGTACTGGCTCGACAGCTCGGCCACCTGTTCTGTGACCAACCCACTCTCCGGTTCGATTTCGTCAGAGAGATGGGACACTACCACTGCCTGTCCTGCTGTCGGTGCGTCTCAGACGATCATATTCGTTTACTACAACCAGTACAGGCAGACGCTCTCCTATTCTATCGAGGACGGAGGGACCCCTTCTGCTCCAACTGCTGCAGGAATCGAATTTGGTTCGGCTTACGCTCCATCCTTGGCCACGACCCCTGCTGCATACTGGTTCGACGCAAACGGGGCAATCACGATCAGCACTCCGACCAACGGAGCAAGCGAAAGATGGTATCCGTCTCCGGTCAGCGTTTCGGCAACCCAGGATAACACCCAAGTTATCAGCATGTACCACCAATATCAGCAGTTCCTCTCCTATGCGATCGCATATGGCGGCTCAGGCTACTCTGCCCCGACTGCGAACGGCATTGCTCTTGGCTCTCAGTACACGCCGACGCTTACCACTTCCATTGCCGGTTACTGGTTTGACGCGTCGGGCACGATTGCGTTCACTAACTCACTTTCTGGTAGTGGTTCAACCGAGAGGTGGTATACGACAACTGGTTCGGTCTCAGCCACGGCACAGGGGACTAACTCAATCACCTACTATCACCAGTATCTGTTAACAGTCACCGGGGGCAACAACGTCTCCTACAGTATGCCTTCTCCCACATCAGACAACTGGTACTATGCTGGCACGAACACGACTGTATCATCCGACTGGGTCTGGAATACTGTCTCTGGGCAGTCCAGGACGGCTGTCACTAACTTCCAGATTGATGGCGCGAACCAAAACCCCACGAGAGCTAGCTCGGGGACACTGACTACATTCCTAATGACCTTCGATACATCCCACACCGTAGCTTTCGCGTCCACAGTCCAGTACTGCCTGACGGTCAACGGTGGGAACAATATCACCTACGGAACTGCCTCTCCGACCGGCGATGGTTGGTACGACTCTGGCACCTCCACCACGGTCTCTTCGGACGGGGTCTGGGGGAGGTCTTCGGGCGTCGGGAACAGGGTGGAATCGTGGCAGGTGGACGGCAATGCCCCAACTTACGTTACGTCCGAAGCCGCAATCACGACCGCCGGCATCACGATGTCTGCTCCTCACTCGATTGCATTTGCCACAGTCACACAGTACGAAGTCACCCTCGACGCGGGTGCTACTAGCGCCCTCTCATCCATAACTCCTCCCACAATCTCCGCCGACAACTACTGGTATGACAGCGGGACTTCCGTTTCTGTCACTCTCTACGGAGTCTACGGGAGATCCGCAGGCACTGGTTCGAGGACCGCCTCCTTCACGTTAGACGGCGGCAGCCCAACTGACGAGGCGACCGCCAGTACGTTCTCCGCATTCTCTACCAACTCGATTGATGCGCCCCATTCGATAACGGCCACGACCGTCACGCAGTACCTACTGACTGACGACGACCCCACAGGCTCCGAGAACGGCATTACTGCTCCCACTATCGCCGGAGACACCGGCTGGTATGATTCAGGTTCTTCGGTCACTGTTGTGCTGAACAACGTCTACGGACTCGTTCAGGGCACGTCTAGGAACAACCTTGTCTCGTACACACAAGGAGGCACCACCATGCCAGTTGTACGGTCAGGCTCGGGGACACTCACAGAATCTACTGTAGTCATGAATGCACCAGTCACAATATCGGCCACCTACGTCGTCCAATACTATCTCGCTATCTCGAACGATTGTTACGACGCAGCAGTCTCAGCGACATCTCCGACCGGCGATGGTTGGTACGACTCTGGGATGTCCATGGATGTCCAGTGCAGCGGGATTAACACACGCATCGGCGGGACGGGCAAGAGGGCGGAGGACTACTACTGGGACTCTGGCTCTCCAACGACTGTGGCGACGACGGGCAACTACACTACTTCCTCCGTTAACATGAACTCTACTCACACTCTCAACGTGGATGCCCTCGCAGAATTCCAGCTCACGTTTGCCGCCAGCCCGAGCCTAGGAGGAAGCTCTTTCACGAGCACCCTGCCTTCCATCAGTGGAGACACAGGCTGGTACGACGCGGGTTCAGTGGTATCAATCTCAGCCAACCCCAACGCCTACTGGTCTTTCACCTCGTGGAGTTCAAGTAGCGGTTCGATAACTTTCGGGTCCATCACCTCACAGTCGACGACAGCTGCGATTGGAGACGCAGGGACGATAACGGCAGACTTTACACTTGCCACTCCACTTTCGGCTGGTAGCATTACGCCACTCTCTCCGACGGTTGACAACGGGCAATCAATCACATTGACCGCCAATCCTGCCGGCGGCACACATTCGTACTCATATCAGTGGTACACAGGCGCAGGCTGCGCGAGCCCAATCTCCGGAGCTGGTTCTCAGACATACAATGCCTCGCCCTCTTCGACAATGACCTACTACTACGAGGTCAACGATTCAACCTACTTGTCCGTAGGTGCATGCTCCGCTGGAGACACCGTCACGGTCAACCCCGCGCTCGCGACTTCCCCTGTCATCGCAGTCTCACCAGGGACTATTGACAGCGGCCAGTCAGCGACCCTCACGAACACGACGCCCTTCAGTGGCGGGACATCCCCGTACACGTGTCAATGGCTCGAGGAGGCGCCGGGAGCAAGCAGCTACAGCGACCTTGGCAGCTCCTTCAGTTGCACAACCTCACTCACGCCTCCGATCTCGACCGGTGCTCTCTCTTCCGCAGGCACCTGGTACTTCGAGCTCCAAGTGACCGATAGCGCGAACGCATTCGTGACATCGAATGCTGTCGCCGTCGTGGTCAACTCACAACTAACAGTCTCGGTTTCTCCCTCGCCTGTGACCGTGGACCAGGGCCAGTCGTCATCTCTCACTTCTGGCGCAGTGAACACTGGTACATCCCCCTACGCCTACCAATGGTATGAGGAAGCTCCAGGCGCAAACAGCTACTCGGCGATAGTCGGTGCCAATTCATCGCGTTACACCTTTGTGACTTCGGTATCAACGGCCATCGGCAGCTGGCAGTTCGAGCTCCAAGTCACTGACAGCGGCAGCCCTGCTGAGGCGGTCAACTCGAGCGCGGTGGGCGTGACGGTCAACTCCAGACTTGTACCTCCTTCCGTGTCTGCTTCATCCAGTTCAATCAACCAGGGGCAATCCTCGAGCCTGACTTCAAGAGCAGTCACAACTGGGACCCTACCCTACACCTATCAGTGGCTTGAAAAGGCACCTGGGGCTAGTTCTCACATCACGATTAGCGGAGCCAACTCGTCAGCTTACACATTTGTCGCAACATCTTCGACGACCGGTGGTATCTGGTCCTTCGAGCTCCGGGTCACTGACGGGGCTAGCGCGAGTGTCACGTCGACCCAGATACTCGTGACTGTCGTCTCCACACCAACTCTCACCATATCGTGCAACCGCGCTTCTTTGGTTGTGGGTTCAGCGACTCGTTGCAAGGCGACGGTCCAAGGCTACGGTAAGGGCCCTGGCTTTGCGCCGACCGGCAATGTCTCTTGGTCGAGCAGCAGCTCTGGTACGTTCTCAACCACATCCTGCAAACTCTCGCGAGTTGTTGGAGGGATAACCATCACTCATCACTCCTACAGCATATGCTCGGTGAAGTTCACGCCGACTGCTCCAGGCTCTCCTGTGGTTCTAACGGCGAGCTATGGAGGCGACTCCAAGAACCTCCCCTCTGTCGGATCGCGCAACTTGACCGTGGCAATGAAAGTCACGAAGACAACGGTTATCTGCACGCCGAGATCCGCCGTAGCTGATTCGTCGACGGTCATCACCTGCAAGGCCAAGGTGGCTGGCTACTTGCCTTCGGGAACAGTGAACTGGTCCCAGACTGGCACAGGTACAATCTCCCTCAATTCGACGACATGCACCCTCTCGCGAGGAGTATGCTCCGTGGCAATGACAGGATCTACCAGCGGACACGTTGTCGTGACTGCGACCTATACGGGAGACTCAAACAATCGGGGTAGTTTCCGAACGGCCAGACTGACCATCACAAAGGCGCCTACGACTACTTCGGTGTACTGCACCCAATCGTCTGGCGCAGGCAAGTCAATCACCTGCACAGCGACGGTGACCGGCGTGTATCTATCACACACCGGGGCTGTCACTTGGTCAAAGGTTACGGGAGTGGGAGTCTCGTTCTCCTCAAAGACTTGCACATTGTCGTCAGGAAGCTGTTCAGTGACGTTTACGGCCACTACTGCAGGGCGCCTTGAAATCAAAGCGGCCTACAGCGGAGACTCCAACAACCTCAAGAGCTCAGTGACTTTAATCCTGACGGTAACCTAGATTACCGAGTCTGGGGCCTGGCTCCGCGGCCACTAGATCTGAACACGTCGAAGGATAGTGAGAATTCACTAGTCGACTGGCATACAAAGCAAGTACACAACCCGTACGACCGCGTCTAGTGTAGCTTTCGTCACTCCGGGTTCTGACAGAGCAAAGGAATAAGTTGTGCCGGGGAGGAACGCAGAGCAAGCGGTAGAGGCGCCCAGATTTGGAGATCGTCAGTCAAGACGTGACGTTTACGTGCTCAGATGGGTCCGTTATGGCTGCCCATCTCTCCAGACCTAGCGGCGCAGGCGGAGTGGGCGAAGGCAAGAGGCCAGCGGTAATCGTGATTCACGAGGCCTACGGCTTGAACGAGCAGATCAAAGGGGTCGCCGACAGGTATGCGGGGGAGGGTTTCGTGGCAGTAGCGCCCAACCTCTTTACCAGGAATGGCGACATAATGACGGAGAAGAACATCGAGAACGCAATGAGGCCGCTGTGGTCGCTTCCACCTCAGAAGAGAAATGATCAGAGCGCAATCCAGGGCCTGATGAAGACGATGTCAGACACAGACAGGAAAATCATGAGCATCTTCTTCTTGGGCAGGGAGGGAATGGAGAAGCAGATGGTGACTGATTTGTTGGACTGCAAGGACTATCTCAAGAGCCTGAGTTTCGTCAGAAGTGAGAGACTCGGCATCACAGGCTTTTGCCTTGGCGGGGGACTCACCTATCAGGTCTCCGCAATGTACCCGTTCGGCGCTTTGGTACCATTCTACGGAAATAATCCATCGCCCCTGGAGGTCGTTGCGCACATCAGCGGTCCTGTCCTAGCATTCTACGCGGGCGAGGATGAAAGAGTCAACGCAGGGGTACCCGCTCTTGTCGAGGCGATGTTGAAGCACAAGAAGTCTTTTGAAATGAAGGTATACAGAGGAGCGCAGCACTCGTTCTTCAACGAGACGAGGCCTGTGTACAATAGAGAGGCCGCGGAGGACGCATGGAAGAGCGCCTTGGCGTTCTTCAACAAACACCTTCTGCAGTAGGGGAATCAAGGGGCCGTCGAATGGTGGTGGTAGATGAGGAGGCGAGAGAAGTCGAGCGAAGTCGCGACCTCCTGTGGGATTGCTTTGTGAATTGGTCGTTTACCCTTGAAAGAATAGAAAAGGGAGAAACTGACGCATCTGACGGCTGAGAATCGCTGACCGAATGACGAACCTTCTTCAATCTGATTCCGCTTTCGCCCACCAGGCGTCAGACTGCCTTAAGCGGAGTATCAAAGCGCTTTCCTGAGGGAGTGCCCGCTACCACCTTCTTTACGAAATCGCTCGAACATATGTTTAATTGCGCAAACCGAGGCAGTTGGAATGGCAAATTCGGATGGGTTCTCAGATCGAGGTGACTGTCAAGGCTCTTACCGAATTCGAATCCGAACTCGACAGGATAAAGGCAGAGGTCTTGGAGGTCAAGAAGAAGATGGTCAAGGACGCGGTTAGTTTGGCCGAATCGGCCAAGTCGACAGCTGTTTTGAAAGCCCAGCAGCAGGTATCCGAGAGGCTAGCCAAGGCAAGGGCCGAAGGCGAGGGCGAGGCTGAGTCGATAAGGAAGAAAGGGGAATCATCGTTGAAGAGCTTCGAAGCGACCATTTCTAGGAGGAAGGCGAAAGCCATCGAGATGGTGGTGGGTCGCCTCTTGGGTGAAGACAAGTGAAGGTTGTAGCCGTAGGCGGTAAGGCCTTCGTGACCGGCTTCGTACTCTCTGGCGTCAGCGGTGAATACGTGTCCTCGCCTGACGAGGCGCTCGGGAAGATCGAGAAACTCGTCAGGGACCCCCAGGTCGGTCTCATCATGGTCAGCGACGAAGTCGCGAAACCTCTCGGCGCTCAACTGACTGCCATCAGGACGCAGCGGGCAACCCCTCTGATCTACGAGGTCCCCGGACCGGGGAGCAAGAAGCAGCAGGTCGATTACCGTGCCATGCTGAGGAGCATCCTGGGAGTCTGATTGACGTGAGCAGGGCGACCGCCGGCACCTTGGAGAAGGTCTCCAGAGAGTTCGAAAACGAGCTCTTGGCGGAGCTTCAGGAGGCAAGGGGGGAGGCTCTTTCCACGGTGGAGTCGTCCAGAGGGGAGGCGAAGGTGGCGGTGACGAAGATCCTAGACGCGAGCGTCAAGCAGGGAGAGTCGCTAAGGAGACAGATTATCGGGGCGGCGGAGCTCGAGGCGCGGAACGCTCAGCTGAAAGCGCTGGAGAAGGCCGTGGTCGAAGTCTTCGAGGCGGCCGCGAAAGAGCTCGGTGAAGATACCGGCGCGCGCTACGAGGCGTCGCTGACGCAGCTTGTCAAGGAAGGGCTGGAAATGATCGGCCCAAGAGCCAGAATCTTCTGCAGGTCCAAGGACAGGAGTACGGTCTCGGCCGCTTTGCGCAGACTCGGGGGCAGTCAGTCCAAGCTGGTCCTCGAGGAGAAGGGCATTGGCACCAGTGGAGGCATCGTCATGACCTCCATGGACGGGTCTGTGAGATTCGACAATACATTCGAGGCTAGGCTTGAACGAATGCGGCCAACTCTCAGAATGGAAGCCTCAGCGATACTCACGAGCGGCTAATCCCCGCCGAGCGCCCATTCCCCGAGCTAGTCTGACTCGACCGGCAATGGTAACACGTCTAAGAGTCAAGGCGCCTCCATCTGAGAAGAGCGTCGCTGGTCCGGCCGTGTCCAAGGCGGTCGAAGGCCGCCTGTCTTGTGGCCACCTTGGGTAGGCTGCAGTTAACTCCGCCCAAGAAATTATAAGTCCGAGTCCGAGGAGGGCCAAAGAGAATTTATTGACAGTCAAGGGAAAGATCGAATGGATCTCCGGGCCGGCTGTCAAGGCTTCAGGGATGTCGGCTGCCAAGATGAACGAAGTCACTCAGGTTGGTGAGGAGAGGCTAGTCGGGGAAGTGATCAAGCTGACTGGCGACATCGCCTTCGTCCAGGTCTACGAGTCCACCAGCGGCCTGCGCCCGGGTGAGCCAATCCTCGGCACGGGTCAGCCTCTGTCGGCTACCCTCGGGCCCGGCATGATCGGAACGATCTATGACGGCCTCCAGAGACCGCTCGACATAATCGCAAAAATGGCCGGAGCGTTCATCACTAGGGGCGTCTCGGCCAATTCGATACCGTTCGACAAGGAATGGACGTTCGACCCCTCAGTCAAGAAGGGGGACGAGATCGAGGGCGGGAGCATCCTGGGGAGCGTTCAGGAAACGCCTCTGATCGAGCACCGGATACTGGCCCCGCCGACAACGCCGAAGGCGAAAGTGAAGGATGTTGTGAAGGTCGGGGACTACAAGAGCGATGAAACTGTGGTCTTCGCTGAAGACAAGACGGGCAAGAAGTACGAGCTGAAGCTCTATCATCAGTGGCCGGTCAGGACGCCGAGGCCGGTCCGAGAGAGACTGGACCCGGAAATCCCGCTCATGACGGGGCAGAGGGTCCTCGACTCCTTCTTCCCGATGGCGAAGGGAGGCACGGGAGCGATACCTGGAGCGTTCGGGACCGGGAAGACGGTGACTCTTCATTCTATCGCGAAATGGGCAGATGCCAAGGTCGTCTTCCACATCGGTTGCGGGGAGCGGGGGAACGAGATGACCGAGGTGCTGGTCGAGTTCCCCGAGCTGATCGATCCTCAGAGCGGTAGGCCGCTGATGGAAAGGACCATCCTCATCGCCAACGTCAGCAACATGCCGGTCGCGGCCAGGGAAGCGAGCATCTACACGGGGGTCACGATGGCCGAGTACTACCGAGATATGGGGTATGACACCGTCCTGGTCGCCGACTCGACCAGCAGGTGGGCCGAGGCACTCCGCGAGATCAGCGGAAGACTGGAGGAGATGCCGGCCGAAGAGGGCTACCCGTCCTACCTCGCATCGAGGCTCGCCGAGTTCTATCAAAGGGCCGGAAGAGCCGACCTGCTGGGCACGCCATCAAGAACCGGCTCGATTACCCTAGTCGGGGCCGTTTCTCCGGCAGGAGGCGACTTCACCGAGCCAGTCACCTCTCAGACGATCAGGTTTGTCAACACCTTCTGGTCCCTCGATGCGGGGCTCGCGTATTCGAGGCACTACCCATCCATCAACTGGATGAACTCCTACTCGGGATACATCGAGTCGGTAAGCAAGTGGTGGACGGAGAGGGTCGACAAGGAGTGGCTCTCGGTGAGAGCCGACGCTTACGCCATCCTCCAGCGTGAAGACGCGCTCAAGGAGATTGTGCGGCTCCTCGGACCCGAGGCCCTGCCCGACGAGGAGAAGCTAATCCTAGACGTCGCAAGGATGATTCAGATCGGGTTCCTGCAGCAGAACGCGTACGATGACATCGACACCTACTGCAGCCCGCAGAAGCAGTTCAGGATGATGAAGATGTTCGTGCAGTACTACCAGGCGGCGCTGAAGGCGCTGAGGAGTGGCGTACCGCTGCCCAGGATAAGGGGGATGCAGGTGATCGCCCCGATGCTGAGGGCGAAGTTCGCGATAAAGAGCGAAGAACTCGGCAAGCTCGAGTCGCTCGCGCAGCAAATGTCCGACGAGTTCGCAAGTCTGTCGGATCTACAGGAGGCGAAGGCGGCGTGAGCAGGTCGTCCTCAGGCCTAGAGTACAGCAAGGTGGCCGAAATCAAAGGGCCGCTTCTCGTAGTCGACGGCGTCGACAGGGCCGCCTTCGACGAGCTTGTCGAGATAGAAGACACCGATGGGAAGAGGAGGCTCGCGAGGGTTCTGGAGACCGGTTTCGGCAAAGCCGTCGTCCAGGTCTTTGAGGGGACCTCCGGTCTGTCCATCAGCGGGACAAAAGCGCGTTTCCTAGGTCACACGATGCAGCTCCCAGTCTCTGACCAGCTACTCGGAAGGGTCTTCGATGGACTGGGCAAGCCTCTTGACGGGCTTCCCGAGCCGGTCCCCAAGGTCTTCCTCGACATCAACGGCGCGCCGATCAACCCAGAACGGAGGGCCTACCCGACCGACCTCATCCAGACCGGCGTTTCGGTCATCGACGGCATGCTGACCCTAGTCAGGGGCCAGAAGCTTCCAATCTTCTCGGGAGCCGGCATGCCTCATAATATGCTGGCCGCCCAGGTAGCAAGGCAGGCAACCGTGGCGGGGCAAGGCGAAGAGTTCGCAGTCGTCTTCGCTGCCGTGGGCGTCTCGAGCAGCGACGCCGCGTTCTTCCAGCGCACGCTCGCGGAGTCGGGCGCGATCAAGAGGAGCGTCCTGTACCTGAACCTCGCGGACGACCCGGCCATTGAAAGGATAATCACTCCACGCGTCGCCCTCACGGCGGCAGAATACCTGGCCTTCACGCTGGGAATGCACGTTCTGGTCATAATCACTGATATCACGAACTACTGCGAGGCGCTCAGAGAAATCTCGGCGGCAAGGGAAGAGGTGCCCGGCCGGAAAGGCTTCCCGGGTTACCTCTACACGGACCTCGCGACAATCTATGAGCGGGCCGGCAGAATCAAGGGCATGAAAGGAAGCATCACCCAGATGCCCATCCTTTCGATGCCCAGCGATGACGTGACTCATCCGATCCCCGACCTGACTGGCTACATAACCGAGGGCCAGATATTCCTCGGGAGGGATCTCTTCAGGAAGGGCCTCTACCCGCCGGTTTACCTGCTTTCAAGCCTCAGCAGACTTATGGGCCCAGCGCTGAGCCAGGTCATCAAGCAGGGCAAAGCGCCGGCCGACCACCAACAAGTGGGCAACCAGCTGTACAACGCGTACGCAAGGTCGGTCGAGCTGCGCGCTCTGGCAGAGATAGTCGGCAAGTCGGGTCTGACAGAATCGGACCTGAAATACCTCGCCTTCGGCGACGCGTTCGAGCAGAAGTACCTCAACCAGCGCTACGACGAGAACCGGAGCTTCGGGGACACCCTGAGGATTGCGTGGGAGGTTCTCTCGATACTCCCGCAGAACGAGCTCACTAACATCAAGGAGGAGTTCATCCAGAAGTACTACGTCACGGGCAAGCCGGTTGGATAGAGATGTCCGTAGCGTTCGGCTCCAACATCCTTCCCACCAAGATCGAGCTGATTAGAACCCGCAGGAGGCTCCAGACCGCGGTCAGGGTGAAGAAAGTCCTTGATGACAAGCGGGAAGTCCTCCTGAAGCGCCTCGACGAGATAATCCAGCAGGCGGCAGCGGCACGCGGCGAGATTTCGCAACCCCTCTCAGACGCGTACGTCGCGCTCTACGACGCGTATCTCAAGCTGGGCCCGCTACGGCTCGAGGGGATCGCCGCGAACACTCCGCAGATGGTGGAATCCGAGGTCACTGTCCGTAGGATCGTCGGCGTAGACGTGCCCTCAATCAAGCTCTCCGAGAAGGAGGTGGGAATGACCTACGGCTTCGCGGACACCAACGTGGCCGTTGACAGGGCCTCCAGGCAGATGAGGAAGGTCCTCCCCTCTATCTTCAGGGCCGCTGAGTTCGAGAACGCGATATTCAGGCTCGCGAAGGAGCTCGAGAAGACGCAGCGCCTCCTGAATGCGCTCGAATATATGATAATTCCGCGGTACGAGAGCTCCATCCGCTACATCCAGCAGACTCTCGAAGAGAGGGAGAGGGAGGAGTTCACTAGGCTAAAGCATGTAAAGAAGGTCCTGGAGAGTAAGGCCGCGGAATGACAGAAGAAACAGTCGACGAACCGTTCAATTCCGCGGTCGAGAAGCTCGAGGCAGCACACAAACAGGCCGTGGCCGACCTTAGGTCCAAGCTCGAGAAGGCGAAATCAGCCGCACTGAAGAAAGTCAGTTCCTAGACCCGTCTGTCAAAGCAACGACCGACCTTATCACCCTGAACAGTATCGCCATCCCGACCAAGAGCCCCGCGGTCGAGAAGGCTATCGCGAGGATGCTCTTTGAGTAACCTGCCGCACCCCCTACATAGTAGCCCAGGTAGACGCCTAGGAGCAAAAGCGGAGCGATCACCAAGGCAGTAGCAAGAGCCACTATGAGGAGGGTTCTTCTTCCGCTAGCTCGGCTCAACGTAGGGCGGGGCTCCATGAGCAGTAAAAATTGTTTAGGAGGGCCGGAGCAATCCGGCCCGTCGCTCCTACTCACACTTGCTGTAGCCGCAGCTGGTGCACTTGTAGCAGCCGTTTTCGAAAATCAGTGCACTCTCGTGGCAGTCAGGGCACGTCCCTCCCTGCGTGACCTGCCTCGGGGCGGCAGGCTGCAGCGGGGCCGCCGACTCCTTCACCACGTGGTTGAGGGTCAGGAGTTCAAGCGCCTTCGCAATCGCGTCCGGAATAGAGAGCAGCTGCGTGCCTTCGTCCCAGGAGACGTACTTGCCCTTGATCCCTTTCAGGGTGGATATGGCGCTCTTGGCGTCTCCCCCATGCTGGAGGTAGAGGCTGATCAGCCTCCCCAGCGCCTCGGCGTCGGCCTTCTCGTCTCCACCTGATTTGCCAAGGGTCACGAAGACCTCTCTCAGTTCGCCGTTCACTAGGTTGGCCGTCAGGTACAGTCCTCCCTGCGGGAGCTTCAGCTTCAGGGTCCGGCCTTCCATCATTCTAGGCCTTTCGAAGGGAGTCTTGGGCTGCTCGACCTTGGCCACCTTAACCGTTTCCAGAATCCCTTCCCTGCTCCCCTCCCTGTAGACTGTGATACCTTTGCATCCCATCTTCCACGCGAGAAGGTAGACCTTTTCGACGTCTTCGGGGGTTGTCTCTTGAGGCAAGTTGACAGTGCTGGAGATGGCTGTGTCGATGTGCTTCTGAATGGTCGCCTGCATCTTGACCCTCATCTCAGGCCTGATTTGGTGTGAGGTGACGAAGTAGTTCGGCAGCTGTTGCTCATTCTTAGCTCCTGTCTGAACCATGTACTCGCTGACGAGTGGATGGAAAACCTTGAACTCGCCTTCGCTGAGCGACTTGCTCCTTCTCGTATAGCAGAGGGCGAAGACCGGCTCTATCCCGCTGGAGCAGCCTGCGAGAATTGAGCCCGATCCCACGGGTGGGATTGTCGTTATCGCGGCATTCCTGATGCCTTGGGTCCTGATCTTCTCTTTGATCTTCTCGTCCAGTCTCGAGATGAATGGCTGGGCCAAGTGACTCTCAGCGTCGAAGGCAGGGAAGCTCCCCTTCTCCTTGGCGAGGTCGGTCGAATAGTCGTAGATAACGTGCTTAATCCTCTCGAACAGGTGGTCCACGAACCCAATCGTCGAGTCCTCGTCGTACTTCAGGCCGAGCTTGATCAACATGTCACCCAGTCCTGTTATGCCGACTCCTATCCTTCTGCTGTGAAGCGAGGATTCCTTCTGTTGGGGCAGCGGGTGCCGCTCGGCGTTGTAGTCGAGGACGTTGTCAAGGAACCTCGCTGCAAACTGGGTCGCTTTCGTGAGCGATTCCCAGTCTATGCTGGCCCTTTCCGTGAAGGGCTCTTTGATGAAGGCGCTGAGGTTGACGGAGCCCAGGCAACAACATCCGTAGTTCTCGAGCGTTTGCTCGCTGCATGGGTTGACTCCCTCTACCTCCATGCCGCCGTACTCGGTCGTGGACTCTCTCTTCATGGCATCCCAGAAGAGGACCCCAGGTTCAGCCGACTCCCAGGCGCCTCTGATGAGCGACTTCCAGACTTCTCTAGCCCTGACGGTCCTGTTGACTTCTGCCTTCTCGTTCTTAAAGTGGAGGAGAAAGTCCCCGTCGGTCTCTACTGCTCCCATGAAGTCATCTGTAATCTTCACCGAGATGTTGGCGTAGTTCACCTTCTTCAGGTCCCTCTTGACGTTGATGAAGTCTATTACGTCCGGGTGGTCGACTCTGATGGTAATCATCAAGGCGCCCCTCCTTCCCGCCTGGCCAATCGTCCCTGTCGTCGTCGAGAGGAGTTCCATGAACGAGACGGAGCCCGAGCTGTAGATCGCCGAGTTGTTGACCGGGGCTCCCCGAGGCCTCAGGACAGAGATGTCTGTGCCGACCCCTCCGCCGAAGCTGTATGTCCTCGCTGCCTCCTTGCACCAGTCGAATATCGCTTCAATCGAATCTTCCTTAATCCTGAAGAAGTAGCAGTTCAGAAGCGTAGACCTCCTCGTCTGTCCGGCTCCAAAGAGAATCCTTCCTCCTGGTACGAACCTGTAGTCCTGAAGCAGCCAGTGGAACTTCGCAGTCCATTCCTTCCTCTTTTCCTCGTCCTTCTCCGGCGAGGCCAATTCCTTCGCCACCCTGCGCCACATATCGTCCGGGACCTTCTCCACCTGCCTTCCGTGCTGGTCTCTCAAGGCGTATTTCTCATAGAAGACCCTGGCGCGCAGTTCGTCTCCTCCGAACGCGGCGAGGGTTTCCGAGGGGATCCTTACTTCCCCCCTGTTCTGCTCTCCGGCATCCGGAGAGTCACGTGGTTCTTCAACTATTGACGTCATAACCTTAGCGTCAACCCTATTCCCGCCGATATATATCTCACTCTTGGCTGATCTGTTGCTGACAACCAAGCGAGGTCTCGACCAAGTTCTCGACGATATGAAACGATCTGCGGTGGAATTTTTTTGACAGGATGCCTGTGTCGTTTGCTGAGATTAGGCTGCTGTCGAATATTGGGTCGTGGCCACCGACTTGCATCTCCTGCACCGGGCCACATTCTGCGGCAACTTTGCACCACAGTTCCTGCAGACCGATATCGTCCTGTCGACCTTGAAGTAAAGGATTTTCGGCGTCGCATTCAGAATCATGTTGTAGACGCCCCTGACATCCTCCGCGTTTCCATCGAGTGTCACAGAGAGTCCGCCGTGGAGGCCTGTTGCCAACTTTGCCATGTAGTTCATCTTTTCAGGGTTTTCCAGGTCTGCCAGGAGTAGCCTGGGGGCTTGGGTGTAGGCGCCCTTCTGCAGTGGTTGGAGGTTCGCTTTTCCGTATTTCTCGGAGTCGAGTGTTGCCAGTCTGAGTGCACCGTCGAGTTCAAGCATCGCAACGCCCAGCCTGTCTATCCTACTCGATTTGTCGTTGGCGACTTGGCTTGCCGTCTCTACTATCTTCTCGGCGAGCTCAAACCGCGAACCCATCGTCGGGTCCCTAATCAGACTGGCCAAAGTCTCCTCGAGGCCGACTAGGTTCATTATCAGAGGCATCGTGTCCGACGTTACAGCGTCTGACCCAGCCGCGAGAGACGGCAAGAGGCCCCGCTTCAGGGTCCTCTCGATGAGCCTTCTCCTCGTTGAGAGCGCCTCCGAGGCGACGCCAATCAGCAGAGCCAGCTTTGCCCTGAAGTACGTCTCGTCCTGGTTGGAGTCATATGCCAGTCTGGGAAGGTTGAGGCTCAGCCCGTGAAGCACACTGATATTGTCCGCCTGTGACTCCTGCGGAAGGACATTCGCGCTGAGGCCCAGGAAACTCCTCCTCTGGTCCGATGAGAAGAATGCTATCCTGCCACCGTTGAATATGATAGAAGCGGCCTCTTTGAGTGTCTTTGTCTCGTCGACCCTGTTGGGCTTGGCCAGCAGCAGTCTGATATCAGGCCGGGGCGTCTCCTCCACGAAACTCCGATATGCACCGAGCACTGCGTCGAGCGTCCTGTCGAGGACGTCTCTGCCCACGTCGTCGTGCCTGTAGGGGTTCAACTCAAGGCTGATTGCAGGACCCTCGGCTCCGGCGATGGGGGAGCTCACGGCTTCGAAGAACCTCATGAAGAGAGACTCCATTTCCCTCTTCCCACGTGACCTGCAGAAGGGACCCAGGTATTGCAGGAAGTTCCTGAACGTGACCTCGTCAGCTACCTCTTTGCAGAGCATCGATGTCATGTTGAGCACGATGTTGAGGGCTCGTTCAGCGTTCTCCGGGCTAGGGATCATGGGCGTGTTGAGGATTCTTCCTCTTGGGTTCATCCCGCCGCTCCTCACTGACAACAGGTCGACGAAGACTGTGTCGGGGGTCAGCCCCCAGGTCCCTGCATTGGTAATGTGGATGTCTCCATTGAGGTGGGCGTCGGCGACATCTCTGGGAAGTTGCTCAAGCAGGAGGTATTCCGAGAAGACCTGTCTCCCTGTCTGGTGCACGAGCGACTCCACGTTGCCTCCGTCGTCGCCTGCCTTCCCCAGCAGCTGGGTCACGTCGTAGATCGGCATCCCTAACCTCGTCAGTTTGTGCCTGTACTCCTCCATGCTATGTTCCACCAGGAGGGCGTTGACTATCTCCCGGATCAGAGGCGCGGTCAAATACTGCGTCTGGAACTTGTAGAGCCTCGACTCGGTCTCACTGGTTATCTTCTGCGCCAGCTCGACAGGCATCCCAGCCTCCCTCACGAGGGATTGCAGAATCTTGTTCGCATTGAATTCCTCCATGGTCTGGTGGGACGTCCGCACGTACAGTTTCCCGCTTTCAACGAGCGACTGCTCCTCGATTTGGCGTGTCAGGTTGAGGACGAGTCTGCCTAGGTTCGTCACAGTGTACTTCCTCTCCTGCCTGTTGAGCTGAATCAGCAGCTGCTTGACCAACTTCCTGAGGTGGTACGCGAACTTCCCCGATTCTTTCTTCGACTTGAAACCGGCCAGAGTCTTCAGTGCGCTGTACGTCAGTGGTCCTTTGATGTTCAGGATCCTGAGAATCTCGAGCCTCTGTGGGGATGCGATTACGCTGTAGATCGTCTTGACCCTTCGAGGAGCTGCCTGCAAGCCTTCTTGGGAGGTCTTTGTCGATTGTATATATGTGTGCCTTGATCATTAGTCAAAACGAATTCACTTCTAGTGGACAGATGACGCGGTGTCAAGGACTTGTCAGAAGACAGACGGAAAGAGCGATCAGGGAGCTCGGCAGCGCTGGTGCCAGCCACTTCCTCAACCGTCTATGGAAAGAAGACCACCGAGCGAGTCTACAGGATCTCTCCAAGACCAAAGTAGGCGCCAACCGTTAAATCTGCCCGACCTCAACAACACGCGTGAGACACCGTTCCACAGTGAATAGCTGGATAGTCTCGGTTGGGCTTATTCTTGTCTTTCTGGTGAGTTCCATCGGCTCTCCTACATTGTCAGCCTTGAGTCAGGGGGCGGATGCTGGTTCCTCCGTCTCCTCGTCATCCGGTGATTCCTATTCTAAAGTGCCCGCACAGCTCCCAACGATTCTGCAGCAGGCACAGCAGTTCGGGATGTTGAACTCTAGCGCACCGATGTCGGTACAGATGGTCCTTTCTCTGAGGAACTCCGTCGGCCTCTCGAATGAGCTGATGTCGATGTACGACCCCTCCTCTCCGACTTATCACCACTTCCTTTCTGCGGCTCAGTTCAACCAGCTCTACGGGTCGAGCCCGGCCGAGCTCAGCGCCCTGACTGACTACTTGCGGGCCAAGGGGCTACAGGTGCAGGTGGGGGGCGCGTCCACCACGAACCTGGTGACGCTCAAGGGCACCGCGCAGCAGATGGAGGACGCCTTCAAGACGCAGATGGGTCTCTTCAAGTACAACGGCCAGTCGTTCTACTCTGCCGTTTCGTCCCCGCAGCTCCCCAAGGCCTTCTCCAACGTGCAGATGATATACGGACTGCAGAACTACGGCGCGTCTGCCGGTAGTGCCGTGCCGCTCTACAGAGACCTCGGTCCAGTGAACAAGTCGGAGGCGCCGTCAAGTTCCGTGTATTACAGCCCGCCGGAGATCAGGGAGGCATACAACGCGACCGGCCTCTACTCGGAGGGTTACGACGGGACGGGCATCACGATCGCAATCGTGGACGCGTACGGAGACCCATACATCCAGTCTGAGCTCGGCGTCTTCAGTTCCTCATTCAACCTCCCGCAGACCAACGTGACCGTAGTCTGCGTTGACGGACCCTGTGACTACTACAACGGGATTTACACTGGATGGAACGGCGAGATCGCGCTGGACGTGGAGTGGGCGCACGCCATGGCCCCTGGCGCGACGATTGACCTGTACATCGGCTCCAACAGCGGTCAGCCGCTGTATGACGCCGTGCAGGCGGCGGTCAACGATTCGTCGACCAACATAATATCGATGAGCTGGGCCGAACCCGAGAACGACTTCGGGTCGTCCGCTTCCGTGGCACCCGTCTACGGCGAGAACTATCCGTGGCTCGACCAGGTTCTGCAGGAGGCTGCGGCCGTTGGAATCACTTCCCTCGCCTCCACCGGAGACTGGGGCGCCTATGAACAGAGCTTCGGACAGACTTCACCCTACGGCGGCGCCATGTATCCGTCCACCGACCCGTACGTTACTGGCGTGGGCGGGACCTCGCTCTACATGAGCACGAGCTCCGGCTACCTACAGATGCCATACGCGAACGCCACGGGTGGGTACGGGGCTGAGACCGCTTGGAGCTGGAACAACGTACAAGGCTGGGGAACGGGCGGCGGGGAGAGCACCCTGTTTGCACGTCCGGAGTGGCAGACGGGACTGGGTCTTTCAGGCACGACAATGAGGGGCGCTCCCGACATCTCGTGGGACGCCGACCCTCAGACCGGAGTGCTCGTCTTCGTCGAAGGAGGCTTCAACATCTACGGCGGCACCAGCGTGGGATCGCCTTCCCTCGCTGGCTCGCTGGCGACTCTGGAGCAGAAGGCGGGGGAGAGGCTCGGCCTCATCAACCCGACCCTATACTCGATTCTGAACAACGCGTCGGAGTACTCGAAGGCGTTCCACGACGTGACTGTTGGAAACAACAACCCGAATTCCGCTTCGCCTGGATGGGACTCCCTGACGGGGGTGGGCTCCCCGAACCTGGGCGAGCTGGCCAACTACTTGGCACCGACTGGCCGAATCGATGTAGTCGCGGCTAGCAACGTCAGCCTAGGGACGAGCGCATCTTATTCGAATGTGATTGAGATTACCGCCCACGCATTCTACGGCGGAGCGAACGTAACAAGCGGGACGGGCTTCGCCGAAATCCTCTCCCCAGACGGAGACCTCTTGGCCAACGTCACCATATGGCCAGGGGCACGTGGGTGGACTGGCGATTTCAGGATAAACTCGACTGACCCGCCTGGAAGCTGGACGGCGACCGTCCACATCGCCAGCGGCGGCCAGAGCGGAATGGGCTCAACGATTTTCTCGGTGGGAGACGGCCTGACGCTGTTCGCGCCCTACACGGTCGCCGGCGAGTTCGTGGTGGGTCAGACAATCCCTGTTTCGGTTGCGATTACCGGCGGTGGTGGCGGTGGAGGCGGCGGTGGAGTGGTGACGAGCGGGACTTTCAGTGCGGTCTTCACGTTCCAGACCGCTACGGGCACACTGGAGGGGATGATACCTCTCGCCTACAACTCGTCGACAAGCAGGTGGGAAGGCAACTTCACTGTCCCCAGCTACGCGGACCAGGGTCCCTGGGTCCTCACGGTCAACGGGACCGATTCGAGCGGCAACAGGGGAAGCACCTACGCATGGCTCAACGTGGGTCTGAACCTGCTCAACATATACACGTTCGACCAATACGGTGACCCGACGCCGACCTTCGTACTCAACGACACAATCATCATCCTGGCGCTTCCGATCAACCCCTACTACGGATTGGTTTTGAACGGCAGCTTCAGCGCGACGATCTCGTACGGGTCGACCGTTCTCGGGACGGTCCCGCTGTACAACTATGGATATGGAGAGTGGATTAACGCCGTCCAGATAAACTCTAGCGAACCGGTCGGGTTCTACACCATCACCGTCAGCGGCAATGACGGGCTTGGGAACTCCGGTTCCTCCTTCACGGTGATACGGGTCGCACCCTACAATCTGAACGTGAGCGCGAGCACGACTTCCCTGTACATAACTGACACCGGTTCGCTCCAAATTCGGGCTTCTGTCACCTATCCGAACGGCACTGAGATGACGGTGGGGAGTGTGAATGCCATCGTCCTGTACGAGGGCTGGGGAGAGGTGCACGATGTCCGGTTGACCTACAACAGCGCCCTCGGCGAATTCGTCGGCGTCATCCAGGGCGAGGGGCCGCTCTACACACCGCCCGGCGAGTATGAGGTGGTTTTGAGCGCGGTCGACCCGGTCGGCAGCTACGGATACGGCGTAGCATTCTTCGACATCACAGACATCTTCCTCGCCCCTTCGATGGGCGCAGCGGGCACCACAGTCACTATAACCGGCGCCGGCTTCTACGGTTGGCAGAGCCTGATGGTCACATATGACGGTTCAGCCGATGGCATGCCCACGACCTGCACGACAGACGCATTAGGCAACATGAACTCCGGCTGCATGTTCACCGTCCCGCCCTCAGACCTCGGCAACCACACGGTCATGGTGAGCGACCTCACGAATAGCGCTACAGCGAACTTCACCGTGACGCTCCTCGGAGTGACGTGCTCAAAGTCCACGGTGGTCGTGGGATCAGCGACCACTTGCAAGGCGACGGTCCACGAATTCAGCACTGCTGCTCCGACAGGCACTGTCACCTGGTCAAACAGCAGTTCGGGTACGTTCTCAAAGACATCTTGCACACTCTCAAGGCACAAGACCTACAGCACATGCTCGGTGAAGTTCACGCCGACGACTGCAGGCTCGGTGGTCCTCACGGCGGGCTACGGAGGGGACTCCAACAACCCTGCAACTGCTGGAGGGTACAACTTGGTCGTGACCATGAAGGCCACAAAGACTACGGTTTCCTGCACGCCGAAATCCGCTGTAGCTGGGTCATCGACAATTATCACCTGCACGGTCAAGGTGAAAGGATATGCGCCGACAGGAGATGTGAGCTGGTCGAACAGCAATAGCAGTACTGGGTCCGTCTTCTTCTTTGATTCGGACTGCTACCTCTCACAAGGAACA
>Ga0187858_10001200_pt1 | contig 29818 bp, 22 predicted proteins | sample June2016WEW_8_15_FD_133015 | JGI IMG/M metagenome (GOLD analysis project Ga0187858, IMG submission 133015) | Peatland microbial communities from SPRUCE experiment site at the Marcell Experimental Forest, Minnesota, USA - June2016WEW_8_150 | ecosystem: Environmental > Terrestrial > Soil >...
ATGTTGCGAGTTCCGGATTTGAGTGGAAGGAGCACCAATTACGGGTAAGTCCGGGAGCGCCGGGTCAGCGGAAGAATAAGGTGCGAGCGGCCGGGGGGGTCTAGGGGCGGGGTCTTTAAGAGAGAGAAAACGGTATGGCTGGGGGAGTCTTGCACAAGTTCGTACCAATTAGCATTGAAAAAGGAGAGATTAAGGTACGAGCGGGGGGATCTGGCGATGCCTTGGGGAGAATGTATAGGGATTTACCGCATATAGGGGCCTATGTCCCATGGCCCCGAGGCGGGCCGGGTCTTCCCGTCCCTGTCCTTAAGGATTTCGGGGATTGCGGGGTCGTCGATGACTGCCGCCTTGCCCATGAGACTGCTTTTCGCCGCCGGGCGGTAGTCGTTTGCCGCCGGGTTTACGAAATTGGTCGGTCTGCTGCCGACGCTCGACAGGGAATGGGCGTCCTGCCCGTGGTTCTTGTACCAGTTCCTGGCCGTCGAGCCGGGCGCATCTGTCGAGTTGTAGTAATAGGGCTCCCATATCTCGGCCCCGTCCCAGCTTATGCAAGTTGCCTGTCCGCCCTGCTCGAAGTCGTTGTAATCGGACGTTAGGACTAGCGATTCCGTGTGGTGGGTCCAGAGGTCCCACGGGTAGGTGGCAAGGCCCGTCCTGTCGTTTTTGTAGAAGATCGTGTTTCTTATATCGACGGAGGTTCTCCTCTTCCGGAAAGGGGGCGCGTCAATGTAGATGCCCCAGGCATTGCCCGTTGTCAGGCAGTTATAGACGTGCGCCGTAGGGCCCTGGTAGATGATCCAGCCTGCCCCGTTCGACCTCGCGATGCAGTTGACGTACCAGAACCTGGCCATGCCTGTGATATCGTCGATATTGCAGGAGAAACCGTTTGAATTATTGTAGGCGTCGCAGTCGACGTACTTGATGTTGTCCGTGACTACCGATGGAAGGTCCGATACCGTTCCCACGTCGTACCCGTTGCCTTTGTTGTCGTGGGCCGTGCATCCCTTGTAGGTGATGTTCGTGCTGTTCGTCAGCCAGAAGCCTATCCAGGTGTTCGTATACCCGGGACCGGTCCCCGGAACGTCCCCGTTGTTGTAAGACTGGCAGTTGACAACCTGTCCGTTCGAGCAGCCGTAAGTATTGTCCCCTATCATGAAGCCGCCCGAAAGGCTGCCGTTCTGGTGGTTTCCGTCTATCTCTATGTTCTGGAAGAGGAAGGAATCGTTCCTCTGGACGTTTACGTTGAATTCGACGTTGTTGAAGAGCTTGATGTTCTTCACGACAAGGCCCTCCATCTTGGCGGCCTCGCTTATGCCGGTCGCCTGGAATCCCCTGGCCTTCGAGTTCCGGATGAGGATGCCGGAAGGTGTGTATCCGTCAATCTGCACGAAGTCCCGCTTCCAGACGAATACCATGGATTCGTACCTTGCAAGGGTCTGGCTTCCGCCGTCGAAGGTCACGGGCCCCGTTCCCCAGGTATTGTCCCTCATGATCGTTATGGGCGAAGAAGAGGTGCCGCTCCCGTACCAGTCGGAGCTTATTATGAGCCTGTTGGTTATGGTTGCGCCGGACTTTATCCTTATCACGTCTCCGGCTCTTATGGTCCGCCAGCCGGAGGCAGCCGGGTACCCGGTGTTGTCGTTCTTGCATGCGCCGGGTACGTGCTGCCAGGCCTCGGTCCGGGAAAGGCCCGTGTTGCTGTCGGAGCCTGAGGCAGGGTCGACGTAATAGGCGGCGGGATAGAGACTGCCGGGGGCTGCCAGGAAGCAGAAGACGGCCACGGTTGCCAGGAGCACGGAAAGGACGTTCTTTGGCATAGGACCTCCCTAGGTGCAAGTGAAGGTCGGCTGGCGCCGGGCCGATGGAAGCTGTCAAAGGGGATCGGTTTCGGAGATCACCGCTTCGGAGGGTCCGGCGGCACCGCTTTTGAGGTTGAAAGCCGCGCCTGTAGCCTCCGTCACCGTCCCCTGCGGCATCGAGACCCTTGTCGCGAGCCTTACCAGTCTGGCCGTGCTGAGGACGAGGCCCAGGACGCCTCTGCGGGTCATCGGCTTTTCATCACGGATTTGCCGAAGACGGGCGGCGGTCGGGTCGATGAATTGGCCGGCCGACGGCAGAGGGGCGGCCTCTTCCCCATTCTTTGTGCAGATACAGAGAATATGGTCTTTCAATCCATAAAACATTGCCGCCTGCGGTGAAAGAAGACCGGTGAGATTAAGCTTCGATACGTTGAAACCGGCCTCCTCCAGACGGGAGTAAAAGTCGAGTCCGTATAGCCTCAGATGGTCTTCCAGCCCGAAAACCCTGGCCCGCGCCGAAGGGGTGCTGCCTTCCCAGTCCTCCAGTGTCTTCGCCCTGTTCCTGTCGATCGGAACCTGTATCAGCGCCCATCCGCCAGTTTTCAATACATCCGCCAATTCTCCCATGGCCCTCGCGTCGTCCGGGACGTGCTCGAGGACGTGAGAGCATATAATCGCATCGAACGTATCTGCCCGGAAAGGCAAGTGCTGGATATCCCCCCGCACCATAGGGCTGTATTTGTTCGATATGTCGAAAGTAACCCTCAGGCCCTTTTCTCCCGGCATAAAATCGCCTAATGCTTCTTCCGGAGCAAAGTGGAGGACCCGGGAACCCGGCTTAAAACGGGCTTCCATCTCCTTGATGAAAATCCACATGAGCCTGTGACGAGCGAGGGAGCCGCAACGCGGACACTGTTGACCCGGCAGGCCGGCGAACATCAAGAACCTGCGGAAAGTGTGGCCGCAGCACGGGCAAAAGACAGAGCCGCCCATAACCAACAATCCAAGCAAAAACCGTTTGGACCTACCCAGCCGTTTCCTGAGCCCGCTCCCTCCCACTTGACCTCCCACGGATAACACCCGTAGCAATCCTTGCGGCTATAGCTTCCAGCCCCTCCCGAAAAAGAAGCATCCAGACCGGCGGCTGCCCCATGCCTTTCGGTATCCTTATCATAACATCGTGCCGGGTGCGTTTATTGTCAACCAGCGGCACGAAGGTTTCGATCGATTACCCTGTTTTTTCTCGCGGCTGCCTGGGATTCCAGGCAGCACGAAAGGTTTTCGGACGGGTATTCGCTGGTTGACCGGAGGCGCTCCGCAAGCCCCGTCCTGTGGACGGGGTCAAGGAGCGCAATAAATTGTTCTTCATTCCTATCCGGGAAGCCCCGGCCTGTGGCCGGGGAGCTTCACTATTTGCCTTCGGTAGGATGAGAGGGGGAGCGTCCGGGCTCCCCCTCTCATATCGGAAAGTAAGACCGCGGGGCCTTCCTTTAAGACAGGTCTTTATCTCTTCTTGCGCCTCCCCATGACAAGAAGTCCGAGAACGAGGGCCGGAAATAGAAGGGCCGGCAGCAAGGGATACCTTATTCCGTAGACGACGGGAGTAAGGGCCAGGCGGGTGGCGGCCCGGAGCGCCTCGTGTTTTCCGATATAGTTGGCTATGGGTGGAGACCATCCGTAGTAGAGTGCCACGAGCATTGCCCCCGCCTTGTTCGTAAGCAAACGGCGGTCCCTGAACTCCCGCAGAGTCTGTACTTCAGGCGCAAGATAGCTGCCGAAGGCGGCAGTCGCGATGAAGCAGCCGCCTCCCCCTCCCCCGCCTCCGCCTGCGCCGGCGTCACCGGAGGCCGGGGCTGCACCGGCGGAAGCCGCCAGAGGACTTCCGCTGAAAGGAGATACGGCAGCGTTCGCCGAGGAGCCGTAGTTGTACGCCCCTATATCCCATGATCCTGAAGCCGGGCGCGGGTTGTTGTTGAAGTCGACCGGTACGATGCCCCATATGCTCTGTATCCTTGCGAAGACATCGTCAGGAAAGTTCAAGGGGTTCCCTATGAGGTTGATGCCGTGACCTATCGCAGAGGAAGTTGGCTGGACAGTAAAGTCGCCGCTGCCGGACCGGCCTGGGTTGGTAAAATTCGCGTTCCAACCCTTCCATGCACTGTCGCCCGAATGCTGGTCCTGTCCGTGGTTCTGAATCCACGTTTGTAAATTCGGACCGGAGGTTTGGTAGTAGTAGTCTTCTTCCGAACCAGAATAGACGCCGTTCGACGAGAGCCAATTGTACTGGACCACCATCTCACTGCCGCCGCCTCTGTCAAAAAGGTTGTAGTCTCCCGCATACATGGGGCCGGTAGGTTGTCCGACCGGATTTCCTATGCCGAGGTCTGCCCCGATGTTCTGATAATAGATCGTATTTGCAGAGTACATTATCTGCTGGGCCAATGAAGCTCCGCCGGCTCTCAGTCCGTCGGATCCTCTCGTGCGGTCCGTCATGGTCCCGCTCCCGTCGTTCAAGGCAAAGATGCAATTGTACCAATAAGTCACGACACCCGCATAGGACCACATCCCGCCACCCGGGCTCGGGCCCGTGCTTATGCAATTGACGTAATACTGCCGGCGGTTAGAACTGCCGTGAGCATCGGTGGCGAACGCCTGGCCCCCGGCGTTGCTCCCGAATGCGCAAAAGGTGTTCCAGGCCCGGCAGTTCAAAAACAAAATTTCATCCGAAAAATAAGACGGAGGACTGGGATAGGCGCCCAGCATTGCTCCCGTATCCCATCCCCTTCCCGTGATGTTGTACGCCACGCAGTTGACAAAGGCCACCCTCTGGGATTCGACGGTCCAGTAGCCCATCTGCATATTGGTGCCGCCCGCCTGCGTGCCCGGTGCATTGCCTATATCGTGAGCGCTGCAATTCTGATAGACACCCTGCAAGCATCCATAACAGGCAGAGTCACTGGTTCTCTCTCCCGTGTAGAAGCCGCCGTTGCCCGAACGTCCGTTTCCATTCACCTCCACGTTGTAGACGTAGAAGTTATTTACAGCCATCAAACGCACTCCTGCCTCGGCGGGATTGTAGATGTAAGCGTTCTTTATCTGTATGCCGTATATCGGGCTGGCATCCGTATTTCCCAAAGCCAGGATGCCCCGCGAAGCGCTGTTATTAAGCTGGAAGCCGCCTGACGACGCTCCGTCGAGGACGATGTAGCTGAGATAGTTGATCTGAATCGTACCGTTGTACGCCGGTTCAGACCCGCCGTTGAACGTTACGTTCCCGGACCCCCACGAAGGGAGACGGGCTATGGTTATTGGCGCTGATGATGTGCCGTTATTGTAACGGGAACTGTCGATGGTGATTGAGCCCGAGAGGTTAAAGGTTGCCCCTGACTTGACGTAGATAGTATCTCCGGCATTTATCTTGGGGAAACTTCCTCCGCTCGAGTCGCCGGGGATGTGCGCCCAGGGTGATGACTGGCTCGTTCCGGGATTTGCGTCGCTTCCCGACTGGGGGTCAACGTAATACGTGGCTGCAAGGGCCGTCCAGGGCAGGACAAGGCACGCGAGAAGCAGACTCGCGAAAAGCAGTCCGCCCCTAAAGCTTTTACAAAAACTCATAAAGACCTCCTTTCTGATCGACAGGAGAGGTTCTGCACCCCCGTCGGTCACAAGAGGCCGGCGCCAACCGCTTATGAGCCAATTGTTTTAATACGGACGTTTGCTTCTTGTCAACACTTTTGTTGCAGACTTAAGAAAAGGCGCTGCTCGGCCAAGCGGGGATTCTTACAGTGAGTAGCAAAGGAAGGCATGCCCGGGCGGGGCGGTTAGAGGTCCAAGAATGTCCCCTAACTGTTACGCTTCATAAAGATCAGAATATTCGCGAAGGCTAGGTAGGGAAGCCTCACATGGCGGAACCACAGGCGGTTGAAGGAATGGGTCGCTTTTTTCAGGAGCGGAGAGGATAGCCAGGCATAAAGATTGCTTGCCTGCCCCGCTACCCGCTTTTTCATGATGAGACCGTTCCGTGCCGCTTCTCGGGTAAGCCAGCCCATATCCGTATCGCGTGTCATAAGCATCCCCTCCTCCGTCCTCTGCCACTCCTCGATGCCGGAAGCCGTCCTTCTGAAACGGCCCTTGCTCCTTCCCATGGCCGATAGAAGCGCCCTCATCGCAAGCGACTGGACCGAGTGGAGGTTATTCTCGCCTATGACAAGCATCCCGCCCGGCGCGAGGACCCGGCTAAGTTCGGCTACGGCCCTCTCGACCTCCGGGATGTGCATGAGCACTCCCCAGCAGAGCGCGTAGGGGAACAGACCGTCTGTAAAGGGAAGACAACGTAGATTGGCAGCCCGCACGTTTATCCTCCCGGCCAAGCCTTGCTCACTGACCGCCCGCCTCGCAAGGGAGACTGCGGTGTCCGAGATGTCTATCGCTTCGACGATAAAGCCCCGTTTTGCCAGGCGGATAGCATGGTCGCCCGTGTCGCAGCCGGCATCGAGGATCAAGGAGTCGACCGGCGCACCGAGCGTACGGGCTATATAATCGAAGGCGAGCGAGAAGAACTCCTCGTTCTCCCCGCTGCGATAGGCGCTTATCCAGGTCCGGTGTATCGCCGGTCCCGCCAGGCAAGCCTCGACCTTCGAAGAATCGGCCGGTCCGGGGGTTTTCTCCGCCTTCTTCCTATACATGGAAAGCTCTATCGGGTCCCGGTCGTTCAGCCTCAATAGCGGGTCCTCATAATCATAGCCTAATTACGATAAGGATAATCGTCAACCAGCGATTATAAGGGTGGCGGGCCCTCCCTTGGCCCCTTGGGTGGCGGAGCTTGAGCCTCCACAGGGCGCGTTCAGACAGGGTCTCCTCCGAATAGAAAGCCGCCTACCAGAGCCACCAGACTCTCCGGGAATAGGCGCCATAGCCCGGCAGCGAGCAGGTGAGCTTTATTTCCTCCCTGCGCGCCCGGAGGAGCTGTACGGCCGCAAAGAGGAAGAATATTGCCGCGTTCCTGGGCGTGAACCGCCAGGCGGCGACCGCCGCAGCCGTTGCGATCTCTCCGAGATAGACAGGATGGCGCACGTACCCATAAGGCCCCTTAGTTACCAGACAGCGTACTTCGACTGTAATACTGAAGGAGCGTCTTAACGTCCAGAGACCCCACACCGTCAGGGCAGTCGACACGGTCATCCAGCAAAAGAGGGCCATGAGCGCGACCTCGTTGTCCACGATCAGCAGGGAAGGGGGTGACAGAAGGAGGGCGAATGGCAGGACGGCGCCGAGGAGCGGTACAAGGATCTCGTGAACACCCCTCGACCGGATGACCGGGTCGGCGCGGACCGCATAGCTCACGATGAAAACCACGAAAATGAGCGTCTCCGCCATCCATAAGGGCTTGAAGAGGTAAGTCCCGTAGGATGCGAGGCGATGGACCAGGAAGACGATGAGGAGGCCGATAGCGGCCGCCCGCACGAGGCGTTGAGCCCACGGCGCAGGCACCACCCTCTCGAGAAGGCCGAAGGGGTCGAATGAGAACGTCGCCATTACGAGCCGGCCTTGTCGAGAAGTCGGCCTTCTTCTCCGGGTCCGCTTTCAGGGATGGAAAAGTAGAATACGGACCATTGCCCCGGCTCGGACTCGACCCATATTCGCCCCCCGTGCCTTTCAACGATCTTCTTGCATGTGGCGAGACCTACTCCGGTGCCCGGATACGTGTTCCCGTGGACGCGCCTGAAAATCTCGAAAATGGTCTCGGCATGCGCCTTGGGGATACCTATGCCGTTGTCGCGCACGGAAAAAATCCATTCGCCCTGACCATGGCTCGCCGAGATGTGAACGTGCGGCGTTCCCTTGCTGAACTTCACTGCATTGCTGATAAGGTTCATAAGGAGCTGCCCTATCTGGACCGGATCTCCGGTCACTGTGGGCAGAGCGTCGAAGGTGACCTGCGCGCCCGTCTCCTCCAGGGAGGTCGTGAGGTCGGCCAGCACATTACCGAGAACGGCCGCCACATCGACCGCCTCAAAAGGCCTGCCTTGCGTACCTATGCGGGAATAGGATAGTAGATCGTCTATGAGCGCCTCCATCCGAAAGGTAGCCGCAAGGGAGTTCGCAAGGAACTTGCCGACCTCTTCGCCTGCCTTGTCCCGGATTCGCCGCTCCACGAGCTTGAGGTTGCTCGCTACCGCCAGGACGGGTTCCTTCAGGTCATGAGAGGCGACGTGCGCAAAATGCTCAAGCTCAGCGTTGGAGCGCACGAGCTCGGCAGTCCGCTCCTTCACCACATCCTCCAAATGGTCGCGATTCCTGCGCAGCTCCTCTTCCGCTATCCTTCGCCTCTGCTCTGCCCGGTCCGTAGCGCTTCCCACCGCCCGGGCGATCTGGGCCATCAGCAGCGATCCGATTACAAGGTAGCTGAGCGTGGAAAGTGCTGCAAGAGTCGCTGCGTTAAATTGCAGATCCGCAAATAACCTGTAACCGATCCCGTTGACGCCGGCGACGAGGGAGATGACCAGGAAGAAGGTCCGCAGCAAGGTGGCACGCACGGACGGCCCCACGAGAAGGCTCAGGGGAAAGCGGGCCGGGCGTACCGAGGCGATTATCCCTGTGTTGAGAGCGATAAAGGCCAGTGCGACGGGGAGCGCCACGGGCCTTATCTTCCCGCCGTAAAGAAAGGGAGTGCCGTAAAGGTATCCCAGGAGGACTACGAGGTTGAACGAAAGGACGGCGTCGGCGACAAGCACGGCGAGCATGGCCGAACGGTTGTTCCCCGGGGCGACGATGAGGAGGGTCAGGGCGAGACAATCGAAAAGAAAGAGCGCCGCCACGATGGGTGAAATCGGTACCGCGCCGTATAGAGCCGGATTGACGAGAAGCCCCCTCACCAGGGTCTCTTCAATGCCCCAGTGAAAACCGGCCGCGAACCGGACAACGTTTGACAAGGAGACGAGCGCAAGAAAGAAGAGGGGCAAAAGCGCAAACGCCCTGACCATATTACGGGAGGCGCGGCGATAGAGGAGGCAAACGCCGGCCAGAAAGATCAGGCCCACGGCGACGAGGGGCGACATTAGCGTCGTGTGCGATCCCGGATGGCCGAGGTAACGGGTGCCGGTCCACCAACCGGCGAGCGCCAGGGCGCCGAGGGCCGCCGAGAAAAAACTGCATGCCTTTACAAGCCCATCCAGGAGGCGTAAAGACCCGTCTCCAGTGCCGGAATCGGTATGTTCCGCTGCCATAGGTCGCGTCCTTCCTACAATATAGCATACGTAACACCCTTTAGGGCGCTTCTTCGGTTGCCGACCCCGCCACCCTCGGCCGCTCTTAATCATTGACAATCGGCGACTGACTCTTTACAATCGGGGAGGTATCGAACGCAATACGGGTTCCCGGCGGTTGCCCCTCGCAAGGAGGTAGAATGGAGGAAAAATCAGGCAAGGTAAACCTGGCTGAAATGGCGATAAGCCAGATAGAGCGAGCAAGCCAGTATGTACCCGATGTAGACAGAGGCGTCGTCGAAAAGCTTAAGTACACGAAGAGAGAGATCATCGTCCATTTTCCGGCTAAAATGGACGATGGATCGGTTCGTGTCTTTTCGGGCTATCGCGTCCAGCACAACGACGCCCGTGGCCCTTTCAAGGGCGGGCTGCGCTACCATCCGGACGTCGATCTCGACGAGATGCGGGCACTGGCGATGTTTATGACCTGGAAGGCGGCCGTCGTGAGTATCCCCTTCGGCGGTGCCAAGGGCGGCGTCGGGTGCGATCCGGGCACCATGTCGCAATGCGAGCTGGAGAACGTCACACGCCGCTTCACGTGGGAGATATCGCCCTTCATAGGTCCGGAGGTGGACATACCCGCTCCCGACGTTGCCACCAATCCTCAGGTAATGGCCTGGATCATGGACACGTACAGCATGCACAAGGGCCATTCGGTCCCCGGCGTCGTGACCGGCAAGCCCCTGGCTATAGGCGGCTCGCTCGGCCGGTTCGACGCGACCGGCCGGGGTGTATTCACGATTGCGGCGAAAGCCGCGAAGCACCTTGGTTTTTCTATCGCGGGGTCCCGCGTCGTGATTCAGGGCGCCGGAAACGTCGGCGGCGCAGCGGCTCGACAGTTCGCAGGGGCAGAGGCCCGCGTTATCGCGATCTCCGATGTAAAGGGCGGGCTCTACAATCCTGCGGGGCTCGATGTGGAGAAGGCACTTGAAGCCAAGAGAGACACCGATTACGGGGCAATCGCCAACGTGGAGGCGGACGAGATTACCAACGAAGAGCTTCTCAAGCTCGAATGCGACATATTGGTCCCGGCCGCCATCGAGAACCAAATCACCGCCCTGAATGCACCCGGCTTGCGCTGCCGCATGGTCGTGGAAGGGGCCAACGGTCCGACGACGCCCGAAGCAGACGCGATCTTGTGCGATCGAGGTATCTACCTCGTACCGGATATCCTCGCAAACGCGGGCGGCGTCATCGTCTCCTACTTTGAATGGGTGCAGAACCTGCAGGAGCTACTGTGGACCGAGGAAGAGGTGAGGGACCGCCTGAACAGGATTCTCTCCAGGGCCTTTCAAGAGGTCCAGGCAGTCGCGGAAAGGGAGCACGTAGGTATGCGTACCGCCGCTCTCGCCCTGGGCATCGGGAGGGTCGCAGAGGCGGTGAGGCTGCGGGGGTTCTTCCCCTGAAAGCATTGAAGCAGGCACAGGCCTCTCGTCGGACCGTGCGCTTACCCCTGTACCTGCCCACTCATCTGCTGGACCACTTCAGGGGCCGGTGCGATGTCAACGCTTAATTTACTGGCACGGACGGGGTTTTTCTTTTGCAACCCGGCTGCTCGCCGAAATATTTCTTGACAGCGCACTCCCTTGTGAATTATGAAATAGTCGGTTCATCCTGCGGCCCCTGCCGTCTTGTGAAGGTCCGGCGCCGCGGTCAGTCATCATGATGCGCTACCGTGAGGTAGGTTATGGCTTCATCCGCTCGGACAGATGGGGGTTAATGATGACTGGGACGCACTACGGCGTTGTCGCCATTCCCTTTAAGAACCGGCCCGACCGAAGAAGCCGCAAGCAGGAAGCGGCCGGTTTCGCGTCAAAACAGGCGGGGACAACCCTGATCCTGCTCACGGTCCTGTCTTGCCTCTTTGTCTGCGCCCCCGCGTTTGCCGAAATAAAGGTTTTCGAGAAGGAATATACCTATGAGGCCGGCGAGGATGACAGCAAGAATTCAAGCAGGGCCATCGCGCTCCGGGAAGTAAAGAGGCTCCTTCTCGAGGAGCTCGGCGCCTACCTGGAAAGCAGGACGGAGGTGAAAGACTTCCGGCTGACGCGGGATGAGGTCACCACCCTCACGGCCGGCATAGTGAGCACTCAGATAATCGCCGAAAAATGGGACGGCCGGGTCTACTATCTCAAGGCGAAGTTGGCAGCCTACCCTGATGACGTGATCAAGTCCATCGACGAATTCCGGAAAGACAGCGAAAAGACCAGGGAGCTGGAGGCAATCCGGAAGAGCCTTGGCGCAATGCTGGCGGAGAACGAGAAACTGAAGCGAGAGCTGGCGCTGGCGAAGGATGCAAAGAAGCCGGCGGCGCTGGCGGCATATGAGAAGAACATCGGTACGCTCGATGCCTTCGAATGGTTCGAAAGGGGATACGCAAACGACGCGTCGGGTAATTGCACCGAAGCAGTCAAGGATTATGACAGGGCCGTCCAGCTCAACCCGGGCTATGCACTGGCATACGACAACCGCGGAAAGTGCCACATAAAACTAAAGGATTACTTGCAGGCCGTTAGAGATTTCGACAAAGCCATTGCCCTGGGCCCCGAGGTTGCGACGACCCACTACAACCGGGCCAATGCGTACAACAGGCTTGGCGATTACCGGCGGGCCATCATGGATTTCGACAGGGCAATCGACCTCGACCCCCGGCTTGCCGTGGCTTATAACAACCGGGGCAACGTCTATTACAGGCTCGGCAACTACCGTAAGGCCCTTACGGATTTCAACAGTGCCATTGCGCTGGAGCCGGGATTTGCAATTGCCTATTACAACCGGGGTAATACGAACGACAGACTCGGCAACAGAAGGCAGGCCATCGCCGATCTGGTAAGGGCTGCCAGGCAGGGCCACGAAAATGCCCGGATGGTCCTGCGGGCAAGGGGCGTTGCCTGGTAGGGCAGGGTGACGCTGCATCGCCGGGCCCTTTTCCGATGGCGACGCAGCCGTCCCGGTCGGCCCGCGGTTTTTGCGGAAGGTCGTTCAAGGAGGACAATATGGAAAGGTTACGTTACGGTTTGGTCGGTATCGTCTTGACCGTCCTTGCGGTCTGCTGGGGCTGCTCCGCCGGCCGCGTCGCGAGGTGCCCGGCGCCGGAAGATAACCCGCGGCTTCACTATGCGGCAGGAATGGGGCTCATCGAGAAGGGGGACTTCCAGGCAGGCCGCCAGAGGCTCGAGCGGGCAATTTATTGTGACCCCGACTTTTCTCAGGCCTATGACGGGCTCGCGATTGCAGCCGCCAATCTCGCAGCCGGCGCGGCGGACCCTGCAGCCAAGGCAGCCGAAGAAGGGCTGATGAAAGGTTACTTCAAGAAGGCCCAGGCCTCGGCCCGCAATAGCGGAGACCGGCTGGCCCACGTTATAGCGGTGATACGCTCGCAAACGGCCATAGGAGGGAAGGACTTCCTCAAGACCGCGAAGGCCGCATACACCCAGGCAGAAGGTCTGGCCGCGCCGGAGAAAGAGCTTCCCTATTACGAGGGCAAGGAGGCGGTCGACTATTACATGGGCGCGGCTTACCGGCAGGCAGGGGAATACGGGGAGGCGAAAGGCAGGTTCGAGGCTGTCCTGAAGGCCAAGAAAGACGGGAAGTGGGTCGCCCTGGCGGACCGGGCATGGAAGCAGACCGACAGGATCGTGCGCGCCACGGCCGGCCTTACCGTCTCGGACCTCGGGAGGAAGATCGCCCCCCATGAAGCGGTGAGCCGGGCCGAATTGTCCGCCCTTCTGACCCACGAGCTGGATTTGGGGACCCTTCCCCGTAAGGTCGCGGGAACCGGGCAGCACCCTTTGCCGGTCCCGGTCGACCTGGCGGGAAGCCCTGTCCGGGCCGAGATCCTTACTGTCCTGAAATGGAACCTGAGGGGACTGGAGCCGTCATATGACGGTGCATCCGGCGCCTACCTCTTCAACGGCGCAAAACCCGTAAAGAGGGGGGAGATGGCCCTTCTTCTCGAAGACATGGTGATCAGGATCAGGGGGGATGAAAAGATCGCCTCGGCATATCTGGGTCATGAAAAGTCGCCTTTTGTGGACGTATCGCCCACCTCTCGTTTCTATAACGCGGTCATGAACGCGACCACGAGGGGGCTTATGGAAGGCGAGACGGGAGGCGCTTTTCGAGTAGACGAGCCGGTGTGCGGGGCAGACGCCGTGCTCGCGATCAGAGCGCTCCGGCAAGAGATGAAGGCCCACTAAAGTGAGGAGGATGGCATGAAGAATAAGCTGATCGTTTACGCGGTCCTGGCCCTTGCCTTTATCGCGGGCAACGCCCTTGCCCAATCCAAGCAGGGCCCAGTTGAAGAGCGGTTCGGGAAGGCAAACCGGTGGCTCAACCAGGAAAGCATCACCATTACAAGGACCGTCACCCAGGCGTTTACTGACGGCTACATCGTTATGGAGGGGGAAGGGCTGCCGTCCGCCAATTCCTCGACACTCGGGCAGAGGCGGTTGACGGCAGAGCGCGCGGCCGAGGTGGTGGCTTACCGGAACCTGGCCCAGTTCCTTGACGGGGTGGCGGTGACCGGCGACACGACCACGAGGGACATGCAGATACGCTACGACACGGTCAGGACGGCAGTAAGCGCGTTCATTAAAGGGGCCCAGGTGATATACAAGGATTATAACGACCAGGAGAGGTCGGCGACGGTGCTCGTAAAGGTCGGCATGAGCGGACCTGAGAGCTTCGGCGGCCTCATGTACAAAAAACTGCTGGGAATCCCCCAGGCGGCAAACGACCTGGCGAGCGCCGCCCCGCCGGCCAGCCTCAACGCTGTGCCCGTAGAGCCGTACGATGGGATGATCATCGACGCCACGGGACAGACCTTCAGGCCGGCCCTGATAAACCGGATATTCACGCTGAAAGGTGAGGCGCTTTACGATCCCTCGAAGGTGGACCAGAAGATCCTCGTGGAAGAGGGATGCGGCGAATATACCAACACCGTCGAGAAAGCCAGGGACGCCCTCAGGCACAGAGGCGTGAAGAACCCCATGGTCGTCAAAGCGGCGGGGGTCTCCGGCCCGACGGACCTGCAGGTCTCCGACGATGACGCATTGAAGATATTCTCAGCCAACCAGAAGACGGACTTCCTGGCCGGTGCGAGGATCGCCTTCGTGCTGAAATGACCCCCGGGGTCCGCAGATTCCGCTATAGCCGGGAGGGGCTTGCGGGCCCCGCCCTGCGGGCCCTTACCTTGATTCTCGGGCTCTTCCTTGTCCCGGTGCTTCCCCTGCCGCCTCTTTTTGCGGATACAATAGTACTGGAGGGGAAGCTTGCGAGCACGCTGCACATCTCCAAAGAGATGCGATGGACCGTAGACCGCCCCCTCTCGCGGTTGACCGTGGAGCTAACCATGCCTGCCAGCTTCTCGAACAGGGTGCTGGCGCAGCGGGTCCGGAACCTTCAAATCGACATCGTCCCGAAGCCGGCCGGGATAGAGGATAAGCGGGACAATCAGGGCAACGTCCGCAAGAAGATCACATGGTACAATTTGAGGACGGACCCCGAAGTAAGGCTTGCCTTCGACGCCCGGGTCGAGGCCGGACTTGCGGCTATGGAAAGCGGGCAGGCCTTTCCTTTGAAGGACCTCGGCCCCCTCGAGAGGTACTACCTCAAAAGCACCGCTCTCGTACAGAGCGAAAGCGGCGAAATAAAGGAGCTCTCCCGTGAGCTGACGCAACATGCGACCACGGAGTTCCAGGCGGTCACGGCGGTCATCAATTATATCGCGGACAATATAAGGTATGTGTATAATCCCCCTAAATACGATGCCCTGTCCACCCTGAGAGACGGCTCGGGGAACTGCACGAACGCAGCCCATCTTTCGGCCGCAATCCTGCGGGCGGCGGGCATACCCGCCAGGGTTGTGGGAGGCACCACCCTGGACAAGCAGCTGAAGGTCCCCATGGACGGCATCAGGAGCCTTGTCCAGACCATGGGCAAGGGGGGCCACGCCTGGATAGAGGTCTACTTTCCGGACCTCGGCTGGCTCTCCTATGATCCGAAGCAGTCGAAGCAGTTCACCTCTACGCGACACGTCAAGGAATGCCACGGACTGGACTCCACGGATATAGCTGAAAGCTGGATCGGCGTGCCCTATGCTCCGGCTTATTCTACAGTCATCGACGCCCGCTTCATCGAGGACGACGTGAAGGTGCATCCGGTCTCGATGCAGGAAATGCCGAAATCCCACATCATGAGCAACGACCTGAGGGTGGCCTTCCTGGCCGCAAATAACTCGGAAGCACCCGCCCCGGCCGTGCCCGCGGGAGAAAAAATTCCGGCGCCTCCCTACGTCCCGGCCCGGCCGGAGGAAGGGCAGGCCGTAAGCCAGGCGCCCCCCGTCGCGCCGGAAAGGCCTTCCGTTGGCCGGATACCACCCGTCGCGCCGCCGCAGGAGCCGGCGGTAAGCCAGGCGCCGCCTCCCGCCCCGCAGGGACCGGGCGAGCGGCCCGGGCCGCCCGCACCCATAGAGCCGTCCAAGCCGATGGAGCCGCCTGCCTCTGTCGAACCGCCCGCACCCGCAGAGCCGCCCGCACCGCAGAAGAGACCGGAGGCTAAAGAGCCGGCCTCCCTTGCCAGGGAGGTGGTCCTTGGGAATATCGAATTTCCGGCTCTCGTCGCAACGTACACCATCTCGGGCAATAAAGGCTCGGGGCTGCTGGACGCCGAGACTGCCGAATACGTCACTTCCACGTACGTTTATGCCCAGGCCTTTGCGCTCGACGAGCCGATGGCGGTCCGGGATGTTTCCCTGGCCATGCACAAGTTCGGGGGGGACGGCACCCTCTATATGGACCTGGTCGCAGACGACGGCGGCAAACCGGCATTGCGGGGCGCCCGTTCCCTTCCCGTTTTTCTAGACACCTTCGAGAAAAAGCCGGGCTATTCCTGGTTGACCTTCCCCTTCCCGAAAGGGTCGCCCGAGACGGTCCTCCGGAAGGGCAAGTATTGGATCGTCCTGCGACATTCCGGAGAGGCCGTGATGACGTGGTTCTTCATCCCGGGCAAGTCTTACAGCGGCCCCGAGGATACGCGCTCCACCTCGAAGGGATACCTGTGGGAAGATATCCTTGCCTACGATTTCGTTTTCCGGGTAAAAGGAATTAGGTGACCTCCACCCAGCCGAGGCTTCCTTGACAAATCACGGATGACCGGTTATAATCTCATCGGGCTTAAAACTAAGGTTTTAGGTCCCCTCCAATCGAACTAGAGGTTGGAGAAGAAGGCCAGGCGTTGAGCCTGGGCTAACGGACTGTGGAGGTGTGTTATGGAACTTTCACTCAGACGGATAGAGGAAAGGCCGTTGAACTTCAGGAGAGAAAACCCGTACTTCCCGAGTTTTGAGAGGATGGATGAGTTGTTCGATCAAGTCTTCGGGGGCCCTCTCGTAAGCTGCGCGGTGCCGGAATACAGGGATGCCTTCTCTCCGATAATCGACGTCAAGGAATCACCCAAGAATCTCGAGATCAGCGCCGAAATGGCCGGTATGAACATGGAAGACATAGATGTCTCCGTCCATGACGGCGTGCTCACCATAAGCGGTGAGAAGAAAGCCGGAGCTCAGGAGAAGGAGATAAACTGCCAGTATTGCGGACGCTCGTATGGGTTCTTCGAGAGGGACATTGTGTTGCCCGATACGGTCGAGACCGAGAATGTCGGGGCCGTTTATAAGAACGGTGTCCTTACCGTGACGGTGCCCAAGACCGAGAAGGCAATCAAGGAATCTCACAAAATCCCCGTGTCTACCACCTGATCTCGACTCACTACCCCGGCGCCCTAAGGGCGCCGGGGTTTTTAAGAAGTCCCATTTACAGCTTGAATACGGGCGAAGTTGTTGAGCTTAGGGTGCCTTTTGATTACACTATTGGGTGTCTCTCAGTCTCATCATCTTCGACCTCGACGGGACGCTGGTGGATTCAAGCGCCGATATCTGCGGCGCCCTCAATTACGCGCTGACGCCTTACGGTCTATCGGAGGTAAGTATCGAGGAGACGATAAGCCTCGTCGGGGAGGGGGCCACGGCCCTGGTGGGGAAGGTAATCAGGCAGAAGGCCCCGGGCCTCGACCTGCCGGTGGTGATGAAGAGGTTCCTCGAACATTACTCAGCCCACATGACCGACGCCTCCGCGCCTTATCCCGGAGTGGTCGAGGCGCTCGAGCGCCTCTCATCTTTCAGAAAGGCCGTTGTTTCAAACAAGCTGGAGGCCTTCTCCATCCAACTGCTCCAATCTCTTGGCCTCCTCAAGTATTTTAACTATGTCTCCGGAGGTGATACGAGCTCGGAGAAAAAACCCTCGCCCGTCCCGATAATCGAGGTACTCTCCAGGTTCGACGCCCTTCCACGGGATGCCCTCTTTGTAGGAGACTCCATCTATGACATGAGAGCGGCAAAGGCAGCGGGTCTGCGCGCCGTGGCGGTCCTTTACGGCTACGGTCCTCCCGGCTTCTCGGAAGAGGCCGATTACACGATAGACCGCATTGGGGACCTTGTCGATATAGTGGCGCGCCTCACGGTCCCTTCTTGATAGCCGCAAGCCGGGCAAGGTCTATCGGGCGAGGTATGAAGCCGGGTTCTCAGTGGCCGCCGTGATTACTGCATCACGGTCGAAGCCTGAGGCGATGAGGCCTGCAGCCGCTTCAGGCAGGGTCATAGACCCCCCGAGAAGCCGCCCTTTCTTCCGTACGGGGGCTCCGCTCTTCCGGCCGGGCGCCGGCAGCGGCGTCCCCTTGACCGAATCGGAGACCAGGATGATCCTCTTCCGGTCCTTCACCCGAAAAACGAGGTCCAGGGTCCTCCTGTGGAGATGGACGAGGTCGCCTATGACCTCGACGAAGACATCCCTGTGGGAGGCCGAACCCTGCGATACCCGGCGCCCTGTGGTGGAAGGGGCGCATGGCATTGAAAAGGTGGGTGATCCCCCTTGCTCCCGCTCTGAAGCCCGCCTCGGCCTCGCTATAAGTGGCCTCCGAATGGCCCATGTTGACCCTTATGCCGGCCCTTGCCATGCGTCTGATCAGGCCGGGTGCGCCGGGAAGCTCCGGGGCGACCGTAACGATTCGCACGATCCCCTCGTACCCCTCCGTCAACCGGCGGTATACGGCTTCGTCAGGCCCAAGGAACAACGCCGGGTCGAGAGCGCCGCACGCAGCGGGGTTGAGGAAAGGCCCCTCGAGGTGGACCCCGGCTATCCGCGCTTGCCCGCGGAGATTTCGTCTCATGGCCGCTTCTACCGCCGCCATCCGCTTCCGCATGATCTCGATGGGGGCCGGGTAAAGGGAAAGGACGATCTCCGCCACACCTGCAAGGCCGTGGGCCTTCGCGATGGCGAGCATCGTCCCTGAATCTGTGCTCTCCGTGTCGAGCCCTCCGATCCCGTGGGTGTGGAGGTCCACAAATCCTGCGGATGCCGCCTGCTCTATATGGGCCATCCTAAAAGATAGCAGATATCGGGACTTTCAGCCACATTCGGCTAACCCTGCCTTTCGTCGGATGGCGCGCCGAACAAGACGACAAGGCTATGCGTGAGAACGGTCCGGCCGCGGGTGTAAGTTACCTCCTCGTCCCGCCTCAGCACCGAGAAAAGCTACGCTCCTTATTCCGTCGAGCGCGCCCCCCGGGCTCGCCAACGCACGCCTTTATCTGTTAGCCGACTCTCATACCCGAGGTCTATCGATAGCGAAACCGAAGGCCCGCCCCATCCCCCCACCGCTTCGGAGCTGTGCTGCGCTCCCCTTGGGATGCTCGCGTAAAAGAGGACAGCTCCTTCGCTCCGGGGGGTATTTTACCTCGCCGGAAGTCGTCGCGTGCTTTTCTAAGCCGTCCTTTCACATGGACGAGTCGGTAACCCACCGACCACGCCTCCGGCGCGGTGCCCGATCGCCTTCCCGAAAGCCATCGCTACCTGGTTCGCATGCGGAGGGACTTTTGCGTAGAGCGTGAAGTTGTAAAGGGGGGCGCGCCGAACGAGACGACAAGGCTATGCGTGAAAACAGTCTGGCTTCGCATTATTTGACTGGGGGCCTGGAAAAATGTTACTAGTCGCCTATGTACAGGACGATGATCTACTACCAGGATACGGATGCGGGCGGCGTCGTCTACTTCGCGAACTATCTGAAGCTTTTCGAGAAGTCCTGGTTCGAACACCTCCTGTCCCTGGGTATCTCCCTGCCCGAGTGGGAAAAGGCGGGCACCTACGTCATGGTAAAAGGCGTCCAGCTCGACTTGAAGGAGAAGCTGCGGTATGGCGATGAGATCGAGGTGGAGACCCGAATTACCAGCGTGAAGAACGCCCAGTTCTCCCTCAGCCATGCAGTGCTCAAGGACGGCAGGTTGATCGCGGAAGGCGAGACGCTCATGGTCTGCGTGGATGGGTCGGGGAGGCCAAAGCGCCTGCCCCGGGAATGGAAGGGGAGGCTTGCCGCCTCCCCCGGGATTGGTCGTTAAGCGAATCCGGCCGTTTTTCGCGTCAAGCCTATTTCCCTCTCAGCGCCTGCCAGCTCTTCAGTATCTGCCTGCCCATGACGAGCTGGATGTCGTCCTCGTCCGGCCTGGCGCTGCTCGTCTCCTGGCCGCCGGAGGCGCCGTTCTCCAGCTTCTTTTCGCTCTTTTCCTCGGGTTTCTTATCTTCGGTCTTCTTTTCGTCCGACTTCTTTGCCCCTTCGAGATGTTTGTCGAGGTCCTTCTCCTTGATGGGGGTATACCTTTCGCCCTTTTTCCTCGTCAGGTCGTCCTCGACGACGATGTCGGGGTTAATGCCGTCGGCCTGGATGAGGCGGCCTGCCGGGGTGTAGTATTTGGCGGTTGTCAGACGAACGGCCGAGCCGTCGGACAGGGGGATGATGGTCTGCACCGATCCCTTGCCGAAGGTCTTGGTGCCCACGATGATGGCCCTTCTCGAGTCCTGCAGGGCGCCCGCCACGATCTCCGAGCCGCTTGCGCTTCCCTCATTCACGAGGACCACCAAAGGTCCCTGGTAGTCGCTCTTCTTGTTGTGGGCGGCGAACGTCACCTTTTCGTCGGGTTTCCTGCCCTCGATGTATGTGATTAGGCCGTTGCTGATGAAGCTGTCCGAAACGTCTACCGCCTGGTCGAGGAGCCCCCCGGGGTTGTTACGGAGGTCCAGCAAGATCCCTTTGAGCTCCCCCTTTGCCGATTTCTGAAGCTCTTTTATGGCAGCCTCCAGGTCCTTGCCTGTCTTCTCCTGGAACTGGGTGATGCGGATGTATCCGTACTTGTCGTCCAGCATCCTGTACTTGACGCTCTTGACGGTGATGGTGTCCCGTCGGACCTGAAAATCCTTGGGCATATTGAAGCCTTCCCGCATTATCGTGAGCGTTACGGTTTTGCCCTTCTGCCCCCTGATAAGCTTGACAACGTCCACCAGGCTCATATTCTTGGTAGGCTTGGCGTCGATCTTTACAACCTGGTCGGCGGTTTTCAGCCCGGCCTTGTAAGCGGGCGTGTCCTCTATGGCCGTTATCACCGTGGGGAACCCGTCCTTTATGGTGATCTCTATGCCTATGCCTCCGAATTCGCCCTTGGTCTCCGTCTGCATATCCTTGTACATCTCAGGCGTCAGGAAGGAAGAGTGAGGGTCCAGAGATTCCACCATGCCCTTGACCCCAGCATAGATCAGATCGCGGTCCGTGACCTTGTCGACATAGTTCTTCTTCACTATGTCGAGGACGTCGGAGAACGTCTTCAGGTACTCGTATGCCTCCTGCCCTTCGGCGTTTTTGACGATCCTGTTCCCGTGGGACCCGGCGAGAAAGCCGAGCAGGAAGACGACCGTCAAGAGGACGCCCAAAGAGAATCGCAACTTCTTGCCCATTAGTTTGAACCTCCTTATTGAAAGACAAGCTCCATAATACTATAAATTTCGCTTAGTTTCAATTTGATTTGCTTTCATGATATATTACGAAGTGGAAACGGTCTTCGTCGCCATGAGCGGCGGCATGGACAGCTCCTATTCCGCCTACCTGCTGAAGCAGGCGGGCTATAAGGTAGTCGGCTTCACCTTCGACCTTCTCCCCAGCAGCATGAGGAGCGCCTCCAACCCCAGGATGTGCTGCTCGGCCGCACAGATGGAAAGGGCAAGGAGGATCGCCGACGGCCTTTCCATCCCCCATTACGTAATCAACATGCGGGAAGAGTTCGAAAGTAACGTGATCGCGCGGTTTGTGCGTGAATACGCCGCGGGAAGGACGCCCAACCCCTGCATCCTCTGCAACAGGCACATCAAGTTCGACTCCTTCCTCCGGAAGGCAGCGGCCATGGGCGCCGACCGGGTAGCGACGGGCCATTATGCCGGCGTGGAAGAGACGCCCCAAGGGTTTGCCCTCAAAAAAGGGAAAGACAGGGCAAAGGACCAGTCGTACTTCCTCTACCCGATCCGGTATGAAGACCTTCCCCGCCTCTCCTTCCCTCTGGCTTCCCGCACAAAGGTCGAGGTGCGCACGGCATCCGCCCGGATGGAAGGCAGGTATGGCGAAACGGCTGAAAGCCAGGACATCTGCTTCATCCCCGGCGGGGACTACCGCGCCTTCATCGGGGAGATCGTCCCGGAAAAAAAGGGGCCCATCGTCACGGTCGAGGGCAGAGAGATAGGATTTCACAGGGGAATGCACCTATATACGATAGGGCAGCGAAGGGGCGTCAATATCCCCTACAGGGAGGCCCTTTACGTTGTCGCCGTCAGGCCGGAGGATAATGCGGTCGTGGTCGGCCCGAAGGAGGCACTCCTTTCGGACAGCCTCACCGCCGACGAGGTCAACGTGCTCGGCGCTCCCCCTGAGGGCGAGGCGCGGGCGAAAGTGCGTTACAGGCAGAAGGAAGAACTATGTTCCTATGCCTTGAGAGACGGTATCCTGGAGGTCACCTTCCGAAGGCCGGTCTCCGCAGTGGCGCCCGGCCAGGCGGTCGTGCTATACGACGGGGAAAGGGTTTTGGGGGGCGGGACGATTACGGGCGCCTGGCTACGGCCGGGCACAGCCTCAGCCTCGCGGCGGCCGGGTTAATTCCGCGCCTTTCCCGTCGTTTGCTCGGCGCGGCGTCCTCGACGTACACGAACAGTACGCCTCCGGCGCGCGCTTTCGCAAAGCAACGCGAAATCCATCGAAATTTCCTCCGGCCGCAAAAGGGGCTTTGACCCCCGATCTCAATAGTGGACGCGAAATGTGCTTCATGCCGCTGCCCGCCTGGCATAGAACTGCCGCTCATAAGCCGCCGGGGATAGGTAGCCAAGGCGGGCCTGGCGTCTCTGCCGGTTATAGAAGACCTCGATGTATTCGGTAATGTCTCTGCGTGCCTCCTCTCTGGTTGCGTAGCGACGGTGGTTGATAAGCTCGTTCTTCATGGTGCCCCAAAAGCTCTCCATGGGCGCGTTGTCGTAGCAGTTGCCTTTTCTGCTCATCGACGCCTTCATGTCAAAGCGTTCGAGCAGCTTCAGATAATCATAGGAGCAGTACTGACAGCCCCGGTCCGAATGGTGGATGAGACCTCCGGGAGGCCGTTTGATCGACACAGCTTTTAGCAGAGACTCCTTCACTAGGTCCGCAGTGATCTTAGGTCCCAGGGCGTAGCCTACGATCTCTCCGTCGAAGAGGTCTTTGTGGGCAGCGCAGTAGAGCCAGCCTTCTTCAGTTGACACGTAGGTCAGATCGCTGACCCAGACCTCGTTTGGAGCCGTTGCCTTAAAGTGCTGGTCAAGGAGGTTCTCCGCCACTGGGAGCGTATGATTAGAGTCCGTCGTCGCCTTGAACTTCCTGACCTGCCTGCAGCGGAGCCCCAGTTTCTTCCTGATCCGTCTGATCCTTAAGATGCCTGCTTTTACGCCATGAGCGGCAAGATCGGCCTGGAGCCTCTCGGGTCCAAATGTCCGGCGGGTCCTTTCATGGGCGGCCTGGATCTCTATTTCAAGCCGTGCTTCTTCTATGGCATGTCTTGAGACAGGAGCATTGAGCCATTTGTAGTACCCGCCTGGGGATACCCCCAAGAAACGGCACATCCATGGTATAGGATAGATGGATCGCATTTCCTTCATCAGCGCGTACCGGGCAGCGACCCTTTGGCAAAGTACGCGGCTGCCTTTTTTAGTAGATCGCGTTCCATCTTTACCTCGGCGAGCTCTCTTTTCACCCGGGCCAGCTCTAGCTCCGTTTCCGATAAGGTTTTCTTTGCCTTCCCTACTGAAGACAGCTCGCCCTCTTTATGGGCCTTCAGCCAGTACCTTATCGTGCTGTCGGAAATGGACAACTGACGGCCGGCTTCCTTCGCGCTGAAGCCGCTTTCCAAGACAAGCTTAATAGCCTCCTCCCTGAGCCCCCTTGAGTATATTCCATAGGGGAGCCTTTTCTTCGCCATAGCGACACCTCCGTCTTCCGCTTCGGTATTGTACCTGAACTTTGGTGTCTACTAAAGGCATCGTAGGTCACACTGTTCATAATCAAGTACGTAAAACTGCATGAATTTATGTAGATAGTAAGCATTTTCGCCTCTTTGCCGTCATCGAATAAAAGCTAAAGACGACTACGCGGTAGACAGCCTTCGGTATCCTACCAGAAGCGACAGCCCAAAAAGGTGAGCCGTCAGCTCTTCGTCGGTTGCAAGTTCCCGCCTGATCGCATCGTGCTTGAGGGAGTATTTCTGCATATCCTCGGAAATGCGGTCGAGGACGTCTGCCTGCTCGAAAACAAGGTTTCGGGCAGTTTCGAGGTCTGCCTCCCGGCTCAGTACGGCGCTGAGATGCCGCATGCACAGGCCGGCGTCCGTTTCCTCATCCCCTTCGAGAGACATTTGCCGTAATTCTTCGACCGCCGTTTCTTCCACTTCGACCGCCTTTCGGCAGGCAGGGCATTGGGCTGAGGATGGGTACAAGTCTCGGATTCGATCAGCTATGGACCGCGCCGAGGATGCAGAACTTGCGATGCTGCGCAGACTGCGGGCCGTGGCCGCCAGTAAGGGTGCGTATGAGAGAGAAATGTCCCGGGCCGAAGAGATCTGCGCGTACTGCCACGTATGTAGGGGGCAGAAGGGGCCAATCGGTGCATCCGCCGGCTGCCCGGTTTCGTTCACGGGAACCTCGTACTGTCCCTTACTGAAGAAATCGAACAATTCAGCATCTATTCGCTCGCATATGAGACATTGCCGAATTACAGGGCGCCGGGCGGGGATGGGGGACAGAGGAGTCGATTCATCAGTGTCCTTGTCGGTGAGTTCTTGGCGCATCGTCTCCAGCCTGCTCAGCAAAAGACGGGCATCACCGGAAAAGGCTGAGGGGGCCTGGCCGGAAAGTGCTGCCTTTATCCGGGCATCGAGGTGTCTTAGCGCGTCCTGCGCCTCAGACATCAAGCGCCCGGCCCAAACGCTGCCTGCCTCCACCAAGCCCTGAGCCATCCTGCCGCGATACACGTCTATTGCGGCTTCCAGCGTCCGGCCATAATCCCGCCGCACTCTCCCGCGCACCCATTTCATTGGAAGCACATCAAGCTCCCAGGCGAACCGGGGGCGCCATTCGAAGGGGGTAGGAGTCCTCCAGGAAAAGTTCGTCTCGTCCTTTTCGATATTCCACCTGGCAGCAGGTGGATGCGTCCCGGACAGTTCGGCCGCGAACTGGAGCGCTTTACTGTACAGTTGCTCCAGTCGATCCACGGTTTCCGAGGCAAGTGTCCAAAGCGCCTCCACAAATTCCTCCTGGTGAGCGGAAAGCCACTGGCCGCGCCGTTCGTCGGCCACGCCCCCGGCCCGGTCTGCCATCTCACGCAGGTCCTGCGCGGTAATGGATTCCTTTCGTCCCGAAAGGCGTGAGTCGACCTGTGTAACAAGGCTGTCGCGCACATCACCGCAGTGCTCGGCGATTGCGCGCCCGAAGAGCGACGGCAGTTCCGACCGGACGCGGCTCTGGAGGGCCTCCACCGCGCGGAAATACTCCATCTCGATCTGCCGCATCCTGCCCTCCCATTCGCGCCTCACGGCGCCCAAAGCCTGATTGTCGAGACTTACGGCAGCTTCGCCCGCACGGCACTCGGCCCACTCGGGGGTCAGCAGCGCGATCACGCGCTCGATGCACCGGAGCAGCGACACATGCGCCTTTTCCGAGGTCAGGAAGCGCGTCAGGGCCGATTCGAGTTCGGGAAGCCCGCTTCTCGCCAGCATCTCGCTGTCGCCTGAGAGCTTTGCCTCCAGGCCCCAGCGGGCGGATACCCCGAATGCCCGTAGGTCGGCAGCGCCAAGCTGGGCGGAGATCGCCTCCCGCATCGATGTCAGGACCGCTTCGCTCTCGTCGGGAGATACCAGATCGAGCTTGTTAACGACGAAAAAGATCTTGCGCACGTGGCGGCCCACGGTGCGCAGAAAGGCAAGCTCGCCCTCGTTCATCGTCGATTCGAAGCTTGTGACGAAGACAACGGCGTCGGCTTCCGGGAGGAACCGATTGGTTGTCTCCGTGTTCTCGGCGATTGCCGAACCGATGCCCGGCGTATCAATGAAGTGGAAACCGAGCCTGAGAATCTCCACAGGAAGGACTACCTCTGCGACCTCCACCTGCTTGCGGTTGCCCGGATTGCCCTTCTCGGTGACGTATTCCTGCAACCGGCCGAGCGGGACCTCCTGGGGGAGAGACCACCCCCGGTGACGGACGAAAACGGTTTCGCGGTCACCGTACCTGACCGTCGTGACTACAGACGTGAGGGGCAGCATCCTGGTCGGCAGCCGGTCCATCCCGATCACCGCATTCATCAGCGAGCTTTTGCCGCGCTTGAACTGACCGACAACCGCCAGGTTGAACCGGTCTTCGGCCAAGTGTGACAGAAGGCGCCGGGCTTGGTACTCCCTCGGGTCCTTTGCCTGGTGGAACAGCTCCATGACCGAGCGGAGGACCCCGGCAAGATCGAGCCTGAGCTTCAGGTGCTCTTGCAAGCCGCCAGGCGGCTCCTCTGTCAACGGAGGATTGTCGATGCTGATTTCACTCATCATCACTCCCGGCTCTCCGTCTCGTCCGGGCGGGATTCGTTCACCGACTCAACGCTCATTTTCGTCCTGTGTTTGCCTTTCCAAGGAGGGCGCTCCTTCGAATATCCGGTTATACAGATCCTCGCCGTAGCTGGTTTCCAGCGGTTCTCCTTCGACCAGCTTGAATATACGTTGTCCGCCCGCCCGTCTTTCAGCCCTCAGGAAGAGCCTGTCTTCCATCTTCTTATCGACAAAACCATGGGCAAATGGATAAAGATGCGTCACAAAGAAAATCCTCACGCCGTTTTCCAGAAGTGCCGATACTATCTGCCTCGCGATCTCCGAGCCTTCTCTTTCGTTTGTCGCGGCGAATGATTCATTGAACAGCAACAAGGGGTTTGGCGTTATATGGTCGACGATTTGGCTCATCCTGGCGAGCTCTTCGTCAAGCTTCCCGCTTTTCATGGTAATGTCCTCTTCCCGTTTGTAGTGCGTGAAAAGACCGTCGCAGAGGCTGGAAGAGAAGACTTCCGCCGGGGCAAACATCCCGCACTGCATCATCAACTGGGACAACCCGATGCTTCGCAAAAAGGTCGATTTGCCGCCCGTGTTGACGCCTGTGACTATCACGACGCTTTTATTGTCGGCATTCGCCTCGTTGCCCACAACTCTTCGTTTCATCTTTAAGGCCAGGCAGACATCGTACAACCCCCTGAAAGCATGTCTGCGCATCCCTGCCGCCACGGGCAGGGGAAAGCATACTGGCTCCCCCATCCGGGCAAGCTGCTCATGTAAATTCAGGCAACCTATGTAAAAGGCAAGCTCGGTCCGCAGCATCTCAAAGAAGCTCAAGATATGATCAGCGGACTGGGCGAGCGCGTTGGCGACAAGGTTGATTCCTCTGTCTCTCATTTCCGAGAGGGCCCTCGCGCCGGCCTCGTCGCGGGGGGCGAGATGAAAGGTGTAGGCCGGCGGTTTTTTCGCGAAGACCCGCTCCATCCAGCTCCGTTTTTCAACGTGCGGTTTACGAAGCACGTAACCTGTGCCTTCATTGCCCTTCCCCAATTCGGCGCTGACCAAGACTCCATTTTTGAATTCCAGCATCTTGAGATGTTTCTTGATGCTGTCAAAATATTCATCGCTCAGCTCCTGTTTCAACATGGCAAAAAGGGCGGTGAAGCGCTCAGACCTGAATTTGCCGGCATGCTCATCGACGATATCCCTCAGTTTTTTGAGGACGTCCACAAATAACTCCACCGTTTTCACGGAATTGTAGAGTATCGAGCCGGGGTAATGGGTAACACCCCAGAAGCCATACCATGACCTTTGCCTGTTTTCGATTAATTCTACAACGATATTGTAGATATCCCTGACAACCGAAGGGTTCTCCAGGCAGTCCTTGAGAATATCCTGGCGATAGAGTATCGTATCGAGGTCGTTGCTTAAACCGGACAACACGGCTTTTCTTGCGACTTCGAGCAAGAATTTGTCATCCAGCGTCATGGTGTCGAACAGCGTGCCCAATTCCAGGTCCTGTATCAACGCCTGTTCATTCGACGACAGTTCCTGCTTAAGGTCGAAGTCGCGGTTTCTGAACATGAGGAAAACCTTCATTTAATGCGCTCCCTCAGGTAATGGTATGTAAGCTTGTACTTTTGGGCGATTGCTATAGCGTAGGCGAGTCCGTCCGCGGGCCTTCTTACGATCTTGAATGTTCGCAGCGCGGGGTTCTCCGGAACTATCGTGCTGACCATGCTCACGGTCTGCTCCCCGAAAGACGCCAGCTCATCGATGAACGACACCCACACGCACAACAGGTCCAGTTCCACTACCTTTTGCATCACCTTTTCACTTAAGAATACGGCGTCCTGGAGCGTCGTGGAGGTGAAAATCTCATTCATTACGATAATGCTGTTCGATGTAGCCTCATTCAGGATGGAATGGATTCTCGCCAGGTCGTCCTCCAGCTTGCCGCGAAGGTTATTGATGTCCTCCGCTCTTTCGAAATGGGTAAAGAGCTTGTCGAAGAGAAAGAGTCGCGCTTCCCTGCCCGGGACAGGACAGCCCAGGGCGGCCAGGTAATGCAACTGGCCGAAGGTGCGGGCGAAGGTCGTCTTGCCTCCCTGGTTGGGACCGGATACGACGAATATGCGCTCCTTGTCTTTGAGGTAAAAATCATTACATACAATGGGTGAGTTTTCCCCTATGAGCTTCTGGGCGAGGGCCAGATCAAACACCTCATAATCATGGACTTCCCTGGACTGATCGGAAATCTGCGGGTAACAGAATCTCAAGCCCGCCCTTCTGAATTTTGCGGTATGCTCAAGGTAGGCGATATAGAACTGTATCTGCCGGTCAAAAACACTGATGGTTTCATCCGGATATCCGCTGTGATTCGTGAAAAAATCGAGAAGAGCCGAAAATATGTCAGGATACAATTTTGCCACGAACTCCAGCGCCTGCGCTTCAACGTGGTTCATGCCCCCGGTCGGGAGCTTGGCCCTGTAATCTTTCACGGCGCCCTGTCTGAACTTCTCGAAGGTTTCCTCCACTTCGACGCTGTAATCATTTTCCGATTCGTAGTTGCGCACGGTGACCCCGTTGCCTTTTATGGTCAGCGTGTACTTCACCTTAGACAAATCGGCTTTGAGTTGTTTTGTTTCCATTGCAAGGGTCGCAAAACCGGGAGATTGGGCATAGTCGGTGACATATCGGAGGAAGGCCGAAAGACCGCGCGATCTCAGATCGGCAGCGGATAGATCATGCACGAGTTTGTTGACTGCTTCGCAATAAATATCGACCGCCTCAAGGAACCATCCTTCCTTGTGGTATTTGAAGTAGAGTTTCTCCACGAGGCCCAAGAGCCGGCGCATGTCGCTCATTTTTTGTGTGAACGATTTTATGCTCTCGAAGAGAGGCTCATTTTCAAGGTCGCGGAATATCTCATGCCGATACTTGACCGCGTCGACATCGCTCAAGGGAGCGTAGAAGAACGGCTTCAGGTTATATTCCTGTCTGCCGGCCGTGACGGCGTCTATGATCTGGTCCAGATTCAGATCGACAAAAAAGACGGGTGGTTCGAGGCTTTCTTCTTTTACGCTGCCGTCTTCGCCTTCAAATAATATGCTGTGGAACGCCGAACGGCCGGCAGGCCGGGCGGCGTGTCCTCCATCGAGGTCGGGCGTCGTTATTTCCGGCATAAAAAAACTCCCCCAATGTTGCCCTGGAGGAGTTTTTTTATCTGCTTGCAGCTACCGGGAACCGCCCCTCCAAGGCACTGACTTTTTGAGGAGTTATCAGCCCTAAGGACAGGCGGTTTTCGGTGAACTCCATCACCTGATCTCATTAATGTAGCCAAGTCGACCGGAATAGTCAAGGGCGATTTCGGACGCTCCGTCAAAACATAAGTGTCGCGCGAAGACCGCATTTGTTCCGTCAGGGAAGTTGCCTGATCTGCCGACGACACTCTGCGGCTGAGGGCCGGGATGAGCAGCAGGCCCTCACGCCCAGGGGAATCAGCCTTCACTCTGTCCGCCAGTATATAGGCAGAACATCAGGGCCTTATACTGTGAAAGACACTCTTGCCGTTGAAGACGGCAAGAGTGCCCAGTTCTTCCTCTATCCTCAATAACTGGTTGGGGCAGCAGAAGGGGACGTCCGTAAATAAGGGTGAATTCCACTTCAAAGTGCACCACATGACAGATCATTGAAGGACATGACGGGATTTTCTGGTAGAGTGAAGCACCACCAACACTCTTTCCGGAAAGGAGCCCATCATGCCCTACCATCATTTTACCAGAGAA
>Ga0187858_10001207_pt1 | contig 29697 bp, 34 predicted proteins | sample June2016WEW_8_15_FD_133015 | JGI IMG/M metagenome (GOLD analysis project Ga0187858, IMG submission 133015) | Peatland microbial communities from SPRUCE experiment site at the Marcell Experimental Forest, Minnesota, USA - June2016WEW_8_150 | ecosystem: Environmental > Terrestrial > Soil >...
CGCATACTCCTGACGGGGGATCTCGTCGGGTTCGCCAAGGACCAGGATCCGCAGAGGGTGGGAAGGGTCGAGACTCTGGGCCATCGCCTTCATCTCGCGCAGGGAGACCAAGAGGTCCGCACCCCCGAAGCGCACGAGGGATGACGACCGGGAGGCAGTAGTGAGGGCTCCCGCCCTGGAAATCGGTGTTCCGCGGGCCATCCCGGTCGCCACCGACACGGCGGAGCGTGTCAGGGTCTAAGAAAGGACATTCTCCGGCGAAGTGTGAAAGCTGCCGTCGGTCGCGAACCCTCGGGCGGCAGCCTGCCCTCCCTTCAATCCACCACCACAGATAGTCTCCGCAACGTTTTCCGTTGCGAACCGCTCTAGATGACCGTGGCCAGTGGCGTGACTAGACCCGGCGCGAACGCAGACTCCACCTCCAGCGCATGAACGCTACCCAGTTCGAGTATGGGAACGTCGAGGCAGAAGCCATCGTGCGCCGGTTTGCCTGTGCTTCCGTCCTTTTCGCGTGTGTGGTGGGCGCGGTCATTGGCACTCTGATTGAGGAGAGACTCCATGGCGGTTCTGCTCCCCTGGCGGTCGTTCTTCTCGTTCTGGTCGCAGTGGTGATCCTGGGCGGGCTGCTTGGCTACTACGGTGCCGGGAGGGCAGCGATCTTTCTCATGGTGCCTGCGGCAATCTCCATGGGGGACGAAAGCATCGTGGGCGACTTCCGCCGCCCCGGATGGACGGGTCCCCAAGTTCGAGAGATTCGATACGCGGACGTGCGAGAAGTAGGGCGGACTCGCGTGTTCAGGATTCCCGTTGTGCAGGGGCACCCCGACTACAAGCGGAGAAAGGCGATCTTGGACTCGTCGCTTTTCTACCTGTCTGAGACCAACTTGGAGAAAGTCAGGGCAGCTGTTCAGAGCCATTCCGCTCCGAAGATCGGTTCTTTGGGATCTACCACCGCCTAGCGCGATATCGCAGCTGGCCATCGTTCATACTTCATCGGCAAGCGACAGTTGATGGCCTCCCTGTCCGACTCTCGCTCGTGCCGAGCGATTTCGTCCATCGCGAGCTACTCCTGCCGACGCCCACCAAGGAACCGCCCGACATCCCGCCGCTCGTTTGGGCCTCTCCGACCTCGTTCTGGCTGGAGATCCACCGAGAAGTATCCGGCAGGGTGCGCTACTCGCTCGGTTCCAACTCCGCATCGGACCTCGAGGCGATGCTCGCCTGCCTCGAGAGTACGCGTCCCCGCTTGACGGGAGGCGCGCCGATCGAATGCTCCGCCGCGACACTCGTTCCGGAAGGGGTCTTTGCCCGAGCCGTCCCCGTCCAGAAGCACCACCACCTGCCCATCCAGATCCAACCCAAGGTGGACAGCGCGAGCTTCCTTCTACGGACCCTCGGTTCGCGGACGCTGCGCGACCACGACGTGCTCCTGCAGCTCCTCTTTCGAAGGCTCCGAGGCTGGGAATCGACCTTCTTCTCGCCTCTCTATGATAACGTCGCCCAGCGCCAGCACCACCCGCTCCGGTTCGCGATGCACGCCCGGCGCGCCGAGGCGGCCTATCACGTCGAGCTCCGGGCCCACATCACGGGGCCTGAGCCAGAGGAGGGCCTGACCGCGCTCGACACTTGGTTGGGACAATGGACGACCACCGGGGGAGTGCCCTGGAGACGGTGGAAGGTCATCCGCTCCAAGGCGGAGTGGGGATTCCACGCGGCTCTGGCCAACCACGACCTCCGGCGATACTCGAGCAGGAAGGCCCGTCGGAACGTTTCCGGAACGGAGCTCGCGCACCTGCTCAGCATACCTTGGGCAACGCACCATCCCGAATGTACCTACGCGGGAGCGCCCCGGGGGCAGCCTGGGCCAGAACTCGTCCTGCGCCCGTCCGCTTCCCCCGACTCCCGCGCCGCTGAGCGGCTCGTGGTAGGGGTCAGCGGCTCTCGCCGGGTCGCTCTGCCCCGAGAATGGAACCACCTCGCCATCCTTGGCAGGACCCAGTCGGGAAAGTCGACGCTCGCCCTCAATCTCGTTCTCCAGACGCTGAGAAAGCGCCCCAACTCCACCGTCGTCGTGATCGAGCCCACCGGAACGCTGGTCGACGGGATCGTGTCGCGACTCCCCCGCGAAATCGCTTCGGAAACCATCGAGGTCGACCCTGCCCACGCCACCTTCCAGCAGGGTGACGCGACCATGGTCTCGGTCCCCCTCTCGCTGCTTCGGCCGCCCGAGGGCGCAGATGGAGACGCATCCTCCCGCGATCGCTGGTCGGAGGCGCTCGCGGGCGACCTCCTCGCCGCGATCCGGAGCGCCTGGGGCGAGGAGAGCATCGGGGGACGGGCCGAGCTCGTCCTGCGCGCGCTGGTGCAGGGCCTCGCCCTGACGTCCGGGTCGAACCTCGTCGATGCCTACCAGATCCTATCCTCGAAGCAGGCCCTCCAGCGGTTCGTGAAGTCGGCCCGTCCAGGGCCGCTCCGCGACTTCCTCGAGCACCACCTGCCGCGGCTCGATTACAACTTCACGATGTCGTCCCTTGACAAGGTCGGCAAGATTGCCACCAACTCCCTCCTGAGAATCGCGCTCTGCCAGCGGGACCACGCGGTTTCATTCGACCGGCTACTCGGGCACCGCCTGCTCCTTCTGAACCTCTCCAAAGCTGCCCTGGGAGCGGACGGGGCGAACTTCCTGGGCGCGATCTACCTTACACAGCTCTGGGCCGCCATTCAGCGGAGCGGTCGACCGGATCGACCCGTTTACCTGGTCCTCGACGAGGTCCACAACTACGCCGTCCCGGCGCTCGCGGACATGTTGAGCGAGGGCGCGAAGTTCGGGCTCCACGTCGTGGCCATCACCCAGTATCTCCACCGGGTGCCGCCGCGGGTGCGGGCGGCACTCTTCGGGAACGTCGATGCCTGGCTCCTCTTCTCACTCGGGACGGAGGACATGGACGACGCGTGGAAGATCGTGAACGGGGAGAGCCACGGATGGCTCCCCCAGGACCTCGGGGATGGGCTCCGGCCCTATGAGGTCGCAATGGCCGTGTCGGGAGACCTTCTGAAGCTCGGGACGCGCCCCAGTCCCCCTCCAGACCCGCAGGCGAACGACCTGAAGGACGGCGTGACGGCGAGCTCGCGAAGATATGCCCATCCGGAGGACTCGGAGGCGTCACCTTGGCTCGTGGGTCAGGAGACGGTGGAGGGGCTGCTGAAGGCTCTCTCCACGCAGCCCAGGACCCGCGAGGAGCTGGCGAACGACACGTGCCTGCCAGGTGATCGGCTCGATGGGGCGATCGCGTGGGTTGTGGCCGCCGCAGACATCGAAAGAGACCCGTCCGACCAAAGATACCGCCTGACCGCCCGGGGTAACGTCCACCTCAAGGTGCTTCAGGCTCGCCGGAACGAAGGCGAGGAGCACGTCGAGACGGTCACCGACTTCGCGATGTTTCTCGCGGCTCGCGGGATTGCTATGGATGTTCCGGAGCAGGTCGCGGGGATCCTCCTCCCCGATGGACAATTCCGGTGGGGAGGGTTCACTTACAATGTCGAGGTTGAGTGTTCGACCCTCACCAAGGCTACGGGTCAGCTGATCCGGAACGTGAAGAAGGCCCGACAGGCGGGACTCCGGGTGCTGATTGTTCTCCCCGAGCGATCCTCGGTTCCGCGGACCCTGGCGTTGCTGGAAGAGGCCTTCCCGGGCATGCGTCTCTGGCCTGACAGGGTCGGGCTCGTCTGGAAGGATGGAGACGCAGGGTTCCACGCCCATCGGGTCCCGGAGACCGAGGTCTGGCCGTTCTTGGAGCTAGGAACCGGTTTTGGGCCTGCGCCCGAAGATGAGGGGGAGCAGCCGCCTTCTCTATCGGAGATCGATTCCCCAATCGCAGCGACTGACCCCCTGATAGAACAGGTAAAGCGGGTTGTCCGTGGGTTGATCTCGAACGGCATTCGGGAAGCGACCGTTAGCGAGATCCTCCGTAGACTCCCTCCATCCGAGAATGGACCGTACTCGGAGAGGCGAATCGGAACGGTTCTGGGGGCCCTGGGTGTGAAGAGCAGGAGGATCTGGGTGGGCGAGTCGCGTCCGCATCTTTACGACTTGTCTTCCTTTGACGAAACCGCAGGACTGAGTAGTTCGGCCGGCGGACCGGACCGACCCTCCGGACCGACTCGAGACGCGGGGCCAGACCGCCCAATCGACCGGTCCGGGAAGGAGGCAGGCGCCACTGACGAGAGTACCGACACCCGGACCGATGATCGGTCCGGACCGACTGATTAGGAAAGGTATGTTCAGCAGGTCGCTGGGCCCGTCGGTCCGGGTCGGGACCCAACCACCGCGATTGTCGCGCCGATAACCGTGAGAGCCACCCCTGCCACCATGATCGCGAGGAAGTCCTCTATGGTCGACACGGAACCTGGTGCAACGCAGGTCAGATTCGCGAGGCAGGCGTCGAACGCGGCGAACCACTCGCCCGCGAGCAGGAGGACGGCAAGCCCGATGGTCACCAGAATGGCGCCGCTCCAGAGAATCCGCGGTCTCGTTCCACCTTGATTCCAGATGCCTTCTCGCATCATTCTCCCTCGCCAAGAGAGGGAGAACGGGCAAGACCGGCGCGGGGGGGACCCCGCTATCAACGTTCCGCCCGACGTGATGGGTAGAATGCTGGCCTCCCTCGAAAGCTCACGCTGTGCGCGGGGCGTGCTCGGTCGTCCCTTCACTTCGACCCGGAGGAAGAGAGAATCTCCGTGCTCGACTCGCAACCAGCTATGAGCGCCCTTCCGCGCACCAAGACATCAGCGACGTCAAGCTCCCGACCGGCAACCCACACTCACGAGCAAGTGACGGCCGACGTCTCCGCCGGCATCACGGGGCCCCCCCAGTGGCGCGACCGCCCGGGACTGTGATCGGTGTAGGGAGTGCCCCGCCGAAGCACCGCATACACCAGCTGGGTGAGGCGGTGAGCCGCCGTGACGGCCCCTCCCCCTCGTGAATGACGGCGCGCGGCGCGCTTGCCCGCTCGGGCCGCCAGGCCCGAGCGGGCGCGACGGCGGTGCCGCCAGGATGCTTCTACCAAGATCCACTGCAGCAGATGGTTGCAGTCGTTCCGAAGGTGACCCTGGTAACTCGAGTCCGCCGACTGGAAGTTGGTCGGACAGAGGCCGCAGTACGCGATCACCTGACGGACGTTCCGGAACCGTTCGATCGGAGTGAGGAATGCCACGAGCACGACGCTCGTGACGGGACCCAGGCCGGGAATCGAACCAACGAGCTGGGCCTGGGGGTTCGACTCGTAGACTTCCTTGAGAGTCTTCTCGAGGGGGCGGAGCAGACCCTCCAGCACAATCACTGCATCGAGGCCGCGGTCGATCTCGGGATGTCGTCCCCGAAGCTCCTCACGCTGCCTCTTCCGTGAGAGGAGTCTCTCGGAATAGGGGATCCCCTTCGCCAGGAGAAGGGAGTAGGTGTGATTCCGCATAGCGACCAGCTTCCTCTGGAAGAAGACCCAATCACGCGCCAGGCGGCGGAGAGCCCGGAGTTCGTGGGGCGGCGCGAATGCTGTTGGCAGCGCGTTGAGACGGAGCAGCTGAGCGAGAGCCTCGCTGTCCACCCGGTCGTTCTTCAGGCTCGTTTCCGCGATCAGGCGTGTCTTCAGCGGATTCGAGATCACTACCGAGGCTCCCGTGGACTCAGCCGCGTCGTAGTAGTGCTCCGACACCGTCGTCGCCTCGAGGGCGACGTGCTTCTCGCCGGGAAGTCCGGCGAGATACTCGATCAGCTCGCTATCCGTGGGTCCGAACTTCCGCTGATCGATCCGGTTTCCCATCGGGTCCAGGGCGGTCGCGACAACTAGGCTTTTGTGTACGTCGAGTCCCACATAGGTGACGCTCTCCATCGGTCGCCTCCGAGGGCAGGACACGGGGCGACCGCCCTTTCCCCTTCGCCTCATCGGGCGGGACGTATGATGTCCTCACGAGCGGAGCGAGCGGGGAGGACCCGCGAAACCCGTATGCCCTTGGTGGATGTTCATGAGCTTCGTGGCGAGCACCCCGTCCCCCGCGATGAAATGCCCACGCTGTGGGAAACCAATGGACAAGGGCGTGGTCCGGCTGAAGGCGAAGGCGGGTATTCGCGGTGCCAAGATCGTCTGGCTCCTCGAAGGCGTTGAGCCCAGCGAGGACGACTTCTCCGGTGAGCAGCCGACCGAGACGTTGGTGAATTACGGCGCTCGCGACCTCGGCGGCGGTCGTGCGGACCTCGGCCTCGCGTTCTGGGCGTGGAGATGCACTGGTTGCAAGGTCGTGAGTTTTGCCTATCCTCAGGGCACCACGCACTTGTAGACGTGCGACGCGGGAGGCCGCCCCCGAGCGGAGCGAGGGGGGAGGACCCGCGCCACCACTCGGCTAAAGTGCGGGAGTAGTGCTAGCGGGAGGCATGACCGTTGGAAGACCCTCGACCCGGCCCCGGCGACTCACGGTCGTGCTCGCTCAGTGGTGCCCGCACTGCGTCCCGTTATCCATTCGGAAAGGCCGGCGACTGGCTAAGCGTCTCGGCATCCCGTTCCGAACCCTCGACATCGATCGTCCGGGTCAGGAGAGGGTGGCGGACCGGCTCGTTCGAGAGCACGGTGACGCGTCTCCGGACTACCTGATTCCACAAGCATTCCTCGAATGGTCGGACGGGCGGGTCCAGCACCTGCTGACAGGCTTCTCTGAACAGGTCGCCCGAACTGCCCAAGCCTGGGACGACCTCTTCGAGAGCGAGTGGCTTCGATCGGTTCGAGAGGAGGGATTGCGATGAGGCGTCGTGGAGCGCTTCCCCCTACCCTACGGGCCGCGCTCGAATCGCGGGGAGGGAAGTGCTATCGTCACTGCGACCGACCGGTTCGGAGTCGACGCTTCTCGAGCCGCCTTCCCGGAACTTGGCACGTCCGCGCCTGCCCCTCGGGCATTGTATCGGTCACCACATATGCCGAATGGACCCGACGCGACCCGACCCGGACGGCACGGAGGGCGTTTCGGCGCTGGACCGTTCCCCCGTCGTTGGTCCGATTGCGAGACCTGAGGATCGCGACGCGTCATGGTCCCGAACTCGGCCGGGCAGCGGAACGCGAACTCGCGGCCACCCGACCGCCCCGGGGCGTACGCGTCGTCTACTGGAGGCTCTATCCATTCCGCGCACGAGACGGTACCGAGCGACGCCTGTTCGCCTGTTTCCGTCGGACCCACCCATCGCCGGTGTTCTTCGCCTCCTCGCCGGCGGCCAAGACCTGGGGCTGCCCCGTGTGCGCCCGTCGTCGGGCCAGTTCGGTCGGACGGACTCTCCGACGGACCTCGGTCCGCGCCCGTCGGTCACGTGACCGGAAGGTTCCGCTCCAGTAGGTATGTGACGAGGGGACCCGCGAAGTGAGGGGGGAGGACCCGCGCCCTCAATCGCGGAGGATCTCGAACCCGAGAAGGTCAGGAGAAACCGGCACTTCCGCCACGCGTTGCACGACGCGCGCGTGGCTCGCTCCACGAGGGCCGCTCACGTCGTGGAGGAACGCCTCCACGGCCTCGACAGTTCCCTGCACGTCGATGAAGACCGTACCATCGGGTCGGTTCGCGACACTCCCGACCACCCCGTGTCGATGGGCCGCCTCCGCCACTCGCGCTCGGTAGTTTACGCCTTGAACGCGTCCTGACGCGACACAGTGCCAGCGGACGAGCAAGCTCACGGGCCTTCCAGGCCCGGAGCCGCCCAAGTCACTTCCGACACCAGGCCTGGGGGGGTCGCGACCACCGCCCGCGCCGCCTTCACGTAGGCGCGGCCCGTATAGTGACCACGGGACTCAGGACGGAGGGAGGACCCGCGCTGCGATGCTCGACATGCTGGGTCAAGCGAGGCGGCGGAACCGTTGCCTGACGGGTCCATCATGGCCCATGCTATGGCATCGGTGAGGACGACACGACCATTGCTTCTACTCTATTCGCGTCAGCCGGTACGGTTCAACGCCGCCCTGGTCGGATAGGATGTGCGGGGAAACGTATGGGCGGCGGCCGGAAAGGAAAACCCGCCCGTTGGAGTATTGAAGATCAATGAGGCATCTGGAAAGCGGGCTCACCGACTGCAACACCGGATCTTCCAACCGTCCCACGCAGATCACGTGGACCGGGCTCTGAGGGAACACGGCCTCAGCCAGAGCCGGAAGGATTGCATGGGCGACGGGTAACCCGGCCCCCTCCGCCATCGCCTCAAGGCCGGAGAGATACACCACGAGGAGGTTCGGCCGGTCGGATTTCTGGGGGGTGGCGATAAGGAATTCCGAATCATCAGGAATAGGCACAGAAGGGCCCGCCTTGGTCCAATGGATCCGGTCGAACGGAATGGTCAACTCTGGCATGTCTTCTGCTCGATGATGTCGGGGAAGGGCAGACATCACCCGAAGCCGGCTTCTGACCGCATCCTTCGGGAGATTGTCCACGATCGATATGTACGAATCTTCGGGCTCCAAGGAGCCTGGGGCGATAACGAGTGTCCGCCCACCGGCTTGGATAGACTGAATCACCATCGGGCCGGTAATCGCCCGGGATACCTCTCTGGGTACTGCCGTATCAAGGGTGAGTAATGTCATCGCATCGGGAAGGAGACGCCCAAATGCCTCGGCATAATCGGTGCTTCCGGGCCACATTCCCGGGTCTTTGGGACGGGGGTCCTTGACCGGGGGGTGGATTCGATCGAAGGCTCCCAAACCTGCAGGAGTGATCGCGGCGAAGCGGCCCCCAGCGATAGTGAACGGGTAGGTGTCGACAGAGATCTTCACACCGCGGAGCTTCTGGATGCCGAGCCAGCGTTCCAGTCGGCCTTCCTTGAGAAGTCGCGATGTCTCCGCGATCCCATCCACCTGGTAGTCCAACGTTGAAGGCGTGTCCCGTTCGAGCACCAGGACGAGCGAGATGTTTCCCTTCGCCATCCGCCTAAGCAGGATACGCTCGATCTCGGTTCGTGACGGGATCGGCTCCCCCGGGCCCACGACTCTTTCGAAATACTGGTCGATGATCGCGTCCCACGAGTCGAGGACGACCAGCGTGGGGTTCTTGGCGTCCGTTTTGCTCCAGGCCGACTGGATCGCCTGCGGGAGCCAGAGAAACTCGTCCAGCTCCCGGGCCTCCTCCTGTTGGGACACCACGTTGTCCTTGATCTTCAGCTGGCCGCGATCCTGAACGTGCGCGGTTTCTTCGGAAGCGTCCACGATTTCGATGCCTTCCGGCGCCACCATGCCAAGCCAAGGGATCTGCCGGAGGAGGGAGCCCCGCGTCACTCGGAGGCTTACGTAGACGCGGCGGCCATGGAACGACTCCATCAGGGCGAGTGCCAGCATCGTCTTGCCGGAACCCGGGGGCCCTCGAATCATCAGGGTCTGCGCGTGCGGTGGCTGTATGAATGCCTCGAGTTCGGGAGGGATTCGGACAACGGTGCTCATGAATCCTGCCCTCCCCGATCGTTCGTCGAGTTCGGCGCTGCTCCTTCCTGACTCTCGGTCATGCTTAACCTCCCGTGCGTCGAATCGGTGGGTATAACCGAAGAAGTTCTTGCCGAAGCCGCCCGCTAGTGTCCTGCCGGCCTGGAATCGCACCCGGCACGACCCAGACCACGCGCCCGTCGCGCGCAGTCATTGCTCTCCAACCTGAGATTGGAGATAGATGGCATTCCGTCTATTAGGACCTTATCAAACCCTAGGACATCACTCGCGCCGGCGACACGTTTCGTCAGGCGGAACGCCACGCGATATCGCGGATGGCTGAATCACGGTAGGTTCCATCCGACGGAGGTGACCCATGTCTCCTCGGTCCCGTCGCTTAGGTCACCCAGGAAGCGTCGCCTCTTGCCGGCCTCGCTCCTCCGTCCGTGCATCGATGGGAGCCTCCGCGAGATCGCGGAGCAAGTCAACCTCCGAGAAGTCCTCCAGACGCGGGACCCCACGCCTGAACCGCTCCTCTGTGATCCCACGAGCTGCGTAGAAGTGAGCCGCCTTCACCCAGTCCCATCGGAGTACCTCCTCCACGCCGGGCGTGCCTGAAATCGCCGCCCGGGCCGCCTTGACCCGCCCGCGCAGGTCGCGCAGCCTCCGCTCCGCGGCGCGCTGGTCCGCTTCCCGCGAATCGTCCGGGAGGCCGCTGGTGATCTCGAGGAGGCTGAACTGCCGCGTCGGGGTCGCGATGAATTCCTCCGCGTCCTCGTCTTCGTCCGGGCCGCCGAACGCGACCCGCGACTCGAAGCGCGTCCGCGTCCGGGTCGCGCCACATCACGCCCGTCGCGCGCGAGCGTCTCGGCCCGGCCCGGGGGGGATAGTCGCGACCACCGCCCGCGCCGCGTTCACACGGGCGCGGAGCTCGCGCGACGCCGGGAGGGCCCTCGCGCCGCGGAACGTTTCCGGACGGCCCTCTTCCGCCGCCGACGGACCTCTTCCCAATCGCCCGGGGGTTTCGCCACATCCTTACGGAGCCCCAGTCTGTGTTCCTGAAACCCGAGTCCCCGGTAGAATTCACGCGCCACCTCGTTCCCGGCGACCACCCCAAGCCGGAGATTGTCGCAGCCCATTGCGCGAAATCTTCTCTCGGCCGCTTTGAACAGGGCGGTCCCTACCCCTCGATTCCGAACCCCTGGCTCTACGAAGACATCGTCAATGTGACCCTGCAGGTTGGGTCTCTCCTCGAGTCGGGCCCAGCGGGGAGGAAACCCCGCCACAGCCGCCGCAAGAAATCCCGCGGGAGTTCCCCCCACCTCCGCGATCAGGAAGAATCCGCGGGCCTTCCGCAGCCTGCGGACAGCTCCCAAGGCAGTCCGACGTCCATCACTCGACGTGAGACGAAGCCGATAGTGCTGCGGTCTCGTCTGCGCGACGTGGAGAAGCAGGCCAAGGTACCAGCGCTCCAACGACGCCAGGTCTGAAGTTCGCATCTCACGAATTGTGATAACGGAGGATTCGGACTCCCTCATGTTTCCAATCAGTGGGGCTCGGCGAGCCTCGCACCGATTCCAAATCCGCCGTAAAAGCGAGCCGCCTCAACGCACCCGCGCAGGTCGCGCACCCTCCACTCCGCGGCGCGCTCGTCCGGATCGCGTCTCCGCGCCGCCTTACGCCCGTCGCGCGCGAGCGTCTCGGCCCGGGGGGGTCGCGACCACCGCCCGCGCCGCCTTCACGCGGGCGCGGAATCCTCTGAACCTTCATCTCGCAGCGCGTTCGTCCTCCACCGCGAGCCACCCATTAGGCCGCTTGTTATGTGGAGGAGGCTGAGTCGTCGCGCAGGGGTTTCACGGCTAGGTCTTGGTTCTTAACGAACCAGTAGATATCGCAGGCGGCGCACCGGTAGCAGAGCGGGATCTTCCACCCATTGTGCACACGTTCGTTGGGCTGCCAGTTAGAGAATTTCCATTCCTGTCCGACTTGGCGCGCCTGTTTCCACAATAGACCTCGGGTCCCCCAAAGGTAGCCCGATTCCATCGGGTTGTGACAATTCGGACACTCTTTCAGACTCGCGTGCAAAGGAATCCCCCAGATGGTCGACCAGACTGAATCACGTTCCCTTTCGGGATAAACTCCCCGTCCAGGGGGCAACCGGGAATTCCCGACCAAGTCGTGCCGCCGTGCGCCCGTCGCGCGCGAGCATCTCGGCCCGAGACGCGCGGGGGGACCCGCGAGCGGAGCGAGCGGGGAGGACCCGCGCCGTGCGCGCTACGCGGGATTCTCACCGCCACCTTCGACTGGACCCACAGGGGTCACGCCCCCGTGACGACCCGCGCGATACGGACCGCGGAATCGTGGGGCACGTTGCCCCGGTCACCGGCCGTTGTGGACACCACGAAGGGAGGATTAAGAAAGGAACCGAGTTGCCGATACTGCGATGCCGTTCGAGTTCAAGGACATCGATCCGTTGACCGACGGAGTCATCGATCTCGTAGTTGAGAAGAGGGAGGCCGCCGATCCCATCAACCACGTCCCGTGTTACCACTACTTGATTGTGCGACACGGGTCGGGGACCGAGGTCGGAAGGATCCGACTGCGAGTCGGTAGCGCTGACAGAACTCCTTCGCTCTTGACGTCCGGCCATATGGGGTGCGATATCGAAGAACCCCACCGGGGGCATGGTTACGCGGCCCGAGCTAGCCTGTTGCTCAAGCCTGTAGCGCTCGCCCACGGAATGCCCAATCTCATCCTTACCTGCGACCCGGAGAACCTTCCCTCCCGCAGGACTTGCGAACGAATCGGGGCCCGACTCCTCGGCGCGTTTGACATTCCGATGGACCAACCGTTGTATCAAGAGGGCAAGCGAAAAATCCTCCGGTTTGAATGGGACTTGACGCGGGACCTGTGACGAAAGACCCCGCCGGAACTGCGGTTCCGTGATCCCAAACCACGCGTAGGACCGCGCCGCCGTGCGCCCGTCGCGCGCGAGCGTCTCGGCCCGCGCGGGGGGTCTCGACCACCGCCCTCGCCACGTTGTTCAATCTATGGATGGGGTGAACTCGGAGCGGAGACTACAAACTCAGTTCGATTGAACCCGCCCGATGGATACGAACGCCGGCGCACGGAGACACCATTCTTTTCGGCAGCGGCGACCACCGCGCAGACCACCTCTGGCGTCACCCTGTTGAACTTCCGATAGCGGCCCCACAACAGTGTCGCCACTTCTTTCGAAGGCGCACCGTCGAAGCCAGCGGCGGCGCGGGAAGACAGGATGAGGCGCATCCTGATTCTTCGATCCTTCCAAGGCCTCGATTCCTGCTTGGCTCGCGGGAACACCAGTGTGATTCCCTCAGAATCGAGCTCTATGGAACCCGCTCCGGGCGAGGTGAAGTAGAACACCACCCAGTAGACGAAGACAGCCACCGCGCCCAGGAGGATGACCACTCCAGTCGTGAGCCATCGAACGGTTGGGTCCGATTCGGCGAGAATGTCCCGGAGGGTGGAAAGGACGATTGTGAGGATTAAGGCTGCAAGGGCGGCCGCCATCGTGTACCGAACAATGCGCGTCGAGCGATAGTCCTGGATTGCGACGGCTGAGAAGTCGAGCTTAGTGCTGCCGTCGTTCGTTGGAAGACCCACCGGTCAGTCCTCCTCACTCCGGTTCGCTGGGAAACACGACTGACTCCCGCATCCGTCTCTCAACGGTCCAGTCGTTAGGCGAGATGAGGGGTTCGGTCACCTCCCCCTCTGTGGTTTCACCGCCAGGTATCCCGTGGCGCAATTGCGCCTCAGAAACCCGAAATCGCGTATAGAAGAAGGCTGCCTTCTTCCAATCCGCGGCTAGGATCTCAGCCAGCCCCGGCGTGCTCGACACGACCGCCCGCGCCACCTTCACGCGAGCGCGAAGGTCACGAAGCCTTCGCCCCGCCTGCTTTTCGTCCTCCTCGCGGGAGTCGTCGGGGAGGCCGCTCGTGACCTCGAGGAGACGGAAGCGCCGCGTCGGGGTCGCGATGAATTCCTCCGCGTCCTCGTCTTCGTCCGGGCCGCCGAACGCGACCCGCGACTCGAACCGCGTCCGCGAGTAGTCGCCGAAGCGGGGGGTCGGGAAGCGCCGGGAGGTCGGGGCAACGGGGCGAACCGGCAGTGGGCTCGCGCCAGGTCGACGGATTGCGGGCAAGTCGGGGAACGGGTTCGCGGCGTCGATTGCGGAGGCGCTCGGCGCGCTCATCGCGGTCATCGACACGGAGTGAGCGCGGAGGTCCGCCGAGCGCCGATCCGAGGCGCGAGGCGGACCGTGTCGCGATAATGCTCGCGCGGGCGGGTGCGGCCGCGCGGGCTTTATCAGCGACCCGCGCGGTCGAGGGCGGACCGCGATGAGCGCGCGGGTCTCTCCCCGTCCATGAGGTGGCTACGTGGGTCGACCTGAACGCGAGCCAAGAACGCCCACTTTCGGCCCCGAGAAAGCCAGGGCCGCCGTAACCGGTCTCTTCACGGTGAGGGAAATCAGGGTTGAATGCACGTGTCCCCCGCTATTGGCGGTACGACACCAAATTCAAGCTAACGAGCGCCCATGCCCGCCGCATGGCCGCGGGAAACGCTCCAACCCATCCATATCGAGGCGGCGGGATAGCCTTACTCGTCTTGGGCATTGTGTTCATCATCGGAGGTATCGCCGCATACGAGTACTGCAGCGTCAGCCTTCTTGGCGTATGCTTGGACTACCCATACCAAGCGGCGGGAGGCGGTATCGCTGCCCTCGGCTTTGTTCTCCTGATTGTGGGAATCGTCCTATCGGTAATCAGTAAGCCGGCTCCCGCGCCGGTTATGTCCGCTCAACCGCAGACCGTCTACTACGTCACAAGCCCCCCTCAGCCTATTCCGCCACCACCGACCCCGGCCGCCGAACGGTACTGTCAGTCGTGTGGGATGGGGAATGCGCGCGCGGCTGCCTTCTGCCAGAAGTGCGGCAAGCCGCTTCCGACTCCACCGTAGGCCGGCGGGAACCCGACAACAGCTCGCAAGCCGCCTTTTGTCGGTCGACTTCGACGTGCCCAAGTCGGAGTTGAATGACCGGCCGCGCTGAACGCGGGGGAACGCGTCTTCTCAGGTTGTCACTATTGTCCCGGAGATGCTGTAGCTTCCCGTCACGGACGGCACTTGAACCGTCAACGTGAAGGTCTGGGATCCGCCCGGGGCCAAAGTTACCGGGAGGGTCGGGCTCACCGACGTGACTGAGAACCCGCCGGTCACGGTGAAATCGTCGATATTGTGGTTCAAGAGGGCCGCAGTGCTCGTGAGTCCCAGAGTAATGGTCACACTACCTCCAACCGCGACCTGAAGAGGACAGCTATCACCGCAGGTGTAGGAAGAGCCAAGGTAGCCTGATGTCGTCCCCGTGTAATCGGGGGTGAACGTGAACCCGGTAATGGTGATTGGCGGCGTACTCCCAGATCCCGAGGAACTGCTCGAATTGAAAATTCCCGCGGCCCACAGGCCGACCAAAACGACGACAAGAACCACAACAACTGCGATTACGATGATAAGGGTGGTTCGCGATTTCTTCGGCGGTGGAGGGGCAGCAACAGGGGCCCAGGCTGGAGGATTTGAGGCGGCTGGAGCTTGTGGAGGAGGGTTCGGTGGGGGGACCACGGAAAGCGCCGCTCCGCACTTGGAACAAAACTGGGCCCCCGCCTGGTTTGGGGTCCCGCACTTCTGGCAATAAGAACCGGCCATGAGGGCGCATCTCTCACCCTTGCCTTATAATGTGGCTCGGACGCGACTGTGCCCTGTGACCCCTTGCAGAGTCTTCCGTGCAAGATCACTTTGCCACAGCGGCCGGGTTGGTCGATTCACGGTCACGACCTTGAAACCGCGCCCGCGCGCGGTGACCGACCGCGAGGAGCGTGTGGGAGCACCGGTCTCGATTGAGAGCAGGGAACAATTGTTCGATCCCCTGCGATAGATCCGCGGCCTACTATGGCTCACGCCGACACTGCATACCATAGTCAGGTCCTTCGATGTGCTGAACTCAGAGTTTCCAAAACTTGTGCAATTGCGTGTAAGTCGGCGTCTTCAGGACCCCAGTAGAAACACCAATCTTACTTGGCCAGGTGGCCCAACCGACTACGCTCTTGGTCGCAGATCGCTGCAAAGTCGGGTACAGGAAATCGACAAAGGCCTCCCCCTTCGAGACACTTGCGCCTGCGAGGCCGCGTTTCACTCCGAACGCATGTCGAGCGTAGAACGCGTACACATCTGCAATCTGAATCGCTGGCCATCTCCTAGAGTCACCTCCGAGAACCTCGGCATGAATTGAGTGGGCGCGAGCTCGACCGACAAGGGCGTCTCGAAAGGACGCGACAGTGGTCCCAAACTGGGCAAGATCTCCACCGGAAGAGAGGTCGCACACGAATAGCCAGCTGTAATCAGAGTAGGCTGGAGATTTCGCCATTCCGTTGACCCGGTCAACAAGGAGATTCCGCGCGATAACCGCCGGCTTTTTGCCCGCTCCGGGGTACCTCGGATGAGGGTCGCAGCCGAGCTCGCATCCCGTAACCCAGATCCTAAGGTTTGAATCGCCGACCATCGCGGCGATCCGCTTGAGAGCGGCCGCTTCGTCGACCCCGGGTGCCAAATCATTGAGTAGTGACGCGCCTTTGATTTCCGGGAGATTGGGCCGAAAGCATTCGGAAACGAGTCGCGTGTGACGGTCAACAAATTGAGGCAACGCTTTCCATTCAAGGAGGACACCAGCACAGAATGCCAGGCAGTTGACTGTCTTCCGGGCCGGTAACTTAGACTTGCCGGGGGTTCCAGATTCGTCGATGAATAGGATACGTTCGATTTCTCCCACAGTGCCAGGCCGAGGTCACACACCCGCAAAGCGCATCCGTGTTGCTCCCAATCGCGAACAATGCCTCGCAAGACGTCTCCCAATCGTCAGATTGTGACCCTTGACCAGGCGCTAGCCGCGGGCAAGTCTCTGTTCAGGAAGCTGCATGCCAAACGCTGGCGACATGACTTCATTGATTCCATGGTTGACAACATGGACTGGGTGCTCGCCGAGTCTTCGGGTGACATTCAATGGCACTTCATGAAGACCGGCGGATCGATGGACGAAATGATGGAAGTCTGGAAAGACGACGTCGGTGGGGAACTAGTCGCTGACATCGAAGCTGGATGGGCACTCTCCTATCTCAATGCGGGAGCAATCGAGCGCTTGGCGGCGAGTGGGGCCGATGTATCGGGATTCTGGAGGGATTGGATTCATCTAGTTGTCCTTCACAACTGGGCCGTCGAAGCGCTTCGGGCTGCGCCAAGAATCGAGACTGTAGCCGTCGTACGGGCAACGACAGTTGATGCCCAATCAGTTGAACACATCCATGCGGGTTTCAGTTACGATTGGAATGCCAACCCCCACTTGCTGCTCGAGGACCCTGCCCTCGGCTGGCTTTGGAAGGGGATGTTGTACTCTGGCGTTCCCCCCATTGCGGACGAGACCGGGGGAATCTCCGATTTCGTACTCCCTGGCAAGACCGTGACGCTCGGTCTCGAGTTGAAGGACGCGACAGGAAAGGCGATTCCTTCAATTCCCCACACACGGCCGGCCCCTTGCCCCTTTTGCTGGGGCCGGCCCTCGCCTAAAGGGAAGGATGGGACCTGCCCCGCGGGTTGCACCTTCGGTAATACGGGCTCGCTCCCGGACACTAATCAAGTGGTCTACGTGGCGGGCGACCGTCCAGACTACGATCCGGGCATCGAAGTGGTCTACATGATGTACGGGGGAGACAAGAGCACGCGGCCACGTCGTCTTAGAATCCCGACCGAGTACTCTACCGTCAAAGCGTGGATTGATTCCCGAGTAGAGGGCAAAAAGGGAGGCAGACCCCCAGGACCACCGCCAGGACTGTCTGAGTACGTAACTCGGCTGGCCGGGCCGCAGCGCTCGAAGTGGGGCGAAAGGCCCGAACTCTCGCCCTCGGACGCGGAAATCGCCTGGAACTTCAACGACCTGAATCGAGGCGTCGCAGAGGTTCGTACCGTCACCGCTTCGGGCGTAGAACGCGTACGCCGATCCCTAGGCATACGACGTCGGGGCGGACGGCTCATCCGCCCTCCGTCTAAATGATTGCTCGAAAACCCCCCTTTTCGCTTCGAACTTACTTCCTTCGGGCGCGCTTTCCCACACCGTGCGAATTGAACCCACTCGACGCGAGACTCGACGACGGGCCAGAATCGAACGAAGCGAGCCGACGACTTACACTCCCGTCGTTACGGGAAGACCGACTGTCTCCCCACACGTGGTCCGGGTTGGTCGCCGGCGGCTCCAGTATCTGGTTCTATCCGATGGAAGGATCGTCTTCCCGGCTTCGTTGCCCAATCCCACTTGGGTCGGGTTGGTCAAATGGCTCGGAGGTTTCAGCTCTGTAGGTCTGGTGGCTTCCATCATCACAGCTGCCCCCTGTTACATCACTGCGATGCCAGCGACCTCGTTCGGGCTCGCTCTGTGTTTCGCCACGTGGTATCTGCTAGAGGGCATGATATGGGTCGACCCTTCTGGCGAGGCTAGGCATGGAGCAGTTCGGCTCGACCGTCAATCAGGCCAACTTCTCCGCGAGGGGACCCAGGAGTAGGCGGGTTACCCTAACTGTCGGAAAGTCGTCCCAGTCGATCCGCGTCGCCTCGCGGTCCTGGAGCCGCTGTAGTTGGTCGACCAGGGCACACGTCAGGTCTGCCTCAGCCTGCGCGGGGGAGGTCGCATGCACCAGGATCTCGGGGAATCCCTCCACGATCCCGAGAAAGGAGCCCTCGCCCACATCCAGGATTCGGAGGCGGAACTCAAACATGCGACCTCCCAGTGACCGCGGCACCGCGTCAGACCGGCTTCGACCGCGCCACGACCGCCCCGAATGAGGCACCCGCGTCCATGTCCCGGAGCTTCGCGTGGAGCGCCCGGAGCGCGAGCACCTTCTGCTCGAGGTCCTCGAGGATGATCCGGTTCACGCGCGTGCGCAGCTGCTCTCCCGTCTCGCCATCCCGCGTGTAGTCCGCAAACCCGCTGCGTGCGGACTCGAACGAGCCCGCGTTGAAGACGAGCTGGCCGGAGGCCCACGGGCGACCTGCCTCGACGCTCGGAGAGGCGTCCGCCTCGGAGTGGGCGGGGTCGGTCGTGAAGTCTAGCTCAACCGGAGGCTTCGACTCGGCCGGCTTGGCCACGAGGGCGCTCGCGGGGACGAACCCGGGGACAGAGGCGAGGTCGATGCGGTCGCGGGTCCGACCGCGGTAGCTCCCGAAGTCGTGCGAGTGCTCGCGGAGATAGGCGGGGTAGGGCCGCTGCGCGCCGAAGTCCACCACGAGGCGGATCTCCGGGTCGCGGGGGATCTCGCGGCCGAATCCGCACGAGCATTTGCGCGGGAAACGGTTTCCCGTGACGGTGCGGAGACGGGAGGGGGCATGTTCGGTCGGGTCGGGAAGTTCGGCGGTTGGGTACTGGATGCTAGCTTGCTGCATCGCTCGTTCCTCGCGACGAGGGGAACGAGCGATGCGCGGCAGAGAGGGGCATCAGACAATACATCCAAGTAAGTCGAACCGGGGTACCAACGGTCATGGCGCAACCGGCCACACAGGCCCTGCCGTCTCCGCCCCCGCCGTTGAAAACGCGTTGGAGAGGTAGGACCGTTATCGGGATCGTTATCGCGGTGGGATGGTACGTCTTCCTCTCGGCTCTGGCACTCTCGGCGACCAGCAACTGGTGGCTATGGTGGTTGATTGTGGTCGTTCCTATCGTGTTCGTAATAGTTCTGCTTAATCCGTGGATTGCGCGGTCTGACGCACGTTGGCGGATCACTCACGCACCGCCACCACCTCCCGGCACTTATTCGCGCGTTTGCCATGGATGCGGCCTCATGCTCCCGAATCCTCCTCCGAAGTTCTGCCCTAACTGCGGAACTGTGGTTCCACCGTAATCGCTAACGAGCGAACCTCTTCCTCCACCTCGGTCGGTGCGCGTGCCACGCTGCAGTGTCATTTATAGCTCAGAAGGAACAGATTGAGACGTCGGTGTGGAGTGCCCGACGACGTTCCCCTCTGCCCTGAGTGCCTAGCCCAGGTGCATCCCGACTGGCCATTTTGCAGTCACTGCGGATCACGCCTGAATCCCAGTTCATCCTCTGTCACTCTTCCTGCCCACGCTGTCTACAGTCCTGCCTCCACGGCCCCTCCGGGCTCAATTCCCGTGTGTGGAAACTGCGGGGCTGCGGTTGACACGACAGGTTCCTTTTGCTGGAAATGTGGGCTTCCACTGGTGACGGGGAGGGAGCCGTTCATTCCTGCGCATCCAGAGTCTGCAGACCAACCTGGGACCACGGCCGAGTCAGTCACAGTCCCGGTAGCCTCCATTCGGGAGCAACTCGGAGGGTTCTCGACCCAATCCGCAAGGAGAACCCCTGCTTCGAAACGTGCAATAGTCGGTGGAACGCTCCTTCTAGTCGGGGTAGCCCTGTTACTCGTGTCACTTTTTGTGGGGTGGTACGGAATATCGGCATCTGCCGCAGATACAGTTTCCGGCAGTTCCTTTACAATAAGCGGCACTGCAACTTACTACCCCCTCAACCAGCTTACCGAAACTATCACGTGCCAGGGATCGAGCTATTGTTACCTCGTAAACTCGACCTACAGTGGCCCTTACGCACAAGGCAGTTTCAACAGTCTCGGTACGCTCTATAACTTGGTCGCCGCCTTAGTCATTGGTGGCGTTATCATCGGGCTCGCCGCTGCGAGCCTTGCGTTCACGAGCGGGCGGAAACGATCAGGGTGGGCAGGGGGTCTCGCAATAATTGCGATTATTCTTGTCGTGCTGGCGCCTACCCTTCTGTTTGCAGCCCAACCGGCTGTCCTCAACTCTCAGGGATCGTCCTCAGGCGGTTCGTCACCGCGAAGCTCGTTTTTCGGGTCATGTGCGGGAAGCGGGTGTGGCTCGTCCTTCGAGCCAGGGGAGACGATTAGCGCGTCGTGGGGACCTTCTATCGGCTGGTATCTCGGTCTCGCAGCAATTGCCCCTTTACTCGCTGGTTTGTTCGTCGTTCTGGGCAAAAGGGAAGGATCCCCTGATCGTTTCGTCTACGAACAAGTCGACTGACAACCCGTCAACTCCCCGCACGTTCCTCGCGAAGAGGGGAACGAGCGATGCGCGGGGTGAGGTCCCTTAGGCGAAGAGTCTTTTCGGTGGGAGGAGTGGGGACACCGATGGCCGCGAGTGCTCCTCCGAGGACTTACATCTCCGATTTACGGCCCGGCCGACTCGCGACTTTTGATACAACGATTGCGAAGCTCGAGCCGGTCCGGGAGATTGACCAGCGTACAGGTGGGACGAAGAAAGCTAGAAACGGGATCCTCCAGGACGGAACCGGTGAGATTTCGCTTGTTCTGTGGGGCGACGAGGTCGCGATGGTCGCGGAGGGAGACAAGATCCGAATCGTCGAGGGTTGGGTCAAAGATTACAAGGGACGACCTCAGATTTCGCTCGGAAGGACAGGTCGGATTGAGAAAAGGTGATAGAGACGGGGCATTCCAGTCGCATGAATCTCCCGTTGTTGATTACTCGTTAGGCGGGGTTCAACAGGGGAGGCACCATGTCAGTCAACCCCGCAATTACGACGTACGCCCGGGAGTTAGAAACGAATCTTAGGACGGGCAGAGCTACTGAACATACCCATCGCCCAGCCCTCAAGACCCTTCTGCAGTCATTGATCCCTGGCTCTCTTGCGACAAACGAGCCGACCAGGGTAGAGTGCGGGGCCCCGGATTTCGTGGTCGAGGTGAAAGGACTCACTACTGGATACGTAGAGGCGAAGGACCTCGGTACGCCTCTCGAAGTCGAGGAAAGGAGCGAACAGCTGACTCGGTACCGTCGGTCGCTGGGAAATCTGCTGCTAACTGACTACAACCGCTTCAGGTGGTACGTAGACGGGGCGTTCTTCAAAGAATGCACCGTTGGGACTCTCTCGGCGAGCGGGCGAATCGCGATTGATGTTGCGGGGGCCAAGAATCTGGAGACGATTCTCACGGAATTTGCATCTCGGGCTCCTCAACCCCTGACCAGCCCTCATGAGTTGTCGAGCAAGATGGCAAGAATCACACTCATAATTCGAGACACTGTCGGAGAAGCATTCGCGCGCGGCGTGGCTTCAGAGATGGTCAAGGACCTACGGAAGGGAATGGCTAAAGTCCTCCTTCCGGACATCGACCAACCGGACAAGACAACTCAGTTTGCCGATATCTACGCACAGTCACTTGTTTACGGACTCTTCGCCGCCTGGACGAACCATCGAGGCGGGACGTTCTCTCGAGCCGGTGCCGCACGGGAAATCCCCAAAACAAATCCGTTCCTAAGGAGGCTATTCGACGCCATCACTGGGGTGGACATCGAAGACGAGCCGTACCTTCCCTTCATTGAAGATTTGGTTCAGGTTCTTGCTATCTCCGATGTTGACAAGGTCCTCGCTGGATTCGGTGCGAGGGCTCGTAAGGAGGATCCGCTCATACATTTTTACGAGACTTACCTGGCGGAATACGACCCTTCCCTCAGAAGCAAGAGAGGGGTGTTCTTCACACCAGAACCGGTTGTCTCCTTCATCGTTCGAGCCGCTGACGACACTCTCAGAGGTTCATTCGGCCTGGCCGAAGGTTTGGCCGATGCGTCGACAACGTCCTACGTCAAGAAACGCCGAGTTGACGAGGAGGGAGATCCTGCCCCGGAGGCGGAAGCTCGGGCAGATGCGACGGAGCACAGGGTACTCATCCTTGACCCCGCCTGTGGGACCGGCGGGTTCCTTTACGGGATAACAGACGTCATACGCGAACGTTTCCAGAAAAGCGGCAACGTCGGCATGTGGCGCAGCTACGTCAGGGACCATCTGCTACCCCGCCTGTTCGGTTTCGAAGTTCTCATGGCCCCCTACACAGTTGCTCACATCAAGCTCGCACTCCAGCTTGGCGCCCGCGATCTGCCTCCAGCTGATCGGGCCAATTGGGCTTTCGACTTCAGTGGAAACGAACGTACAAGGGTCTACCTCACGAACTCGTTGGATGAGCCCGGAAGAGCTTGGACTCGGCTGCCCGGTGCCAGCCGAGTACTCTCCGACGAAGCAACTGAAGCTTCCACCATCAAGGACGAGCTACCAATTATGGTCGTAGTAGGCAATCCCCCCTACCAAGCCGAGTCGCAGAACCGATCCTGGGAGATTAAAATCGGACCCAACGGGAGGCCCCGAAAGGTTCCAAATTTCATCGGTCGACTCCTCGAAGATTACTACTCGGTGGACGGCCAACCTCTTGGCGAGACGAACCCGCGGTGGCTTCAAGACGACTATGTGAAATTCATTCGTTGGGCAGAGTGGCGAGTGAACAAGACCGGATCAGGCATTCTGGCCTTCATCACGAACCGGGGGTACCTAGAGAATCTAACTTTTAGGGGAATGAGATGGCATTTGATGGAAACATTCGACAGAGCATTCATTCTCGACCTACACGGCGATGTCGGTCATAGGGATGAGGTGCCTGGTGGAGGGAAAGATGAGAACGTCTTTGATATCAAGAAGGGCGTCGCCATTGGAATCTTCGTCAAGCTTCAAACGCCGTTAGAATCTTGTGAAGTCTTCCATGCAGAAGTCTGGGGAACGAGGGAGCATAAGTACGGATTCCTGTCAAAGGAGAACCTTGAATCTGTCAATTGGACAAGGTTAACACCGTCGCCTCCCCAGTTCATTCTAAAGCCAAGAGATGAGGCGTTGGAGGCCGAGTTCTTGAGCTGGCCCTCGATAGACAATATCTTTCCCACGAGCTCCGTCGGAATCCTCACCGCCCGTGATGATCTGACTGTTCAATTCACGGCCGATAGGGTGTGGGAGGTTGCATCGGATTTCGTAAGGGAAAGCGTTGAGGGGGCGCGAACCAAGTACAATCTGGGACGCGACGTCCAAGACTGGAGCGTTGAGAGAGCTCAAGCCGACGTCCGAGCGTCTGGACCTGATCGAAGCAAGATCACTCGCCTGCTCTATCGCCCGTTTGATTGGCGTTACACCTACTTCACGGGTAACTCTCGTGGCTTCATCTGCCGCCCTCGCACCGAAGTGACCCAAAATATGATCGGGCACGAGAATCTGGTTCTGATTTCCGCCCGCTCTAACCGATCCCCGGTACCTGACCACTTCTTCTGCGCTGACTGCCCCTCCGAGGCCAAGACAGGAGAATCGACGACCCAGAGCTATGCATTCCCGCTGTATCTATATCCGGAAGTTCTTGCCGGTGGTACACCTCAGTCAACCCTCACCTGGACCCCCGGCCCCGGTGGAAGGGTGCCGAATTTGGACCCGGGGCTCGTATCAACGCTCAGTAAGAAGGTGGGGCTCAAATTCGTCGATACAGGACGGGGAGACCTTGTGAAAACATTCGGTCCCGAGGACCTGTTTCACTACATGTACGCAGTGTTCTTCTCCACAGGATACAGAACTCGTTATGGGCAATTCCTGAAGACGGGCTTTCCTCGGCTTCCGTTGACATCAAGCCAAGAACTGTTCGCCGCCCTCGCGTCTGCGGGGGAGGAGTTGACAGAACTTCATCTGCTCCGGAGGCCGGTGACAGACCCAAATCCAGTCGGGTTTCCGGTGGCGGGCACCGACGTTGTGGACGCGCCCTACCCGAGATTCCGCAAGTCAACCCCGAACGCAGGGTCCTCGAGCGCGCCCGCCGAGGAGGGTCGCGTCAGTATCAACGCCCATCAGTACTTCAGGCCAGTCGAATCGGAAGTGTGGGAGTTCTCCGTTGGAGGTTACCGCCCATGTGAGAAGTGGTTGAAAGATCGACAGGGCCGGGAACTCTCTTTCGATGACAAAACACACTTCGCGAAGATAGTCAGCGCAATCAGGGCGACACTGCGAACGATCTCTCGGATTGATTCGACCATTCCCAGGTGGCCTATCGACTGAAGACGGTCAGATGCTGCGCCAGGCACGGAACCTCGACTGAGTTCAGTCCTTCGCGGGCGGCCTCAACCGATTAGGACGAGATAGTTCGTAAGGCCGAGCGCAAGGAGGGCGATTACCACTAATGGAATGTACCGGTAAGGCGAGATCCGACGAAGTCGACGTGCGACCCAATCGTCCTCCTTTCGGGAGGAGCGTCGGAAGAGCGCGTCCTCCCAGTTGAACCACCGGGGAGCGATCCCCCCTCCCGGTCCCGGTTCATCGTCTGGGCCCGGCTGTTCGACGACCTCTCTCGCTGATGGCCACGGTTTGTAGACCCTCGCGATTCCGCCCGCGAGATCGAATCGGGCCATAGTGGCAAGGGCAAAGACCATCGTGAGAAAGTCGGAAACTAGCAGGGCTGGAAGGAGGACCCACAGTGGCAGTGGAACATGTCTTCCTGACGCCACAAGTGCGAGTTGAAGGGCGTACGAGGCGAACGCGAGTCCCAAGAAAGCCCCTGCCTCTTGAGTTAAGTTGCGCACCGCTGTATTGGCTTCGGGGTTGAGGACAGGTGGGGCCCGGCCACCCGCTTTCCCACCCCCGCTCTCTGTGGTTGCCTTGTCTCCCATCGTTGTACTCCTCCGTGCGTTTGACTTGAAACCGAAAGGTAGTCCCGGGCGGCGGTATGAACCCGTCGGTTGGGCCCGGCGGAGCCCATTCCGTCCCCTCCCAGAAACCCTGGGGAGGCCGCGACGATTTTGGTATCGTGTGGCCAAGTGGATTGCTCGGGCCTATCAGCAAGGGAGGGTCTACCGGGTCGTCGTCGAGGGACTCCTCGCGGATTAGCGGTCCTTCTGGCCAAGCGGGGGCAGCATCGTCAAAGTTGCCGGACCTACGCGGAGCGCCGAGGACTTCTTCGCTTCGAAACCGACGGGGTGTCCTCAGCACCGGCCGCGACGCTAAACCCGATTGGAACGTCTCCCGTGGGCAACGGCGCATTCGTGAAAATGTAGTCGACCCTCCCGCTAATGTTGAGATGGCTAAGCGTTTGTTGGAGTCCCTCGCGAACCTCCCTCAGGTTACTCCTTCTCCCGTTTACCCAAAGATCGAGTGTATCCTCGTCGAGCCACCTGATTGCGTCAGAACGCCCTGAATCGGTTCCCGCCCGACTTGACCCTATGTCGAAGGTGACTACCTTCCTAGACGGGTGCGTCGCGATGAACTCCTCTACCATTTCATCGAAATGAAGTAGTCCACCACGGGCGTCATCCCGACCTCGGGTGCGGGTCCTTATCGGCGAGTTTTCTGATACCGAAAGGATCTGACGGATTTCCTGAGCCCTCCCCATCCGATGTGCGATTCTTTCCTTGGTTACGCCCCTTCGAGGCTGGATCGAGGGCCAGAGGATTGACGCAACGATCCCGACAGCGGCTAGAAACGACTGGATATCCCCGAGGATCGGCCCGATTAGGTTCCCAAAATCGCGAAATAGCTTCTCGAACTCGGCCCTCTCAAGTTGGAGCGGAAGGGGTCCTCCGTCTCGATTGATTTGGGAAATCCTCTTGCCCAAGGTCCTGCGTTCTGCGAGATGGCGCTCTAGTGATTGGAACGACGCTTCTGCCGCGGAGCCCTGTATTCGAATTTCGATGGCGTAGGCGAGCAAGTGTCCCGGGATGGGCTGTTGTTCGCGTGGGGTCGAAGGCAATGTCATAAGCGCAACCGTTCCAAACCTCAATCGTCAGGGTCGGATAGAACTGCGGGGGGCCCGAATGGCGAGTGACTCGACCGGACGTGGGGTCTGGGGTGACTTGCCGCATCTCGTGTCTTAGGGTCTGGTTTGACTAGTATCGTCCGAGGACAAGGGACCCCAAACTAAGTTACAGGGCTTCCGTAATTGACGGATCCCCAAGCGAGCTAATCTCGTTTTTCGGGGGCGCGCTTCTATCGATAGAACGAATCCGAAAGCCAATCTAAATGTGCGAATTCCATCACGGGCATCCCGAGGAACAACGATGTCGGAATGGCCGGCCCCTCCTGCGGTGCGCCGGGCACTCGCACCGGGCGAAAGAAAGAGGCGCCAGGGTGTCTGCTCCCCCGAGGCGGTCGATGAAGACCAGGATCTTCGTTGGATTGGGGGTGCACCCAAACGCTGGTCTGCAGCCCTCATTCCTCGCGAAGAGGGGAATGAACGATGCGCGACGAGGGCGCGCGCCTATCTCGGATGGGCCTAAGGTATCGGGTCAATCGCGGTATAATCCTCTGGACAGGCCCGATTGCGGCCTGCTAGGCTTTACCCCGCCATGCGATTACTGCTATAGCATATGGAAGAGACATCACAGGATCGCGCATGACCGGGATAATCGAATTCACAACCAAAGATGCGCCGCAGCTAATCGTAAACGCCCTTGACACATCTTTCGAGACAACTGTACTTTCGCTGGGGCAATCGGGACTCTCGTGTCGAGCAATGGACGGATCGCGCACCATGATCATGACTGCGGAGATTTCGAAGAGCGCGGCCGCCACCCACTCTGTGGATACCCCCACTGAAGTGGCTGTTACCACCAGAGACCTCGAATCTGTCCTCAATCCATTTCTAGGGCAATTCGATCAAGCCGACGCGCATCTAAGACTCCGTTTTCGATCCTCCGGACTTGAGGTAAACTTTCGGGTGGGTGACGAGCTCGTTCGGTCGAAATTGATGCATGACATTCCGGATGCACACTTCACGACCCCAAAACTGAAGGGGGTGGATTCTGCTCCGTCAGCCTTGCTAGGCGGACTGGAACGCTTGACGTTGGCTTCGACAACGTTTCCTGAATCCGCCGATCTCGAGATTTCGCTGAAGGATGGGCACTTACAAGTTCAGGCTTCGAATGAAGATGCGTTGACACTCAAGGCAGAAACTTCCGGGAGCAGCAGATCGAGGGTTCACCATCGAATCTTCCGTATCGCCTCTCGAATCGGTCAACTCGCCACCCTACAAAAGATTCGAATCACCGTCGTTGACGACGGCATCTGTCACTTCAATTTCGATTTTGGGAGGCTCGGGATGGTCAGCTACTTTGTGGCCCCACTAGTTGAGACGGAGAAATCCTGAGGGACTCTTGCACGTCCTCTGAGACCCAGAACGGCGTCTCCCTGCCCTCCCGATCGATTCTAGACACTCCTCCGACCAAGAGTACGTCCTTGCGGGGAACGGACCTCTGAGCGAGGAGGCCTAGTTTGGCTTCCAGATGCCCGAAAGGCTCGAGCCAACCGAACGATCTAATCTTCTGGCCCTGGAGAGACTCAAGTCGACCGTAATCGACAACTATCAAGACAGGGTTCCTCGCAATCGAGTTTCCTTCGAAAATGTCCCAGAACTTCCGTATCTTGGCTAAGTCGAAGGAGTCGGTCCACTTCTTCGTCAGAACGGAGTCAATGGCGTATGGCTGTCCATAGTACTGAGTTCGATCTTCAATCGTGTCGGGATGTGGAAAGCAATACCGGTTGTGGCCTCGAGGACCGCCGACTGTCAGGAGTCGGCGTTCGTTCACCAGGTGTTGGACGAGGTTCCAGACATTCGCATAACTAAAGCCGGCCCGCCGAACTGGACTGTTCAAACGCCGATAGACCGCATGGATAAACAGGCCGGGATTTGATCGAACGTAGGTTTCCAAAACCTCTAATTTGGTGCGTCCCCCGAACCCGGACGTCACCGACAAGTCAGTGTCAAGCAAGCGCGATAGGTGGCGCGTTAGTCTGAGAGACGACGGATTGGCTGCACCTCGGGTTGCGAACTCGGAACGGAAGTAACCCTCGAGATTTCGGAAGCTTTGTTCAAGAAGACCCGACAAAAAGGCAAGCTCATCCGCATTAAGTGGAGATCCCTTTCGAAGGTCTGGGACAATCGCACGGAACTGCTCGTGGGCGTCACCTGATAGGCCTGCTTCCTCCACCAGTTGATTGAAAGACTTGATCCAACCCGCAAGCTGTGCTTCCGTAATCTTTGATCCAGTGGCGATTTCGAATAACCGCCTTCTCAGATCCTCCCTATCGAGGAGGAGCCTCCTCGAGGCCTGTCCTTTCTCAGGCACCCACTCCATGGTTCTCAGTACGGGCAATCCAGATTGAAGGCAAGGACTTGAGAGTATCTGGCTCGCTTATCCCGCTTACCCTGCCGTATATCGATTAAACCCCGCTCGTCTACTGAAACCTTCCGCAGCCGCCCTATGTTATGCTTTACGGCCTGGCGGAGCTCCAGACTCCGGCTCTGATTGTCTGAGGATAGCTGTCCCGCTGATTTCGACGCGGCTTCAATGTGTGAGAGATACCAGTCCTTGATTAATGCGCTTTCCCAGAGTTCTCCCGCTATCCCTTTCAAACAAGCCACTCGAATCGGCCACGACGGATGATTAGCGGAATACTCGCCTGCGGGCTGACGATCTGACTTCAATTGTCCCAGGTACGCGCTAACCGCCCACGCGAACCCCGGGCCAAGCAATGCGGCCCCAAATGAGTCGGCAAGTGTCTCGGTGGTCTGACCTGCAGGCAAGCCGACTTGAGGACCGTCGTGCGGCAACAGTTCAACCGAATGAGCTGCTTCGTGGGCAAGGAGCCCGCTCAATGGTGATCGGGCGAAACTCCTGGAAGGCAGCCACACTACGGACACAATCTCGCGGGCCCTATGAGGGACCGTGTAAGGGGCAGGAGCAGCCCGGGAACTGAATACGAGATGTGCCCTAATTGAGGTCGCGTCCGGGTTTAGTGCCTTCAGTAACTCGAGCAAAAGCGAGTAGGCCGGCTCCGGACGGAAGGGCCTCTCGAGACCTTGAATCAGACTTGACAAGTCCGCAACGTCCAGGATTAGGAGTTGGTACATCTGTGTCCATTGCGGCCACAGGACATCGTCCCGAAGAGGTCGGTTCCGAGAGAGATCCCGGAGTTCAGCTCGGCACACTCTTGCTATCCGCTCAACGAGTCTATCTTCTTCCACGCCGATTCTGCCGCTTCCCCGAAGTTTGGCACTCCGGCGGACCAATTGGGTGATTTGAGCTGCCAGGCCCTGTTCTGGCACTAGTCAGTAGAATGAGCACTCGAATAAGACGGTAGCAGATTCAACGTAGTTAGACCAATTCTTCGGTCAATCACCAGTTTACCAGGCTCGTGGCTGGGGCGTAATCGGTGGGTTGTGAACCAACTATAGTTCACATCCCGCCGGGAGCATCTCTTCCCTAATGTCCAACCATACGGCCTTTACGCCGCCGTCAAGGTCGCGGGCTTTACCAATCAGTGGCGGGTTGGGAGCGAGTCCG
>Ga0187858_10001208_pt1 | contig 29692 bp, 14 predicted proteins | sample June2016WEW_8_15_FD_133015 | JGI IMG/M metagenome (GOLD analysis project Ga0187858, IMG submission 133015) | Peatland microbial communities from SPRUCE experiment site at the Marcell Experimental Forest, Minnesota, USA - June2016WEW_8_150 | ecosystem: Environmental > Terrestrial > Soil >...
CCGTTGAAATCGCCTACCGCAATTTGTGTGTACGCGATTGAATAACCGGCGCGGAACACGCTCCCGCCGTTCTCGCCCAGGATCTTGCCCAGGAACCCGCCGGAGTTCGGAGTCCAGGCAAAACCGACGCTTGGTGCGAAGTCGTGCCAATGGGTGCTGTACGCAGACTGGCCCTGTTTGAACTGCTTCCAGGTTGGCGCCGGCAAAGTAGTGGGACCCGGAGTGTACAGGGCATTGTTCCCATAATTCTGATGTCCCGAGATACCCCATAGATCATCCAATGTGGCGTAACTGTACACATTGTCGCCTGCCGTATACGGCAATTGCAATTCCCAGCGCACGCCATAGGTGAACGTAAAGTTCGGACGCACCCGCCAGGAATCCGTCGCGAAGACCCCTATCTCAGTCTGGTGGCTCCGGTTTACATTCGCGCCGTTGTAGGTGTACTGATTCGTGGTCTCGCTCAGCACGCCGCTGCCGCTGATCTGAGTCACGCGTCCCGTCAGTACCGCGAAGGCAGCCTGAGCCGCGGATTGCTGTGTGGTATTCGACCCGGGGAAGTTCTTCGGGCCGTTGGTGGCATCAAACATGAACCGCGCCGGATCGTACGTCGTGTCCACGCCGAAACTGATCGTCGGCGCCACTGTCTGACCCCAATTCCAATCGCCCGTAAAGTTGTAGCTGCCACCCATGCTGATGTTGTGCGCGCCATGCGTCCAGGTCAGCGTGTCCTGCAGTGTCTTCGGCGGCCCATTGCGGCGTGAGGGACCGGCAGACACGGAGGCGTTGCTTATCCCAGCAGCGCTTATGCCCAGCCTGAATCCATCCTCATTGCCCAGCTGCCCGGGCGCTGCTGAAAACTGTCCGGCGTTCATATCCGGCCAAAAAAGTGTGACCCCGCCCTCCATTCCGAGGCGCAGTTCATTGACCAGCCTAGGCGTCAATGTTGAGCGCAACGCAGTCGCGAAAGTCCATCGATTTGAAGACTGGGCTCCCCAATTCGGAAAACCCGGGAATATATGATCCACGCTGTTCAGGTTATCCTCCACGGGAGAATACCGGTTGAAGTACCAGACCGTCTCCACATGCTCCTTGTTCGTAATATTGAAGTCTCCGCGCATCGTCAGCTTCTTCTGCACGGTCAGGGGCTTGTTTTGGAAAACGTAGGTATAGTACTCGGGATTTGGCGTGTAGGGCTGGAGCGTTCCGGTGCTGCTGGTCACGGTGTTAATGTCCTTAAGCAGCTGCCCGATTGTCGGATCAATGACCGAGGTGCCGACTGTATTCCCGTTTGCCAGGTTCAGTACATTCACCTTGTTCACTGTCGATCCCACCAGGTAATCGAAAACCCCGTTCAGCTCGTCCGGACTAAACACCGTGCGCGTACGCGCCTGCTGGCTGGGCAGCCGATACTCTTCGAAGTTCGCGAAGAAAAACGCTTTATCCTTGCCGTTGAACCCCAACGGGCCAAAGATCTTCTTCGGCAGAGTGATCGGACCGCCGATGCTGCCGCCCGGCTCATTGAGCAGGATGCGGCTGCGCGGCGCCTTACAATTATTGAAATCAGTCGCCAGCTGCGCGGGCGTGCAAGGATCGGTCGAATTGCCCCAATCCGGAGCAAGGTCACGGTTGTTGAACCAGTTGTTCGACTGGAAAGTCGGGTTGCGGTGGTACCAATACGCGGTTCCGCGGTAGTTGTTGTTTCCCGAGCGGGTTACGTACTTGATCTGAACCGCGCCCTGGCCTGCGGCCTCCGCTCCCGGCACGGCTGAGGACATCGAGACTTCTTCCACAGCATCGGTCCTCACGGTGATCATGCTGAAGAAGCCGTCCCCATCATTGTTCGTCTTGTCCTGGGTGGCGACGCCATCGATGGTGATGTTGAGCGCGTTTTGCGGCAGACCGTTGACCGTCGAACCGCGGTTGGTGCTCGTAGTGTTCACGCCGGGCAGAAAGACAATAAAGTCCATGGCATTGCGGCTTACCAAAGGCATCTGAATGAGCTGCTGGCTATTCAAGGTGCTCGAAATGTTCGCCGATTGCGACTGGATGATTTCGGTGTTCGCCTGCACGGTGATGGTTTCGTTGCTGCCACCTACCTCCAGCGTGACCTTGATCGCTGAGGGCGTGCCCGGATGGGTCACGATGTTCTTTACAACTGCCTGCTTGAAGCCTGTCATCGAAACCGTCGCCGTATAGGTTCCGACATCAAGAGACGGAATGGAAAAGTTTCCGCTCTCACTTGTGACTGTCTTGTACTCGATGCCGGTGGCGTCGTTTTTGACCGAAACATCCGCACCCGGAATAACGCCGCCCGATGCGTCGAGGACCACTCCAGAGAGCGAGGAGCTAGAGCCACCACCGCCCTGGCCGTAGCAGACCAAACCGACAGTCGCAGCAAGAATTGCTGCGAGAATTAGCCGAAAGAAACATTCTTTCATAAGGGTTCCTTGATTTGTGAGTTGGTTAAACCTTGAAACTGACCGCAAATCAATCAGCTCCACTCCCATGTTTCTTCTCTGAGCCGGATGTGGCCAGAGAAGCACGAACAGCATCCATTCGTGCCGCCAGAGAGGCATTCAACGATTCAGGCCATCTGCTCCGGCCGGCAGCAGACGCTGCATTTACAGCGCTGCCCCTTCGGCCAGCCGATTCGATGGCGGGTTTGCCAGGGAGGTTCCACCAATTGAGTGGATTCACAGGTTCGGAAACAGAATCGGTCATCCACCCCTTGCGAGATGCATTGAAATAAGGTTCACACATCCACTACATGTGAATATCCTAACTGCATACCATTAGGATTAGAGGATCCTAGTGTTATTGGCGCGTCCAGTCAAGCAAATTCATGCGTCACTCTCGTTTGGTTCGGCGCGTCCTAGTGAATTGTAATTATATTACTCACACAATCACCCATCCTGGGAGAGGCATGAATATGAAGTCCGATTCTATCCCTATAAAATCAGCTCCGAACGGTACTGCTGGAAACGAGGGTTTGTCGGGACGTCTGTATTATTGGTTGGCTTTAATTAGATTTATGATTTCGACCCACCGTCACTAATATTAGAACGCATAAAGTTATTCCGCGATGGGACTTGCCGTCGTCGTTGCGCGGCCGTGGGCCGGGAACTTGACAGACTTGCCGGACGGCGGATTTGTCTGCCCCGGCATCCCTTCCCCAGTGTAGAATCCTGCCGGAGCAAACCATTATGGCCCGAACACGTCCGTCCACAAGTAAGGCATCGGCGGTGGCAGCAGCAACGCGTCGGGAACGCCGGCTGCTCTTCGGCTTGCTTGCAACGACGCTTGCGATCACCTTTGTTGTTTTCCTGCCGTCGTTTGCGAATCAGTTCCTCAACTGGGACGACTCGTTGAACGTGCTCGAGAACGTGCCGATCCGCGCGTTCACGTGGCCGCATCTGCGGGCGTTCTTCACGCAGCCGCTGATGGGTATGTACAGCCCGCTCGTGTACGTCTCGTACGCGGCCGACTTCGCCATAGGCGCGCTCAATCCGTCGGACTACCACACGACAAACCTGCTGCTGCACCTCGTCAATGTCATGCTGGTCGGTCTGATCGTGTTTGCATTGGTCAAGCGCGCATGGCCGGCGGCGATTGTCGCCGCGCTCTTCGCGGTGCACCCCGCCAACGTCGCGGCAGTCGCGCCGATCTCGGTGCGCAGCAGTCTGCTTTACGCCGCGTTCTATCTCGCGGCGTATCTCGCGTACCTCGGCTATCTGAAGCGGCCGTCCGCCGTGCGGCTTGGTATCTCGTTACTGCTCTTTCTGTTATCGGCGCTCTCGAAGTCGGCGGCGATCGTGTTTCCGCTGCTGCTCGTGCTGACCGATCTTTATCGCCGGCGCGCTTGGTCGTGGAAGGTCGCGCTTGAAAAGGTGCCGTTCTTTCTCGTGTCATTGATCTTCGGCCTCGTCACCTTGCACTTCCGAAACGACCTGGCGTTGGGCCGCGCACCTGCGTATTCGATCGTGGAACGTCTGTGTCTGGCCGGCTACGGCGTCATGCACTATGCACGTACCCTGATCGTCCCCGTAAGTCTCTCGGCGTACTACCCTTATCCGGAGCGCGTGAGTGGCCAGTTGCCGCCGTACGTGTATCTTGGACCCATGTTCGTGCTGGCGCTGGCAGGACTGGCGTGGCTTTGGAAAGCGCAACGCCGGTTGCTCTCGTTCGGCGGGCTGTTCTTTCTTATCAATATTGCACTCATCCTGAAGGTCGTGCCGCTCGGCGAGGAGTTTGCGGCGGATCGATATCTGTATGTTGCATCGATTGGCATATTCCTGATCGGCGTTGAACTCTGCCGAGGGTATGGCGAAAGGACGCAGCGCGCCGGCCTTGCCCTGGCCGCAGTGCTGGTTGTCGTCTTTTCGGTAGCTGCTCATGGCCGCGTCGCCGCGTGGAAGGACAGCATCGCGTTTTACGACGACATCCTCGCGAAGTATCCGAAGGCGGTGTTCGCCCTCTCGAACCGCGCGGCGGCAAGGATTACAGACCGGCAGGATCCGGCCGCTGCTTTGCGTGACTGCGACGCCGCCATTGCATTGGATGCCGGCTACGCCGAGGCGTATTTCAATCGCAGCACCGCCGAGATGATGCTGCGGAAGTTCCCGGCGGCGCTTGCCGACGCGAACAAGGCGATCGAGCTCAACGGCGCGCGGCGGGGATACTTTCAGCTCCGGGCGGAGGCCAGGCTGGCCATGGGTGACGCGATGGGCTCGCTGGCCGATTCGACGAAAGCAATCGAGCTCGACCCGCAGGCGTCAGACATCGCGAAGACGTATCTCAACCGGGGTGTTGCGAGGATCTCGCTCGACGACGCGAAGGGCGCGTCCGTGGATTTCACGAAGGCAATTGAGCTCAACCCGACGCTCGGCGCCGCATATCAGAATCGCGGCAACGCATGCGCGCTGCTGGGCGATTCAGCGGGTGCCATTGCGGACCTCACGAAGGCGATCGAGCTCGATCCTGCCTCGGCCGCTGCCTATCTCGCGCGCGGGCGCGTCCGGGTGCGCGCCGGCGATCGTGCGGGCGGATGCAGCGACCTGGCACAGGCGGCCAATCTCGGCCGGTCCGACGCGCGTGACCTCGCGCAGCAGTTATGCAAGTGACACAACGCCGGTCAGCAGGCATTTTCACGTCTGCGGGAACAATTCGGTCGTGCGCGAACTCTGACCTTCCAAGGAAGCGCTGCGGCTAAAACCGGACTCTTAAGGCGTGCGCCCTGCCTTGCGCGCCTGACATGCGCGGATTGCCTCCGAAATCACTTGGACCGCGTCGCTCTGCCCAGCCGCGCGCGCGGCAGCGAGGGCCTTCTCCAAGCTGCCGAGCGCCTCATTCCAGCGTGCGTCCTGCACGTAAACCTGAGCCAACGAATAATACGCTTCCGCGCTGTCCGGCGACAGCTTCGCAGCCTGTTCATACTGCTCGATTGCTTCCTGCGTCAGTCTCTGGCTGCTGAGGAGATCGCCCAAATTGATGTGAATGCGGAAGTTATTCGGCTGCAAGCGCAGGGCTTCCTGGAAGTGCTCCTTCGCAGCATCGTAGTTCCCGGCCTCCTTCAATGCGAGGGCCAGATTGCTGTGCGCTTCCGCATAGTCGGGCTTAAGTTTCAGCGCCACTTCAAGTTGCGCGATCGCCTCTTGGATTTTCCCCTGCTGCTGCAAGATGCCCGCAAGATCGTTGTGGGATGATATGTCGTCTGGTTTTAGCCGTATCGCTTCTCGATACTGGACAATGGCTTGTTGCTGCTGGCCCGCCTTCAAAAGTGCAAGGCCATAATTGCGGTGCGCTTCAGCAGAGTCTGGTGTGAACCGCAAGACATCCGCAAAGTACGCAAGTGCTTCCGTCGTCTTGCCTAATTCCTGCAAGGTGAGAGCCAGAGCGCCGTAAGCCATGGCGTAATTGGGCTGCATCTTGATCGCGGCGAGAAATTGTTCCACCGCTTCTTGTTTTTCGCCTAATTGGTTGAAGGCCAGTCCGAGATGGAAGTAGAGGGGTGCATAATGCGGCGATGTTTGGATGGCCTTTTGGAGTGGCGCAATGGCTTCGGCGGCCTTCCCTGTCCGAATCAGCTCAGAAGCAAGATTAAGAAAGGTTTCATCATAGCTGGCTGCCTTAATCATCGGCAGATTGGCGACTATCGCGACGAGCACAGCCAGAAGCAAGCCCGGGATCCACTGTCGCCAGTAGTGGCCTGCTTTGGGAACTACCGACAACGCAGCGGCCGCAAACAGCAACACGATCGGGACCATCGGATAACGGTAGCGTGCAAATACATAGAAAATGGCGACTGACAATGCCAGCCCCAGGAACATCAGGTAGAGCAAAGCCAGCCGTTGCCAGTCGCTGCGCGTGTGCCATGCGCCAAAAACTGCCAACGGCAGCACAAGCCCGAAGTTGATCCATAAAAGAACTCGCAGGATGGGGGAATAGGATGAGTAGCCTTCGATGGATTCGGTGTCCACCATTTCTGTCGCGTTGAGTGTGAGCAGAAGCTTCCTTCCCATCAACCGCAGCCAATCCCAAGGTTGGTTGCGGATGTAACGGATCGACCGATCAAGCCAGTAGTTTGAGACCTCGCTGGGCGAGAGTTTCCGCCCCATGGCCTCCTCGGCCACGCGCGTGGCATGGATGCGTTCGTCTGAAAAGCCGCTTGAGCCGGGAACCAGGGGCTCGTAATCACCTCGGGCCCCGGCATGGTTGCCAATATAGAAGTTTGGGCCGAACTGCGAGGTAGTGAGCAGAAACGAACCGCCGACGTAATAATTGCGAAAACCGACAGGCAGGAGAACGGCAGCGACGGCAGCTGTAAAGATTGCCGCCCAGGCAGCCCGACTCTTGAATGGGATGTGGCGAAACCAGACTATCAGCCAGACGACGACAATCGGATACAAGATCCCCGCGTTCTCGCGGTTCAAAACGAATGCTCCTGTCGCCACGCCAGCGGCAATCAACCATTTCCAATGGGGTCGAGAAAGAAACTCACCTAAGAGGAAAAGCACCAGCGTCATCAGGAACAGATCGAGCGACGACTTCTGGATCAAGCCATCAAAGAAGATCGCTGGCGGATAGATTGCCAACAGCAATGCAGCAATAGTCCCCACGGGTTTGCTGAAGAATCGGCGCCCGGCCAAACCCAGAAACATGCACGATGTCGCGCTCAAAAACGCTTGCAGGAGCCGCGCCGCCATCAGATGATGGCCCACCAGTTTGAATATCACCGCCAGCAGATACGGATATAGAGGCGTCTGGTAGAAAATTTCAGAACCAATCCACTGTCCCCCTGCGATTCTCTGCGCCCAGGCATCGTACTGTTGGCCGTCCCCTACCACCACAGCAAAAATCGGGGTGTTGTACAGTCCAGCCAGATAGATAAGGCGCAGGGCTAAAGCACCAAGGGCGATCCATATCAGCAAGCTTGGCCGGCGGCGGATCTTCATGTTCCATTCCTGCAGTACATAAATAATAGGGAGTCGCTTCTAAGGGTGAGCCAAAGAATAGCATATGCGAAATTGGGGGACAGTCACTTTTTTCGCCGGGAAATATCTTGCGGCCCGAGCTGCGCGGAGCCTTTTTGTTGCCCAGAGTTGCCGCCCGAGGTAGACTCGCGTCGCTATGGCTACAGTTGCGGTCTTGATTCCTTGTTTCAATGAAGTCGTCACGATCGGAAAGGTAGTTACCGACTTCCGGCGCGAATTGCCGGACGCGCTTGTTTTCGTCTTCGACAACAACAGCACCGATGGCAGCGCGGCAGCGGCGGCAGCAGCGGGAGCGACGGTGGTCCATGAGTCGAGACAGGGGAAGGGCTTTGTCATTGCGGCCATGCTGGAAAAGGTGGAGGCCGACGTTTACATAATGGTGGACGGAGACGCAACCTATCCTGCAGGTCGCGTCCACGATCTCATTCGACCCTTGATTGCAGGCCGCGCAGACCATGTTGTTGGTGCGCGGCGGGCAGTGAATCCGGAGAGGGCATATCGTCCATTGCACTCCTTCGGGAATCGTCTCGTGACGTTTCTCGTGAACCGCGTATTCAGAACAAATCTGCAGGACGTGCTGTCGGGATACCGGGCGTTCACGCGGGACGTTGCGCGTGGCGTACCCATCCTGTCGCGCGGATTCGACGTCGAAACAGAGTTCACTCTTCAAAGTCTTGAGAAAGGTTTCCGAGTTGAGGAGTTACCCGTGGATTATGTGGCGAGGCCCAAAGGAAGTCAAAGTAAGTTGTCCACTTTCGGCGACGGCTTTCGGGTGCTTCGGAGAATTGTCGTCATTCTCAAGGACCTTCGTCCCTTCTCCTTCTTCGCAACGCTCGCCGGTGCATGCTCGCTGCTTTCCGTCGTTGTCGGATGGCCGCCCATACATGACTACCTGCTGTATAAGTACGTCTACCACGTACCCTTGGCCGTTCTCGCTGGCTTCCTCGGGCTGATCGCGATCGTGTTGCTCGGCGTTGGCACGATTCTCTCGACTATCAACTTCCGCTTCCGCGAAATCCACGCTCTAGGCCGGCGAGATCATGCTCGATCGAGGCCGGCCCCTTAACACGCACTCCTATCGCCAGGAGTCTCTCCGAGAATTAGGAAGGGCTGCGCTCCGAGCGGCGCGGGGGCAGATGCAAGACGGCGCGACGCAGGCGATGTCGGGGTACATCGTCGAGGAGCGCCAACGCAACAGATGCCCCCGCCCCGCCTCGCTACGAAACCTAGTGAGACATGGGGGTTATGATTACTGCCGCGAAGGGCGCTGCTTTTCGGACAGGCCAGGGTTCGGCATGTGAGCCGACAGTGCTTTCAAGAAATCGGGAGGTGCATGATAGCCGTTTTGCTCCGCCAGCCGGATTTCGGACCACGCCTCAGCATATCGACCCTTCGAATACTGAAGCATGGCCAGATCCCAATGGGATTCGCCGGACTGCGGTTCAAAGCGGATCGCATCGCGATAGGCATCTTCCGCCTGATCGATCTTCCCCAATTTGACCAGGGCATAGCCCAAATTGTCGTAAGTTCTGTAGAAGCTGGGCGCGAGTTCGATTGCCTTCTGATATTCGGCGACGGCCTCGCTCACTTTGCCATTTTCAACCAAGGTTCCGCCAAGATTGTAATGAGCCAAGGCATAATCGGGCGCCAGCTCGATTGCTTTGCGGAACTCGCCGGCAGCGCGCCGAGGATCACCGGCAGCGCCACAGGCAACGCCCAGTTGGTTGTGTGCCAGATAATTGTCGCCGGTCACGGCCAGCGTGTGAGTATAAAGCGTGACGCCGTCGCGCCAGTAACCTAACTGCACTCGGGCGCAAATGGAGAGGAGAACGATCACGATTGCAGCAGGCACTGCCATCGACGGCATGACGGAGCCGAACGCTCCTCCTAGGCGCCTGTAACGGGCCTCGATCCTTTTGGAGAGGTCTCCAGCTCCCCAAGCAATGATGACGAAGAGGCCGATCAGCGGTATGTAGGTGTACCTGTCCGCGATCGCCTGGCCGCCGACTTGAACAAGGCCGATCACTGGGATCAGGCCCACAAGGTACCAGGACCAGCCTACGAAAAAGTAAGGGAATCTCCTGGCCTCTCGAATGGCCGCGTATGTGGCAAGTGCCAACACAATCGACGCTCCGGCAACCTGCCAGACGCGCACGCCGCCGTCCGGGTATGGATATGGCAGTGCCAATCCTGACGGCCAAAGCATCTTACCCATATAGCGCGCATAAGATAGAAGAGCGTTCTCGATGCGGAGGTCCAACGGGTAACCGGACAAATTCATTACCGCGCCCCCGCTCTTTTGAGCCATGAAGGTGACGATGCTCGATGCTCCGGCCAACAGGAACATGGGCGCCTTCTCGGCCACCAATCTCAATGTCGATGCGCCAGCGGATCCCATGCGTGCCAGCGGCCAGTAATCCAGCAGAAGGAGCAGTAGCGGCAGCGTGACGAGCATCGGCTTGGACATCAGTCCGAGCGCGTAAAACAAAACCACAGGCACATAACTACTTGCATCCTGTTTCCTTGCATAGCGCGCGTATGCCAGGATCGTGAGCAGCATGAAAAACGCGCATACCAATTCCTTTCTCTCGGCCACCCACGCGACCGATTCAACGTGCAGAGGATGGATCGCGAACAATGCAGAAACAAATCCGCTGCGCCAAGCACGTCCGGTAGTTTTTTTCAGAAGCAAAAACATCAACAGTACATTGGCGATGTGGAGCAAGAGATTCGTGCGGTGGTGGCCTCCCGCATCGAGCCCATAGATCTGGACGTCGAGCATGTGGGAGATCCAGGTCACGGGGTGCCAGTTGTAGGCGTGCGTGGCAGTCAAAGCCCAGGAGATGTTGGCGGCAGTCAATCCTGTGGTGACATGGGGATTGTCGTACACATAGGCGTCGTCATCGAGGGTAAGGAAGCCATGGTTTTGCACGGGCCAGAAGACGACGAGGGTGATCACAATGAGAAGGGGGATTATGTACCGCTCTCCCGAGGTCGCAGCCACTCGCTGTTTGTCCGGCCGCCCCTTGATTTTCCTTCCAGACCCGCCTGACATTCGGATCTCTCATTTCAGCGACAGTCACAACGACTCCCGATTTCGCCGCAGGCTAGTTGTGCGACTGCCGCATTAGAATAGAAATTGGGGCTATCCCTCCCCCCAAAAAGACAGCAGCCACTAATACCACGAATTTCACGAAGCGTTCCAGCGGCATTCGTGAAATCTGTGGAATTGGTGGCTGCGTCTCCTGGTAACGCAGGGAGAGGCCCGGACCGATCCGTGCCCCTCCCTAATTGACAGGTTAGAAGTTGATGCGCATGACGATTTGGATCAATCGTCCGCCCGGATCCTGCTGGTTGCTCGCATCCGTGTAGGCGCTGGTTATTCGGGCGAAAGACGTGCTGCTCCCGGCGAGGCTGGCGAATCCTGTGAAGTTGATGTTGTTGAACGCGTTCAGGAACTCGCCGCGCAATTCGAAATTCTTGTTCTCGTTGAACCTGATGCGCTTCACCAGGCTCAAGTCAAAGCGCGTAAACATGGGCCCTCGGAAGTAATGGTGGCGCGGCGCGCAGTCGCCGGTGACGATCTGGACGCAATTGCCCGCGCCTCCCATTCCGGCAGGCTCGATATAGCGTCCGGTCGGCACGCCGTAAGCGGCGCTGTACATGCTCGTGCCCGTTGCAGGGTTGACGCTATATTGGTAAGCCTTGTACGAATTGTCGATGATGTCCTGCGGGAGGTCGTAGACGATCTTGTTGGCATCATCGAATCGCAAGCCGACGGCATTTCGCAGGTCCTGATCCGTCATACCGACGAGGACCACGTTGCCGAAATCCTGCAGGTTGCCGCTTTGAATCCGGCTCGTGCCCTGGAACTCCCAGCCGCCGATAACCCGATCCAAATGGTGGCCGACGTTGCTAAACAGCGACCGGCCCTGCCCTAACGGCAGCTCGTAGACCCAGTTGACCTTGAGGGCGTTCGGCAGCGTCGTGCCCAGATTTTTGGCCCACGGCGCGCGCCAGGAGAGGCGGGTCAGGCTTATTTCCTTCGCCCAGACGTAATTTGCCTGGACTAGCAGCCCGCGGGACAGCCTGCGGCGCAACTCCACGACCATCGAGTCATAGTAGTTGCCGCCGCCATTCATGTAAATATAGGAGCCGCCCAGCACGTCCGGATTCGCGATGAACTCATTGGCCGGCAAGCCCGCGCCCAGTCCATTTGCGCGCCGCGTGGCGTCGCCGAACAGAGAGCTCGCAAGGCTTGCGGGAGCCGGACTGAAGGTGCTCAGGTAGCTGTTTACGTACGTTGAATTTGTGAAAAGAGTTGAATTGTAATTGGCTGGATTGTTCGGATCCACCTTGCCGGCAATGTAGGCCAGCGTGATCGGAAGCGGTGAGGTGCCAGTCACGCCAGTATAGGCAAAGGTAGGACCCTTACCAGCGGCTTCGTTTGCAGCCAGATTTTGCTGGGCCAGCCGGAACTCCTGAAGATACCCGTTCTGCACGACATTGTACTCGTTGAGGCTGGGCTGGGTATACGGGTGCAGGTTGCGCGAGCCCACATAGCGCACCTCAAGTGCCATGTCCTTCGTGAGTTCACGCTGAAGCCCGAAATTCCAGGACATGGTGTACGGTGTGCGGATGTTCTGGTCGATCGTATTGATCGAATTGCTCGGCGACGGCACGAGCGGCCAGTTGGGCGAACTCGCGAATGAGGGCGGGCCAAGCCCGCTCTTCAGATTTGGAGTGAGCAACAGCGGCCATGTCTGGCCTGTAGTAAGGAGGTTCCCGTTGGTTGTGTTACGGGAGGCATCGATCGTTCCGCCGGGGTTGGCGCCGAACAGATAGTCCTCATAATCGAACATCCCCATGCGGTTGTACGCGATCGCGAACCCGCTGCGTATGACCGTCTGAGAATTCTCGCCGAGGAACTTTCCCATCAAGCCTTTTGATTTTGGACTCCAGGCAAATCCGACGCTCGGAGCGAAGCTTCCGTAGTCGACGTTATAGGCGTGAGTGCCCGGCAAGAACTGGTGAAGCTGTGTGGGCGTGCCGCCTGTGGCGCCAGGCTTGAAGAAATTGCCGACGCCGGTAGGCCCCCATATATCCGCGGGTGAAGCATAGCTGAATGCGTTATTAAGCGGAGTCCACGGGAACTGCACTTCCCATCGCAGCCCATAGATCAGCGTAAAGTTGGGAAACATGCGCCAGGAATCCTGAGCGAAAATTCCCATCTCCCGCTGGCGTGCGCGCTCCGTGTACGGCCCGTTGTAAGTGTACTGGTTGGTGTTCTCATTGATAACCGCGTTGGCCGTGATTGCCGTCACGCGTGCCGTCAGAGCGGCATATAGAGTGCTGGCATTGCCGTACTGGGTTGAAGTCGCTCCGGGAAAGTTTTTCGGGCCGTTGGACGAGTTGAACATAATGTAGGCAGGATCGTAGGTGTAATTCAGGCCGATGCTGAGCTGGGGCACCAGTGACTGATACCACTCCCAGCTGCCTACGTGCGTGAACGAGCCTCCGAAACTCAGGTTGTGCGCGCCTTTCGTCCAGCTCAAGGTATCCTCAAAGTTCTTCACCGGCCCATTGCGGCGGCTCGGCGTAAGAAGTGCCGCGGGGTTCTGGACATTGGCGGGGGTCCAGTAGAATCCGCCCGTGCTGCCGATCGGTCCACTGTAATCCCCGGGGGATGCATTCGGATTGAAAAGCACTGTGCCCAGAAGAATCCCGCCGCGGGCTTCATTTACGAGCCGTGGAGTAATCGTGGACCGCAGCGCATAGGCAATCGAACCACGGTGCTGGTCTACCCTTCCGTAGCTGGGAAAACCCGGATACACCCATCCCCTGCCATTTAAGTAATCAGGGTTCCGCGTTCGGACCTCGCCATTCCAGGTCAGTTCCACCCTGTGATTTTTCGTAAGATTGATGTCGAAGCGCGAGGTCATGTAGCTGCGCGTCTCCATCCCCGTGCTCTGCCAAATGAAATACTGATAATTTGGGTCGGAAACCGTCGGATACGACTGAAGGGCACCCGTTGTCGCCGTTGAATTCCGGATGTCGGCGAGGAGCTTTTGCACCGTCGGATCGATGGTCGACGTTTGGCCGTTAGCCTGTGCCAAGGTAAGCATGTTGGCAGTCAAGACTTGGCCTCCCTGCACGTAGGAGAAGATGCCCTGCTCCATCGCCGGGGAGTAGATCTGATTGGTCCGAACCGATGAGTTAGGCAATCGGAATGTCTCGAGGTTAAGAAACCAGAATGCCCTATCCTTACCAGAGAACAGGCCTGGAATTGTAATCGGGCCGCCGGCGCGGCCGCCGGGCTGATGCAGAAGAAATCGGCTGCGCAGGGCATGGCAATTATCCGGATCCCAGGGCACGTTGCCCACGCCGCACTTCGCATGCGGGAAAGCATCCTGCACTGTAGCCGCGTCACGGTTGGTGAACCAGTAGTTGGAGTTGAGCGCCGTATTGCGTTCGTAATCATAGAGGCTGCCGTGGAACCCGTTGTCGCCTCCGCGCGTAACAAACCTGACCTGAACGGCGCCGGTGCCCGTGGAGTCAGCCCCAGCGGCCGCGGTGGACACGGTCACTTCCTGAACGGAGTCGGGCCGCGGTGTGATGAATGAATAGAAACCGTCGCCGCCGTACTGCCCCATGTAGTTCATGTCCTGCGTGGGAACGCCATCCACGGTTATGTGCACCGTGGAATTCGGCGCGCCCATGAAGGTCGCGTTGCGCGAGCTTCCCGTCGTATTTGCGCCCGGCAGAAACACCAGGAAGTCGAGGGCATTGCGCGTCGCCAGCGGCAACTGGGCGATCTGCGTAGTCGACATCGTCGTCGAAATCGTCGCGGTGCTGGATTGGATCATCTCAGCTCCCGCCACCACAGTCACGGATTCGTTGCTCCCGCCAACCTGGAGAACGATCTTGATATCAGTGGGCACTCCTACAACCAGTACGATGTCTTTGATGATCGACTGCTTGAATCTGGGCATCGAGACCGTAGCGGTATAGGTGCCAGCGCTCAACGACGGAATCGTAAAGGTCCCGTTGTCCGCCGTCACCGTACTGGCCTCCGAGCCGGTGGCAACTGCCTTGACGACTATATCCGCGCCCGGAACCACTGCGCCCGATGCGTCCACCACGATTCCTGTGAGCGACGAAGTTGCGCCCTGTCCATAGACAGGAAGGCTCATTGCCGCGGCCAGGAGCAGTGTTATTGCTGCGATGAACATCCAATGTCTCATAAGGTTTCCTCGGATCGAAACAGGTTAATTCTAGAAACTGAACCAATGACGCTCAGTTCCTGTTCGGACATCGCTCTCTGAAAGCAAAACAGTCAGAGAAACGAAAACAGACACCCTGCACCCGTCCATGAAAAACTCGGCCCTTCGGTGTCTCTTTCAGTTTCGTTTGCTCACGCCAGGTTGTGTAACGTGGCCTGATCATAGCCATCCGGATGGCCCCGCGCAACAAGAATGTTATAATTCTTTAAGGATAACGTCGCGTTAGTTATCATCGCCTAATTATAGTGACGGTCCACATCCGAAGACCCTCCGTATTTCTGCTGTTTATCGGGACAATTGCGCTGTTGCGCGACCGTGGCTATCTCTTGAATACTTGTGTGGATCAGTAAATACATACAAAAATTCAAATTTCGATTAAACAATCCACATGATAGCGGAGGAACACTTCGGGAAGGTCGGGGTCTGTAACTGTTTAGCTGCAGCAACGAGGATTCGGTGTACTCGTGGGTGAAGTGATCGCCTTGCGGTGACGATAAAGGAAGGAGTTAAGGAGTTCTAAGTACTCGAGTCCGTTTATGAAAAACCGTCGAAACTATTATCGTGTGCTTCAGGTGCAGCCCGATGCGCCGGTGGAGGTCATTCGCGCGAGCTACCGCACACTCATGCTAGAGCTGAAGCAGCACCCCGACCTGGGAGGATCCGCATTCGAAGCGCGCGTCCTCAACGAGGCCTACGAAGTGCTCAGCGACGCGAAGCGGCGCACTGCCTACGACAAGGGACTCTATTCTCAATACACCCATCGGGAATTCCTTTCGGATCGGCGCCCGCTCATCACCGTCTTCTGTCCAGTCTGCAAGCGGCCGCTTGAGCGCAAACCTCAGCCCGATGAACGCTGTTTAACCTGCCACAGCCCCCTGCAATCGAAGAAACCGCCAGAAGTCGAAAAAAAATACCGACGATCCATCAGCCGCATGGCAAGAAATGAAAAGATCTCCTATTGCTCAGCCTGGCCCGGAAAGGCCCTGGAAGCGACCATGATCGACCTTTCTCCCCGGGGAATGCGTTTTCTGTGCTCGGAGCAGCTCATGCCCGGCACGGGATTGAGAATCAGCAGCCGGATGTTCGAAGCCACTGCTTCTGTCATAAACTCTCGTGAGGAGCGCGTGGATGGACAGAGTCTTTATTCCATCGGGGTATCCTTCGTCGCCGTCCGCTTCGCCGAACTCAAGGGTTCCTTTTTCTCTGAATCCGCCTGACGAACAGCAAAGAGCCTCTGCCGGGAGGTCCACGAGAACATCCCGGGATCGCAGGAACTTCATCTACCCGAAAAGAAAGACCGATCAAAAAGTCCTGACATAGATGTACCATGTCCCCGTAACCGCTTGGCATTTTTCTGAGATTCGGATGGCATGATCGAAAGGCAAGACAAACCTCGAAGGCTCAAAGACTCGGAGAATCTCGAAGAGGTGCCGGCTTCTGTGGATCTGACACGTGCGGAGGCGCTCCATGATGGTAAAGACACCACGCTGGCTCTTGCTGCTCGAAGCCGTGCTTCTCCTCGGAGCTCTCATCATCTTGGCCTACAAAGCGGCGACGCGCGTTCTCCCTCTGCCAGTTGAAAACGTCGAGCAGGCGCGCCGGCAGGGACGGCCGGATCCTCAAGCGCAGCTTCTGCATTACTACCTACAGTATCCGGACCGCTACCTGCGGATTGCCAATGAAAAATGGGACTTTAATCCTGTTTCTCGAGTCGCCTCTCATTCCTTCACGATTCACAATATCGCCACCCTTGCGTATTCCGACATAGAGGTCACCATTACCTATGAAGGATCCAACGGAAAAACCCTGCTGACTCGCACCGCGAAAATCCCGGGCGTTATTGAGGCATTCAAGACCCTCGAGGTCAAGCAGATCAAGATCACTGGGATTCCTCGGACTACAGCGAATGCTATGATTACGATCGCAAAGGCCGTCATCGTTCGTTGAGTCTGATTCGAAATTCGAAATTCGAGATTCTAAATTCTCAATCTCGAATTTCGAATCTCGAATTTGTCATCGACAGGATAAATCATGGCAGACTCGACTACAGACGTCCTCATCTGCGGCGCGGGTATAGCAGGCATAGCCAGCGCCTATCACCTGAGCGTCCGTCACGGCATCAAGAACGTCCTGGTTGTGGATGAGCGCCCTCCGCTGTCACTGACCAGCGACAAATCCACCGAGTGCTACCGCAACTGGTGGCCGGGACCGGGTGATGCCATGGTCCGCCTGATGAACCGCAGCATCGATATCATGGAAGAGCTGGCGCACGAGAGCGGCAACGCGTTCAACATGAATCGGCGCGGCTACCTGTTCGTCACCGCGGATCCCGATCGGATTCGGACCTTCACGCGTGTCGCGGAGGAAGCGGCGGAACTGGGGGCGGGCCCGGTCCGCTACCACAACGGGCGCCCAGGAACGCAAGACTACGTACCCGCCCCGCCTCAGGGTTTCGAAGATCAGCCCTGGGGCTCCGATCTCATCACGGACACCGCATTGATCCGTAAGCATTTTCCTTATCTTTCCGAACGGACGGTCGCGGTAGTCCATCCCAGGCGTTGCGGTTGGTTCAGCGGCCAACAGCTGGGCATGTACATGTGGGAGCGCGCCCGCGAGCGCGGCGCCAGGCTCGTCGAAGGTCGCGTGGAGAAAGTGCGGATCGCCAGCGGCCGCGTGGAGAGTGTCGGCATAAGGCAGGGAAGCAACACGCAGACCATATCGACACGGCACTTTGTGAACGCCGCCGGCCCGTTCCTGCCGCAGGTGGCCGGGATGATGGGAGTGGAACTTCCGATCTACCACGAGCTGCACGTGAAGGTATCCATCCAGGATCACTTGAAGATCGTGCGCCGGGACGCGCCGCTTCTCATCTGGACCGATCCCGGCCCTCTGCCGTGGTCCGAGGAAGAGCGCGCTCTGCTGCAAGAATCTGAAGAAACCCGGTATTTGCTCGACGTCTTCCCGTCCGGAGTTCATGCGCGGCCCGAGGGCGGATTCGACAACGATTTTCTGTTGATACTCTGGACCTACGATCTGAGGCCGGTTGCTCCTGTCTTTCCCTTCACTTTTCACGAACATTATCCCGAGATCGCTCTGCGAGGATTGGCCGTGATGATTCCCGGCCTGCAGGCCTACCTCGGCAACATGCCGAAGCCATTTCTGGATGGCGGCTACTATACGAAGACTCGCGAAAATCGGCCGCTGATCGGGCCGCTCCCGGTACAGGGCACATACATGATCGGCGCCCTCTCGGGGTTTGGTCTAATGGCATCCTGCGCATCCGGCGAACTGCTCGCCGCGCATGTGACCGGAAGCACACTTCCGCAGTACGCGCCGGCATTTACCTTGGAGCGCTACCAGGATCGCGAATACCAGCAGTTGCTGGCGGCCTGGTCCGATACCGGACAGATCTAAGGCCCTGCGAAATCGGGGACCGTCATCTTTTTCGCCACACTCCCCGGAATCTCCGGCTATATTTGCGGCGAAAAAGATGACGGTCCCCGATTTCGTTAGTGCGTGAATCCTGAGGGCTGTCGTATGATGGCCGCCGGTTTTGGCTATGCAATCCCTAAATTCACCACAGGAGTAAGCATCATGATGGAACCCTTGCGAGCACGGAAAGGGCGTTTTCACCCGGCGTGTATGGCGCTGGTTCTCAGTATCGCGTTTTCGCTAGTCACAATCACTATGGCTCAGCAGGCCGGCGCAAAGCGGCCTCTCAATCACAATGACTACGACGCCTGGCGCTCGATTCAGCTTCAGCAGATGACACGAGACGCCCGGTTTTTGGGATACGCGCTCAACCCGCAGGACGCCGACGGAGAAGTGGTAGTACGCAATTTGTCCAGCGGTGTGGAGTGGCGCCACGGGCGCGGGCACCGGCCGGAGGCGGCGGCGCCGGTCGCATCCGACGACCAGGGGCGCGGAGCGGGTGCGCGGGGCGGTGGTGGTGGTGCCGGATCGAGCGGCCTGGCATTCACGAATGACGGGCGCTTCTGCATCTTCCAGATCTTTCCGACCAAGGCAGAAGATGAAGCAGCACGGAAGGAGAATCGGCGGGCTGCCGACATGCCTCAAAACTCGATGGGCATCATGGATCTGACCAGCGGCAAGGTCGAGGTCGTCGAACGCGTGCGCAGGTTTGCAGTGCCTGAAGAGGGTGCGGGCTACCTCGCTTACCTGTTGGAGCCCAAGCCCGAAGAACAGCCCGCCCAGGGCGCCGCAGGCGCGAATCCCGCGGGTGCGGGCGGGCGCCAGGCGGCCGCAGGCGCAGCAGCCGGTGGCGGCGCACGTCAGGGAGGCGCGGGCGGCCGTGCGGGGGGCGGCGCAGCCAGAGGCGGCGGCCGGGGACGCACCGAGTACGGAGTCGATATGGTGGTGCGCAAGCTGGCCGACAACAGCCAGAGAATCGTGCACGACGTGCTCGACTTTTCCTTAAGCAAGGATGCAACGAGCCTCACCTATACCGTCTCATCGCACAAGCCGGAGGAAAACGGCGTCTATCGGATCATGACCGCCGCTCCCGATGCTCCCCCGGTCACCATACTTTCGGGCCGCGGAAAATACACACGGCTGGCTTGGGACGACAAGCAGACACAGCTGGTCTTCTTCAGCGATCGCGATGACGCTGCGGCTCCTCAACCGAAGATGAAGGTCTACTACTTCGATGCTCAGAATCCCGCCGCCGTCGAGCTCGTGTCGAATCAGACACCCGGAATCCACCAGGGCATGGAGATTGCCGAGCGTGGCGGAATAAACTTTTCGCGCGACGGCACGAGGATTTTCTTCGGAGTCGCTCCGCCTCAGGAAACTCCGGACACATCAGGTGAGGAGAATGCGCCCGCACCCCCGGCGGCAAACAGCGCAACGGATTCAGAAAAAGTGGTTGCCGACCTGTGGAGCTGGAAGGATGATTTCATCCAGCCGATGCAAAAGGTGCGCGCAACCCAGGATGCCAATCGGACCTTCAGCGCCGTTTTCAATATTTCGGACAAGAAGCTGACACAGCTTGCCGACGAAACCCTTGCACAGGTCACGCCGGAGGGTGACGGCCGCTGGGCGCTCGGCACCGATGACCGCAAGTATCGGATGCTGGTCGGATACGAACAGGGAAATTATTACGACTATTATCTGGTCGATACCGACGGCGGCAGCCGCAAGCCGCTGCTGACCAAACAGGTGGGCAACATTGCCTTCTCCCCCAATGCCAAATACGGGCTCTACTTTGACGGCAAAGATTGGAACAGCATTTCTGTTCCGGATGGAAAAACCGTAAACCTAACCAAGGGCCTGGGCGTGAATTTCTGGCAGGAGAACAACGACACTCCCAGCACGCCGGGATCGTATGGCAACGGCGGGTGGACGAAGGATGAGAAGTATGTGCTGCTCTACGATCGTTATGACATCTGGCGTGTCGCACCCGACGGGTCGGGCGCCAAGAACCTGACCGAAGGAGCCGGCCGCAAAGATAAGATCGTCTTCCGATTCATAAACATCCGCACCGATCCCCAGGAAAGAGGAATCGACCCTGCTCAACCACTTCTGCTGAGCGCGGAAAACGAGAGCACACGCGACTCCGGTTTCTATCGGACCAAGATCGACGGCGGACAGCCCCAGAAGCTGATCATGGCAGCCAAGAGATTCGGATTGCCCACCAAGGCCAGAATCGCCGACACCTATTTGTTGACAGAATCTACATTCAACGAATTCCCTGACCTGATGGTGAGCGGACCGAACTTCAATGACATGAAGAAGGTCAGCAATGCCAATCCGCAGAAAGCTCAGATCCTGTGGGGAACCTCGGAGCTGGTCCGGTATAAGAACAGCGACGGGGTTCCGCTCGGCGGCATCCTGATGAAGCCGGAGAATTTCGATCCGAACAAAAAGTACCCGATGATGGTGTACATCTACGAACTGCTTTCCAACAACCTGAACAACTTCGTGAACCCGGCGCCTGGAACTTCGATCAACGTCGCCTACTACGTCAGCAACGGCTATCTGGTGCTGGAACCCGATATCGTCTACACGATTGGACATCCGGGCCAGAGCGCCCTGAAGTGCGTCCTTCCGGCGATTCAGGCGGTCGTGGACAAAGGCTTCGTCGACGAGAAGGCCATCGGCATCCAGGGACACAGTTGGGGCGGTTACCAGATCGCCTATATGGTTACCCAGACCAATCGCTTCCGTGCAGCTGAAGCGGGAGCGCCGGTTGCGAACATGACGAGCGCCTACAGCGGCATTCGTTGGGGAACGGGACTGCCGCGGCAGTTCCAGTATGAACATACGCAGAGCCGCATCGGAGGCAACCTGTGGGATTCTCCACTGCTCTTCATCGAGAACTCGCCGGTGTTCCAGGCCAATCGCGTCCAGACCCCTCTCCTTATCCTGTGTAACGACGGCGACGACGCGGTGCCCTGGTATCAGGGGATCGAGTATTACCTGGCGCTGCGCCGGCTCGGCAAGGAAGTCTATCTATGGGATTACAACGGCCAACCTCATGGGCTGCGCAGCCGCCCGGACATGAAGGACTACACGGTTCGCATGCAGCAGTTCTTCGATCACTTCCTGAAAGGCGCGCCGGAGCCGGAGTGGATGGCGAAAGGCATTCCCTACAACGATCGCGATAAAGAGAAGGAGCGCTTCAAAGAGGTAACCACCCCCATTAAGAAATAGCTGGTGGCGTGTTCACGTTCCCCGTAAAGGCCGTTGATCGCCGGTCCGATTCGAATGCCTCGGCTCTCAAGCTGAGTGCAGAAGGTAGGTAATTAGCGGTGTCAGGGTCAGCGGGCTCAGGAGTGTGGTGAGGACCACCGTTCCGGTCACGAGCGGAATATCCAGATCATACTCTACAGCCAGGATTGTTGTGACCACGGCGGCAGGCATCGCGGCCTGCAGAACTGCTGCCTGGCGCGCCACTCCCGATAAGCCGATCCAATGGGCCATGAGAATCGCAACCAGCGGTGTGGCAACCAACTGCAGAATGCCGGCAGTGCCGATCAGCGACACCCGATTGCGAGGCCATCTTCGTGCCCCGGCCATTTGCAGTCCCAGGATGACGAGCATAAGCGGAATCGCGGCATCGCTGAGCAGCGTGACCGAGCGGTCCAGAAACAGTGGAACCGGCCAGCCCGTTTCTCGAACAATGCCGGCGGCAATCAGTCCGTAAACCGCGGGAACCTTCAGCAGATTGCGCAGGGCCTGCGCAGGCGGCAGTTTTCCCATGGAGGCGATGAGCACTCCGGCGGAGTAGACGATGACCGTGCTGAACACGAAACAGACCATGGCACGCGCCAGCGCCGCATCTCCGAAAGAAAACTTGTTGGCGGCAAGGCCGAAATTGCCGCTGTTGACAAACACCGAAGCCACGACGAGGCTGACCAGCAACTGTCGATTCAGGCCCAGCACTCGCCCGCATAGGAGAGAAAGGATGGCCATGATTGCGCTGACGGAGAGGGTGAAAAGCGCCAGCTTGCCGAACTCCCCGCCGGTGATCTCAACGTGTGCCAGCGACACAAACACCAGGCACGGGCTGAAAATGTAAAAGGTCAGTCGGGAAGCCGTTTTGATGTCCGGATGCAAAGTCCGCCCCAGAGCGAAGCCCGCGCCCGTTGTGAGCAGGATCGGCAGCAGGTTGTTGACGAAAACGTCCCTGATCGCGGCAAAAGTCATGGTTTCCTTGCCCGCCTCATCTTTCGTTCGAATCGTGGAATATGCCTTGCTGCTGAACCGTTTGTCAATAACAGGGAAGAAGCGGCTACGATTCAGACACTGGAAGATAACGAGGGAAGCAAAAACCGATAGCGATTGCGATACCGATGCCGATTCCGAGATCCCTGCGGTCGTTGCGACCCTTCCGGGTCGGCATCGGTATCGGGATCGCAATCGCTATCGCAATCGGCTCTTGTTTGCTCTGAGACGACCATTTCGCGCACTGGCAGCTCCACTGTCTGAATCACGGAAGAAACTGACGGCGACCTTATAATTGTCGAGCTTGCGAAAGTTCGCGTTGGGGGAGATTGTCTGGGTTTACGTTCTGGTCCAGTTCAGAGTTCACGTGCGGAAGCGGTGGTATGCGAGATCTGCATTGAGCTTTTTGCTCTTCGTTATTCGCACCGCAAGGATAGCATGCCGGCCTGATCGATCTCCGGACTGTTCTGGTCAAATGCCCTGGCAAAACTCAATCTCATCCTCGAAACTGCGCTCCAAAATATTCATATAGACCACTTCTATCGTCGTCTGTGCCCGCGGGATTCGTGGCCGGTCACCACATTGGGGTCACCAGCCGCAAGTTCTGCCAACGGAACGACGCTAACACAGTCGCCGAGCGCATATCGCACCTCCCCGGGATATATGACCGTCAGATGGTCCAGCCGCAAATCCTCGAGGGCAATTCGCATCGATGGCGAGAGTCGTGGAGCATCCTGGAATTTCATCTCGACGCCGTAGCGGCGACCCCGCTTCAGAAAAAGGAGATCCAGCTCGGCTCCCGTGTGTGTGGCCCAGAAATATGCTGCTTCCGGCCGCACCAGTTCCAGAACCGTTTCGATGGCGAATCCTTCCCATGAGGCGCCAACCTTGGGATGTGACAATACCTCACGATCGGAAATGAGGCCAAGGAGAGTGTGTAACAGGCCGCTGTCTCTAACATACACTTTGCAGGCTCTGACCTGGCGCTTGTTCAGGTTTTCGTGCCAGGGCTGAAGCTGCCGGACCATAAACAGGCCTGCGAGCAGGTCCAGGTAGCGTCGCGCTGTGGGCTCGGAAACACCGAGCGAGCGGGCAGCTTCGGCCGCGTTCCAGAGACCGCCATGGTAGTGGGCGAGCATCGACCAGAACCGGAATAGGGTTGCCGCCGGGATGGTGATTCCCAGTTGCGGCAGGTCACGTTCGAGATAGGTCTGGATGAATTGCTGGCGCCAGTTGAAACTCATCCTGTCCGATCGAGCCAGATATGCCGGCGGGAAACCTCCTCGCCGCCAGAGCTTCTGAAGCTGCGTCACTCCCAGCTCATCAAGTCCGAACCCGCTCAGCGTGATCGTCTCCATCCTCCCGGCCAAAGTCTCCGATGACTGCCGCAGAAGATCCGGCCCGGCGCTGCCGAGCACCAGGAAGCGCGCCCGAAGCGGGCGCCGGTCCGCCAGAACCCGGAGAATCGGGAACAGGTCTGGACGCCGCTGAACCTCGTCGATCACTATGACCCCGCGTAGCTGTGCCATGGCCGTCATGGGTTCGGCGAGACGTGCCAGGCTCCTTGGATCTTCCAGATCAAAGTATGCGGGCGAGTCGGGAGGCACGATCTGTCTGGCCAGCGTGGATTTTCCCGACTGCCTCGGACCGATCAGCGCGGCCACTCGGCTCCGTCCGAGCGCTGCGCGAATCTCCGCCAGCCATCGAGCTCGCTTTATCATGGTTCTACTCTACCATGAAAATCGAAAGTCAAGAGTTCGATTTTCATGGTTTATGTCAAGGCGATCCAGACTCCGCGCAACATCAGCGGTGCGGCCCCGCGATTCCCCAATCCCGCCCGCTCGTGCAGAACTCTGAACCCTGCTGTTCTGGCGGGCATCAATAGTGATATCGTTACCTCAATGTTCCAGGAGGAAACTCGATGCGGAGATATCCAGGGGCCCTGGCAATCTTGCTGGGAGCAATTGCAGGCATCTCTCAAGCGGCTGTAAATCGGGTCCGATCCGCGGATTCGCCGGCCGAACGGATTTACTTTTCCGCCCTCGGCAAAGCGGAGAGACCTGTCCTCGGCCTGGAGCCGAAGGATTTCGATCTGCGCATCGACGGCAAGCCTACACCCATGGAAGGATTTCGAGCCGGCTTGCCTCACACCGACCGTTCGATTCCACTGGTTGCCTGGATCCTGCTCGACTTCAACCCCAACATCAAGAACCAGCCGATCAAAAACCAGGTCGACGCGGTTGCGGGCGCTTTTGACTTGCTCAATCCGGCATCAGCCCTGGGAGTCAAGCTGGTGAGCGACCGCTCGGAGACTTTGGCGCCCCTGGCACACGATCCCAAGGCTCTGCGGAATGCTTTCCTGCAATATGATCAGCGCCGTGCTGAATTGAAGGTCGGCATCAAAACAGATTCGGTCCAGGTCGGCGCAGGCGGCATTGCCCGAGCTTTGGAATATGCCCTGGATGACATAGACGAATATGTGAAGTCGGAGCCCGCGCTGCATGATCGCGAAGTAGCGCGCGCCGCCATGATCATTTCTAACGGAAATCTGAATCCGAGTTACAACCTGAAGCCGCTTTATGCAAAGGCAGCTCGTGAAAACGTATCACTGTATCCGGTTTTTCTCCCAACCGGGACGTTTGGCGCATGGATAGAGTACTACTTCAATCTGGCCCAAAAGACCGACGGTGTCGCGGCATTTTTCGGGGCCATCGCCCCGGGAAAAGAGTTTTACTCACCTCCGAGAAACAATCAGGCGCCAAACGCCCTCACGGCAAATTTCATTCATATGATCCGAGATATCAACGGCAAGTACTCCTTTACCATCAGCCCCCCGCCGCCGGCGCAGCAGTTGCGGATTAGGTTGATTTGCAGGGTCAAAGGGGTCAAAATCCGTCTGGCGCGAACCATCCTGCCTTAGCTGGTCAGGTCAGGTTCAACAAACGAAACAAAACACAAACTAAGATTGCTGGCGAACTGTCTCTTTCCGGAAACTGCATTGTCGTTTCAGTGAGGAATGATCGTGATTAAACATGGCGCGCGTATTACTCCCTGGTTATTCGTTTTTTGCATGGCTTGTTCCGAGACGCCGGGCGGAGCTGGAGGCTACAAGATCGCTTTCGTGCCGTACAAAACCGGGCAGCACGGCATTTTTTCAATGAACTCCGACACCACCGGGTCGAAACTTCTCTCCCCGGACGACATGGCAGACGTCAGGTTTGCTTCCTGGTCGCCGGACGGGAAAAAGATAGCATTCTTTACCGGCCGGGCTGAGGATGCGGAAATTCTCAAGAAGTACCCGATGCCCTATGAGAAACTGTTGTACGTAATGGATGCGAACGGCAGCAACCAGAAACGGCTGCTGAATTTTCCCATTCTTGATTTTGCCTGGTCCCCAGACGGCCAGAAGATGTTTTTCATATCAGGGCACGAAGCCCCTGACCGCGACTCTCCCGATGTGATGAATGCCGTCAAGAATCCCATTTGCGCGATCTACGTCCTCGACATGAAGACTGGCGCACAGACCCGATTGCCGGGCTCGGGACGCACCATCTCGGCCTCCTGGTCGCCGGACAGCACGCGCGTGGCCGTCAGCTACGGAGAGGCCGATAACGGGAGCATTTATATCCTGAGTGCCAATGGCAAGCAGGGCGGCAAACTGACGAATGCCGTAACGACGGATTGTCGCCCCGTGTGGTCACCCGACGGAAAGTCCATTGTCTATATTGCGGTCCCGAAGCCTGGGGCCGATGGCAAGGATGGCGGTGTATTCATTATCAACATCGATGGCACGGGGATAAAGCACGTGACCAACGATGTGGTCAACTTTGCGACCTGGTCCCTCGATGGCAAAATGCTCTTGCTGCAGTCGAGCTATAACATCTACCTGGTGGATCCCGATGGGAAAAGGATAGTCCCGCTTGCGCCGGGACTGCGTCAGGCGGTGAATGCGATCTTTACTCCTGATGGCAAACGAGTGATGTTCTGTTCCGATGACGAGGGCGCCTGGAACATATACTCCGTGGACCTGGACGGGCAAAACAGAAAGAAGATAACCGGCCAGACGAATTCGTCCAATTACTGCCTGTCGCCGATGCTTTCGAATCGCTGACCGCGGGCGCGATACTTGCGGAAATAAAGAGCGGAGATCAGGAGCAGCCAGGGCGGCCCGGCAATCCAGGCTACCCGCATCTCGGGGAGAAACGCCATGGTGGCCAGCACGGCGAGAAGAACGCACATGCCCGCCACCGAACCGTAGGGAATTCGCGTTTCGCGAAAGCGGACGTGAGTGGCCAGAATCATGAACCAGCAGAATATCGCGCCAAACAGCGATATTCCCAGCATGTAGACATAGGCGGTGTCGGCGAAGAACCAGTAAATCATCGCCGCGATGCCCAATCCCACTCCCGAAATCAGCACGGCGTTCCTGGGCACCCCGTGCGCCGAAAGCTTGCCCAGCGAGGCAGGAGCTTGGCCGGAGCGCGCCAGGGAAAAGATCATGCGCGATGACGTGTAGAGATTCGCGTTGATGCTGGTAAGGGCGGCGGTAAGCACGACAAGATTCATCAGGCCTGCCGCTCCCGGGATGCCGATCCTCCGATATACAAGTACAAACGGGCTTTCCCCAATGCCCGTCTCATTCCACGGAACAATGCCCACAAGAATGATCATGCTGCCAATGTAAAAGAGCGAGAGGCGAGCCATGATGCGGCGCAGCGCCTTGGGAACGGAAGTGCGCGGATCTCTTGTCTCTCCCGAACCCACGGCCGCGGCCTCCAGCCCATAGAAGCTGAAAACCGCCATAGTCACGGCGGCCCAAACGCCCGCAACGCCGTGAGGGAAAAACCCGCCATGAGACGTGTAGGCCGCGAGTCCCTGCCGCGGGACCCCTATGCCAGCGAAAAGCACCACGCCGAAAATAAGCAGGAAACAGATCGCCAGGACTTTGATCAGAGAAAACCAGTATTCGGCCTCACCGAAACTTCCTACGTGCAGGACATTGATCGCCAGCAGAGCAATCGAAAACCCGGTGATCCAAATCCAGGATGGGATGTCCGGGAGCCAGAAGCGGCAATAAATGGCGACAGCCACAATCTGGCCGCCGATGGCTACGATTTGGGCCATGCTGTAGGTGTACCGCGTTACGATTCCCGCCCAGGGTCCAAGATAGTGCTCGGCGTACACCCCGAAGGACCCGGCTGCCGGATGGGCCGTCGTCATTTCCGAGAGGGCCAGCATGACGGCGTACGTGATCAGTGCTCCGATCGCATACGACAAAATGACGGCGGGCCCCGCCATCTGCGCTGAAATCCCGCTTCCGAGAAACAGCCCCGTGCCAATCGACTGTCCGATCGCGATCATGCCGAGGAGGCGCACCGACAGCTCGCGCTTCAGTCCCGATTCCCTGTCTTCGAATTTTCCGGAGGCGATTGGTGCACTCATATAGGCAGGATTGCCTCAATCGTGCTGTGCCCAGCCCTTTTCCTGGTAGTAATCCTTCACCAACTTGCGGATATTGATGATCGTTCCTGCCGAGGGTCCGTCCGGGATAGGGTGGTCTATAAAGCGCGCGGGTAGCGTGTCCTCTTCGGGAACGAGGCCTTCGCGCAGGTTGAAATCCCGCTCGGCCTGGCCGGCATAGGAGCACTCTTCCCAAAGCTCGTCCGATGCCACCTCCTCGCCGAGCAGGCCGGAATAGGCCTCGGCGGCGAGTTCGAAGTCCATGGCATCCATACAGCACGAAATGTTCTTGCAGATCGTCATGCTGTCGGAGAGAAGCCCGAGATGCTCGGCGTAATTGACGAGCGCGCCCTTTCCTTTGTCTTCCAGCCGATGAGCCGCTTCCCTGTAACCAACCCGCCTCAGGGCCAGATCTTCGTCGTCGGTCAATTCGATCATGGGTTCGCCGCGATAATGGTCGCCGCCGCGGGAGTTGACTGCGTTCATCAACGCGTAGCCCTTGATGCCGCGCGGGTCGGCGGAAAAAAGCTCCAGGCCTTTGACCTCTGCCGTGAGCTTGACAGCCCCCGGGCCGAAATGGCGTGCGGCGTACCGGGTGCCTTCAGCGAGAAGATTGCCGATTCCCTCCCTGCGCGCAATCATTTCGGGAATCTGCAGCAGAGCCTCCCGTGAACCCCAGCTAAGGTCGATGCCGTCGATGTCGGCGTTGGATATGAGCCCTTCCTGGCGGCACTCCATGAGCCAGGCGATGACTTCGGCGGTACTGATGCAGTCGAGCCCAAGGCGATTCACGACATTCGAGACACCGACCCCGAGTTCCAGGTCGGAGTTGCCGCACTTGACGGTGAATCCCGCCTGGGCTTCATATTCAGGGCCTTCGCCCTCGCTCGCGTCCGTGTAGTTGTACCTCGAGCAGAAGACATTGCAGTTGTAGCAGGATTTCGATTTGACGACGTGGTTCCTGCGCAGTGCATCGGCATCCACTTTTTCGAGATCTTCAAATACTGCGCTCTGGTAGTGGTAGGCCGGCAAGACTCCGATCTTCGCCAGCGAATTCATGATTCGCGTGGTTCCATACCGGCGGCGCGCCTGGAATTCGCGGTGCCGCTCGATGACGGACTGGAAGCGCGTGCAGGCCTCGTCGAAGCGTCGCGGATCAGCAGGTTTGACCGGTTTCTCGCCGCGCACGACGATGGCCTTGAGTTTCTTGGATCCCATCACCGCTCCCATTCCCGTGCGCCCGGCGGCGCGCGCGAGGTTGCAGGAGATGATCGCGTACTTGACCAGATTCTCACCGGCGGGTCCTATCGCCGCCACTTGCAGATCCGGATCGTGCAGTTCATCTCGCAGTTGGACCGTGGTTGCCGTGATATCCAAGCCGATGAGATGGGACGCATCTCGGATTTCGACGCGGCTGTTGTCGATCCAGAGATAGACCCAGTGATCCGAGGCGCCGGTGAAAACGATCTGATCGTGGCCCGACCAGCGCATTTCAGGACCAAAGAATCCGCGGGCACCCGAGTCTCCCAGATAGCCTGTCAAAGGGCTTTTGGCGCTGGCAATGAACCGGCAGGTCGCGATCAGCTTGCTGCCGGTGAGCGGCCCGGTAGCCACGCAAAGGACATTCTCAGGACCCAGAGGATCGATCCCCGGTTTCAGTTCCCGCAACAGCGTTACACTGTTCCACGTCCTGCCGCCCATTCCCCTTTCGGGCGTAACATCGCGAACAATCCTGTGACGGGTCAGATCAACGCGCAGGCAATTTCCACG